>Ga0335075_10014784_pt1 | contig 11706 bp, 8 predicted proteins | sample Lox_Sample_24_FD_206723 | JGI IMG/M metagenome (GOLD analysis project Ga0335075, IMG submission 206723) | Soil microbial communities from Loxahatchee National Wildlife Refuge, Florida, United States - Lox_Sample_2.4 | ecosystem: Environmental > Terrestrial > Soil > Wetlands | place: USA: Florida...
GGCTAGTTGCCCGCCAGTTGTTCCATTATCAAGCAATAGAACTATTAAGCTGCGCACCCAAATACTACTTTTTTTTCTGTGATTTCAACAAAACCCAGGCTTGTTAATCATATCAACCTCGCTGCAGGCGTCTACACTGCTGTCGAAGCTAAGCATCTGTGACCACAGCCAGCTGAAGGCCCAAGGTTGGCTAAAATCCCGAGACGAGTATCGCCGCTTTGACCACTTCATGGAGTCGCTTGCTGTAGAGTCTTCTGTTTGTTGTTGGACTTCACAGCTCTATTGGTCCAACCTCAATATTGGAAGGACTCCCAACCTCTTGGGAAAATAGAGAGCTGGAGAGGCTGGCAGTTTAGGAGGCTGGATGTGCCTTAGTTTGTGCATAAATAGGGGGCCTACGACCCACTTGGACTATCATCAAAAATTTAATTCTATTCAATGCTGCGCATCAAATTACTATTCTGATTGATTGATTGATTGATTCGTCATTTATTGCTTCGGCCATGAAGGCCATGCCAAAGTAGCTATAAAGAGCATTGCTAATCTGCTACAAGATGGAAACCTCGAGGAACTCTAAGACAAAAACCACCTCGCTTAAGCCCTAGCAGAATAGGGCACACAACCAAGGCCCACCCACAAAACCAAGTAAAAACGGGCCCTCCTTGTCACGATATAACCCTGTCAAGGGGTTGTTTGATAGCTGGCTTACCCCTAATCCCTGCTGAGGGGGCGGGGCACCACTATAAGTCTATGGGCTGGTCCCTCTTCTATGAGATAACCTAGTATCAATTCATTCAATAATCCTCATGTTCATGTGCTCCGCCTATAAAACTTGACACTCCTCACACTCCCTGCTGCCTATACAACTAGTGATGTGACTTGATGTTGTAACCATAAAGCGATGCGGCTTCGAGATCCATAGGGTCGTACTATAAAACGTCTAGCAGGTAGGTAGCGCAGTCAAAAGAACAATGCAAGTCCTCAAACAGGATGTTGTAGTATATCCCCATATCCTCCTATATTGAACAAACCATCTCGAATAGTCGCATAGGTACAAGGAAGGTGTAGTTAGATCGTCCCATAGTCGCCACCATCAAGCGATGTGAATTGTTGTTGCAACTGCACTTCGCAGGCAGATGTTAAAACTGTCAAATAATGCCGAAGAATCGTGCTCAGAATATTAGGGTCCCTAATCCCTCACGTTCGCGTCCTCCTTCCCCAAAATCGAACCCTATCCTCACCTGCCAGCCAAAGTATAGCCTGGAAGTAGTGTAATACCAGGGGCAAGGACCTTGCGTTGCTGTGGCCAAGTTGAAGGCTTAAATAACCTCACCGTTACCGCACCGATCGCACCGCGCACACAAGAGTATTCGTAATCGTCCGAAGGCCGTGGACTCTTCTTAGCTCTGAAAGCAATGCTTCCAGGTTCCCAGCCTGCACCACGGGGAGGTGAGAGTCGCCGCAGGCCAAATTAATACTCTATTGCCTGTGATTTTCAACATTTCTAAAGTAACATATATTGCGACCGTGGTTCCTTGCAGCAGTGCAGTTTGAGCGCGCTGGAGTCATGGTCCAAATATTAGGCCTGCAGGAGAATCTCTTGGTACACCAAGGTTCTGCAATGAAGGGGATAATAGAGAGCATGTTGAACATAACGTTCCCTTTCCCTCATTTATAATCTTATAAGTCCCGAATGCCTCGTGCTTAAGGTGAACACTTATTAACCTTCCTTATGTAATTTGTTTCAGCGACAACTCCTTAAAATCCTCTATTCTCAAGGGGATCGATAGATTTTTCTCTGCATACAATTTAATATATTCAAAATTGTTGGAGTTACAGCCGTCCTGGCCATGAGCTAGTAATTCTAGCAATACTATACAGCCTGTACACTACTAGCAAGCACTATTAAGTCTTTCAAATGAGGCGGAAATCAGGACTTACTAGCCTGAAGTCCTAGGCTATATAGTGAGCGTTCTACTCCATATATAAGAGTAATCTTCAACGAATACAATCAATTTAATGTTGGGCACACAGTCACCTATTAAACCTCGTGATTCCAACAGAAATTGATGAGTTTGCTCCACCGAACCGCCTAAACCTGCAACATGTCACCACCTATTATATATATATATATATATATTTCAAAGAAGTATTAGTTGCTGGCATATTGTCGCATGGGAGAGTGGGACCAATTTGGGAGTAATTGAATTGAATTGAGTCTAGTCTCTTAAATGCTGGCATAAGGCCGGTATTTGTAGACAATAACTATCTAATGGTAATAGAGGGTGCCTACGGATGTCACAAGCAGCAGTGGGAGTCATTGGTAGGCAGACATAGAAGCCTAGACTAGAGTGATTCTTGTTATCATGTGACACATTTCTTATAGAAATTTATTTAGGCGCTGAGCGGAATTAAGATTGTCCGAATGAAACCATCCTTACGAAGTTACTCTCACCGCATTTTCTGGATCCTATATCAGACCTATCGCGGGGCTCGTGTCCTCTTCCCTATCTATCATATTTAAAGAACCCAAATGTAGCATTTCCTTAAACTATATACCGAATATTTTATCCATCTAACCACCTTAATAATTCAGCCCACCTACCCTCCTCAACAAGCCCACCATATGTCTCTCATCATGCCACCTGACCTCAAGGCTCTCTCCCTCAGCCTATGCATCCTTCTCAGTACCTACACAACCTACCTCTGCGGCACACCACCTAACCCAACCCCTTACAACTCCACGAGTCCCGACAGCATGAGCGCCGCCGTAACACCCTCGGCACTCTTCATCAGGCGTTTTATCAGCGTCTCCTTAGGCCTCTATCACGCTTTTCTAGCCCTGACATATCCCTCTCCCCCACACACTCTCTGTCCACACCCATTCAATCTCGCGCCTTACCTCTTTACCTGGACTCCCTACAGCATCGTCTGCATCACAATCATCCTTCTTGGCTGCTCCCTACGCCTCTCAGCCTTCTCTGCTTTGGGCCCGAACTTCACATTCCGCCTCGCGGTACCGAAGAATCTTGTCACTTCCGGTCTTTATAGTTATGTTCAACATCCATCCTACACCGGGAAAGCCTTAATCGTTTTTGCGAATATGGCAATGATTCAGAGCCCTGATGGTGTGGTGGGTTGTTGGTTGCCGGCGTGGATTGTGGAAGCGAAGTTGTTTTGGAGAGCTTTTGCCTGCTTGATTGCGTGTACGGTAACTCGCATAGCGTGGAACCGGGTTAAGGATGAGGAAGTGATGTTGAAGAGTACATTTGGGAAGGGGTGGGAGGCTTGGCATGTAAGGACGAAGAGGTTTGTTCCAGGGTTGTTTTGAATTGGAGTAGGTAATGTTTTTGATGTAATTTATACAGATAGATTAAAGATGAGTGAGCATTTACAGATAATTTGTAACTGGTTTAGTCGTACGTTGGTGATGAGAGGGAAGGAGCGTGGAAGGGTGTAGGTGAGGGAGAGGGTAGATATAAGAGTTTGTTTCCCGAGTTTTCTTTACTGCTGTACGTAATGAGTGACGTTACAACTCAAGCATAGCCTGTTATTACCGGTGGCCCATTTCTGTTTACAAATGCTTAAAGCGGACTTGTAGTCTGCAGCAACATTCTTTTGATCGAGTTCCTTAGGTTGGACTAAAATCTTATAGAGCCGACCGCTGTTTATGCCGAGCCTAGCACTTATCTTAAGAGAAATTCGGCATTTCTGATGGGTAAACTTTTGAGGGTTTTGTGAGTCCATGCACTCGTTTTTATTTTGACAACTTCGTCGTATTGCCAAGGTTATGTCCTAGTTTTTGGCATTTGGTAGCACAAGGCACTGTAGGGTGAAATTGATTTTAGATTTTTGTGGGGACTTATCTAGGATCGCCGTCCAGCAAAGTTTATAGAGCCCACGGTCTAGATAGTCGTTTCTGGCAGCAAAATCGCAGGTCGTCTGGACAGGACTATTATAGAAGTGCCACTTGTGGAGTAACAGTTTCTTGCAAGTAAATTCTTTATTATGTAGTGTTATAAAGCGAAATCATTTTTAGGCCTCCGCGATATCTAAGCTCTTGGAAAATTCAAAGGATCTAGGCGCCTAAGAGTTGAAATTTACCACGTAATCCTTATAATATTTCCAATAATTTATGCCCTTAATTATTCAACGAGTCCCTCTACTCCCATCCACGACTAGATGTTATTGATCTCAAACACAGAATCCTCAACCGGTCTAATATATGACATTTCAAATGATGAGAAAATGCAAGGACCTACAGACCTCAATGCGAGAAATCTCGATGATTTCCGCAAGGCCAAGGCCAAGCAAACGTCAGTGTTCCCATATCCATGGACGTAGACTCTGTAGTAACACTTGAGGTAGACATTTTCATACAACGTGTATGAGGAGTAACATTCCGAAAACCCAGCAAAGGGAGTAGACTCAGGAAACTTCAAAGAAGAACGAGAAGCATACTTTTACAATTGATCTATACGTGAATAGTGTTGTGACAAAATGGCGGGTCTATTGTCTATCAGATTTAGGCTGTTGAGTTTTGAGATTCCGTTTCACTACGTTAGATACCGCGGGCCATGAATAATGGCAGTGATGGTAGACTTCTATTTTGATAATATTATTAACTAAATCATGGGTAAACAGATAATTGAAATTATTAGCATCTATCTAATTGAACTTGTCGCTTTAGCAGCTAAAACATTTGTAGTACAAACTCCTTCACAGCTCCCAAACCACCAGTTGCAAGAGCTTATTCTAAAGCTTCTGGGTCACTGCCTGTTCTTCTCCGACCTAAATCTCATCTCATCCTATCATTTGAATCCCCAATAACGCCCTTAATGCGTTTCTAAGGCTAAAATCCGTATATCACTCCGTTTTAGGTAATTCCTATCCATAGAACTTTTCATGACGACGTTTTATCAACGCAAATGCAGAGATTTATCAACCGGAATTTCTCTCATATAGATCGTAGTTGATAATGAGGAGTCTTTTCTGGAGTTCTTTTGAGCTGAGGTTTGCTGGTCTTGGATAGACACGTGATCGGGCCTATATTGCCGTGTTCTTATGATATCACGTGATCGAGGCCCGTGCGGCGCATCCCACTTTCCCATTCTCGTGCACTCGTAAAATTTCCTCATTTGGAATACGAAATGCGCCATTAGGATGCACGGAGTAGTCGTTTTCCGCGGTAGACATAAAATATCGCAGACAATTCTTCTTTCAGGATGAAGCTATCGGCTGCTTCCCCCTCTATGAATTGAACAGGAGAGAGCAGCCTCATTTACGACGATATGGAACCGCAGCGCCCACAGTTCGGTTGTTTCGCCCTCCCTACCAATTTCTTCCTTTCCGACGTTGATTCGGATGGTCAGCCCATGCGTCGGCGCAGAGAGCATGCTAAATCTAGATTCGGATGCATGAACTGCAAAGAACGCAAGGTCAAGGTATGTTGACGTTAATCATCCGTGGAACTCAAGTCAGTTGCTACATAACTTAGACTGTCTGGTCTGTGTAGTGCGATGAGAACCACCCATGTGGGCACTGTGTGAAGCGCAAGCAACCTTGTAGCTTTAAATCTTCTCTAAAAGGAATTCCGAGAACAAGCATCTGCTCGACCACGAAAGCGCCTGCTTCAATTGTCAGAAGTTCACAGCAAATTCAGAAATCCATCAGCCCCCGGCCGAGTATTCCCGATCAATATTCTCCCCAGATAAACCTACAACATATGCAATTGTTCTATCACTTCGAGACGGTTACGTCCAAGACGTTCATCATGGACCCACAAGCGTGGAAAGAGACAGTGTTGGCTCTAGCACTACAAGTACGATTTCGTCATCTTGATTGATCCTAATACATATTTTATCCCGATTCATTTCATGTAGCTTTTCCATGTAATGTCTGACTGGACGCAGAACGAATTCCTTATGCATGCCGTTCTCCTTGTGACAGCCTCACACCTCCAGCATCTCCAACCAAGCGAGACTCAGCATCGCAGAGTCGTACTTGAGCATCTCTCTCAGGTCCTTCCTAGCTTCCGGAATGCTTTAGATACCTTGCCTGTTGGAAGAGGGGACTCTGCAGATGCCCTCCTGGCATGTTCCATGCTAATACTTCAATACTCGTGGGAATTCAACCTATCAGCAATTCAAGATGCGAGTCGCCATGCTGAAGGATTCAGTAGCTTACTAGGACTCTATTCGGGCTTGAGATATGTTATCTTTGAGATTATTGATGCGCGAGGTGGAAGCCGTTTCGACTCGATGATTACCTACAGCCCGAGATTGAAGATCGAGCAGTACTTTGAAGGCTCTAATTTGCCTTCAGAGATTAAAGTTTTCTTTGGCCATTGCCTCACTTGTTTGAAGATATCCGACAACAAAGATGGGAATTTGAGCGATTACGTGGATGCAGCCCGCCATCTTATTCCAATATTATGCGCTCTAAAGCTTGGTCATCGATGTCTTGAAGCCTCTGGTCTCATACTCGATGTTGCGAGGTATCTGTTTGCTTGGCCGAACTTGCTCTCGGATAATTTCATACATCTCGTTAAGATAAATGATGAGAGGTCTCAAGTTGTATTACTGTATTATTTCGCAGCAGCGTTCAATATTCGTTCGGAAAGGTTCTGGTGGATGCGGCAGAGGTCTGTATACATGTGTGAGGCAATTCTGCTCAGGCTAGGAGATAGGTGTGAGGAGTGTACGGGCTGGGCAAGAGAGTTAATTAGCAGAAAAGAGGACATTGCGTTGCGCCAGAGCACATTACCGGCGAAAGAAGTTGACGATGATGCTATTTCCGATTTCATCAGGGCCGACGGACACCGATGTTGATGTGTTTCTACTTTCAAAAGTCAGGTAGAGGAAGAAAGTCTCATGAGTATGTGCTTATGATAGTCGGACTTGCCGTCTAAAGACCATTGTAATAATATGTCTATACTCATCCTGTACACATCAACTGCTAAGCTCAGTGTTTGTATTCTTCGTCTTTCACAATACTAGTACAATTTACCAATCAGCGTTCAAACCATGCATGCTTTCGTAATTACCCCGACTCGTAATTCTTTTTGGACTTCGCACTCTAATCACGTAATGCCGAAATTCGTACTCTCCGAATCGGGAGTACACCGCCCCGATCTGGAATACGAAATTAAGCGGCTAAAAATGAATGACAGGAATCGGAATTTCTTATTAATGCTCTTCTTTCTTTAAACAACCCAAGGACATAGAGACTTCTGTTAACACTTCAGCCATTTCTGCGTCTACGTCCCCTAGTTTTATACATTAAGACTTCCTGCTGGTCGTACTCTGGTAAATCTGTCGAACACATCCATAACTTATAATCAAGCCAGAGTCTGCCAGCTATGGAGAAGAAAACTACGCAGACACCAACTTGCTCTGGTGTCCAGGACATTCCGCTCGAAACCCGGTCGCGTCACCTACCACCTGACGTCTATGGACTCCCTGGACGGTCATCGATCGTGGCTAAACCTGGCAGTCAGAAGGAGCAGGCGAATTCTCCGGCTGTACAGGTCTTGAGGAGCAATGCTCTTGAACATCTATCAAGCCATGAGAGAGATATTCTTGAGAGCCAGCTGTCGATGCCTCCAATAGAGACGTCATACATCATGTTGTATAGGTACGCCACCAAGATCGACATCTTAATCCTCGTCATTAGTGCGATATGCGCTATAGCCAGTGGAGCCATCATGCCATTAATGACGGTACGTGCCAGTGTGGATTGAATTGAAATAAAGAGATCAGCAACTAAGATCCATTCTAGGTAGTTTTTGGCCAATTAGGAGGCACCTTTCAGCAGTTTTTCTTGGACTCTATCACAGACTCTCAATTCAACTATCTTCTTAATCAACTTAGCCTCTACTTCGTATATCTGGGCATTGGAGAGTTTATAACTGTTTATACCGCCATGGTCGGATTCACATACACTGGGGAGCATGTAACGCAGGAACTCAGAGAGCAATATCTCGCAGCTATTCTACGACAAAACATTGCCATCTTCGACAATCTCGGTGCTGGAGAGATCACTGCAACCATCACAGCCAACATGGACCTTGTCCAAAGTGGCGTCTCCGAGAAAGTCGCTCTGGCCCTCAGCGCCTTTGCAACGTTCGTTACTGCTTTGATAGTAGGGTTCGTGAAGAACTGGAGACTGAGTTTTGTTCTACTGTCGGTCGTTTTCGCCGTCGTTCTTGTTATGGGTGGATTTTCGATCGTCATTGTCATGTACAACAAACGTTCCTTGGACGCATATAATGTCGGTGGAACGGTTATTGAAGAGGCCATTACTTCCATTCGGACTGCAACCGCTTCCAACGGTCAAGCGCAGCTCGCCAAAAGATATGAGGAGAGCCTATCGAAATCAATGCACTCAGGCTTCAAGATGAAAACTGCGGTGGGCTGTATGATTGCGTCAATGATGCTTGTAGTCTACATGAACTACGGGCTTAGCTTTTGGCAAGGCTCCCGTCTTCTAGTAGCAGGCCAGAGCACCGTCTCTGAAACCTTAACCGTCCTCATGGCTTTGATGATGGGCGCTGTCTCTATTGCCCATGTCGCTCCCCACGCACAAGCTTTTACTGCCGCTGTTGCTGCAGCTGGGAACATATTCAAAATCATTGATCGACCTCTGCCCAATAACCTGGGTCCCGAGTCACTCATTCCCGAAGAAGTTCGAGGCGACTTGGAATTGCGGAACGTAAAGCACATCTATCCTTCAAGGCCCGAAGTGACAGTACTGCAAGATGTCAACCTTTTATTTCCTGCCGGGAAGATAACTGCACTCGTGGGTGTTTCTGGCTCGGGGAAATCCACTATCGTGGGTTTGGTCGAAAGGTTTTACACCCCTGTCGGTGGCCAGGTATTTCTAGACGGCCACGATATCCAGAAATTGAACCTAAAATGGTTAAGAGGTCAGATGTCATTAGTCAGCCAGGAACCAGTGTTATTCAACTGCTCGATTCGCAGCAACATTGAGCACGGTCTCATCGGGACGGAATTCGAGGAAGCAGGAAATGAGAAGAAGGCCGAACTTGTCGTCCAAGCCGCAAAGATTGCAAGCGCACACGACTTCATCAGCCGCCTTCCTCGTGGGTATGAGACTGCTGCCGGAGACCACGGAGTTCTCTTATCTGGGGGTCAAAAACAGCGCATTGCGATTGCCCGCGCAGTGATTAGCAATCCGAAAATACTCCTGTTGGACGAGGCGACGTCTGCGCTGGATTCCAAGTCCGAAGCAATTGTACAAGCTGCGCTCGATGTTGCTGCTCAAGGCCGGACAACCATTGTTATTGCCCACCGGCTATCAACTATCAAGGGAGCCGATAAAATTGTGGTTTTGTCAAGGGGTCGAGTTGCTGAACAAGGAACCCACGAAGAGCTTCTATTGCGAAAGGGGACATATTATGACCTTATCGAAGCTCAAAATCTCATCGCTGATGAAGAGATGACAAAGCCACGCGAGACGGATGGTGAAAATACCTCACCCCATGCCCAAGAAGTAACCAACGACGAATTAGATGGAAATCTCACACAAAACGGCATTACTCAACAGCCTCCCAAATCCATTTCTACTTTGAGCATGACCTTGAAAAATAACCAAAGAGAGGACCTCCACGATTCAGTCTGGACTATAATCAAAATCATATTGGCTTTTAATAAACAAGAAACTAGCATTATGATTTTTGGATTGCTTTGCTCTATCATTGCCGGCGGGGCCATGCCGGTTCAGGGCATCCTCTACGCGAAATGTATTGTATCACTTTCACTTCCACCGACTCAATACCCTCAACTGCGCACAAATATCGACTTCTGGTCATTAATGTACCTTATTATAGCAATGTCTGTATTCTTCGTTTTCTCCGCTCATGGCATTGCATTTGCATATTGTTCAGAACGTCTGTAAGTTACACCTGTCCAGATATTCCCTCAATCCAACAATCCATACACTAAGACCGAATATAGCATATACCGAGCAAGGAATCTGACATTCCGATCTATACTCCGTCAGGATATATCATATTTCGACCTCGACATAAACTCTGCTGGTGCACTCGCATCATCCCTCTCAAAAGGGGCTAATGATCTTGCTGGCATTAGCGGCTCTTCGCTTGGTGCCGTTCTCAATCTTGTCACTACGACTGTTGTAGCAATTACTATATCTTGTATAATTGGCTGGAAACTTGGTTTGGTCTGCTCAGCAACCATTCCTGTCCTCCTCCTCTGTGGCTTCGCCCGCTTTTGGGTGCTGGCAAGATTTCAATCCAGGGCTGGGAAAGCTTATCAGGATTCTGCGGCTCTTGCGTGTGAGGCTGTTTCCGCGGTTGCTACGATTGCATCTTTGGGTAAGGAGCAGAAAATTTGCGAGGACTATCATGCTATGATGAAAGCTCAAATCACGAAAAGCTTACAGTCGATTCTTCAGACGTCTCTGCTGTATGCGGCCTCACAATCTTTCGGGTTACTCTGTATGGCTCTTGGGTTCTGGTACGGAGGTACCTTGATCGTGGCACGGGAGTATAGCATGTTTCAATTCTTCGTTTGTTTCGCTTCCGTTATTTTCAGTGCCCAGTCTGCCGGCGCCCTTTTCTCCTTTGCACCAGACATGGCCAAGTCGAGGCAAGCGGCTCAGCAGCTCAAGAAAATCTGGTATCGGGAACCGGAGATTGACTGGTGGTCTGATGCCGGCGAGAAAGTGGAACACCTCAGGGGAAGTGTTGAGTTTCGAGATGTTTATTTCTCCTACCCTACTCGAACTGAGCAGCTAGTGTTGCAAGGCTTGAGTCTAAAAGTCGAGCCTGGTCAATTCATCGCACTTGTTGGACCTAGTGGATGTGGTAAAAGCACCGCTCTTGGCCTGATTGAGAGATTTTACAGCCCAACTTCAGGGGACATATTTGTAGATGGGAAGAGCATCTCAAGTTTGAACATCAGAGAATATCGCAACCATCTCGCAATAGTCATGCAGGAGCCGGCCTTATTTAGCGGGACAATTAGGGAAAATATCTTGCTTGGCATTAGCGATGAGCACATCGAGGAAAACGCGGTAATTGAAGCTTGTAAGAAGGCTAATATTCACGATTTTATCGTAAGTAGTGTTACTATCGCTTTTCTACGGCTAAGCTGAAGCTTGCTAACGACTTGAAGATGTCTCTTCCAAATGGCATGAACACCCTTGTTGGAATCAAAGGCTCCCTGTTGTCTGGCGGCCAGAAACAACGTGTGGCCATTGCACGAGCTCTTATCCGAAACCCAAAAGTCTTGTTGCTGGATGAAGCTACGTCGGCGCTGGATTCGGAGTCAGAGAAGTTAGTACAAGATGCACTTGACGAAGCTTCAAAGGATCGGACTACAATTGCGGTGGCTCACAGACTTAGTACTATCCAGAGAGCGAACCAGATATATGTCTTTGATCAAGGAAAAATTGTGGAGAAAGGGACTCACAGGACGTTGATGGCGATGAAAGGTAGATATGCTGAGATGGCGAGGCTACAGAAGCTAGAGGCGTGAGCGTACCGTATTTGTTAGACTCTTTCACCTTGTTTTCTACGCAATTGGGACGATATTATGTTTTATAAGTGCCAGAGAAACGCCTTAAACTCTAAGTTGGTATTAATCATTGTTTGAAAATTTTCATGCAGATGATGAGGAAATATGAATTACCAGCATCTTTGAAGTTAGCATCATGATTATT
>Ga0335075_10014785_pt1 | contig 11705 bp, 10 predicted proteins | sample Lox_Sample_24_FD_206723 | JGI IMG/M metagenome (GOLD analysis project Ga0335075, IMG submission 206723) | Soil microbial communities from Loxahatchee National Wildlife Refuge, Florida, United States - Lox_Sample_2.4 | ecosystem: Environmental > Terrestrial > Soil > Wetlands | place: USA...
CGACGGCCTCGTTCAGCGCCGCGACGTGCAGTTCGAGGTACTTCTGGTAGCCGATCCGCTTGGCCGTGTTGTCCCAGCTGCTCGTGTGGGCGGCCATCGGCAGGTCGGGGCAGTCGATCTGGAGCAGCAGCCCGGACTGGACGATCGCGCGATACTCCTCCCGCAGCGCGTGGGCGAGGGCGAAGAGGTAGTTCTCGTAGCTGTCGTAGTGCAGGTTGGGGGCCGCCAGCGCGAAGCAGCCGGGGGACGTCGCGGGCAGGAACCCCTCGGCGACGTCGATGCCGGACATCGCCTTCGATAGCGCCGCGACGTCGGTCGCGACGGCGTCCTGGCCCATGTACCGGATGTCACCGGTGCAGTTGCGCATGACGATGTGCGCGCCGGCCTCGCCCCCGTACTGTTCCCTAAGGAGGTCGGGGAACTCCGCCAGGTCGTCGAGCACCCACGGCGCGGCGCGTCCCTCGTACCCCGTGACCCTCGATGTGAGGTAGTTGGTGAAGCCGGGCTTGGACATCTCTCCGTCGGAGACGATGTCGATGCCGGCCTCGGCCTGGCGGCGGACCACCTGCTCGACGGCGCGCGCCTGCGCGGCGGCCATGACATCGTGATCGACGGGCTTGCCTTCCTCCTGGGCGTAGGTGAGCTTTAGCAGCTCCCCGGGCCGGGGCAGGCTGCCGGTATAGGTGGTGAGAATACGCTCAGTGCTGAGTTTCATCGGTTCTCTCCCGGTGGCTAGGCGAAGAAGCGGATGGGGCCGCTGTTGAACTCGATCATCTCGGCGAATCGGCGAAGATGCCGTCCGGCGCCTCGGGTCCGCAGACGCGGCGTGGCCCGGGGACGATGCGCTCGCACGCGGCGATGTGGCCGGTGAGGGAACCCTGGACGATGAACGGCGTGCCGCCGTTGAACGCGACGTCGCCAGTGGACATGAGCCGGCGCTGGGTTATCCACACCGCCGTGTCATGCGTGGTGTGCGCGGGCCCGACGTAGTGCAGCTCGAGCTTGAGGTCATCGACGTAGACATCGAGCCTGTCGGTGAACGTGGCGAAGGCCGGCACGACGTCGATGTACCCGAATTCGGCCGTGGGGAAGAACTGCCGGGTGTCCCGCTCGCCGCTCAGGGTCTCCTCTCTGCCCGCAAGACCTTGGGTATTCGGCGATGGCTGGCTGCGTACCTGTCGCGCAGCATCGCCGGCCGCAGCGGTCACTTGTGCCGGCGCGAGAGCGCCTGGGCCCGTCCGGGAAAATCGAAGTTCTTTAATATTCCGAACGGACCGTGGTTCTCGCTGGGCAAGCCGATGCCAGCCCCATGGATGACGCCCCGGGACCGTCGGGGCGACGCCTCGTGCCGGTGGATCATCGCCCGAGGCCGGGCATTCGCTGCGGCGGCTGCAGACCCGCTGCATCGTGATCCTGGCCGGCCGGTCGCGCCTCGTGTGGCCGCCAGGGCGGCGGCCATCGTAGACGCACTGCCCATGCCGTGGCGTGGGAGTAAGGGCGGTGCGGGGCTAGCGGCTGGCCGGGCTTGCTCTGGCGGGGGCGAGCAGGCCGAGGGCGCGGGCCAGGTCCACGGCCTCAGCCCGGTGGTGCGCGCCGAACTTGGCGTACAGGTGCCGGAGGTGGGCCTTGACCGTGTTCGGGGAAACCGACAGCTCGCGCGCGATCTCCGGCGCGGTCAGGTTGGTGGGCAGGTAGCGCAGCACGCGGACCTCGCTGCCGCTCAGCGGCTCCAGCAGCGGCTCTGCTAGCCGGGCGGGCGACCTCCCAAGACCCCCCCGGGCCTGGGGGGATGCCATCCCCCCAGGCCCGGCGATCAGGCCGCGGATCTCGGCGACCAGGGCGGCGTGGGCAGTCCGGTACCGGGCATGACGCTCCAGCAATCCCGCAGCGGGATACAAAATGTACGGGGTCAGGTCGCCGCTGCGCTCGGACAGATCCAGTGCCCGCTCGAGGGCGGCGTCAGCGGCATCCGGGTCGCCGAGGGCATCCCGGGCGATCGCCTCCAGCATCTCGGCCCGGGCCCGCCAGAATCCCCAGTAGTCCTCGGCGACGGGGTTCTCCTGGTTGGGGGCGAGCGCGGCGAGGGCGGCCTGCGGGTCGCCCTGGGCCAGCCGCAGCGCCGCGGCGGCGACGCGGAGTTCCCCGCGGTCGCGGTCCTGCTCGGCGAGCCCGGCCAGGAACTCCCCGGCCCGCCCGGCCTGGCCCAGGCGGATCAGGGCATGCACCAGCAGTGCCCCGATCCGGGCGGCGAGGTAGGGTGGCGCGGCCAGCCGCCGGGCCAGCGCCTCGCCGGCCTCGAGCGCGGCCAGCGCCGCCGCGTTACGATCTCGCTCCAGCTCAAGCGTCCCGCGGATGATCCGGACCGCCAGGACGGCCGCGGGCTGGGTGTCGGCGGTGAGGGTACGTTCGGCGCGCTGGATCCACGGCTCGGCCTCATCCGGCTGTGCCTGCCACACCAGCACGACCGCGACGACCATGCAGGCCATGCCGGCCGCCGGGTCGCCGGTCCAGCCGTGCTGTTCGGCGAGTTCCACCGCCTGCCTGCCGCGCTCGGCCCCCCGCGCGAGTGAGTGGTAGAACTCGTGCGGCGCCTGGTAGGCCAGGCCGGTGAACTCCAGGTAGGGCCGCCCGCCCTGGCGGGCCAGCGCGATGCCGCGGTCCAGGTAGCCCTCGGCGTCCTGGGACGCGGTCGCCCAGTACTCGGTGCTGCCGAGGCTGATCAGCGCCAGCGCGCTCAGGTCCGTGCCCAGGCCGGGTTGCGCCGCGTCCGCGACCTCGGCCATGGCCTGCAGTTCCCGCGCCTCCTCCGCCACGGCCGGCAGGTTCCCCTGCTGGCGGGCCAGCAGCAGCCGGACCACCCCGAGCAGCAGCCGCCCGTATTCTCCCCGGCCGGCCGGCACCGACGCCGAATGCCGCCCGGCCAGAGTCAGGTACCGCTCCGCGGCCTCCAGCGACCCGCGGGCGAGCTCATCGGCCGCGGCCACCACCGCCAGCTCGGCGTCGGCCGCGCGGGTCTGGGCCGGGAACCCGGCCAGCAGCTCATGCACGGTCGCGGCCTGCCCGTCCAGATAAAGGGCCGGCCAGTGACCGGCCAGCAGCCGGGCGGCCAGCTGCCAGTCTTCCGCTGCCTGGGCGTGCCGGACCGCCTCCGCCCCGAACCCGCGGGCGGCGAGCCAGCCGGCGGCGGCGGCGTGCAGCCCGGTAACCTCACCCGGCGCGGTCCGCCGCAGCTCCAGCCGCAGCAGGTCGGCGAACATCTGGTGGTAGCGGAACCAGGACCGGGCCGCGTCCAGCGACACCGTGAACGCGCCGGCCGCCTCCAGGTCCTGCAGCACCTGCTCGCCGCCCTCATCCCCGGTCAGCAGCCCGGCCAGCTCCCCGCTGACCCGCTCCAAGATGGAGGTGCGCAGCAGCAGCCGCCGCACCGGTTCGGGCTGCCGGTCCAGCACCTCGGCCAGCAGGTACTCCGCCACCGTCCGCTCGGTGCCGGAGAACTCCGCCGCGAACCGCTCCGGATCGGGATGCCCGGCCAGCGCCAGCGCCGCCAGCCGCAGCCCCGCCGCCCACCCCTCCGTCCGCTCATACAACATTGCCAAGGCCGGCTCGTCCAGCTCCACCCCGGCCGCGGCGAGCAGCTCCCCGGCCTCGGCCAGAGTGAACCGCAGGTCCCCGGCCCGGAGCTCGGCCAGCCCGCCCTCCAGCCGCAGCCGGTGCAGCCCCAGCCGCACGTCATGCCGGGCCGCCAGCACGAACCGCAGCCCCGCCGGCGCCCGCATCACCAGCAGCTCCAGCTGCTGCAGCGCGTCCGGGCCCAGCTCATGCACGTCATCGACTACCAGCCAGACCGGACCTTCGAGCGGCGCCAGGTCGCTCATTAGCCCCTCCGCCAGCGCCCACCCGTCCAGGCCCGGCGCCCCGGTCACCGCCCGCACCAGCCCGGCCCCCGGCCCCGTCGCCCGCAGCGCCCCGGCCACCGACAGCCAGAACCGCTGCGGGTCCTGCTCCTCCCGCCCCGCCGCCACCCACGCCGCCCGGCCTGCCAGCCCCGCCGCGGCGATCCAGGACCGCAGCAAAACCGTCTTGCCGCTGCCCGCAGGCGCCGACACCACCGTCACCCGCGCCGGTCCCCCAAGCCGCTCAAACAAGGCCGGACGGGCCACCGCCCCGCCCGCGTCACCGCCACCACCGGCCACCGAGCGCGACCTCGCCGGAGATTCCACACTCCTGATAATCCCACCTACCCCAGCTCTCAGCGTAGGCCTTAAGCTCCTTCCTCCCGCTTGCAGTCGGCCACCCCGGGGCCGTTCGGGATGACGCTTTGGCCCTGCGGATCGTTCGCTTAGCCCTGGGGTGTTCCTGTCGTCTCCCCAGATATACCCTGCCACGGCGATGGCGGCGGGGCTGGCCTCGCCGGCAACCAACTGGCGCTCGTCCGCAGCGAGCTGGAGCAGGCGACGGCTGAATTCCGCGTGGCCGACGGCACCTACACGTTCCCGATGGCCTGCAGCCGGTTCTGGGCAGCAAGGAGCACACATCCGCGCCGTCATGCGATACAGCACCGCGCTGGGCTCGGAGAACCCGGCGAGGTGCCCGCGAGATCGGGCTGGATTACCGCGGTAACCGTCGTACCCATCCACCACCGTGTCGACAGCGACCTCGATTACACCGATTGTGTGTCGCCTGCTCACCCTGGCTGGCGACAGTCTGGTCCTGTATCGGCAGACAAGCTCTGAGGAAGAAGATCATCGTGCCAGCTGGAACACCGCAAGCCGGGCCTATCCAGGAGCCCATGAATTCTCTGCTGGCCGGCGTCGGCACCTGTGATCGTGCCGCGCCGACGGACGATCCGGTGACGGACGCGGCCACCTCCGAGGCTATCGGCTGTGACTTGGTATCCGCTGTCGATCACCCGGTCCGGACCTATCCGGCGTGTGAGACTCAGACGCTGCTCACGCGGATTGCCACCCGCACCACGCGGATCGGCATCGTACCCCGGGTGCTCAGGGTGCCGTTCCGCCGCCCCGCCCTGGCCGAGGTTGCCGCCGCAATCCGAGACGAGACGCAACCGCTCGCGCGCGTTGGCATGATCAGACCGGAGAGCGGCAGGTATGCCGGGGCACCTCGGTCGCTGGGCCAGTGGTGCTGATGGTCACGGAGATCGCGGGCTTTGCCGGCGCCGCACTGGCCGGAGCAGCGTACATACCGCAGATTTCGCACCTGATCAGGGCCCGTTGCTCAGCCGGCATCAGCCGACTGGCATTTCAGGTATGGCTCCTGGCATCCCTTCTCACCATGGCCCGCGCCATCGCCATTCACGCTGGCGTGTTCATCGTCCTCGGCGGGACCCAGATCGTGGCCACGGCACTCATCTTGCTGTATGCGACTCGATACAAGGACACCGTCTGTCCTATCCATCTCCCTTGCGAGCCCACGGCCAAGACAGCCACGAGGCGGGCACTCAGGAGATAAGCCTGGTCCCTGGCGTCTGGCCGACCGCTCGATTGCTGAATCAGCCACCCCGCCGAGCACGGTGGGGCAACTGGGCACGGCGCTGGCGACGCTGGCCGAGGGCTCGCGGCTGCGCCTGTCCCGGGTCGTCGCCCGGCTGGAGCAGCACGGCTGGGTGCGCCGCGCCCCCGATCCGGTAGACGGCCGCTAGACCCTGGCGAACCTGACCGGCCATGGCCGGGAGAAGGTGACTCAGGCCGCGCCCGGCCATGTCCGGGATGTCCGCCGCCTGGTCCTCGACCCGCTGACGAAGACCCAGTCCCGGCAACTGCGCGGGATCAGCCGACGCATCATGCGCACCATCGGCCTCGACGACTCTGCGTGCGGCTACACGTATGACCTGAAGGTCGGCCTGGGTAACATAGCCGGAGTTATGGCTGGCCCGCTAACAGGGCCATTGGACGGTGCGCGAGTCGCTGGGCAGGGACTCGGTCGGGTTGGCTGCGTGAGGTGATGCCGAGATTGGCGAAGACCTTGCGCAGGTGGTATGCGACGGTGTGTGCGCTGATGAACAGGCGAGTGCCGATCTCCGGGTTGGACAGCCCGTCGCGCGCCAGCCGGGCGACCTGGGCCTCCTGGGCGGTTAGCCGGCCGCTGGTCTCGACGGTGGGTTTGCGGGCAATCTCGCCGGTGGCCTGTAGCTCACGCCTGGCCCGCTGGGCGAACGCCTCGATGCCCATCGTATCCACCATGTCGTGGGTGGTGCGCAGCTGGTCCCGAGCCTCGGCGCGACGCCGTTCACGACGCAGCCATTCCCGTACAGCAGGTGAGAACGGGCCAGCTCGGCGCGGATCGAGGTCCGGCTGAGATGCTCGATCGACTCCTGGTAGTGGCTGTCAGCTGCGTCGCCTTGGCTGAGGAGAGCACGGATGCGGGCCTCGATGCCTTGCGCCCATGCGGTCGGGGTCACCCGGGTGCGTTCGCGGTCGCCACCTGGACGGTGGCCTGGATCATCTCGGTGGCTTGTTGTTCCCGGCCCTGCCAGGCCGCGAGAATCATCGCCGTGTATGCAACTGGCGGGTTGCCGGTCGCTTCGGCGATCAGGCGTCTTCGTCGATCAGCCGCTCGGCCGCGCTCAGCATGCCCACGAGCAACTGGACTCCGGCGAGGGAGTTGCGCGTGAACTGCAATTGGACGAGAGCGCCAGTGTCGCGCGCGACCTGCACCCGCCGGGCGGCCAGGGCATGCCAGGACTCAAAGTCCCACAGCTCCAGTGCGATAATGGTGCCGGCCCCGCCGCCGCTGAACCGGAGCCAGCGGCTGGTTTTGTCGACGCTGACGTCCAGGGCAAGAAGCAGCTTTAGCGTTCGGGTAAGGGTCGGCGCGGCCGCCGCGTGCCCCTCCGTCAGCCGCAGCGCGAGCGCGTCGAGCACGACATCGACTGCACGCCGCGGGTCGGGACCGGGCGGCGCGGCGCGGGCGGCCTCGCGTATGCCGCCAGGCCGCCCCAGATCACCGGCATATAGAGCGGCCGCGAGCGATTCGAGGTGCGCCTCGCGGGCCAGGCCCGCGTCAAACGGCTCCAGGTCCCGGGTCGCGCTGAGCAGCAGCGGGGCCGCGTCGCTGCCGCGGCGCTGGTCAAAGGCGATCTGTCCGCGGAGGCGCTCGACCACCGCAGCCTGCCGCCCGCCCAGTGGCCCGGCCTCGGCCGCGACCAGCAGCCCCAGCACCGCATCCAGCGCGCCAGCCTCCCGGTTGGCCCGGGCCGCGGCGAGCAGCCGCTGCGCCCGGCGAGCGGGGTCGGGTGTCAGCATCGCCGCGCGTTCCAGGAACGCGGCTGCCGCGGCCAGCCCCCGCGGCGCTGCGCTCGGTCCGCGCGCTGCTCCAGCTCCATGGCTATGTCCTCGTCCGGGCCCGGCGCGGCCTGGGCCAGATACCAGGCACGGCGATCCGGGTCAGCTGCCGGATCGGTGGCCTCCGCCAGTGCCCGGTGCACCTGCGGCCTCTGCCGCAGCGACGCCGACCGCTAGGCGGCGGAGCGGGCCAGCGGATGGCGGAACCGCACCCGAGTACCGTACTCGGCCAGGCCGGCGTCGGCCGCGCGTGCCGCTGCGTCGGCGCGGATCCGGAGCCGGGTGGCTGCTCGCCACACCAGCGCCGGGTCGCCGGTCGGTCGGCCGCCGCGAGCAACAGCAGCCGCCGGGTCTGGGGCGGAAGCGCGCCGGCTCGCCGCCGGAAGCTTTCTTCGATGCTGCCCGCCAGCGATACCGCCCCTGCCGGACGGCAGCCTGGCCCCGAACCGGCACATCAGCGCTCTAGGCACGAGCGTTGTCCTTCAGGAACGGGATGATAAGAGCAGCGACCTCGGCCGGGCACTGGGCCTGCGGGTAGTGGCCGGCGCCGTCGACGGTGGCGAGCCCGGCGGGCATGGTGGCGGCGATCGCGTCGCCCTCGGCCTTGGGGTCGGCGAAGTCGGGGTCGGCGGTGCCCATGATGATCAGGGCGGGGCACCGGAGGTTGGGTAGCTGCGCGGCGGCGTCGGCGGGGGTGGACTTGAAGGTCTTCATGAACTCGGCCAACCGGCCGGGTTCGGTCAGCTTGGCGCGCATCGCGGCCATGTAACTGTCCCAGTCCGCGGGCTTGGCGGGGTAGGCGAGGTTCAGGCAGCGCATCCACAGCCCCAGGCTGTGCGTCATCTGGATGCCAAGCGTCAGCGTGCCGCACCGGCGGTAGCGCCGGTTCCGGAACAGCGCGCCGACCTTGAGCGGCTGCGTCCTGGTGAGCGGGTTGAGCTCGACGGTGCCCGGCACCAGGTCCGGTGCCTTCGCCGCCGCGACGGTGGCCGCCCCGCCGGAGATCGAGTGGCCGACGATGACCGCGGGACCGCCCAGGTAGCGGATCATCGCGATCAGGTCCGCGGCGACGTCGGTACGGGTGATCGAGGGCCAGCCCAGGCTGGAATCGCCGTGCCCGCGCAGGTCCACGCTGGCCACCCGGTAGCCGGCCTGTGCCAGCTCCGGTGCCAGGAACCGGTAGACCTGCCGCCCATCGCCGATGCCCGCCGACAGCACCACCAGCGGACCTTCCCCGGCCACCTCGTAGGAGAGCTTGCCGCCTGGGACTTCCACGAACTCGGTCATGATGTCCTCCCGCAGCCGAGAGTGTTGATGCCGACCCAGAAGTTGTTGTCCTTGCTGGCTTGGCCGAGAGCGGGGGCGACCATCCGCAGGGCTGCTGCCTCCAGCCGGTGCGCCATCGTCAGGTCCTCGGTGTCCGGCGGGCGCAGGGCGAGGCTGTCGATGAACGCTGACACGCGTCCTTCGGCCGCCTTGGCTGGGTCACGGCCGATGACCTGGACGGTGTTGCCGCCAGCGAGCGCGCGGGCGCCCAGGATGCGGGCCATGGTTCCCGCGCCGATGATGCTGATGCTGCTCATGGTGTGTGTGACCGCCTTCCCGAGTTGGGATAGAAACGAGTGAGCTGCGGCCGCGCCGCCTGCGTGGACGACGATGGCCTGGCCGCTCGCCGGTCGCGCAGGAGTTGCCTGCGTGCCGTCCGGGTATCTGGCGGGTGTTCCGCTCCTTCGGTCCTTGGTGATGCCAGCCTCGGGTTCGCCAGGGTGAGCGGGCGTTACCCTGTCAGCGTGATTGGGCGGCCGTCCACTGGCCGATCCGTTCAGGTGCGATTGCACCCGGGCTTGTCGCCGCGCAGAGCTCCTACGCCAACGACCTCTTCGTTGGCGCGACCACCCGGCAGTGCCTCGGCGTCGCCGTCGCCGGCGATGAACAGGTCGAGCGGGCCCTCCACCTAGCCGGCGGCCTGGACGCTGGGCAGGAGGGTGTTGAACGCCTTGCCCACGTGCGCGCCCGCGGGGCGTCCTTGGCGATCTCCTGTACGGCAGAGCTGTCGTCAGGCGTCACGTGCTCGGTGAAATCAGCTGGCTCTGCGGCGTACCGCAGCGCCAGGGTCACGACGAGTGGCCATGTCTCCTCGACGGCGGACACCAGCCGCTCCGCCAGGCCCAGGGCGCCGCCGCCCTGGGTCTCGAAGATGAGCCAGGCCAGCAGAGCGAGGAACACGGCCGTCACGGCGGCCGCGCCGCGAGCCTGCAGGATCGGCGGTAGTGAGCGGCCCTGGCGGGCGGTGAAGGCTGGCCAGACCGTAATAGCGACCGCGCCGAGCGAGGTCCAGGCGAGGTGCTGCGGGATGGAACCGCGCGCCGACTCCGGTGACAACGCGATGCCGATGCTGGACAGGCCCGCGGCCATCAGCACGATCCGGGCCGGCCCCAGACGGCGGGCAGGCAGGCGGCGATCGCGAAATAGCATGCCCCGCCATCAGCAGGGCGATGGTGATGATCCAGCGGTCGGTCGCGCCGAGACCGGCCAGCCCGCTGATCGTGCTGCGGAGCGGGCTGTAGCAAGGCGGCTGGAGCGCCTCCGCCACCAGCCAGCCCCCGATAGTGGCCACCGGCGACAGGGCGGCCGAGGCAACCGCCCACCGCGCGGCCGCCGGACCGGAGCCGGCCGACCACGCCCGCGACGCAATCAACTCGCCGGTCAGCCGTGCCTGGCGAGCGCCCGCAGCATCGCTTGACAGCGATGCCATGACATTCCTCCTCCACGCGACAGCCCTGCCGAGGACGGGGTGACTGGCCAGCCGCCCGGTGGCAAGCCGGCAATCTCCCGCCGAATGCTTGATGCTCAGTGGGTCTTCATCGGTGGGCACGGTTGCAGTCTCGGGCCTGCCCGGGTGACAGGGCCTCGCGCTGTTCGCGTGATCTGGGGACGCCGGGTCGGCTAAGGCTGTCGAGTCACTGCGTCCCTCCGGGATAGTCCTAACCGGCATCGCGCGCCTTGGCGTCTTCGAGCCGCTTCCCTCACACGTATTTTCACTCCATGTCGGTCAGTCCCGATTACACAGATGAGGTGACGACGAGTCACCCTGCCATGGGCCAGGGTCGATGTGCATAAGCCTGGTCAGCCAGGTCCCCTCAGAGGCGAAAGGAGCCAGCGGTGTCCATCAGCGTCAACTGCTCGACGGAGAAGCTGCCGGAGGACCCGCGGGTCTCGCTGCTCGACTATCTCCGCGAGCACCTGCAGTTGCACGGGACCAAGAAGGGGTGTGACCAGGGCGCGTGCGGTGCCTGCACGGTGCTGGTCGACGGGGAGCGGATCCTGTCATGTCTTGCGCTAGCCGTTCAGTACGAGGGACGTTCAGTCACCACGATCGAAGGGCTCGCGTCAGACGGCGCACCGCACCCGCTGCAGGAGGCGTTCATCGTGCACGACGGGTTCCAGTGCGGCTACTGCACGCCGGGGCAGATCTGCTCGGCGGTCGGCCTGGCCGCCGAGGTGCGGCGCGGCGTGCCGAGCCACGTCACCGCGGACCTGTCCGCGGAGGAGATCCCGCTCAGCCACGACGAGCTACGCGAGCGGATGAGCGGCAACCTGTGCCGCTGCGGCGCGCACAACGGCATCGTCGCCGCGATCTCCCAGACCTATGCCAACCGGGAGGCGAGATGATCCCGTTCACCTATGCCCGCGCCGCCGATGCCGAGGACGCGCTGCGCCGGGGCGCCGTGGCCGGGGCCAGGTATCTCGGCGGCGGTACCAACCTGGTCGACCTGCTGCGCGAGACGATCGAGCGGCCCGGGACACTGGTCGATGTCACCGGCCTGCCGGGCACGATCGAGGAGACGGCGGACGGCGGCCTGCTGATCGGCGCGGCGGCCCGCAACACCGCGGTCGCGGAGCACCGGGCGGTGCGGACGCGCTACCCCGTGCTGGCCCGGGCCATCGTGGCCGGTGCCTCGGCACAGGTTCGCAACATGGCGACGGTCGGCGGCAACATCCTGCAGCGCACCCGCTGCCCCTACTTCTACGACCCTGGCGGGTCGCGCTGCAACAAGCGTTCCCCCGGCCAGGGCTGCGACGCGACCGGCGGCTTCAACCGCTCGCATGCGATCCTGGGCGGCTCGCCGTCCTGCGTCGCGACGCACCCGTCGGACATGTGCGTCGCGCTCGCGGCGCTGGGCGCCGTCGTGCACCTCAGGAGTTCCGGCGGCGAGCGCACGGTGCCACTCACTGAACTGCACCGGCTGCCCGGGGACCATCCCGAGATCGAGACGGTGCTCGAGCCCGGGGAGCTGATCACCGCGGTCGAGCTGCCCGGGCTGCCGCTGGCCGCGCGCTCGACCTACCGCAAGGTGCGCGACCGGGCGAGCTACGCGTTCGCGCTGGTCTCGGTCGCGGCCG
>Ga0335075_10014786_pt1 | contig 11705 bp, 7 predicted proteins | sample Lox_Sample_24_FD_206723 | JGI IMG/M metagenome (GOLD analysis project Ga0335075, IMG submission 206723) | Soil microbial communities from Loxahatchee National Wildlife Refuge, Florida, United States - Lox_Sample_2.4 | ecosystem: Environmental > Terrestrial > Soil > Wetlands | place: USA: Florida...
CTGGTCGTTGAGGTCCGGCGGCTTGCGGCCGCCGCGGGTGCCGACCCCCCCACGCCGCCGCTCCGGGATGTTGATCTCGATCAGGTCGCCCTCCTCGACCAGGGAGATCGGGCCGCCGTCGAGGGCCTCAGGGGCCACGTGCCCGACGCACGGGCCACGCATGGCACCGGAATACCGCCCGTCGGTGACGATCGCGGTGGTGGTGTTCAGCACGGGGTCGGCGGACAGTATCGCGGCGGCGTAGTACATCTCCGGCATCCCGTTGGCGCGCGGGCCCTCATACCGGATGACGAGCACGTCGCCGGGCGTGATCTTGCGGCCGACCAGCGCGTGCACCGCCTCGTCCTCGAAGTCGAACACCCGGGCGCGCCCAGTGTGCACGTGCATCTCCCGGGGCACCGAGAAGGCCTTGATCATCGCGCCGTTGGGCGCCAGGTTTCCGTACAGCACCGCGACGCCGCCATCGGTGCCGAACGGGTCGTTGCGCGGCCGGATGATCTCATCTCGCTCGATCTTGACGTTCTTCAGGTAGCCGAGCCGTTCGGCCAGGTAGAACGGCGACTGCTCGATCTCCTCAAGGTTCTCGCCTACCGTCTTGCCGGTGACGGTCAGGCAGCCGAGGTGCAGCATCTCCCGCAGCTCGAGCATGACCGCAGGGACGCCGCCGGCGTACCAGAAGTACTCCACCGGGTACCGCCCGGTCGTCTTCACGTTGGCCAGCACGGGCACCCGGCGGTGGATCCGGTCGAAGTCGTCGATGCCCACGTCGACGCCTGCTTCGCGGGCGATCACCGGCAGGTGGAGCAGGGCGTTCGTCGACCCGCCGACCGCCGCGTGCAGGATGATCGCGTTCTCGAACGCGTCCCTGGTCAGGATGCGCCGCGCGGTGAGGTTCTCCTCGATGAGGGTGACGAGCTGCTTGCCGGTGGCGCGCGCGTAGCGCAGCAGCTTGGTCAGCGGCGCCGGGGTGAGCGCGGAACCGGGGAGCGCCAGGCCGAGCGCCTCGGCGAGCACCTGGCCGGTGCTGGCGCTGCCCATGAACTGGCACGCGCCACAGGTGGGGCACGCGCCGCGCTGCGCCACGTCGAGGTCCTGCCGGGGCAGCTCACCACGCTCGGCCTCGGCTCCCATCGCCCACATGTTGTCGGACGTGACGTAATCGGGCGCGTTCAGCTGCGTGCCGCCGGGCAGGTGTATCGAGGGCAGGTCGCAGCGCGCGATCGCCACCAGGTGCGCCGGGACCGACTTGTCGTTGCCGGAGATCAGAACCATGCCGTCGTGCGGGTGGCCGAGCGCGTGGATCTCGACCATGGCGGCCATGATGTCCCTGGAGATCAGCGAGTAGCTCATGCCGCTGGTTGCCTGCACGACGCCGTCGCAGATGTCACTGACCGCGAACACGCCCGGCTTGCCGCCTGCTTCGTAGACGCCGTTGCTGACCTCTTCGACCAGCTCTTTGAAGTGGAACGTGCCGGGATGGCCCATGCCGTACGCGCTGTCCACCAGCACCTGTGGCTTGCCAAGATCTTCCTCGGTCCAGTTCATGCCGAGGCGCAGCGCGTCGCCCTGGTGGTTGACCAAGCGCAGCCGCTGGCTGCGCAGCATCGGCCGGGCTGGCCTGGTCATCGGCCCGGACCCAGCAGCTGAAACGTCATCCCTGCTCCCTTCCTGACGCCGGTTGTGCGCGGCGGAGGTATCACCTGCGGTCGTGGCGTGCAGGTCACGGCTGCCTCGCGGGATGCTGGCGCACCGGGCCGTCGGACCCGGCCGGGTATTCCTCCAGCGGGACCAGGTCCTTCGCCCACGCGGACAGGATCGGGGCGACGACCTTCCAGGATTGCTCGGCCTCGTCCCCGCGGATGGAGAGCGCGGCGTCCCCGGTGAGCACCGCGTGCAGCAGCCGGCCGTAAGCGGGCAACGCGGGGGGCTGCAGCCGGGTGGCCATGGTCAGCGGCGCCAGGGTCGTCGCGTGCGCGCCGATGCCGGTCAGCCCCAACCGCAGGTCTTCGGGGTCAAGGCCGAAGCTGAGCTGGTTCGGCACCGCGTCGCCGGCGAACGCCAGATGCGGCACCGGCCGGAAGTGGACCACGACCTCCTTGCGGTCCCGCGCGAGCGCCTTGCCGGTCCGAAGCCGGAAGATCGTGTCCGGCCAGCGCCAGTTGTCCAGCGCGAGCTCGACCTCGGTGAACGTCTCGGTGTGGTGCGCGGGGTCCACTCCGTCCTCGTTGACGTAGGCAGGCACGTCATGGCTGCCGGCGCGGCCGGCCAGGTACCTGGCTCGCCGGCACTGCCGGACGATGTCGTCGCCGGCCGGCGGCCGGACCGAGCGCAGCACATCAACCTTGCGGTCGCGGAGGTCACGCTCGCCGAGGCTGATGGGCGGCTCCATGGCTACCAGGCACAGCAGCTGCAGCAGGTGGTTCTGCACCATGTCCTTGAGCGCCCCGACGCCGTCGTAGTATCCCGCGCGGCCTTCCAGCGCCAGGGACTCGTCCCAGAGGATCTCCACCTCGGCGATGTGCGAGCTGTTCCACAGCGGCTCCAGCAGCCGGTTTGCCAGCCGGGTGCCGAGCAAGTTCTGCACCGTGGTCATGGCCAGGAAGTGGTCGACCCGGAAGATGGCCTGCTCTGGCAGAACCTCGGCCAGCAGCTTGTTCAGGGCAATCGCGCTGTCCAGGTCCTCGCCGAAGGGCTTTTCAAGGACGATCCGGCTGCCCGCGGGCAGCCCCGCCTCGTGCAAGCCGGACACCGCCGCCGGGAACACGGCGGGCGGCAGGGCCAGGTAGGCGGCAACTGGCTGGTCTGCGCCGATGACCGCCGCGATGCTGGCCGGGTCGCCGATGTCGGCCCGCTGGTAGCGGGATGCCGCGACGACCGCGGTCCGGTCGGCGGCCGGGAGGCCTTCGGCGTGGCGGTCGAGCTGGCCGACCGCCCATGCCCGGAACTGCTGGTCGTCCCAGCCTTCGCGGGCGGTCGCGATCAGCTCGAAATCGTCGCCGAGTTCGCCCGTCGTCCGCAGCGCGGCGAGCCCCGGCAGCAGGTAGCGCGCGGTCAGATCACCTGTCGCCCCGAAGATGACTAGCCGCTGGATCATGGCTGCCTTTCCTGACGAAGGCTCTAGCTATAGCCAGAAGGTGATCAGGGGCCTTGCGACACCGGCGACTTCTGGCCTGAGAACTCGAACGCGTGTTCCGTATTGCCGATGGAGGACGTGCGCGTGGTCATCAGCGTCGGGCCTGCGCGCCCGTTCCCGCCGGTGCTGCGGCATCCTGCCCCCGGCGTGACGCCCGCCGGCCACCCGCTGGGTGACGTGCTCCCGTTCCGATACCCGGCCCTGTAGCCAGGTAATCACCCGGTGCCGGGTTGGCCCCGGCAGGCGGGGGAATCCTGATGCTGACGGGCCTTAAGGCAATCCTCCCGGTATTCGCGGCGTGGTCAGGCCGCCGGGTAACGGCTCCTGGGCAGGGGAAGGGCCCACGCGTGACGGCTGTCAGAGGGGGGTTATGACGGTGTCTGACCTTGTATCTGGCGCATCCCATCCCAGGCCGGCCGGCAGTCCGTTCCCGCCGATCGCGGACTACGCCTTCCTGTCCGACTGCGAGGTGTCGGCGCTGGTCGCCTCCACCGGCAACGTCGAGTGGATGTGCCTGCCGCGGATGGACGGGCCGAGCATTTTCGCCGCGATGCTGGACCGGGACGCCGGCTGGTTCCGCCTGGGGCCGGCGGATGTGATGGTTCCGTCGGGCCGGCGCTACCTGCCAGGAACGCTGGTGCTGGAAACCACCTGGGGCACGCCCACCGGGTGGGCCGTGGTGCGCGATGCGCTGCTGGTGGGGCCGTGGCGGCACCAGTCTCGCCGCTCCGAAACCCATCAGCGGGTGCCGTCGGATCACAGCGGCGAGCGGGTGCTGCTGCGAACCGTCCAGTGCCTGCAGGGATCGATCGACTTCGTGCTCGAGTGCGAGCCCGCCTTCGATTACGGCCGGCGGCGCGGCAGCTGGCGGCACGCCGGGCCAGGCTACGCGCAAGCAGAAGTGCTGCTGGATGGCGAGGCCCAGTTCCGCCTCACCACCGACCTCAACCTCGGGTTCGAGGGCCCGCGGGCGCTCGCCCGGCGCCGGCTGACCGCCGGAGACCACGTGTTCTGCGCTGTGTCCTGGGGCGACGCAGACCCGCCGGAGACCTTCGCCGACGCTCACGACCGGCTGACCCGGACGGCCGATTTCTGGCATGAGTGGCTCGGCCGCGGCAGCTTCCCTGATCACCCCTGGCGCAAGCACCTGCAGCGGTCCGCTCTTACGCTCAAGGGCCTGATCTACGCGCCGACCGGCGCCCTGCTAGCCGCGGCGACGTCCTCGCTGCCGGAGATACCGGGCGGCGAGCGAAACTACGACTACCGCTACACCTGGCTGCGTGACTCGACGTTCATGCTGTGGGGCCTGTACACCCTCGGCCTCGATCGGGAGGCCAACGACTTCTTCTACTTCCTTGCCGACCTCGCCGAACAGCAGCCCGACCTGCAGATCATGTACGGGATCAGCGGGGAGCGCGAGCTGACCGAACAGGTACTCGATCACCTCTCCGGCTACGACGGCGCCCGGCCGGTGAGGATCGGCAACGGTGCCTGGGACCAGCGCCAGCACGACGTCTGGGGGGTGCTCCTCGACTCGGTATGGCTGCACACCCGAACCAGGGACAGGCTCGATGAGCGCCGCTGGCCCATGGTCAAGCGCCAGGTCGAGTCCGCGCTGCGGCACTGGCGCGACCCCGACCAGGGGCTGTGGGAAGTCCGCGGCCCGGCCCGGCACTTCACCGCGTCCAAGGTGCTGTGCTGGGTGGCCGCCGATCGCGGCGCGAAGCTCGCGGAGCTACGGGGCGAGACCGGGCTGGCGGCGTCGTGGCGCGCGGCCGCGGACGAGATCCACGCCGACGTCCTTGCGCACGGGCTCGACAAGCGAGGCGTGTTCTGCCAGCACTACGAGACCACGGCGCTGGACGCATCGGCGCTGCTGATACCGCTGCTCGGCTTCCTCCCGCCAAGCGACGAGCGGGTGCGGGCCACCGTGCTGGCCATCGCGGACGAGCTGACCGAGGACGAGCTGGTGCTGCGCTACCGGGTCGAGGAGACCGACGACGGCTTCAGCGGGGAGGAAGGAACCTTCACGATCTGCTCCTTCTGGCTGGTCTCGGCGCTGACCGAGATCGGCGAGGTCAGCCGCGCCCGGGCGCTGTGCGAGAAGCTGCTCTCCTACGCGAGCCCGCTGCTGCTGTACGCGGAGGAAATCGACCCGCATACCGGACGGCATCTCGGCAACTTCCCGCAGGCGTTCTCCCACCTCGCGCTCATCAACGCACTCATGCACCTGATCCGCGAAGATGAGCGCCTCGCTGCGAAGGCGGCAGTCACCACCGATCTCGACCCGCAACCGGTTGCCGGCATTTCGAGCTGACAGCCGTCGGCGCCGCGGCGGTCGGCGCGCACCAGCGTCCGTGAGATCACGTCGGCGCCGGCAGCGCCCCCGCTGGCTGCTCCGCCCAGACGGTCTTCCCCTGGGCGTCGTAGCGGCTGCCCCACCGGTCCGCGAGGCTCCCGATAATGAACAGCCCGCGGCCCGTCTCGTCGAACGTGCGGGCGTGTTTCACGTGCGGAGCGCTGGGCGCGGCGTCGCTGACCTCGCAGGTCAGCATTTGCTCCAAGATCAGGCGTAGCCGCAGGGGCGGGGCGCCGTAGCGGACCGCGTTGCCGACGAGCTCGCTGACGATGAGCTCGGTGGTCGACGCCGTTTCCCCGTCCACGCCCCAAACCTCCAGCTGGCGGCGGGCTGCTGCACGGGCGATCGGTGCGGCCTCGGGGCCGGCCGGCAGCGAGCGGGTCAGCACCCGGTCTGCGGGCAGCGCCTTGGTACGGGCCAGCAGCATCACTGTCTCGCTGGTCCGGGGGATGTCTGTGAGCGCGCACGCGATGCTGCCGCACAGCTCTGGCAGGGGCGTCGCGCCCGCGCCGTCCAGGAGCGGGCGCAGTGGACCGGATGGTGCGACAACCTCGTCCGCCAGCGCGGCGGTGGCCATCGCCAGGGTGCTCCCCTCCGGGAGGCTGACCGTTGACGCGGGGAATGGGGCGTTCTCTGTTGCGGCGAGCGGGGGACCCGGGGGGACGGGAAGGCTGCCCGACGTGCCGTCGCGAAAGACGGCGACCGGCTCTGAGAGGCCGGCCCGGGCGATGGTACAGGTGAGATCGACCGGGTCGTAGATCGCGATGGCGCAGCTGCTGGTGAGCGGCTCACGGTGGAGGGAATCCACGGGAGGCAGTGCGGCGTGCGCGGCGGCGACACGGGCCGCGGTGTCGCTCAAGCGGGCCAGCAGCTCGTCGGGCTGCAGGTCCAGGGCGGCGAGTGTATGGATGGCCGTCCGCAGGAGCCCCATCGTGATGGCCGCGACGATGCCCCGCCCTGCCACGTCGCCGACGATCAGCGCGGTCCGTGCGCCGGGCAGCGCGATCGCGTCGAACCACGCGCCGCCGCCCTCCTCACTTGGAAGGTGCAGGTGAGCAATCTCCACCGTGGCCTGTGTGGCCGGTTGCTGGGGGAGAAGCCGGCGCTGGACGGTTGCCGCGATAACCCACTCGCGCATGTACTGGCGGGCGTTCTCAATGCAGAGCGCAGCGTGCGCACACACCGCGGATGCCACCGCGAGGTCATCCTCTGCAAAGGAGTCTTCCTGCCGGTGGCGGAAGAAGCTGACCACGCCCAGAGCCTGGCCACGCAGCGCCAGCGGGGCAACGATCAGGGAGTGGGCACCGGATAGCCTGATGAGGCCTGCGCGGGCTGGGTCGGCGGCTAGCCACGAGCTGTCCTCCTCGATCGAGACGAGGCGCGGCCGGAGGTCGGCCAGGACGCGCGAGTACGGGGTGCCGGCCGGCAGGGGATGCACGTCCCCGGCCGTGTATGCCGGGATCCGGCCCTGGAAGGCTGCCTGGCGCAGAAGGACGTCGCGGTGCACGGGCGCCAGCGGAGGTTCGTCCCCGCGGACGACGTCTTCGACTACCTCTACGACGGCGATGCCCGCGAAGCCGGGCACCACTGCCTGCGCCAGCTCTGTGCAGACAGCGCCCACGTTCAGCCGGTTTCCCACTCGTGTGCGGACCGCTTCCAGGAGGGCCAGGCGGTTCTGCGCGCGCTCTCGCTCGGTGACGTCGACCGCGGATGCCACCAGCCCGAGCACTTCGCCCCGCGGGTCCTCCAAGCGGAAGTAGGAGACCGAGTAGATGCGGCGGGTGGGCTGGCCCGGTGCCTCAAAGCCCGCGACCAGCCGGTTCACTACCGGCTCTCCGCTCTCCAGGACCCTTTGTGCCACGGCAGCTTCTTCCGCGGGGTCTTCGGCGAGTTCATACGCCTCGGTGAAGTGCTTGCCCAGCAAGTGTTCCGCCGGCGTGTCACGCAGCCCGCGGACAGCGGTGTTCATGCGGACCACGCGGAGCCGATTGTCGAGGACGTGCAGCCCGACCGGGGAATGGGTGAACAGGGCCTTCAGGATCGCCATGTCCTGCCCCGGCATCGCGTCCGGTGACGCGACCACCCGCCATACCACCGACGTGCCCCGCAGTACCGGCTTGACCAGCACCGCGGCCGCGTCCGGGAACCCTTGCCGCCGCCATTCACCGGCGGCGGCGACCTCGCGCAGGAGCTCGGTCACGCACTGGCCGACGGCCTCATCGGCGGACCGCCCGAACAGCTCCTCGGCTGGACGTCCCCACTCCACCACCCGGCCGCCCTCATCGATGAGCATGAGTACGTCGTCGCTGGGCACGGAAAGCACCTCCGGTTACCATCTGCCCAGAGTTCGATCCGGTACCCGGGTCAGTCCAGATGCTGCCTGGGCGCGGTTCCGGCGGGATGCCCGATTCCGGGAGGAATGAGAGCTCAGGCTGCCCGACGTGGTCACCGGGCTTCCCCGGAGGAGAGCGTGCCCGGCGGGAACCGCGTGGCGAGGAATTCCTCGAACGTGACGGTCCCGGCCGCCTGGTCCGGCGCGAGGTTGGCGCCGCGGCGGAAGCCCGCGAAAGCGCGCCCGGGCAGGGGGACCGGCAGGGCGCCCGGCACGGCGAACGCGGGCGGTGGGCGGCGGCTGAGCGACCGCACCGTGTGCCCCGCCCCGGCCAGCCGGGGGACAAGCGCGCGGCCGAGGGTGCCGGTGCTGCCGGCCGGTACCGCGAGGACGACATCGACACGTTGCAGGCTTTGGCGTGCCTGCGCGCGATGGGCGCGGGCATCGCGGATATGCGGACATATCAGGCCAACCGCGCCGGCGGGCATGAGGCGGCGGGTGAGCAGCGCGATCTGCTGTTGCGTCATGCCGAGCGGATCGAAGCCCAGATTGCGACGCTGCACATTCATCTGGGCTACCTCCACGCGAAGGCGGCGTTGTGGGACGCCCGCGCCCACGGCGATCCCGGGGAGGAGGCCGAAGCAAACCTGCGAGTGCAGGAAGTGATCCCGCGCCTGGAAGAGGTGGTGCTGCGATGAGCCGGGTGCTGGTGACCGGCGGGTCCGGATACGTGGGCACGCAGCTGATTGCCGCGCTGCTCCGGAACGGGAGTCCGGTACGGGCGACGGTCCGCTCCCTGGGACCACGATCGTTGAAACCGCCAAGAGCCTGCGCGACCTCGGTCTGCTGGAGGAACGATGATTCCCGTCGCGGGGCCGAGCCGGACCGCGCCGCAGGTCTGAAGCCCGTGCTCGCGAGCGGCGCCGGCCGGGGTCAGTCCGCTCGTGACGTTCAAGGAAAGTAAAGACATCCGCTTCGCCGGCCGCAGGGGGCTATCCGTGGGCAGCGCCGGCTGCGGGCGCGATGCTGGCCGAGCTATACCGCGACCCGGGCTGACGCTGCGAAACTGGTAAGCGCGCGCAACGCTTCCGGGCCGGGCCCGGTGCTGCGCCGCCAGAGAGGGCAGCAATGGCGGAGATAGTGACCGGGATAGCCTCGTCACACACGCCGCAGCTGAGTTCTGGCGTGGACATGTGGCCCGATCACGCCGAACGGGACCGGCGCAACCCGCGGCTGCTCGGCAAGGATGCGGAGTATCACAGCTATGCCGAGCTGCTTGCCCTCGCCGAGCCGGGGCTCGCGGCCGAGCTCGACCCCGCTGTCTGGGACGCCAAGTACGGCCGCTGCCAGTCCGCTATCGCGGCGCTGTCGCTGCGGCTCGCCGACGCGCAGCCGGATGTCGCGGTCATCATCGGCGACGATCAGCGCGAGCTCTTCCTCGACGACGGCATCCCCGCGTTCGCCTGCTTCGCGGGCGACGAGCTGGTGGACCTGCCGGCCAGCGGCGAAGCGCTCGACCGGATGCCCGACGGGATCAGGGCTGCCTTGTGGGCCGTGCACGGCGACCAGCCGGCGAGTCACCCGGTCGGTGCCGCGCTGAGCCGGCACATCGCGGAGAAGCTGACCGGCGCGGGGTTCGACGTCACCGTTTTCACGCGGCAGCCGGCCGGGCGCAGCCTCGGTCACGCCTTCACGTTCCCGCGGTACCGGCTCGGGCTGCCGGCCGGCATCCCGATCGTCCCGGTGTTCATCAACACGTATTACCCGCCGAACGTGCCGTCGGCCGGCCGCTGCTACTCGCTCGGTCAGGTGGTCAGGGAGGCCGTGGAGAGCTGGGCACACGGCGTGCGCGTGGCCGTCATAGCTTCGGGCGGGCTCAGCCATTTCGTCGTCGACGAGGACCTGGACCGCCGGGTCCTTTCCGCCATCACGCAGCATGACGCGAACCTTCTCTGCTCGCTTTCCCGCGGGCAGCTGCGTTCAGGCACGTCGGAGATCCTGAACTGGGTAACCGCGGCCGGGGCGCTGGCCGACCTGGCCCCCGCCGTCATCGATTACGTCGCCGGGTACCGCAGCCCGGCGGGGACCGGCACCGGAATGGCCTTCGTTCAGTGGGAATAGCCCGGCCGGCCGCGGTTGTCCCAGGGGCTGGCCAGGATCGGGCAGCTTGGCCAGCCGAAGGAGAAAGACATGCGCGAGCAGCCCCGAGCGGAGACCGTGGGCAGCCTGCTGCGGACGGCGGAGGTCGCCCGTGCCGCGCGCCTGGCCCTCAGCACCCAGTGCGGATTCGCGTCGGTTCCCGGCAACAACCCGGTCTCCGCCCACGGGCAGCGCGCCAAGCTGGAGCTTGTCGCCCGGATCGCGCAGCGCACCTGGCCGCTCTGAGCATCTGCTACGAAGCCTGGCAGGGACGGCGCGCAACCCCGGCCGGGTCGCCACCGCATATCTCGTGCCAGTGGCCACCCGGCCCGGATCCCGCCGTTCAGCGCCTGGCCATCACCCGGCGCGCCCGGCGCGGGCTGGCCCCCGCTGGGCACCGTCTGTCTCTGACGCATGGGTGTCGGCTGAGTGACCGGGCCACCAGGCGCGGCTGCCGATGAGGGCGGTAAGGCTGGGTGAGAAGAACATCGCCATGACGAATGCCGCGAGGGCGATGCCGCACGACACCGCGAAGCCGACCTGCTGGAGGATCGAGTTGCCGGCCAGGATCAGCGACGCGAACGTGCCGGCCAGGATCAGCCCGGCCGACCCGATCGCCGGGCCGGCGTGCCGGACCGCTTCAGCGGCCGCGTCCCGCGACGACATCCCGTTACGGGCCTGCTCGCGCAGCCGCGCGATCATCAGGATGTTGTAGTCGGTGCCGAGCGCCACCACGAACAAGTACATGTACACCGGCAGCAGGAAGACGAGACCGGCCTGCCCGGCGAGCGTCTGGAAGACCAGCACCGTGGCGCCCAGCGTCGCCGCGAAGCCCAGCCCGACCGACACCATCAGGTACCAGGGCGCGACCATGCTGCGGAGCAGCAGCATGAGGATCAGCAGGATGATGACGGCGGCGACCGGGAACACGATCGCGTAGTCGTGGTTCATCGCCGCCTGGATGTCGGCAAACACCGCCGTCGTGCCGCCGACCAGCGCGTACGTGCCCGGCGGCGCCGCCGCGTGGGCCTGCGGCCGCAGCCCGCTGCGCAGTGTGTTCACCGCGGTCGTCGACTCGGGGTCCACCTTCAGCGTCACCGTGTACTCGGCCGTCGCCTTGTCCGTGCTCACGTCCGCCGGCGCCACGGCGCCCACGCCGTCCATGGTCTTCAGCTTCGTCCCGTAATCGGCGATCTCCGCGGCGGTCAGCGTGCCCGACGTGGCGTGCAGGTACACCTGTGTCGGCTCGGTCGCGCCCGGCGGCAGCCCTCTCTCCAGGACCGTCAGGGCGACCTCTGACTCGGCATTGCTCGGGATGCCGGCCGACGACAGGTCGAACGTCGGCTTGAAGCTGAGGGCGCCGATCGCCAGCGCCACCAGCACCAGGCCGGACGCGGCCGCGAACACGCCGGCGCGCTTTCCGAGCGAGCGGCCGATCGCGGCGAACCTGGCGCCCTTCGGCTCGCGCTGCCACGCCTTGGACGGCCAGAACACGCGCGTCCCCAGCAGCGTGACCACGGCGGGGATCAGGGTGAGCGCGGCGAGGAGCGTGACCGCGACGGCGATCGCCAGCGTCGGGCCGAGCGAGCGGAAGATGCTCAGCGAGGACAGCAGCAGGGCCAGGAACGCGACGATGACCACGCTGGCCGCCGAGGCGATCACCTCACCGACCCGCTCGACCGCGCTGGCCATCGCCTGCCTGGGGGCATCGCCGGCCCGCAGTCTCTCCCGGTAGCGGAACA
>Ga0335075_10014787_pt1 | contig 11704 bp, 11 predicted proteins | sample Lox_Sample_24_FD_206723 | JGI IMG/M metagenome (GOLD analysis project Ga0335075, IMG submission 206723) | Soil microbial communities from Loxahatchee National Wildlife Refuge, Florida, United States - Lox_Sample_2.4 | ecosystem: Environmental > Terrestrial > Soil > Wetlands | place: USA...
TGTACGACATACCGAAGCTGCTGTCCCTCTACAAGTCGGGCCAGCTCAAGCTGGACGAACTGGTCACCCGCAAGTACGCCCTCGACGAGATCAACCAGGGCTACCAGGACATGAACGACGGCAAGAATATCCGCGGCGTGATTATCCAGGAGCACTGAGCGGCGTCGCCGGCCCGCCGCCGTGTCACCCGATCGGGCGTCATGACAGCGTCACCCTCAACCCGGAATGCTGTCAGTTGCCAGCCCGCGACTTGATGACGCTGCGGCGCCCGGCCATACAGCCTGGCGCCGGCCGCCGGCCGATTCAACTGGGGTAGCTCCCGGGGGGGGCTTGGGTGTCCCGGACCGTTCACCGGCCCGGGGCACCCAGGCTGGGGTGGTCGGCCGCGGCGCTGGCGAAGGATTTATACGGCACGATCTCGCCTGGCTTGATCACGCCGTCTTCGATAGCGCGGGCGAGCAGCGCGTCCTTGCTGGGCGCGCTCCGCCCGGTAGCCGCGTACTTGGCGCGTGCGCGGCTGATGTACTGCCGGACCGTGTTCTCGCTAATCGACATGCGTCGCCCGACCGATGCTTTTGACATGCCCTGAAACCACAGCAGCAGCGCCTGCCGTTCCTGCTCCGATAGCGCCGGCCGGGCCGGGCGCTGGTCGGCGAGTATCGCCCTGGCCTGCGACCGGGTCACGTACGGCCGGTCGGCGGCGGCCGCCAGCACGGCCTCGACCAGATGGTCGCGGCCCTCCTCCTTGGACACGTAGGCGTGCGCGCCGTTGTCCAGGGTCTCCATCACGATCAGCGGATCGCTGTGCCCGGAGAAGGCCACCACCCGGAACCCGGCGGTCACCAGCCCGGGGATCTGCGCGGTGACCAACTCGCCGGACAGCTCCAGGTCCAGGATGACCACGTCGACCGTCGCCCGCGGCTCGTCGAGCAGCCCGGTTAGGTCGCGCGCCGTCCGCACCAGTCGCACCCGCTGGCCGGGATCGGACTGGATCCAGGACGCCACACCCTCGGTGACGACTGGATGGTCTTCGACGATCGCTACCGTCACCTGCTGTTCCATCGGGCCTCCGCCCAGAGTATGGCGCCGTCTTGTTGGTGTTCGATGGCAACTCCCTCGTCGGCTGCTGGCAGCGGGACGACCGAGCCGGTATCGGCGACGAAGCTCACGGCGATGCCGGCAGCCACCGTCGCCAGGGTGATCCGCGTCCGGGTGCGCGCGGCGGTCAGGATCGCGATGGCAGCGTCGGTGATAACCCGGCGGGCCGGGCCGGGCACTAGCGGCAGTGGCCCGGCCGTCTCGATTTCGATGGCAATGCCCCGCCGCTCGGCCACATCGGCGCTCGCCTGGAGTTCGTGCACCAGCGGTCCTGGTACCTCATCGCCCTCGGCCAGCAGCCGGCGCAGCCGGGCCGCCTGGACCTCGCACCTGGTGCGCACCAGCGGGTCGCCTGGGTCGGCGGTCCCCGCCGCGAGTTCGGCGACCAGCGGGACGGCGCTTTCCTGCAGCGCCAGCCAGCGGGCGTGCCGGGCGGCCGTGATGATCTCCGCGGTGGCGGCCCGCTCGAGCGCGGCTTGCTCGCTTCGCGCCGCGGTGGCGGCCTGGCCGGCGGCGACATCCAGCGCCCTGACTCCAGCGGCGACGGCCACCTGGGCGCCAGTCGACCAGGCCAGCGTGGCGAGGAACCCGGCCAGGACGGTGCGGTCCAGCCCGTCCCACACCTGGACGCCGAAGACGCCGAGGGCCACGGCGGCGAGGTAGCACCCAAGCTCGCTGAACCGCCGGCGGAGCAGCACGAGCACGCCCGTCCAGCCGGCAGTCCCCCACGCCCAGTTGACCGCGAGCATCTGGCTGGCCGGGCTGGCCGCCGCCGCTGCTGTGCTGGCGGCCAGCGCGATCAGCGCCACCGCCCAGGCCGAGCGCCAGGACGGCGTCCCGCGTAGCACCAGGACCGACCCGACGGCGATCGCCACCGCCATGACCAGCCACATGGCGCCCTGGAAGGCGAACGAGCTGTAGTCCGCCCGGTTATGCAGCAGTTGCCCGCCCGCTCCGGCGATATGCCAGACCACGACCAGGAAGACCACGGCGATGGTGAAGGCCCGCTGGTAGCGGTCGGCCATCATGGCCTTCGGCTGCACAGCTGGCTGCACAGTTGGCGGCACTGTCGGCTCCGCAGCCGACGGCACGGTGGGCTGCACTGCGGGTTGTACGGCGGTCATGCTGGCCAGCTCACGGTGACGGTCGTGCCCGCGCCGGGCTGGCTGTCGATCGCGGCGAGGCCGCCGGCGGCCAGCATCCGCCCGGTGATCGACTCGCGGATGCCGCGGCGGGACGGCGGAACGGCAGCCGGGTCGAACCCGCGGCCGCGGTCGGTGATCTTGACGACCGCCCAGCCCACGCCCCCGGTGACGGTCACGTCCGCCTGACCGGTTCCGGCGTGCTGCTCGACGTTGCGCAGTGCCTCGCCGACGCAAGCGACGAGCTGATCCGCGACCGGAGACGGCACGGTAACCGGGTCGAACTTCAGCTGGACGGCCAGGTTAGCGGTGCTGGCCGCGGCCCGCTCCAGCTTCGGTCCCAGGTCAGTCAGCGGCGCCAGCCCGCCCAGCTCGGCCGGGGCGCCCGGGGCGCCCTCGAGCCCTTGCAGCACGTGCAGGTCCCGGGCCGCCTGCGCGGTCAGCGCCGGTGACGGTTCGTCGAAGGCGCCGGCCGCGACCATGGTCAGGGTCGACAGGATGGTGTCGTGCAGCTGGCGGTGCTGCTCTCGCTCATCAGCGCGCCGCGCCTCCTCGGTCCTGACCAGCCGTTCGGTCTCCAGGCTGGCAGCGACGACCGCGTCCGCCTGCCGGGCGCCGCCGCGGACCACCGCCATCAGCCCGGCGACGACAATCGTCTCCACCGCCAGCAGCCAGCCAGCGGTTATGTCGCCGGCCCCGAGCCCGTAGGCGACGACCACGATCGCCGCCGCGGGCACCCCGAGCCGCGGCCGCAGCACGATCTGCAAGATGTACACCGACGTGACGGCCAGCGGGAGCATCCACGTCAAGCCGTCTTTGATCAGCGGCGCCGGGACCATATGCTGCTGCGCCAGCGCCAGCGCCGAAATGACCACGGCGTCGGCCAGCACCACGGTCGGCGTCAACCCGAACCGCCGGATCCGCCACGTGAAGAAGACTGACCACAGGCACAGCGCGGTCAACGGCACGCCCAGCCACCAGCCGGAAATCTGCCTCGTCGCGGCCAGCACGGCTACCGCGGTGAACAAGACCGTGCCGCCGAGGCGCAGGCCGATCGCGTACCAGCCCGCCAGCAAGTTCAGGGCTCGGTCGGATGGCCCCGCTGCCTGCGCGAGGCGTACCCGCCCACGGCGGTCCGCGAGGGCTTGGATCTGCCCCCCGACGGAATAAGCTGCCGACTCCACCGGACCAGTATGCGGCAGGATCACGCTACCGGGAACGGTAATGTTTCAACATTTGAGCCAAACTCAACGACCCGCGGTGTTTCTTCGTGTTGAACGGCCGTCGTCGCGGTCAGCCTTAGCCAATGCGGGTTCAGGTGCGCCGGTGAGCCGTCGCAGGTCGCTGGCCCCGTCGGGTTGAGGGTCGGCTCAGCCTAGGCCGATCGGTACCTTTCCGGAAATTGCACTGTAAGAGGGAATCCCGCACTCTTTCCTTCAGAACAAATTACGAATCCTCACCGGGCGGGCACGTGCCGGGACGGCGAAATGGCTCAGAAGGAATAACGACAATGGTTGTCCCATCTCACGGAAGATGCCGGCCGAGGAAGTCGAGCAGGGCTTCGTTGAACCGAGCCTCGGCTTCCAGGTTGGGCAAGTGCCCGCAGCCGTCGATGAGGACTAGTTCGGGCCGTCTTAGGCTGGCGACGATCTCGGCCGTCACCTCGGCGTTGGACCACGGGTCCGCTCTCCCGGCCACGACCAGCGCGGGAATGTCGAGGGCAGCGAGCATGGGCCGGTAGTCGGGCCTGCGGCCACGTCCGCGCAGCGCCGCGGCGGCACCCGCTGGCGGGGCGGCGGCCATCATGGCGTCGACGCGGGCACGGACGGCGGGCGGGCAAGCGGGACCGTAGAGGCCGGTGTGCATGTAGTCGATCAGGACGCCGATCCCGTCGCGCTCGGTCGCGTCGGCCCGCTCGTCCCGCGTCCGCTGGTCCCGCGGAGACGGCGGTTCCGCGGTCGTCGCGACAAGCCCGAGCGCCCAGCACCGCTCCGGCGCGGCGGCGGCCAGTTCCATGGCCACCAGGCCGCCCATGCTCAGCCCCACCACGGCCGCCCGGGTGATCCCGAGCGCGCCGAGCAGTTCGGCGATGTCGGCGGCGTACTCCCGCATCAGCACGCGGCCCGGCGTGCCCGGGCTGCGGCCGAAGCCCCGCAGGTCAGGCGCGAGCACCCGGAAGCCTCCGCGCAGCGCGACCAGCTGCGGTTCCCACAGGGTCCGGTCGAACGGATGGCCGTGGATCAGGACCACGCACTCGCCGCTGCCCTCATCGTCATACGCAAGCTGCACCGGGAAAGCGTAAGCGGATCGCTGGGCGTGCGACCCTAAGGTTGCCGTATGAAGCTGGGAGTTGTCGCCGATATCCACGGCAATGACGAGGCGCTGCGCGCGGTACTGGCGGACGCGGCCGGTTCCAGGGTTGATCGCTGGTGGGCGCTCGGGGACCTCGTCCTTTTCGGGCCGCGGCCCGCCGAGGTACTCGAGCTGCTGCGGGAGCTGCCTGGCATCGCGATGCTGCGCGGGAACACCGACAGGTATGTCCTGACGGGTGAGCAGCCCGCGCCGCACGCGACCGTCGCCGACGCGGCCAAGAGCGTCGACCTGGTGGAACGGTACGCGGCCATGGCCGGGCACATCGGCTGGACCCGCGGCGTGCTGGACCAGGCCGGCCTGCTCGGTGTCCTGGACGATCTCCCCGCCCAGTTGCGCCTCGGCCTCCCGTCCGGGACCGCCCTGCTCGGCGTCCACGCGTCGCCGAGGGCCGACGACGGCCCGGGGATCGCCCCGGACACGAGCGAAGGGCGACTCGGGCAACTGTTTACCAGGTGCGGCGCCGACGTCGTCATTGGCGGCCACACCCACCGCGCCACCGACCGGGTCATCGACGGTATCCGGGTGCTCAATCCTGGCAGCACGGGGCTGCCACGCACCCATGGCATCGCGAACTGGCTGCTAGTGGAAGACGACGGCGATCAGCTGGCCGTCACTCAGCGCGGAGTGCCGTACGACGCCGGGGCGGTTGTCGCCGACCTGCGCCAGCGACGTCACCCCGGCGCGGACTTCGTTACCTCTCTCCTCACGGGCGCGCGCCAGCTGTTACCGCCGCAGGCTCAACCGCTGGTGCCGCGCCGCCCGCAAGCCCAATTTCAGACATAAGTCTGGTCTTGCTCGGCCTCCTCATACCCGACAGGGGTATCGGGAAGGGGCGATTGTCATGATCGTGGGGAGTTTTCCGCGAATATCACTGAGAACTCCCCACGATCATGAAACCACGAGTCGAGGCTGCCGCCATCAGACGGCGAAATATAGGTCAAACTCGGGCAAATACCTCGACATACCCCCAGGGCCACTAGTGTCGAAGACCTCGGCCCCTCAATTTCTGCGGGTCTTGGCGCGCGCGACCACGACCCGGTAGCCGAGGTCGAGTTCGTCCAGGGCGAGCAGGTGCCCCCACTGCCGGTGCCACTCGCCGCTGTCGAGGTCGGTTCGCAGGCGGCGCATGCCTTCCTCGCGCTCGGCGTCGGGGATCAGCGCCAGCGCGGACATGGGCCGCCAGACGCCGGGATCCAGGTAGGCATCGGGGCGGCGCCAGTACGCGGCGTTGAACCCGTCGGTGCAGTCAGCCGGGATGGGCACCGGGATCACCTCGAGTGGCTGGCCAAGAAGCCGCGCGAGCTGGTCCAGTGGTGTCTCCCGGCTGGCCTCCAGCCGCCAGGTGGCCGGGAAGTAATGGTGCAGCCACCAGGCGGGAGTGCGCGGGTCGCGAACGAAAAGCACCACCGAATCCGAGGCCACGCGGCGCATCTCGGCCAGGCCGCGAGCGCGGTCACCCCAATGGTGCACGGTGAGCACCCCCATCGCGGCGCCGAACGTTCCGTCGCCGAACGGCAGCGCCTCCGCTTTCGCCCGCACTGCCGGCGCCGCCCCGGGCGGGCGCTGCGCCGCCATCACCGCGGAGGGCTCGACGGCCACCACGACCCGGTCCCGCGGCTCGTACGAACCCGCGCCCGCCCCCACGTTCACCACCGGCGACGCGCTACCCAGGGCGGCCAGGATCGCGGCTGCTATCCGCGGGTCCTCCCGGCGTCCCTCGCGGTACTGCCCGCCGATGCGGTCATAGACGAGCGGCACGGGCACGGCGTCTCACACTCCCCGGGGTCTGCGCGAAATCATTGTGAATGCTCCGTTCTCGAGTATCGGGACCGTGGTGCTCACGTTCAGCTGCGCCGCATAGTCGACATCCTCTGCCCAGCCCTTCTCACCGAGCTCGCGGCCGGAAGCGCAGTGGCGCAGGATCTCCGGGAGGTCGCACTCCGCGTCACGGAAGGCCGCGATCGCGGCCCTGGCCTCGGGCGAGATATTTCCCTTCAGATGAGCGAGGATCGCTCCGGCCCCGAGGAGATCCTCAAGCGATGGCCGCAGAGAGCCGTCAGGCCACTTCTCGCCGCAGGCGATGACAGTAACTGGTCGTGGCGCCCCGTCCGCCCACGCCCCCACTGCCGCCGCGTTGCGCAGGCATCCCGCCACGACCTGCGCGCCAGCTTCGGCGGCCAGGGTGGCGCAGGTCGAGCCGTTGGGCGAGGGAAGCACCAGCGACCTTCCAGGAGCAAGCGCATCCATGCTCAAGGGAGACAACGAAGGTCCGGCGGAGTCTGCCCCGTCCGCCAGGAGGGCGTGCACGGAGTCGGCGAAGCCTGCGGCCGTGGCGTCACGCCAGCGGTAGGGGTACACGGTCACGCCGCGAGTCACCGCGGCCTCGACCGCTGTGGTGAAGCGGAGCACGTCAACCACGACACAGATCCCGCCGGTTAGCGTCGGAGCTACGACTGGACCCCACTGGAAGCGGACGTCATACCCTTCCTGCCCAGCCCAGGCCGGTACCTGCGGTTCGCGTGCGCTCATCCCCCGCGACTCTACCTAGCGATCGAAGAAGTCGCGCAGCGCGGCGGTGACCAGGTCCGGTGTTTCCTCGGGGAGGAAGTGCCCGGCCGGCAGCTCGTTGCCGCGGACGTCGCTGGCGTAGTGCTGCCAGACTTTGAGCGTCTCGTAGCCGCGGCCGACGAAGCTCTGCTTCCCCCACAGCACCAGGACCGGGCATTCGACCTTCTGCCCGGCGGCGAAGGTCTCGTCGTCGTGAACGAGGTCAATGCTCGCGGCCGAGCGGTAGTCAGCGCACGAGGCCGCTATCGTCGCCGGGTCGCTGAAGCAGCGGATGTAGTCCTCCATCACGGCGGGCTCGGTGCTCGCGCCCTCGCCGAGCAGCGGGCCGACCAGGGACCGGACCCAGAACGCGGGGTCGCCGCCGATCAGGTGCTCGGGGATGCCGTTTCCGGTGGGCAGGAAGAACCAGTGGTAGTACTCCGTGGCCATGGCCCGCGTGACGTTGTTCAGGACGTGATGCGTCGGGACGATGTCCAGGATCGCGAGCCGGGTGACGATGCCGGGGTTATCCAGGGCGAGCCGCTGCGCGACGCGAGCGCCGCGGTCGTGGGCGGCTAGTTGGAACTGGGTGAAGCCGAGCCGGCGCATCAGCCCTAGTTGGTCGCCGGCCATCGCCCGCTTGGAATAGGCCACCCCGGCGGCGTCGGGGGCGGGCTTGCCGGAGTCGCCGTAACCGCGCAGGTCGGTCAGCACGACCGTGTAATCCTCGGCCAGGGCAGGGGCCACATGGCGCCAGATGAGGTGGTTCTGCGGGTAGCCGTGCAGCAGCAGCAGCGGCGGGCCGGACCCGGCGATGGCGCAGTTGATCGTGACGCCGTCAACGTCGATGCGCCGGTACTCAAAGCCGGGGAGCAGGACAGGAGACATGGTGCGTGTCCTTCCGATAGCGAGGAGTGCTTCAGATCGACCCTCGCCCTCCTTCGCGGCCCGGCACGCCCGTGAATGGCCCTAGCCAGGCACCTGAGAACCCTGGTTTATGCTGTCCAATACCAATTTCCGCATGTGCTGATGTCATTACGGACATGAGAGGCGGTTGCTGGATGGACCTGTTGCAGCTGCGCTATTTCCAGGCGGTAGCCCGCCGTCAGCACGTCAGCCAGGCCGCTGCCGAGCTGCGCGTGGCGCAGCCCTCGCTGAGCCGTGCCCTCGCCCGGCTGGAGGCCGACCTCGGCGTTCCGCTGTTCGACCGGCACGGGCGGCGCCTGGTGCTCAACCGTTTCGGCGCCGCGTTCCTGGCCCGGGTGGATGCCGCGCTTGACCAGCTCGACCAGGGCCGCCGCGAACTCGATGACCTGGCGGGCGGGGCGCACGGCAGCGTCGCGGTGGCCGCGGAATCGCTGCTGCTGGTTGACGAGCTGCTGGCCGTGTTCCTGGCCGGTCACCCCGGGGTCAGCTTCCAGCTATCCCAGTCACCCGCCTCGGCCATGCCGGGCCTCCTGCACGCCGGCCAGGTCGATTTCTGCCTGGCCTCCCAGCGCCTTGACGACGACTCTCTGGAAGCGGCCGAGCTGGCCAGCGAGGAAGTGCTGCTCGCCGTTCCGCTGACCCATCCCCTGGCCGGCCGCACGCGGGTTGGCATCGACGACATAGCCGGCGAGGCCCTCGTCGCGACCCGCCCCGGGTACTGGCAGCGTGCCCTGCTTGACCAGCTGTTCGCCCAGGCGGGCCGCAAGCCCGTCATCGGGTGCGAGAGCGATGAACCGGCCGCTGTTCCCGCCCTGGTCGCCGCCGGCCTCGGTCCGGGCCTGCTGCCCGCCGCGTCGCAGCGCCGCGGCGCCCGCCGCAACGTGGCATGGCTGCACCTCGACGTCCCCGATTGCCGGCGGACCCTGAGCCTGGTCTGGCGGCGCGGCGTTTACCTGTCAGCGGCCGCGCGAGCCTTCCGTGACGCCGCCTCAGCCTGGTTCCGTGAATCCCCCGGACGCATCTGAGCCGCGGGTTTACCGCGCCGGCTCGTAGGTGAGCTTCACGATTCCCTTCGAAAAGGTCTTGGCTGCCACCAGTCTCAGGCCGCCTTCTTGGCCCTCGCGGCAGAGTGTCCTGCCATGCCCGGCGAGGAAGGGGTAGATCGAGATGTCGAGCACGTCGATGAGGTGCTGCCCCAGCAGGGTCTGCGCGAGAAGGCCGTGGCCCCAGATGAGCAGGTCGCGCCCGTCCTGCTGCTTGAGCCTGGCCGCTTCAGCGGCCACGTCGCCCCGGACGATCGTCGAGTTGTCCCAGTCGGCGGTGTCCAGGGTGGACGAAAAGACGTACTTTCGCATGGCGTTAAGCTGGACGGCCCACGGGTCGGTCCGTGACGGGTAGATCTTCGCGAAGAACTCGTAGGTGCCCCGGCCCATCAGCATGGCGTCGCATGCCAGCAGCTGGCCCAGCCCGTCGCGCCGGTAGGCGTCGTCCTGGAAGTTCCCCAGCCCCTGCATGGCCTCGCCCTCGAAAACGCCGTCCGCTGAGACCACGGTGTATTCGATGATCTTTCGCATGGGGTCATCTCCTTATCTGGTTATCCGTGACTGGTGCTGACTGATCCGGGGAATCCACGCTGCTCGTCCGCGGCGTGGAAGCCGGCTACCGGTTCAGGAGCACGTGCAGGCCCGTCATCCTTTTTCCTTGCCGCGGGAAGGAGGAGGGCGGGGAGCAGTGCGAGCGCGCCGAGTGCGATCGCCCACCAGAAGGCGGTGTCGAAGGCGAGGCCGCGTCCCGCGGCGGTAGTGGCGTGACGGGCCAGCAGCGCGCTGGAGAGGATGAGGGCCAGCACGGCGGAGCCCAGGGACCCGCCGACTTGCTGGGCGATCCTGGTGGTGCTGCTGGCGTCGGGCACGCTGGCGGGCGCGATGTTCCGGAACGCTCCCGCTTGGACGGCGATCGTGACCGGGGCCAAGCCGGCGCCGCGGACGAACAGGGAAGCGCCGAGCAGCCACTCGCTGGTCGACGGGCCGGCCCACGCGAAGGCCAGCGTGCCGAGGGCGACAAGGAGCAGCCCGGTGACGGCCACCGGACGGGCGCCGATGCGGTCGGTGAGCTTGCCGGCGATCCCCCGGGGGATGAGCGAGCCGATGCCCTGAGGGGCGAGGAGCAGCCCCGCGACGAGGGCGCTGTGACCTTGAACGTCCTGGAAGTACAGCGCGAGCAGCAGCAGCGGCCCGTACACCGACAGCCCGGACAGGAACAGCACCGTCGTGGACGCGGCGTAGGTGCGAACCCGCAGCAGCCGCACGTCGATGAGGGGACTGTCGCGGCGGTGCAGGGCGTGGAACGCGAACGCGGCGGTGAGCGCGATTCCGGCCAGGAGCGGCGCCCAAGCCCGCGTGGCCGCGAACCCGCTGGTCCCGCTGGCCTCCGACAGTCCGTAGATGACCAGGGCGAGCCCGGGGGCGAGCAGGGCAAGGCCCGCCAGGTCGAGGGAGCGGCCGGGCCGGCTGGGGCTGGCGGGCAGTTTGCGCCACGCCAGCCACATCGCGGCAGCGCAGAGCGGCGGGTTGACGTAGAAGACCCACCGCCAGCCGAGGTACCTGACAATCAGACCGCCGGCGACCGGGCCGAAGATCGGCACCACGACGACCACCATCGACGCGATGGCCATCACCCGTCCCAGGCGTTTCCGTCCTGCCGCGCTGACCAGCATCGTGGAGGCCAGCGGGATGATCAGCCCGGCGGCAGCACCCTGCAGGAGGCGGAACACGATCAGGCTGTCGATGTTCCAGGCGGCTCCTGCCAGGGCCGAGCTGATCCCGAAGGCCGCGAGCGAGGCCAGCCATACCCGCCTTTGCCCGTAGCGCTCCATGACCCAGCGGGTGAGCGGCATGGCCATCCCCATCGCCAGCAGGTAGCCGGTGATGGTCCACTGGCTCGAGGCGACCGAGGCGTGCAGTCCGCGTCCCAGCGCGGCGAGGGCGACGGTGACGATCGTCGTGTCGAGCGCCGGGGCCATGGCGCCAAGCACGATGACCCAGACCAGCTTGCGGGTCGCGGGGCCGACGGCCTCGTCGGCCCCGCCGTGAGCAGGGGTGTTCGTCACGACCACCTCGCAGGCTCGTTAGCAACAGCTGTAGCTTATAGGCAGGACGCAGTATAAGCAACGGCTGTTGCTAAGATGGGGGTCGTGATGTCAGCCGCCCCGAAGTCCCATGCCAGCCCGGGGCCGCCCCGTGCGCGGCGCCGCGGCCAGGTCCTGGAGGACGCGATCTTGCAGGCCGCCTGGGAGGAGGCCCGCACGGCCGGCTATGACGAGCTGACGATGGACGCCGTGGCGACGCGCGCCGGGGCGGCCCGGTCGGTGATCTACCGGCGCTGGCCCAACCGGGCGACGCTCGTGCGAGCGGCCGTGCGCCACCGGCTGGGCTCGCTCACCGATGACGTACCCGACACCGGCGAACTGCGGGAGGACCTGCTGAGCGTTCTGCGCCGGCTACGGGCGTACTGCGAGCAGGCCGGCTTCGACATCATCCACGGGCTGCTCAGAGAGCTTTCCGACATCCCCCAGGATGTCTTCGCCGTCACCCCCGAAGTCGTCGCGGTCATCCTCC
>Ga0335075_10014788_pt1 | contig 11704 bp, 9 predicted proteins | sample Lox_Sample_24_FD_206723 | JGI IMG/M metagenome (GOLD analysis project Ga0335075, IMG submission 206723) | Soil microbial communities from Loxahatchee National Wildlife Refuge, Florida, United States - Lox_Sample_2.4 | ecosystem: Environmental > Terrestrial > Soil > Wetlands | place: USA: Florida...
TTGGATGCCATCATATGACGACGACAACGAGGAGTTTGATTAGGACGCACCCGACTTTATAGATGGGAATAGAGCATGGAAAGCTACCACCCTGAACACCAAACCCGTCAACGCAGAAGAGAAGAACACTGTCGAGCATGGACAGGGATGGGGTGGATTGAATGGCGATGGTGACAATAGCAGTCACTGGTGATCTGTTTACAATCCTATGACCTTAGTACTCTCGCCATGAAACTACTCTACGTCGATCAGATCAATATCACAGTTATAGACACAGGAGGAGCAAGTCAATGGTATCACAGATAGTTCAACATTCCTGCTTCTTTGTAATAATAGTTCACCTATTACTCGGGGATTCCAAGTCACATTTGGATCATCCCACTTTGTACTTTTAAATCAACGCGAATGGGCGCGATTATGCTTCACATGGCAATAGATAGATTGGTCGAGCAATTCACACTCTTCCAACAAACTTTCTTCTACATAAGTGAGATTACAGTAGTAATTCCCATCCAGTCTTCGTCGCCACTAATCAGTCTTGATCTTCCGTCCTGCATCATCTGTGTCCGCCCAAATATCTGCACCCCAAGCATTGTTTAGTCGTACCATCATATCCTTCCGCGTGGAGATATTTTGTTGTCTGAGAAGCTCATTACGGGCAACGCGAGACTCTCCAGGATTATATAGTATTGCAAATCGGTTCCGTAAAGCGCGCCTTATCTGAACGACGTCGATATAGATCCCCTGATTCTGAAGTTGACAGAGAAGTCGTACCCCTCGAGTATAGTGATAAGCGCTTTGTTCGGCAAGGTTGTTGACAATACTTGAGTTGCCAAGAACGAGGTTTGCTTGAAATGGTTGCCGAAGCGGCTCATGTGTAAAGCCCCATTCAACAATTGCTCGTTGCAGGGAGTTCGAGAATAGTATCCGGAGCGGATGGAACTTGTGGGAGGTTGGAATTTGTGCCGGAACTAGACGAGAACTATGAATGGGCAGAACTTGTGAGAAATCTTTGACAGATTGTGAGCGTAAAGTGTTGTTGGGGTTGTACCAAGCAGCCAACCAAAGACAGAGCTTCTCAAGGTCATCGAATCGTCCTAGCATCCCAAGCCTGCGGATTATCTCGCGCCATGAGGTCGCTGGGACAGAGCTGCCAAATTTCATAATAGTCATTAGAATAGATATGGCTGTGTGCAAGTCTTCAAGGCTTCTCTGTCTTGAATCTGGGGGATGCCCTTTACGCCGAGGAGGAAGGAAGTGCTGCACAATGCGGTGAATAGTTTTTTGAGCAACGGGTATCCGCTGCACGCGCATCTCTTCAAGCATCTTGAAAACTGCAGAGCGGTCGCCTCTGAAAATGTTGGCTTGCTGAATGATGTTGTATTGCTCGACTCGAGAACTACGAGATGCGACAACACCTATAGCGGCTGTCAGTCGATATTGAGCCCAGTCTTCGGTACGCGCATAAGATGCTAGCAGGTCCTCTTGTAGCTGCCTATCTTCATATGAGTCCGGGTGTTGATCACTTTTCAGCAGGCCCTGCAGATATTCAACCTCCCCGTCCCTCGCGAAAGTCTCCACAGATTTTGAGAAAACAGAACTACCAATCGATATTCCTAACTGCTTGAGCTGATCGATGCGATTAACGACACCCAAAGGATCGACTTCCCGTAACGCAATTGCTTGCAGCGAAAGCGGACCTATTTCTTGAATACCAAGAGCATGAACCATGTTGATGGCAAGATCTAACGAGATCCAGTTTGTCGCGAACCAACGGGCTCCTAGTTTGTCGCTGTACTTCTTAGGCTTAATACCAAATGCCTTGCCATGTACAAGATTCATCATCTCGCGTGAGATCTTTTCACCGCTCTCTAGACCGTCAGAGACGCTATTAGCAAAAGGCACACCCGTAGAAACGAGGCTGATCTTCAGTCTCCTGGCCTTCGGGGGGTCATAGATCGCGAAATGGTCTATTAAGGGCTCTATGACCTTCTGGTTGAGAGGATAGTCCCCACGAGATACCAGGAAGAAATGCCATTGCATTGCATTGTGGAAATCTCCTCGTCCCAGCAGAATAGGTATGATCTTTCCATAGGTCTTGTAGGTATTATGTGTCTTGTAAAATTTTGTTTTGTACAGCAACTTCAGCGCTCCCAGATCTCCTCCCATTAAAATAATGTTGCGGACAAGCCTTGAAAACACAGCTGGACCTGGAGGATGGCGTCCGATGAGTCGTTCGTGCCAAGGGACAATGGAATTTAATTCCTCTTTAAGAATTATGTGTTGTATAATATACATGTAAAATTTAGACCAATGCTTTCCAGAGCTATCATACAGCTCGTCAGCATATTGACATATGTCCTGAAGCATTGCTTTGTCCTCGAATCCAGCTTGAAGAAAGGTGGGCCAGAATTTATCTGCAACAGGTCCTTCGGTCGGTAGCAGGAGACCTCGTTTCCGAACAGCTGCCCAGAACATTGCTACACCTTTAAAACCATATCGGCGTTTTCGAAAGTCCAGCAAGTAAGCCCATAGGGCAAAATCTTTGCCAAATCTAGGATTGTCAACAAGCATTTTGCTGCCATCAACCTGCGGACCCAGATTTGACTGGAATTCGACTTCCTGGTAGGTACGTAGGTAAGCACCCCATGATGTTGGAGAACCGCTTGCGTCAAATATTGGGGGAAGTAAAGGATCGTTGTTCGACTCGGGTGGGATCAAAGGTTCGCGCTCTGGGTTGTCGTCAGGCAATTTGAGGAATTGGGGCTCGGCATGGATGGCATCATCTACAACCGCTTCTGCTGTCGAACCTTCTTTGCCTGGGATCTTGGTGGCTGCCATCGTATATGGCTGATGCCGGACATGATGAGTACAGATACATGGCACCTTGCTAGTTCTCCGGAGAGCATGGTCAAGTGCTGGTTCGCGAATAAAGTACCATAAGAGAGCCAGCGATGAGGGCCTCGCAAGCAGCTTCTGGAGCGCGCTGGACATTATTCACTCTGCGCGCAGGCCAATTGGCAAATTTCGGATGTTTTAGTGCCATCGCCATGGCATTTCGCTGGGGAGGCGGACTTTTGTCTGGAGCTCAAGATGATCAATAATTTGAGCTCCAAGTCGGAAATTCCTCGCTTAGTCATCGTCTCGCGATTCTCTTCCGAAGCTCTAACCTCATCACTCCACCACATCACGACTGTCATCTCCTCCAGTGTTTCTTCCCATATAGACACAATGCCAGGGTATGTCAAGAGTTTATTTTAGGCTGTCGAAGCTATTGGCGGTCATCATTCCTTCCAATGCCTTGTCGATTGCTCCTGCGGTCCAATCGATCATGTGGTGGAATGACCTCAATTGCTGACATCTCTTCGTCATAGCTTCATATACCGTGAGAACCGCGTCCCATACTATCAGCGCCTCTTCCAAGATGGTGCCAAGAAGCACGTCCGGCAATGGCAGCAAGTATGTTGGCCAATCCCTAGATCGTAATACACAATATCCGACCGATGCCGAGGACCTTACAATTCGTTAGACAACAGCTAATACGGGAAATAGACCACCCGGGGTAACTACATGATGAGAGTATACATGGTTGCTCTCTGGGGTGGCTTTGGCGGTAAGCCTTCCTTCCTCGATATCAACGTGTCGGCTCTAGTTTCGTTGGTCTAACTCTGTCATTAGGTGCAATGTACATGATGGGCCGACTGGTTTTCGGACACAAGACATGGTACTAGATTTGGTGGGTAAGCTGGGGATGACCAGTTATGGGTGGTGGTGCGATATTGCTGGGTAGTTGGAAGCTCATAGAGGAATTGTACATTGGAATTGAAACCTTCAAGCCGACTGACTCCATATGCTCTGCTTTGCCGTTGATACGCCTACTCTATGTTTAGAAACCGAAAAAGCTGTGCATGCGGAACCAATGAGCTTGGAAATTTCCCAGTGAATTTTTTCTCTTCGACCATGATGCCGGGTAAATCTATACTCTCCCATAGTGAGAGAGAACGTCACATCCTTATGTCTTAAGCATACCACATCGTACACTCATGATAAAGTTCTGACGCTCTTCCCCAGCTACAAGTGACTGGCTTGTGTGGGATAGATTTGCTTGGCAGGACCTTAAAGGCGCTAAATGAGAGGGAAGGGATTAAAGTTGTCTGGAATCTTATTCTATCCCGGGGACTTATGTAGGTTCTCCTTTGCTCGCAACGGATGCTCTCTTAATTCTTGCCAATTGCCTTCTTGTCGTCCTTTATTGGTAATGGTCAGTATTCTTTTTACCGTCATTAAGTTCCTGTCGTTTGTATATTCACTTGCATGGAAAAGGTATTAAGAGTGGTCTCAAAGGCACCCATGACGCTACAGCGACACATACCATAGAAACCTATCGAGTACGACATGCATGACTTTTTCCAGTTGTAAGTGATTAGTTCTTCCTTCGCCAAAGTTCTGCAGTGCAAATCCTAAAGGTTAAATCCTAGCAAAACATAGTTGGGAATTTGACGCCATTTGCTCATCCAACTGCCTGTGTACACACAAACGAAGCTCAGATTGACTCTGTTTCCCTATTGGCCCGCCGAGGCAAAGACAGTGAGAGTGAAGCATGCACGTGGGGTAAATATAATTGGTGAAATTGCCATGTATTTTCAACGCCGATTGCCCAGATCCGTAGATCGGAGAATACAGAAGGCCTTGACCTGTACACGATGTCCTTATCAACCCCAAATCATCACATCAGCATTATCTCACAGTATCTAATAACCTGTTGCGCCCGGTGCTTTCTCATCTTTCCTCAAACCCATCAACAGCTCTCTGAATCTCTCCTTTCCCGTTCCGCTCGCTCCACCTCTTGCACCCTTTCCACTGAGATCTACCAATTTCGCGATTCGCTCCCAGCTAGTTCCGCCGGCGCTGGTATCCTCTCTGTTCTGCAGAAACTCTTCGGCTTCACGACGTGTCTGTGCGATCATCTTCTCTTTCTTGGAATTGTAGTTCTCATAGAAGTCATCAACGTTTTTCTGTGCAGCCTTGATGGTCTCAGCTTGTTTCTGAGCAGATTTCTCCGCACGGTCCTGAAGAGATAGGTCGCGGCGCTCGCGCCATTGACGAACCACCTCAGGTTCGGGTTCGTCGGAGGGAGGATGGTACGAGGATGGGTAAGTGCTACCAGTGATGGTGCCGCCAGGTGCCATAGCCTGAAGAGATCAGTACTGACAATGATCTGATGAGAGACTATACATACATCATTGCGCGTATCGATAGCTGGGAATGAGCTTTGGAATTCATGAATCTCATCGTTATTTCCACCACCGCCCCCTAGGAGATCATCATCACCATCTTCAACAAAGGCAACATTGTCTGCAAAAAGAGTGGCATCATCTCCTAATGCAGCTCTCTCGCGGGTCAGGAAGTCTTCGCCGGAAGTTGCTGTTGGGTCAAGATCCAAGACAGATGCTCCTTTTGTATCTGACGCTGAATCAGTATGCTTCCCGTGGAAGAGTTGGACTTTGAAACTCACCACCTGAATCAAAGTCCTCGAGCGATGGGAATCTGTCCGCCATGATGTGTTCTTCCCGCTGACAGACTGACTTCAATGATGTAGTGTTGTTCTCAGGATAGTATGCCTTCAATATCTTCTGTGGTTGTCGGAGTTTACCGAGATGCATTTGCCGCTAAGCCCGCTTTCAGACAGCTTGCTTCATATCCCAACACGGCTCAAATTTTCTGAATCCTCCAACTTCTGTTTTGAAAGTAGCTGCCAACTGTGCCATCTTTTCTTAAAAAGGGACGTCACTCAACCATTGAACTAGTTAGTCATTGTATGGTGGTACTTGGTGATAGTTCGACAACTCTGAGTCGGCTTTTTTGCGTCCCATCAAACACCCTCGACCCTGGAGCTGTAGTCATAATGGCCTACACTGATGACGCTGTTCTAGCGAAGCTCTCCGCTTTGAATGAAACACAAGAGAGCATTGTAACGGTTGCGCAGTGGGTCATGTTTCACCGGTACGAAATACCAAGGGCCAGAGTTTTCAAGTGATCCACTAATGTAAACAAACAGGAGACATGCAGACCGCACAGGACAATTGTGGCTTCAACGCTTGAGGGACTCTGGTAGCAATAAGAGATTGAATCTCATCTATCTTGCGAATGGTATAGTGGCAATATTTGATACACTCTGAGATTTTATGCCTGTTCATTACCTGCCACAGTGCTGACGTTTGACATCATATAGAGGTTGCTCAGCAGTCGAAAGCACGGCGTAAGGACGACTTCCTGATCGCATTCTCGCCAGTCATTGCGGAAGCGACAGCGACAGCTTATAAAGGAGCAAATACCGAGATCCAGCAGAAATTGAAGAGGGTCGTTGAGGTATGGAGACAACGTCAGATCTTCGAAATGCCCATTCAGGAGGCTATAGAGGCACGCATTGAAGGTTTGTGAGGATTCTAGAATTGTGTGGACAAAGCTAAGACATGTACAGAACTCGACAGGAATCGATCAGGTGGAATACGGGGCATGGAGAATTCCATGTTTTCGAAGAGTGGCGGTAGTGTTCCCATGGAACTGACTGCGGTAGCCTCCAATCTTCAAAAGCTAGCTAACCTCGGCCTTTCTACTCGGACATCAACCAATGCCGCAGACCAAGATTATGACAAGCTCACCGATCCAAATGCTGTCACGCCATCAGCACCTGTTCATGCCGCCCGCCTGAATGGCCTTCTCAAAACCCTAGCCAATGCCGAAGGAGCTGTTAAAGAAAGCATGAAAACGCGCCATGAGCTTATACAGGGACTAGAACAGCTTCTAAAGTCTCAAATGGATCGGCTCACTGCTGAGGAAAACGAACTCACTCGACTCTCAAGCAGAAGGACGGAAATCGATGCTAAGAAGAGGGAAGTGGAGGACACTATCATGCGTGGTTTTGCCACTAACAGTAATCCGAGCACCCCAGCTGCAGACGGCACACCAGCACAATCGCACAGTCCCACCACTCCCAGACAGGAACCAGACCGCCCGGAGATTGAGGCTCTAACACCCCCAACACAGAGTCCGATAACACCCAACCATGATCCTGAGCCGCAGCCGTCATTTGCAAGTGGAGGAATACCAGTTCATGCTACTCAATCACCTGCACAACCACATTCTATTTCTCCACCGTCCGCTGCTACAGCGGGATCTGACCTACTTGCAAGTCTATCAGGATCTTACAAACAAGCGAGCAGCAATGGCAGTGGTAGTTCAGCCAAGAAGCGGAAGCTCAATACCGCCGCCGATGACTTCCCGGACCTTGGAGGTGATGCGATGGATGATATTGATGATGATGTGGCTGCTATGCTGAGGCAGTAGACAAGCAAGATACTGAATGGGACTCGAAGGATAGGAATTATGCATGGAGCTTGGTTTGTCATGGCATAGTCTTTGGAGTAACAAGATGAATCGGTGGGGATGAGTGCTATGTATGATTTTATTGCATGTATGCTTCATTGCTGAAGGCTGAGAATGTAAGATAGAATGCTTCCAGTCATTATGATTGAAAACCCTGCTTGAACCGAAGTCTGGGCGTCCGGAGCATGAGACAAAGATTTGTGGATTCTCCCAGCCTTAGGGCCAACCTCTATCGCCGACAAAATTTCCTGACAGCTGAACCTCTGTCCTTGGGCAATTTTCTGACAGCCCCTGTCATTGACAATTCCTAGCTCTCTGACTGCGAGCTTCGCTGCGTCGAAATTTCTTATTTTGTACCTCTATCCTTGATAATTTTCTGACGGCTCACCTCTGTCCTCGACAACCCCTGACAGTCCACTTCTGTCCCTGACAATTCCTAGCAGGTCACCTCTGCTATCCAGTTTGTCACCGCGAGCGTTGCTCCTCTGCGTCGAAATTCTTATTCTCTCCCTCATTCACCCGACAGCTTACCTCTGATATCCTTTCCTATCGAGATAGAGCTCGTAAACAAGTCTTATAGTGCCCTTGTTAACACTACGGGTTTCAAATCCTCGACCCTAATCCTTTGCAGATGTAAGTATTCTAATTCCATAAAGTTCACACGATCTGTATTAATCCTTCACTTTCCAGCTCTCAAAAGCTCTGTGCTAAGGATAAATCGTTCTTAGCTGAGGACAAGCAAGTCGAAGCACTCATCCAAGTTCAACAGGTGGCTACAATTCTTTCTCAGGTGAGATTATTTCTAATACTTGTAATCTCAGTCGTGGTGCGTGTGCCGCATGACAGGCTTGTGTAGTTAGCTACCTCACTTCGCAGACAACAACTTTTCCGATAGTCAGCTGCTCTGCCACTCTGAAGAACCTGTCTTCTTTGATACAACTATATACACTCCCAACTTCCTGCCTAGCTTGCGACAATCAAAATGCTACGTCACACTTTCCGTGTACGTAATGCTCGAAGGCACTTCCGCTCTGCACCTTTCCAGACAGCTACCCGTAAGACGCATCACTTAGCTCTGATTGTAAAACCGTTAACAAGCTCTACAGGTATGCTCTATGACAGCGACGACGGCTCTTCTTCTACTTTCGACCACTCTCCTTCTACTTACGACCACTCTTCTTCTACTTACGACAAAGCATCTATTGACCTCAGGTTCAACAAGCTTCAAAAGGATATTAGCACGGAGGTCAAGGCCCTTGGTGAAAGGCTTTCTATGGAGATCAAGGTCCTTGGTATAATTATGGATGCAAGATTTGAGGTAGCCAATGCACAAATCCAGTCGAAATTCGATACATTTAGGGTAGATATCCGGTCGAAATTCGATGTGCTTGGGGTAGAGTTGGAAGACCGTGAAGCTCGATTTTGGGCTCGAGCGATTTTCACTGTAAGTGGTCTTCTTTGTATTTGCTATACACTGTCTTCTAATAATGTAAAGGTATTAGCTGTAGCGGGTCTCACATCCAGTGCTGCATTCTTACAATACCAGAATCGTGCGATTCAGACTCCCACGGTCCAGACTCCCGCGGTCCAGGCTCCTGAGGTCGGACAGAAATGAAGCAAGCGAGAGGGAGACCATCATTGTCTAGAGATTCTGCAAATTCATATACGGTGTTATACAAATAGACAGGGTCGATTCATAGAGCTGTTTATACTGGCATAGATTCAGGAAGTGGGTGGCTGGTTTGTTTTCACGGGCTTGTAACATTACTCTACTAGCTATTCACTAAACTAGGGTTCGATCGAGGTCCTCGCTACTCTGTACTTTATTCTTCAGGTAGATCGCTCGGGGTGCGATCCTGTGGGTAGCAGCGTCATAGGTTCATTTCCCTTAGATTTTAGATGCTTTAATAAAATGTGCTTGAGCCTCTACTACAATTATTGATCGCTACAGACTCACCCTCAGCTTAGTTTAAAGCAGTACCTTCTCACCTCTTAAGTCTAACGGCTCCCTTTTTGATAAATTATGACTACATGCGGTGCGCCCATAGAATCGTGGGTGCCGAGACTGCTTAAAACAGCGGTGCGCCCCCGCTGTGCCGCATGCAGTTAGCTTACCTCACTTCGCAGAGTACCGAACGCCTTCCAGTATCTTTAGTATTATTGATTGCCCCCCAATATGCCTCACCTTTGCTTTTGCGATGATTCGCTAGGCGAGCTCGGCGAGTTCCATCTACCATTTTATTCTATCCGGATTGATTGCTTAATATAGTGACCTGCTAGGCACAATCATGCCAAATGTTGGATTACGTCGAGATTCAGATCCATACTATTCCTTGTGACCCATCTCCTCCCCCTACCTCACTGTCGTAACACGTTACACGACCTGCTAGTTAGTGGCGTGCGGCAAATTACAAGCCATGGCAGCGAGTTACTCATCCACGTTCTTCACCGCCGCCACCATGGGCGTTCTCAGCCATCTCGCCACCTCGCATGTGGTATGGGATTTCAAGATATGGCTGCTATTGCAGAGCTACGCTACAGGGCTTGGCGCTCTTCTCCTCGCCTTTGTGTTCAAATTAGGCTACGGCCTACTGTCTGCAATGGCGATGACCATCTATGTGGCAATTTCATTCAATATGGGTGTGCTAATCAGCATGTTGGTGTACCGACTCTTCTTCCATAGGCTTAGGAAATTCCCCGGGCCGTTCTGGGCGAAGATCTCGCGCTTCTATGCCGTATATATATCTAAGAAGCGGATGCAGTATTTTCTTGACTTGCAGCAGCTTCACAAGACATATGGTGATATTGTTCGAACTGGTAAGATTCTCTCATATCAATTGGCGCTTTATTTAACATCGGATGCTCAGGACCTCGAGATTTATCTATTCTCCGAGCAAGTGCGGTACAGGCTATTTACGGCCTGCAGTCTGGGTGTGTGAAGTCAAATTGGTATGGCGAGCCAACGGACAAACGCAAATCTCTCCAGACGACTCGCAGCCCTGAAATCCATAAACGCCGTCGCAAGACCTGGGATCAAGCATTCAGTGCGAAAGGTAAGTTCCTAGCTAGCCCTGGAAGGGAGCTTACGCTGACATGCTTGTCAGCTTTGGCAAGCTACCAACCACGCCTAAAGTCCAAAGTAGATCTGCTCATTGCACAACTCGCGCAGCGAGAAGGTGAGCCGGTCAATGCCTCAAGCTGGTCTGTGTTCTTCGCTTTCGACGTCATGGGAGATGTCGGCTTTGGCAAGGACTTCCACATGCTCGAGAGTGGGAAAGAAGATGATGGGATCTTTGCCATCCATAACAATATGTCTGCTTTTGGGTATATGCATCATGTGATTTGGCTGTTGCATTTTTTGATCAGTATCCCGGGCATGAAGAGCCCGATGAATATCTTCAGAGACTGGTGTGAAGGACAGGTTGTGGAGAAGCAGCAGGTGGGTGTTGCTTGATCATTGTACGCGTTTGAAATGATACTGACCAGTTAAGAATTGGGATCCCGAAGCCACACCCACCGATATCTTCTCCTGGCTTTTGAAAGATAACACCGCCAAAGACGAGTCAACAGGATACTGGAAATCTGCCGACCCAGTTGCGATGGCCGAAGACTCCAAACTCGTCATCATCGCAGGCAGGTTCGTCGTCCTTCGTTTCTCATCTTCCCATCATATCCCACACTAACCCTCTTCCCCAGCGACACAACCTCCATAACCCTCGTCCACGCCATCTACTACCTAATCCTCCACCCCCAGATCTACACCCGTCTGCAAACCCTCCTCGACACCATCTTCCCCAACGGCGACAGCACCTGGACCTACGACGCCGTAAAATCCCTCCCGTACCTCGACGCCATCATCAACGAAACCCTGCGCGTCAAACCGCCCGTCCCGAGCGCCATCCACCGCCAAACGCCCCCAGAGGGCATCTGGATCGACGAGATTTTCGTGCCCGGGGACGTGCATGTCGCAGTGCCAACTTACGCGCTCCATCACGACGCGCGGTACTGGGAGCGCCCGGAGGACTTTTGGCCAGAGAGGTGGTTGGACGAGCAAGATGGTGGCCCTGCAGGCGGGGGGAAGATTGTGCCGGATGCGTTTATTCCGTTCTCGATTGGTTCGTAAGATCCTTTACGCCCGAGGGCTTATCTCATTAGTGTCCTACGTAACAATGACCGGGCTAATGGGGCGTGAAAAAAAAATCTAGGCTCGTACAGCTGCATCGGCCGCGTTCTGGCGCTCATGGAGCTTCGCAGTGCACTGTCGCGGATAGCGCTGAATTTCGATCTGGCGTTCGCGCCGGGGGAGACGGGGGAGGTG
>Ga0335075_10014789_pt1 | contig 11704 bp, 7 predicted proteins | sample Lox_Sample_24_FD_206723 | JGI IMG/M metagenome (GOLD analysis project Ga0335075, IMG submission 206723) | Soil microbial communities from Loxahatchee National Wildlife Refuge, Florida, United States - Lox_Sample_2.4 | ecosystem: Environmental > Terrestrial > Soil > Wetlands | place: USA: Florida...
GCGCTCTACCTGCGGGGGTACGACGAGCTCACCCATCACAACCTCATCCTGCGGGAGGGTCCGGTCGCGGCGGCAGGGGCGCTGGGGTTCCGGGTCCGATCCGACGCCGACCTGGCGAACGCGGAGCGGTACTACGCGGCGCTCGGCTGCCGGACCGAGCGGCTGCCGGCCGGGGCCGTGCGCGGCGTCGGCGACGTCCTCCGGGTGGAGGACCCGCTCGGCTTTCTGGTCGATTTCTTCGCCTCGTCGGCGCACCCGGAGCGGCTGCAGCAGCGGTACGACCTGCGGCGCGGGGCCGAGGTGGCGCGGCTCGACCACTTCAACATCTCGGTGCCCGACGTGACCGCGGCGTACTCGTACTACTCTGGTCTCGGCTTCGGCCTGTCGGAGACGATCGAGGACGGGCAGACGCTGTACGCGGCCTGGATGTACCGCAAGCAGACCGTGCACGACGTCGCGTTCACCGGCGGGGCCGGGCCGCGGCTGCATCACCTCGGGTTCTTCGCCCACGAGGCGCACTCGGTGCTGCGGATGTGCGACATCCTCGGCTCGCTGTCGCTCGAGTCGCACATCGAGCGCGGGCCCGGCCGGCACGGCGTGTCCAACGCGTTCTACGTCTACCTGCGCGACCCCGACGGGCACCGGCTGGAGATCTACACCTCCGACTACTACACCGGCGACCCCGACCACCCGGTGCTGCGCTGGTCGGTCCGCGACCCGCGGCGGCGCGACTTCTGGGGCAACGCGGTGATCCCCTCCTGGTACTCCGACGCGTCGGTCGTGCTCGACCTGGACGGCTCGGTGGTGCCGGTGACCGAGCTGGCGCAGACGGCCGAGGTATCGGTCGGGGCCGACGGGTTCACCGCGCCCGCCGCCGAAGCGGCTGCGCCGACGGCGCCCGCCTAGCCTTTCTGGGCGTCGCCGAAGAAGTCGGCCAGCAGCTGGTTCACGCGCTCGGGTTCGTCGTGGTGCGCCCAGTGCGAGGCGTCGGGCAGCCGCTCGACGCCGGCCAGGTTGGGCACATCGTCGGACTCGGGCTCGGCCAGGTCCTGGCCGAGGTAGCGGTCGCGCTGGCCCCAGATGACCAGGGTCGGGGCCTCGATCGGGCGCAACGCGGCCAGGGCCTGCTTCTGGTTCTGCCGGACCGAGGACCGGTAGTAGTTGATCATGCCGGTGGCCGCACCCGGCTGCGACCACGCCTGGATGTAGCGCTCGGTCTCGGCCGGGGTCAGGGCCGGCTTCGCGTCGCGCAGGAAGTGACGGAAGAAGTGCCAGTGGTTGGCCTGCACGACGCTCTCCGGCAGGTCAGGCGTGGCGAAGAAGAAGAAATACCAGGACCGGCGGAGCTGCTCCGGGTGGTGCAGCCCCTGCGACAGCTTCCGCGGATGGGCGGCGTTGAGGATCACCAGCCGGTCGACCGCGTCGGGCTGGGCCATCGCGGTGTCCCAGGCTACGGTGCCGCCCCAGTCGTGGCCGACGAGCAGGGCGGAGTCGGCGCCGCGCTCGTGGATCAGGCCGCTGATGTCGGCCACCAGCGGGCCGGCCTCGTAGGCGGCGACGTCCGCTGGCCGCGACGACAGGTTGTAGCCGCGCAGGTCGGGCGCCACCACCCGGAAGCCGGCGCTCGCCAGCGGCTCGATCTGCCGCCGCCAGCCGTACCAGAACTCGGGGAAGCCGTGCAGCAGCACGACCAGCGGCCCGCGGCCGGCCTCGACGTAATGCAGGCGCTGGTCGCCGATGTCGGCGTAGCCCTCGCGCAGGTCGGCTGGCAGCCGGTTGTCGGGCTGGCTCGGTACCTTCGACGCGGAGCGCTGGTCGTCGCGGGTGGTGGATGACGAGGACATGAGGGCCTCCTCCGGTTGCGGATCGGGTATCAGCCGATCGTCGCGCCCGGGGCGGCCGCGTCGAGCCCGTGCGGGACCCTGGCCCGCACGCGGGCGGCCGCGACCGCGGGCCCCGGTGAACCGGGTCCTAGCCGGACGCGGTCTGGCCGGGCGCGGGAACCGGGTGGTGCAGGTCCCGGCGGGAGGTGATGCCGAGCTTGGCGAACACCTTGCGCAGGTGCCATTCGACCGTGCGGGTGCTGATGAAAAGCTCGGCCGCGATCTCCGGGTTGGTGCGCCCGGCCCGGGCCAGCCGGACGATGTGCGCCTCCTGCGGGGTCAGCTCGGTGACCGTGCTGACGTCGCGTTTGCGGACCTTCTCGCCGGTCGCCAGCAGTTCCCTGCGCGCGCGCTCGGCGAACGCGTCGGCCCCCATCCCGGCGAGCAGTTCGTAGGCGGCGTGGAGCTGGCGGCGGGCGTCGAGCCGCCGGTTCTCACGGCGGAGCCACTCGCCGTAGAGCAGGTGGGCCCGGGCCAGCTCGGGTCGCAGCCGGGTGCGGCCGAGCCGCTCCACCGCGTCGGCGTAGCACTGCTCGGCCTCCGGGCCCTCGCGAACCAGCGCGCGACAGCGGGCTTCCATCCCGGTGGCCCAGTCAGATCCCTCGACGGCGGTCATGGCCGACAGCCGGCCGAGCGCCCGCTCGGCCAGGTCGGCGTGCCCGGTGCGGGCGGCCGCCTCGATCAGCTCGGGCAGGATCAGCTGGGTGCCGAGCGGCGAGTAGGGCCCGTCGCCGGCCGGCTCGGCCATCGTCAGCGCCTCCGCGTACCGGCCCAGGCCGTTGCGCAGCACCGCCGCCGACCAGCTCGCGAGCTGGACCGCGAGTCCCTCGCCGCGGCCGACGGCGTCGTCGATCGTCGCCGCGAACAACGGTTCCGCCTCGACCGGGCGGCCCCGGTACCCGGCCAGCAGCAGATCGCAGGTGGTGGCCAGCTTGATCCCGGTCACGTCGGTGACGACGTCTTTCTCCGCCGTCAGCGACGCCGCCGTCTCGAAGTCGCCGGACGAGGTGGCCAGCTGCCCGCGCCCATTCAGCGCGATGCACAGCGGGGCCAACGCCCCGGCCGATCGGGCGAGCTCGACGTGCCGGGCACTGAGCGCGTCCCAGCCGTCGAAATCCCACACGCCCATGGCCGCCATCTGGGCGAAGATCCCCCACTTGAGCCAGTCCGAGCCGGACACCCGGTCGCTGAGGAACGCGTCCACCGCTCGCCGCAGAGCCGGCTCGGCCGCCGCCCGGCCCTGCACGACCATCGTCGTCAGGCCGTCGAGGAGCAGGTCGCACGGCCGCGCGGCTCCGGCTGGTCGCGGCGAGGCCTGGGCCGCCAGCGACACCTCGAGCGGCAGCCCACCCGGCCCGGCCAGCGGGCCGGCCAGGTGAGCGGCGACCCAGGCGTGCAGGTAAGTCTCGCGGGCGAGCGCGGGCTCAAGCGATTCGAGCCTCCTGGCCGACTGGAGCAGCAACACCGGGGCCCGGCCGCCGCTGACCGACGTCCACTCGACCTGGCCCCGCAGCTGCTCCACCCGCGCCCGCTGCAGATCGTCGGCCGCGTGCGCCTCGGCCTGGGCGAGCAGGCCGAGCGCGTCGTCGAACGCTCCCACGTGCAGGCTGGCCAGTGCCGCCGCGAGTGCCCGTTCGGTGTGCCGCCTCGGCTCGGCCGTCAGCGTGACCGACCTCCGCAGGAACGCGGCCGAGGCCGCCAGCCCGGCCCGGGCCCGGATCTTGCCCGCCGCCTGCTCGAGCGCGGTCGCGATCTCCTCGTCCGGGCCGGTGGCGGCGGCCGACAGGTGCCACACGCGGCGCTCGGGATCGGCCCGCTCATCGGTCGCTGCCGCCAGCGTCAGGTGGGCGGCCCGCCGGTCGGCCGGGGACCCGGCCGCGTAGGCGGCTGACCGCACCAGCGGATGCCGGAACCTGACCCGGGAGCCGACGTTGAGCAGCTGCTCGGCGCCGGCCGCGGCGGCGGCGTCGGGGCCGAGCCCCAGCGTCTGCGCGGCCCGCCACAGCAGCGTCGCGTCTCCGGTCGGGTCGGCCGCCGCCAGCAGCAGCAGCTGGCGGGCGGCGTCTGGCAGCAGCCGGACCCGGCGCAGGTACTGGTCCTTGAGCCGGTCTTCGAGCTGGCCGGGCGGGCTCGGCGGAGGCGGGTCGGCGAAGCCGCCCGCCAGCTCCGCCTCGCTGAGCCCTCGGGCCAGCTCGAGCAGCCCGAGTGGGTTCCCGCCGGTCTCGGCCACGATCCGGTCGCGCACCCGCCGGTCAAGCTGCCCCGGGACCGCGGCCGCCAGCAGCGCCGACGCGTCCTCGCCGGTCAGCCCCTCGAGGGTCAGCGTCGGGAGATCGGGGAACAGCCGCTCGCCGGCCGTCTCCCTGACCGCCAGCACCAGGCCGACCGGCTCGGCCAGCAGTCGTCGGCCGACGAACCCGAGCACCTGCGATGACGCCTCGTCCAGCCATTGCGCGTCGTCGACCAGGCAGACCAGCGGCCGGCCGGCGGCGTTCTCCGCCAGCAGGCTCAGCGCCGCCAGGCCCAGCACGAACAGATCGGGAGCGGGCTCGGACGCGAGCCCGAACGCCACCTGCAGCGCGCGCTGCTGCGGGTCCGGCAACGCGCCGAGGACGCTCAGCAGCGACGAGCAGAGCTGATGCAGCGCCGCCAGCGGGAACCGCATCTCCGATTCGACGCCGTGGATCTGGGCGAGCCGGCAGCCCGCCGCCTGCCGCGCGCAGTAGCGCAGCAGCGACGTCTTGCCGATCCCGGCCTCGCCCCGGATCACAAGCACCGCGCTCTCGCCCGCGCGAACGTGGCCGATCAGGCCGTCGAGCGCATGGCGTTCGCGGGCCCTCCCCCGGAAGGCCGGCGATCTTGATGCGGCCATTCCCCATGGTAAACCAGTGGTCGGACACGGGGCCGCACCGGCGCGAGGCCCCGCGCGGCCGCGCAGGCTGGGTCCATGACTACCGCGCTGGACCGGCCGGGAACGGGCCGGGTGGCGATCGTCGCCGGCGGGTCTCGTGGCGCCGGCCTGGCCACGGTCTGCCTCCTGGCCGCGAGCGGATTCGCCGTCGTCGTCAACTACCTGCACGACCAGCGTGCGGCCGAGTCGGCGGTCGAGTCGATCCTGGCTGACCGGGGCGACGCGGTGGCGATCCGGGCCGACATCGCCGACGATCTGGACGTGGCCCGGCTGTTCGCCGAGACGATCGCGGTCTTCGGCGGCATCGACGTGGTCGTGCACGCCGCCTGCGGCCGGCCGGCCGGCGTCGTCAGCCGGGAGGCGGCCAGGCACGTTCGCGACCACGGCGCGATCGTCGCCCTGGGCGCCGGCCGCGGGGCGGGCGCCGCCGTGCTCGACGCGCCGACCCGGATGCTGGCGCGGGAACTGCGCGGGCGCGACATCGCGGTCAACGCGGTCTCGCCCGGGGACGGCGCGCCGGGTACGGATGACCTGGTCGCCGACGTCGTCGCGTTCCTGCTCAGCGAGCCCGGTCACCGCCTCACCGCCCGGGTGCTCCGGGTCGGCGACGGCGATTGGCGGCGGTGAGGGGCGGTGCCGCCTGACATCGATAACCGCCGGGCTGACAGCGAGGGGTTCTCGCTTTATGCTCGTGCGGACGGGACGGTGCGGTCCGTCGCTTTTACGACGCGATGACCCCATTCGGAGGTACCGGTGGCAGAACTTGTCCCGGCCGAGGAGCCTGCCAGACGGCCGACGCTCTCGCCCGATCCCGAGCAGGCCTGGCGTCCGGGCCCGCGGCGGACGCAACCGGAGGAGGTCGGGCCCATGTGGCGGCACCTTGAGCCCGCGCACGTCGTGCTCGGGCTGATCGCGGTGGTCATCGTGATCATGGTGATCATGGTCGCGGCGCTGGTGACCGGGCTGTGAGCCGCTAGCTCGGGTTACTCGTCCGCGTGGCGGTCGAGGAACTCGTAGATGTCGACGTCGTCGACGCCGGGGAACGCGCCCGACGGCAGCACCGACAGGATGTGGCTGTGCGCCCGGGCCGACGGCCAGGCCTGGCCTTCCCAGCGCTCGGCCAGCACGGCCGGGGCGCGCTGGCAGCACTCGCCGTCCGGGCACAGCGACCTGGTCCTGATCGTCGACTCGCGGCCGCGGAACCAGCGCGAGTCGCCGAACGGGACGCCGAAGCTGATCGCGAACCCCTTCTCGCCCGCCTTCGGGTCGACCTGGGCGACGCAGAAGTAGGTGCCGGACGGGGTGTCCGAGTACTGGTAATAAGGCGAGTACCGGTCGTCGGCGCCGAACACCCGGCGCCCCGACCACTGGCGGCACATCCGCTGCCCCTCGATCGCGCCGGTCGCGTCGGCCGGGAACAGGACCCCGTCGTTCTGGTACGCCTTGTAGATCACCCCGGTGGCGTCGTTCTTGACGAAGTGGCAGGCCACCCCCAGATGGTGGGTGATCAGGTTGGTGACGCGGTGGGCGGCCATCTCGTAGGAGACCGAGAACACGTCGATCAGGTCCTCGATCGCGAGGTCGCGGCGGTCCTTGGCGTCGCGCAGGAACGGCACCGCGGCGGTCTCGGGCATCAGCATCGCCGCCGCGAAATAGTTCGCCTCGACCCGCTGGCGGAGGAAGTCGGCGAAGTCGCGCGGGGTGTCGTGGCCGAGCAGGAAGTGCCCGAGCGCCTGCAGGATCACCGCCCGCGGCGAGTGGTCGCCGACCGGCTCCTGCTTGACGTAGATCCGGCTCGTCCGCAGGTCGGTCAGCGACCGGACCGAGCGCGGCAGATCGGCCACGAACCGGACCGAGAACCCGTGGTGGGAAAGCACCGACAGCAGCATCCCCTGCGACAGCGCCCCGCCCGCGTAGCCGGCCCGGGTCAGCGCGGCGGTCGCCGCCTCCTCGATGTCGGGGAAGTGGTTGCCGCGCTCGCGCATCGAGCCGCGCAGGGCCGCGTTGGCCGCCCGCGCCTCCTCCGGGGTCGCGGTCGGCTTCGCCCGCTGCGCGCGCAGCTCGCTCGCCAGCGCGACCAGGTGCTCGAGGATCTCGCTCGGCACCCGGGTGCCGACTCGCAGCTCGGGCAGGCCGAGCGCCCGGTAGGACGGGTCCCGCTGGGCGTGCTCGAGCGCGACCTCGAGCTGCGCCCGGCGGCTCGGCGGCTGCTTCTTCAGCAGCTCGGTCACCGGCACGTCGAGCGCGGTCGCGATCTGCTCGACCAGCGACAGCCGGGGCTCCCGGCGGCCGTTCTCGATCAGCGATAGCACGCTCGGGGTACGGCCGACCCGTGCCCCGAGGTCAGCGAGCGTCAGGCCCCGGGCCCGCCGGGCGTGGCGGAGCCGCTGACCGAACATTGCGAGGTCTAGACCTTCGGTCTCTACCAATTTCTGCGGTTCTTTCATCAGTGAAAAAGTGTAACACGGAACCGTTCGGGCAAATCTTTCATTTTTTTACAGGCTTTGATCTGTGTCTCTGCCCCCTGATTGACGCACGCTCGACGTAGGCCCAACCAACGAAAGCACGAGGCATAGGCATGGAAACGATCAGCCAGCAGGCGGCCAATCTGCAGTCCCAGTGGGAGACCGACCAGCGCTGGGCGACGATCGAGCGGACCTACACGGCCGAGGACGTCATCAGGCTCCGCGGCTCCGTCGTCGAGGAGCACACGCTCGCGCGCCGCGGCGCGGCCCGGCTGTGGGAGCAGCTGCACAGCGATGACGCGGTGCGCGCGCTCGGCGCGATCACCGGCAACCAGGCGGTGCAGATGGTGAAGGCGGGGCTGCAGGCGATCTACCTGTCGGGCTGGCAGGTCGCGGCGGACGGCAACCTGGCCGGCCAGACCTACCCGGACCAGTCGCTCTACCCGGCCAACTCGGTCCCGGCGATGGTCCGGCGGATCAACAACGCGCTGCTTCGCGCAGATCAAATAGCCTGGTCAGAACGGTCCGTGGATTCCACCGCCCCCCGGCCGCAGTGGCTCGCCCCGATCGTGGCCGACGCCGAGGCCGGCTTCGGCGGCCCGCTCAACGCGTTCGAGCTGATGAAGGCGATGATCGACGCGGGCGCGGCCGGCGTCCACTTCGAGGACCAGCTCTCGTCGGAGAAGAAGTGCGGCCACCTCGGCGGGAAGGTTCTCATCCCGACCGGGCAGCACGTCAAGACGCTGAACGCGGCCCGGCTGGCGGCCGACGTGTACGACGTGCCGTCGCTGGTGATCGCGCGGACCGACGCGCACTCGGCCTCGCTGCTGACGTCGGACGTGGACGAGCGGGACCGCGAGTTCGTGACCGGGGACCGCACGGCCGAGGGGTTCTACCGCGTGCGGCCGGGCATCGAGTCCTGCATCGCCCGCGGGCTGGCCTACGCGCCGTACTCGGACCTGCTGTGGATGGAGACCTCGACCCCGGACCTGGGCGAGGCACGGGAGTTCGCCGACGCGATCCACGCGGTCTACCCGGACCAGCTGCTGGCCTACAACTGCTCGCCGTCGTTCAACTGGCGGGCGCACCTGGACGACGCGACGATCGCCAAGTTCCAGAAGGAGCTGGCGGCGATGGGGTACCGGTTCCAGTTCATCACCCTGGCCGGGTTCCACGCGCTGAACGAGTCGATCTTCGAGCTCGCGCACGGGTACGCGCACGAGGACATGACGGCCTACGTCCGGCTGCAGCAGGCCGAGTTCGGGCTCGAGCCGCTCGGCTACACCGCCACCAGGCACCAGCGCGAGGCCGGGACCGGGTACTTCGACCTGGTCACGCAGGCGATCGCGCCGAACGCGGAGACGACCGCGCTGGCCGGCTCGACCGAGGCGGCGCAGTTCGCCGCGGCCTGATTCTTTCCAGGCTTTAGTGCCGGCCCCGCGCGCGTCGCCGCGCGCCGGGGTCGGCACTATTTACATGACGACCAATGGACAGTGGTTACGCGGACCAATCGAGATATAACGCGTTGGTCACAAATCGCGTCTCTGGGCCTTCTCTCAGCTAGGTCTCAGCAAACCGTTCAGTATTCTGGCCGGGTGCATGCCGACGACATCTTCAGGGCAATTGGCCGGTTCTCCGTTAAGTTCCGCTGGGTTGTGATCGTTGTCTGGATCGTGGCGGCGGGCGTCATTCCAAAGGCGCTGCCGTCGCTCGCCAGCGTGACCCAGGGCAACAACAGCGCGTTCCTGCCCGCCAGCGCGCCGAGCGAGCAGGCGGCGAACCTGGCCGCGCCGTTCGGCGGTAGCAACGAGGTCCCGGTCCCGGTGATCGCCGCGGTCAGCAGCGGGACGCTCACGGCCGCCGACCAGGCCTACGTGAGCACGCTGCAGGCGAACCTGGCCAAGGTGGCGACGGTCGTCACCGTGCACGACCTTGGCGTGTCGGCCGCCCGGCCGGGGGTGGACGGCCAGGCCGCCCAGCTCCAGGTGCTGTCGAATGTCAGCCAGAACAACCAGGACGCGCAGACCGACCTGGTCAACGACTTGCGCAACGTCATCAAGGACACGCCCGCCCCGCCGGGCATGCAGACGCACCTGGCCGGCCAGCTCGCGATCGCGGTCGACCAGCAGAAGCAGTCGGGCAACACCGGCAACGAGGTCGAAGTCGTCGCGTTCATCTTCATCCTCATCCTGCTCTTCCTTATCTTCCGGTCGGTCCTCGCGCCGTTCATCACCGTGATCCCGGCGGTGCTGACCGTCTCGATCGCCGGGCCGATCGTGGCCGAGCTAGCCCATCACGGGCTCAAGGTCTCCTCGCTGGCCCAGTTGCTGCTGACGGTGCTGGTACTCGGGGCGGGCACCGACTACGGGCTGTTCCTGGTCTTCCGGGTCAGGGAGAACCTGCGGACCGGCCAGGCCAACCACGACGCGGTCGTCAACGCGCTGACCAAGGTCGGCGAGTCGATCACGTTCTCCGCCCTGACCGTGATCGCGGCCCTGCTTTCGCTGCTCGCGGCGTCCTTCGAGATCTACTCCGACCTCGGCATACCGCTCGCGATCGGCATCGGCGTCATGCTCATCGCCGGCCTCACGCTGCTGCCGGCGCTGCTGGCGATCTTCGGCAAGGCCGCCTTCTGGCCGTCCAAGCCCAAGCCCGGCACCACCACGACCGGAGCCTGGGGCCGGATCGCGACCCGGGTCATGAAGCGCCCGGCGGCGGCGCTGCTGATCGGCGTGATCGCGTTCGGCGCGCTGTCGGTCGCGGTCGTCGGCTACCAGAGCGCCGGGTTCGGCGGCTCGATCTCGGCCCCGACCGGGAGCGACTCCGCGGCCGGGCAGAACCTGCTGGCCAAGTACTTCCCGTCCTCGTCGGCCAACCCGACCAACCTGGTCTACAAGCTGTCGACGCCGGCCTGGGAGAACCCGGGGGTGATCGCCGCCGCGACCACCCAGCTCGAGCACAGCCCCCTCTTCACCGGCGTGACCGGACCGCTTAACCCGGTCGGCGGGGCCGGGTTCACCCCGGCCCAGTACACGGCACTGCACGCGGTGCTCGGGTCCGGGCAGCTGCCCGCGGCCACGCCGCCGATCCCGGCCGCGCTCACGGGCAAGGTGTCGGCGTCCGAGTGGGCCGGGGCGTACCAGGAGTACCGGGCGACCGCGCAGTACGTGTCCAAGGACGGGACCACGATCCAGTTCGAGACCGGGCTGACCGCGGGCGATCCGAGCAGCACGGCCGCCCTCAACGCGGTCCCGGCGCTGCGGGCGGAGGCGGCCGCGGTCGGCACCACGCTGCACGCGACCGCCAACGGGGTCGGCGGCGAGGCGCCCGCGTTCTACGACGTCAGCCAGATCTCCAACAGCGACCTGGCGCACGTGATCCCGATCGCGATCATCGTCATCGGGGTGCTGCTCGCGCTGGTCATGCGGTCGCTGATCGCGCCGCTGTACCTGATCGCGTCGGTCGCGATCTCGTACTTCGCCGCGCTCGGGTTCGCCGTCATCGTCTTCATCTGGCTCGGCAACTCCGGCGGCATCACGTTCATCCTGCCGTTCCTGTTGTTTATCTTCCTGCTGGCGCTAGGCGAGGACTACAACATCCTCGTGATGACCAGAATCAGGGAGGAAGCGCACCATATGCCGCTGCGACAGGCGGTCGCGAAGGCCATCGGCGTCACCGGGACCACGGTGACCTCGGCCGGCCTGGTGCTGGCGGGGACGTTCGCGGTGTTCGCGGTCGTCGGCGGCAGCGGCTCGGGCGGGTCCCAGATCCGAGACGTCGGCATCGGCCTCGCGGTCGGCGTCATCATGGACACGTTCGTGGTCAGGACCGTGCTCGTGCCGTGCACGGCGGTGCTGCTCGGCCGGTGGAACTGGTGGCCGTCGAAGCTCGAGGTCGACTCGCCTGAGCCCGACTCGGTGAGCGCGAACGCGGACGCGCTCGGGCTGGCGACGCCAGGCGGCGAGATCCGCTCGGCCGACTCCGGCGCGCCGGGGGCTTCCGGACTGCCGGGGGCTTCCGGACTGCCGGGGGCTGACGCGGGCGACGCTACCGACAGCGGGTCACCGCGCCACAGCTGAGAGTTGCGGTTGAAAGCACCCCGCGCGGGCGTCCGGACATGATAATTGACATCATGATCGCGGGACATGCCGAGCGGGGTGCTTTCCTTCTGCCGCGCTGACCGGGAGACTCTTGACCTAAGTGTGTACCCGCGGTTGGGCGAACAGACGTACGGCGGTGCAGCCACGGGGCAAGGGAAGGGACGCCGATGCAGGAGCTGCGCTTCGTCGCGGTCAGCGAGGATGGCAGTTACGCTGTCCTCGCCGTCCCCGGGCGCAGTGGGCGCTTTATCCTGTCGATCGACGAGCGGCTCCGCGCCGTCGCGATGGGCCAAACCTCCCGGCTCGCCCAGTACGAGATTGAAGTGGAGAGTCCGTTGCGACCCA
>Ga0335075_10014790_pt1 | contig 11702 bp, 11 predicted proteins | sample Lox_Sample_24_FD_206723 | JGI IMG/M metagenome (GOLD analysis project Ga0335075, IMG submission 206723) | Soil microbial communities from Loxahatchee National Wildlife Refuge, Florida, United States - Lox_Sample_2.4 | ecosystem: Environmental > Terrestrial > Soil > Wetlands | place: USA...
GCGGGTCGGCCGGCGGAGACGCGCGCCCGGGTGGCGCTGGTCGCGGCGACGGCGGCGGTGATCCGTGCCGGTCTCAACATTCTGGGGGTGACCCCGGTCGAGGAGATGCGCTGACCGTGCGCGACGAACTTGAGATTCCCCCGCCCGGCTACCGGGTTTCCCGCCGCTCCGCGGGGATCGATCCGGCGACGCGGCGGATGGCGACGATCGCCGCCGGCATCGGCGGGACGCTCGTGGTCCTGGTCGGGCTCTGGTCGATGATCGGGGGCAGCAGCACCGGCGTGCCGGTGGTGCCGCCCCCGCCGGGCGCGATGCGCGCCAAGCCGGCCAATCCCGGCGGCATGCAGGTCATGGGGGCGAACGAGCCGATCCTCGGCGGCGGGAACGCGAACGGGCCGCCCAGCCTCGCCCCGCCGCCCGAGACGCCCGATCTGCAGGCCCTGCAGAACCCACCCGCGGGCCAGCCCGCCGTCGTCACGGAGGACGGCGGGTCCACCCCGCCCGCCGGCGCGCCTCCTGGCGCGCCCCTGGGCGCCGCAACCGTGCCGCCTGCGGTCGGGGCCAACGGCCTGCCGCTGCCGCCACCCTCGCCGCCGCCGATCCGGCTCGCCTCGGCCTCCGCCGCCCCCCCGCCGCCCGCCGGGATCGGAACCGGCACCGCGACCGAGGTCCAGCTCGCCGCGCTCAGCTCGAAGGAGAGCGCGCTCGGCGAGTGGCAACAGCTTCAGGCCGCGCTGCCGGGCCTGCTCGACGGCCGCCAGCCGCTGGTCTCCAAGGTCGAGGTGGATGGCCATGTTTTCTGGCGGCTCCGCACCGGCGGCTTCGCCAACATCGCGGAGGCGACCAGCTTCTGCGCGGCGGTCCGCGCCAAGGGCAAGGCCTGCGACATCGCCGCCTTCTGACCGGTCCCTATCCGCGCTCGCCCGCCGGGGCGTGAGCTGAGCGCCCGCCGCGCCGCGATCGTCGGCCTTGCCGGCCCCTCGCTCTCGCGCGACGAGGCTTCGCTGATGCGCGCTCTCCCGCCGGCCGGGGTGATCCTCTTCTCCCGCAACATCGAGGACCCGTCCCAACTCTCGCGCCTGGTCGCGTCCTTGCGCGGGATCCTGCCGCCCGACTCGGTGCTGATGGTGGATCAGGAGGGCGGGCGCGTCGCGCGCCTCCGCCCGCCGCACTGGCGCGCCCATCCACCCGCTGCCGCGCTCGGCCTTCTCTACGCAACCGCCCCCGTGGCGGGGCTTCGCGCCGCCTGGCTCACCGGCGCGCTGATCGGGCTCGACTGCGCCGCCGCCGGCTTCGACGTCGTCACCGCCCCGGTGCTCGACCTCTTCCTCCCCGGCGGGCACTCGGTGGTGGGCGATCGTGCCTTCGGCGCCGACCCACGAGCCGTGGCGCGGCTCGGCCGGGCGCTTGCCTCCGGGCTCCTCGCGGCCGGCGTGCAGCCGGTGATGAAGCATATCCCCGGCCACGGAAGGGCGATGGTCGACAGCCACCTGGCGCTGCCGCGGGTTGAAAGTGCGAGCCTCGCCGCCGACCTGGTCCCGTTCAAGCGTAACGCGGGCCTGCCCTGGGCGATGACGGCCCATATCCTCTACCCTGGCTGGGATGCAGAACGCCCGGCGACCCTCTCGGAGACCATCATCCGCCGCATCGTGCGCGGCCGCGTCGGCTTCGCGGGCGTCCTGGTGACGGACGATCTCGCCATGGAAGCACTCGCCGGCCCGCCCGCTTCGCGCGCGGCGGCTTCGCTCGCGGCGGGCGCCGATCTCGCGCTCTATTGCGCGGGCGACATCGAGGCGAACGAGGCGGTCCTCACAGCGGCGCCGGAACTCCCGGGCGAGACGGCGGCGCGCCTTGCGCGGGCCCGTGCCGTGGCGGAGGCCGCCCGCCAGGCCCTCGATGCCGCCAGCCTGGGCCCCGAGCGCGAGAGGCTGCTCGGAGCGTGAGCGCTATCCTTCTCGACATTCTGCTGGCCGGCGTGCCGGTCGTGCTGGCGATCACGCTGCACGAGGCGGCGCACGGCTACGCGGCGCTGGCGATGGGCGACGACACCGCGAAGCTCGCCGGACGGCTCTCCCTCAACCCGCTCCGGCATATCGATCGGGTCGGCACGATCATCCTGCCCGGGGTCCTGGTGATCAGCCAGCTCCTCGTCTTCCATCGCATCCTCTTCCTCTTCGGCTGGGCGAAGCCGGTGCCGGTCGCGAACTGGAAATTCCGCGATCCGCGCCGCGGCATGGCGGTGGTGGCGGCAGCCGGCCCGGCGATGAATTTCTTCCTCGCCTGGGTGGGCGCGCTCGGGCTCTATCTCCCGGGCCTGCTGCCGGGCCTGGCGGCCGACCTCACGAGCCTCCTCTTTCAGTATTTCATCCTTGCCAACCTGGCCCTCGGCCTGTTCAACCTGCTCCCGATCCCGCCGCTCGACGGCGGACGGATCGTCGTCGGCGTGCTGCCGGCGCCGCTGGCGGCTGCCTACGCGCGGCTCGAGCGGCTGGGAATCCTGATCGTGCTGATGGTGTTCTTCCTTCTGCCGGCCCTGCTCAGGGGCTCCGGCATCGCCTTCGATCCGATCCAGGCGGTGCTGGGCCGGATCCTGCCGGCCGCCGCCAACCTCGTGCTCTTCCTCGCCGGCCATCGGGCCTGAGCGTGTCCGAGCCCTCTCCATCCGGGCAGCTCCTGCTCCGCCTCGAAGGGTTCGAGGGGCCGCTCGACCTCCTGCTCGACCTCGCGCGGGCGCAGAAGCTTGACCTCGCGCGCATCTCGATCCTCGCCCTCGTCGAGCAGTATTTGGCCGTAATCGAGGGCGCGCGCGCCGTACGGCTCGAGCTGGCGGCCGACTGGCTGGTGATGGCGGCCTGGCTCGCCTGGCTCAAATCGCGTCTGCTGCTGCCGGCCGGCAGCCCCGAGGCGGAGGAGGGGGAGCGGGCCGCCGACGTGCTCGCCGCGCGGCTGGCGATGCTCGAGGCCATGCGGGCCGCGGCGCGCTGGCTCGGCACAAGGCCGCTGCTCGGGCGCGACGTGTTTGCCCGCGGCACGCCGGAGAGCTTCATCGAGATCGATCGTTCGCGGCTCAGGCTCGATGTTCCGGCGCTGCTCGCCGCCTATCTCGGCGCGCGCCGCCGCGGGCACTCCGCGATGCGCTACCAGCCGCCTGCGCTCACCTTCTGGACGGTTCAGGACGCGCTCGGCCGGCTCGAGCGCCTGCTTGGCAGCCTGCCGGACTGGGCGAGCCTCGAGCAGTTCCTGCCCGATTCCCTGCTCGGTCCTGCGGAGAGGCGCGCCGCGCTCTCCAGCACGCTCGTCGCAACCCTCGAATTGGCGCGCGACGGGGCGCTCAAATTGCGCCAGGAGCGGCCGTTCGGGCCGATCCTCGTCGGGCGCGCGAACGGGACGGGCGGGAACGGCGGGGCCTGAGCGATGCCGGACGAGCCCGCACCGCTCGCCGGTGCCGCGCCCTCGGAATCCGCGCTCCGGCTCGCCGAGGCGCTGGTGTTCGCCTCCGCCGAGCCGGTCTCGGCGCGTGCGCTTTCCCAGCTCCTTCCCGAAGGGGAGGACGCGGAGGCGGTGCTCGCCGCGCTCGCCACCCGGTACGAGGGACGCGGGGTGGAGCTCGTCACGGTCGCCGGCGGCGTGCAGTTCCGCACCGCGCCCGACCTCGCGGGCAGCCTTCGCAAGGTGGTGCAGCAGCCGCGGCGGCTGCCCCGCGTGGCGATGGAGACGCTCGCCATCATCGCCTATCACCAGCCGGTCACCCGGCCCGAGATCGAGGCGCTGCGCGGGGCGAGCCTCTCGCAGGAGACGCTCGATCTGCTGCTGGAGCAGGGGCTGATCGCCCCCGAGGGCCGCAAGGAGGCACCGGGCCGCCCCACGCTCTGGGCGACGACGCCGCATTTCCTCGCCTCCTTCGCCCTGGCGAGCCTCGCCGACCTGCCGCGGCGGGAGGATCTTCTCTCCGACCCGCCTACTCCCGGCTAGACGCTGCGAGGTTTTCGGACTGCGCAATTCCTGCTAGCAGAAGCCGCGACGGCAGGCCTGAGGCATGTTCAACTTTTCCTGGTCGGAAATCGCCCTGATCGCGGTCGTGGCTCTGATCGCCATCGGACCCAAGGACCTGCCGACGGCGCTCAAGACCGTGGCGCAGGTCATCAAGAAGACCCGCGGCATGGCCGCGGAATTCCAGACCCATGTCAACGAGCTGATGCGCGAGGCCGACCTCGAGGACGTGCGCAAGCACATCGACGAGATCCGCAACTTCGACATCAAGGGCACGGTCGAACGGGCGATCGATCCCGATCAGAGCATCAAGAAGACCTTCACCGAAGACCCCTTCGCGGCCGCCGATGCCGCTGTTCCCGGCGCGCCGTACGAAGCGGAGGCGGCCCCCGAGGGTGATCTCGCAGTGCTCGAACGCCCAGGCGACGACGAAGGGGCGCTGCCCGAGGCCGAAAGCGCGACCGCGGTCGAGGCGCCCGCAGCCGAGCCGGCGGCGCCGGCGTTCGTGCCGCCCGCGGTCGCCGCGGCGGTGATGCGCCCGCCCGCCTTCGTGCCGCCGGACCTGCTCTCCCGGCGCTCCTGAACTCGCCCCAAAGAACCCACCGGACCGCCCGTGGCGCACGACGAGAACGATACGATCAACGACAAGCCGATGCCGCTGCTCGACCATCTGCTCGAGCTCAGGCGGCGGCTCATGTGGTCGCTCGGCACGTTCTTCGTGGCATTCCTGATCTGCTATTATTTTTCGGGCCGGATCTACGCCTTCCTTGCGGCCCCCCTGGCGGAGGTCCTGCGCAGCAAGGGCCAGGAGCCGCAGCTGATCTACACGGTGCTCTACGAGGCCTTCTTCACCTACGTGAAGGTCGCGATCTTCGCCGGTGCCTTCATCACCTTCCCCGTCGCGGCGACCCAGCTCTGGCTCTTCATCGCGCCCGGACTCTACAAAAGCGAAAAACGCGCCATCATGCCGTTCCTGATCGTGAGCCCGGTGCTCTTCGTGATGGGCGCGGCGCTCGCGTACTACGTGATCTTCCCGTTCGCCTGGAAGTTCTTCCTGAGCTTCGAGACGTCACCCAGCGGCGCCGGCATGCACATCGAGCTGCTGGCGACGGTGAGCCAGTACCTCAACCTGGTCATGAAGCTGATCTTCGCCTTCGGCATCACCTTCCAGCTCCCGGTGCTGCTCTCGCTCTGCGCCCGGGTCGGCCTCGTTTCGGCGCGCGGGCTCGCCTCCAAGCGCCGCTACGCCTATGTCGGCTGCTTCGTGGTCGCGGCGGTGCTGGCGCCGCCGGACGTCTTCACCCAAACCGGTCTCGCGGTGCCGCTGATCCTGCTCTACGAGATTTCGATCCTCGCCGCGCGCTGGGTCGAGCCGAAGCCGACCCCCGACTAGCCCCTGCGCCGCCGGCATGCACGATATCCGCGCCGTCCGGGCCGACCCCGCCACCTTCGATGCAGCGCTCGCCCGGCGGGGCCTGCCGCCCGAAGCCGCTTCCCTGCTGGCACTCGACGCCGAGCGCCGCGCCGCCCTGACGCGCCTCCAGGCGCTCCAGGCGGAGCGCAACGCCTACGCGCGTCAGGTGGGCGAGGCGCGGCGGAAGGGCGAGGACAGCGCGGCGCTGGAGGCGTCGGCCGTGACGCTCCGCGGGCAGATAGAGGCGCTCGAGGCAAAAGCGGAAAAACGCGGGGAGGAGATCCGCACATTGCTCTCCACCCTGCCCAATGTGCTCGACGCGGACGTGCCCGAAGGGCCGGACGAGCGATTCAACGTCGTCCTCGCCCAGCACGGGACGCCGCGCGATCCGGGCTTCGCACCGCGCCAGCACTTCGAGCTCGGCGAGGCACTCGGGATGATGGACTTCGCGCAGGCGGCGAAGCTCGCGGGCAGCCGCTTCGTCGTGCTACGCGGAGCGGTCGCCCGCCTCGAGCGCGCGCTCGGCCAGTTCATGATCGACCTCCATACGCGCGAGCACGGCTATGAGGAGACGGCGGTGCCGTTCCTGGTCAATGACGCGGCCATCTTCGGCGTCAACAACCTGGCGAAATTTTCCGAGGACCTCTTCCGCACGACCGACGGCCGCTGGCTGATCCCGACCGCGGAAGTGCCGCTCACCAACCTCGCCGCCGGCGAGATCCTGCCCGAGGCGCGCCTGCCCATCCGGGTCACCGCGCTCACCGACTGCTTTCGCGCCGAGGCCGGCGCGGCCGGGCGCGACACGCGGGGGATGCTGCGCCAACACCAGTTCCGCAAAGTCGAGCTGGTCTCGATCGCCCACCCGGCGCAGTCCGACGAAGAGCACGAGCGGATGACGCGCTGCGCGGAGGCGGTGCTGCGCCTGCTCGAGCTGCCGTTTCGCCGCGTGCTGCTTTCCGCCGGCGATACCGGCTTCGCGGCCGCCAAGACCTTCGACCTCGAGGTTTGGCTGCCCGGCCAGCAGGCCTGGCGCGAGATCAGCTCCTGCTCCATCTGCCGGGACTTCCAGGCGCGGCGCATGAACGCCCGCTTCCGCCCGGCCGACGGCGGCGCACCGCAGCTCGTGCACACCTTGAACGGCTCCGGCATCGCCGTCGGCCGCGCCCTCATCGCGGTGATGGAGAACTGCCAGCAGGCCGACGGCTCGATCCTCGTGCCTCCGGTTCTCTGGCCCTACACCGGCGGCCTCGAACGCATCGCCGCCGCGTGAGACGCCTCGCCAAACCGCAAGCGGGCCAGCCTCTTTCTTACCGGCCGGTCCAGGCGCTCGGGTCGATGCGGATGTGGCCGGCCTGGATATGTCTTTTGGTTGGGGGTTCGGCGCGTTCCTCGGAGAGGCGGAGCGTGTTGAGCACCAACAGGAAGGCGATGCCGCCCATGAGCGAGCCGGGGAGCCACAGGATGAGGGCGCCCATGTGCTGGTCGTGCAGTGGCGTGATCCAGGGAAAGAGCCGACCGCAGAGATTGTAGTAGCCGTAGAGGTCCTGGCTCGTCTGGGAGATATAGGCGCCGATCGGGATCACCGGCAGCATTCCGAAGAACGAGACGAGCATGCGCGCGAAGAACGAGAGGGGCGCCGGCGGTTTCGGGCGCGGATCGAGCACCAGGCACCAGAAGGCGACGCCCTCGACCGCCATCAGGAGGTTCATCGCGTCGTAGAGGCGCCAGTCGATCATCACCCAGAGCACGACGATGGGGACGACCTGGAGAATGATCAGGGCGATGAAGAGGAGGGTTGCGATCAGGGGCTGCTGGACGATGCGGCGGAGGGTAGCGAAGGGACGGGTGCGGAGGAGGCGGAGGGCTGGGGACGGCATGCCTTCGGCGAGGGCGGCGCCGGGCCAGGAGAGCGCAATGAGGAAGGGACCGAGATCGTGCAGCACGAACTGCTGCGCCTGGGTTGCCATGAAGAGGTGGAGCGAGAGGTAGGTAAGGCGCGTTTGGACGGCGGCGTATATGCCGATGATCGCGATCGCGTAGCAAGCCTGGCGCCAGAGGGCGGGGCGGGCGGGCGCTGCGAGGCGGGCGACGCCGCGTGCGTACCAGAGGAGGGCGAGGGCGGAGCCGAGATATTCGATCCAGGAGAACTGCCACGGACCCCAGGCGGGCATTTCCGCCGGATGGAAGGCCGAGAACCAGGCGAGCGCTGCGCCGATCAAGAGGATGAGGCCGAGCGGCGCGGCCTCGTCGAACCGCGTACGCCTGCCCTGCAGCGTCGCGGCCGTCATGGCTCAGAACCCGAACATGTGGTCGAGCGAGAAGGCGTCTTCGCCCGCCATCAGGCCGTGATAGCCGAAGAGCCGGCAGGTGGTGTCGCGGATCAGCACGTAGCCGGTGGGGCCCGCGCTGGTGATCTGGGCGGGGGAGAAGATCTCGTCGGGGAAGATCATGGCCGAGCCGGAGCAGGCGATTTTGAGGTGCTGCTCGGCGATTGCGGCGCCGGAGGAATCGTGGAGGACGAGGGAAGTTTCGGAGTTCGGGTGCCAGGGCGCGGAGGCGGGGTAGATAAGGAAGGAAAAACTGCGGCGGCCGGATTCGCCGAGCTTGAGGAAGAGGCGCGTCGAGAGGCCGGGCGGCGGCCCGGCGTAGGATTGCGGCTCGTCCTTGTAGGTCATCAGCGTGTTGAAGATGTGTGAGCCGAAGCTGGTTTCGGCGGTGTGGCCGGAGCTTCGATGCTCGTAGCGCATGAGCGCGTGCATCCAGCCGTCCGCCTCGCCGCCGTCGCGGAAATCGTAGACGAGCTCGGCGTGGCCGCCGGTTTCGGCGAGTGTGGGCGCGGGGAGGATGGCGTCGAGGTCGAGGGCGAGGTCGTGGCGGCGGGGCAGGCAGCCGAGGAAGTGTTCGGCGAGGCGCGTGCCGGACGGGTCGAAGACGTCGAGGCGGAGCGGGAGAGTCGTCTGGCTTTCGGCCATCGGGTTCGGCTGGACGATGCTGCGGAAGTGCCGGCGGGGGAGGATGGGGAAGGGAAGGAGGAAGTTGCGGCCGAGGAGGTTAGAGAGGGCGCGGATGCCGGGATCGGGCTTGAGGTCGGCGCGTTCGACATTGACGTGGGCGATGTGGGGGCGGCCGTTGCGGACGATCTCGTAGCGCGGGCGCACGACATGGCGGCCGGCGCGGACTTCGATCTGGGCGGGCCAGCGTACGCCGGGGAGGAGTTTTTCGACATCGACGGCGACGGTCGCGTAGGGGGCGACGGTGCCGGGAAGGGGGACGGGCGCTTCGGCGCCCATGCGGTCGAGCGCGATGCCGCCTTCGGGGATCGGCGCGGCGTGGCTGTTCTGCACCCAGAGGAGGACGGTTTCGCCGCCGCGGGGCGCGGGGAGGCCGGCGTAGCGGGCGGAGGGCCAGGCGTTGGCGTCGTGGGTGCAGGAGAGCGCGGGGTGGCCGGCGCCGTTGGCGGAGAAGGTGTCGAGCGCGTATTTCACGACGTCGTGGCCGGCGGCGCCGATGACGTGGAGGAAGAGCTGGCCGGTGAACGGGGCGAGGTTGAAGCGGGCACGGATGGCGCGGCTGTCGAGCGCGATGCCGCCGGGACCCGCGGGTGCTGCTTCCTCCCAGCTCGCGAGGGTTTCGCCGGAGGCGCCGAAGAGGCGGAGCCAGAGGCGGACCTCGCGGGCGCCGTAGCCGGCCCAGTAGTTGGCGGTGACGAGGCGCGTCGATAGCCCGTCCTCGTCGCGGAAGAAGGCGTAGTTGGTGGCGAAGTTGAGCGGGTCGAGGTAGCGGCGCCGGTTGCCGAGCATAGGGTCGGGGAGGCGGGCGGCGTCGAGGCTGGCGATGAGGGCGCCGGGCGGGGCGAGGGCGGCGAGGCGGGATTCGATGCGCGCGGCGTCGAAGGCGGCGATCAGGACGGCGCGGGCGCCGGAGGCGGGGAGATCGGAGAGCGGGCGGCAGGCGAGGCCGGCGCGCGTCGCGCCGATCTCGCGGACGTCCTGGACGAAGATGCCGGCGAGCGGGGGCGGCGCGGGATGCAAGGCGAGGAGGGCCGGGGCGATGCCGTCGGGATCGAAGAGGGCGACGGGGGCGGCGGACGCGAGGCGGGCGTAGAGGCGGGCCACGGATTCGGCGGCGAGCGGGTGGGCGAGGGCCTTGTAGACGACGTTGCCGCCGCGCCGCTGATCGAAGGTTTCGATATCGAGCATCGTTCCTCTGGGCTCAGTCTCTAAAGGCCGAGGCGGCGGCGCATCTCCGCGGCTGCCTCGGCGGTATCATCGAGCGCCGTCACGTTCCAGTGGACAAACCGTCCGGCGAAGGGGCGCACGCGGCCGGAGGCCTCCATCGTCTCGACGAAGAGCCGGTTGCGCCGCGACCGGCCGGGCAGGGGGGCTAGCATGACCGGTGCGGTGGTGGCCACCGCCTCCGAGATCATCGAGACCGAATCGATCGTCACCACGATGGCATCCGCGAGTGCGAGAAGGCCGAAATATGGGTTCTCGCCGGCGCCGTCCCAGACATAGCCGCCGAGTGGGGCGAGGGCGGCATGGAGGGCTCGGATTGCGGCGGGGTCGGTGCGGCGGGAGGGGGTGAGGGCGAGGCCCGTGCCGTCGCGGCGCATCATGGCGGCGAGCTCGGCGCCGAGGCGGGCGGCGATGCTCCGGTCGAGGCGGAAGCGGCCGTTGGTGCCGCCGACGAGGACGGCGACGAGCGGGCGGGGAAGGTGGGCGAGGCGCGGGGCCCAGAGGGCGGCGGCGGCGGCGAGGCGGGCTTGGGTGACGCGGTGAAGCGCGGTGCGGGTGACGATGACGTTGGGGCCGGAGATCTGGTCGTGGCGGGCGGCGACGACGAGGTCGAAGCGGTCGAGCGGGAGGCGAGGGTCCTGGACCTGGACGACGCGGACGGCGTGGCTGCGGAGTGCGGCGCCGACGGCACCGGCGACGCCGCCGACGCCGATCGTGAGATCGGGGAAGGGCGGTGCGAGGCGGACGGCGGCGAGCGGGGCGGGCCAGGCGCGGGCGGCGATCCAGCGCCATGGCGCGCGCGGGGCGAGGGTCACGATCTCCGCCGGGAGGCCGGCCGCCTCGGCGAGGCCTATGCCTTGGGCCTGGAGGCCCGCGTAGGGCTCGGCGAGGATGCGGGTGAGCCGGGTCACACTGCGAGCTGCTCCATCTCGCGCCAGAGGGACGCCTTGCCCTCGAAGCCTATGCCGGGCAGCTCGGGCAGGGTGACGAAGCCGCCCTCGACGCGGACGCCGTCGGGGAAGCCGCCATAGGGCTGGAAGAGGTCGGGATAGTTCTCGTTGCCGCCGAGGCCGAGGCCGGCAGCAATCGCGAGCGACATCTGGTGCCCGCCATGGGGGATGCAGCGGCTGGGCGACCAGCCGTGGGCGGCGAGCATGGCGAGCGTGTGGCGGTATTCGCAGAGCCCGTAGGAGAGGGCGCAGTCGAACTGGAGCCAGTCACGGTCCGGGCGCATGCCGCCGTAGCGGATGAGGTTGCGGGCGTCCTGGTGGCTGAAGAGGTTCTCGCCGGTGGCCATCGGGCCGGGATAGAATTCCGCCAGCGATGCCTGGAGATGGAAGTCGAGCGGGTCGCCCGCTTCTTCGTACCAGAAGAGAGGGTAGCTTCGTAAAGCTTTGGCGTAGCTGATGGCGGTCTCGAGGTCGAAGCGGCCGTTCGCGTCCACCGCGAGTTGCGCGTCGGCGCCGATCTCGGCCAGCACCGCCTCGATGCGGCGGCAATCCTCGGCCAGCGATGCGCCGCCGATCTTCATCTTGACGACGGTGTAGCCGCGGTCGACGTAGCCGCGCATCTCGGTGCGGAGCCCGGTGAGGTCCTTGCCGGGCTCGTAGTAGCCGCCGGCGGCATAGACGAAGACGCTTGGGTCCGCCTCACGGCCGGTGCGTTCGGCGAGAAGGCGGAACAAGGGCTTGCCGGCTATTTTTGCAGTGGCGTCCCAGATCGCCATGTCGAGCGTGCCGACCGCGACCGAGCGCTCGCCGTGGCCGCCCGGCTTCTCGTTCGCCATCATCGCCGCCCAGGCGCGGTCAGGGTCGAGGTTCTCGCCGGTCTCGTCGAGGAGCGAGGCGGGCGGGGCTTCCATGAGGCGAGGGGCGAAGCGCTCGCGGATGAGGCCGCCCTGGCCGTAACGGCCGTTCGAGTTGAAGCCGTAGCCGATGACCGGGCTTCCGTTGCGGACGACGTCCGTCTCGACGGCAACCAGGCTCGTGGTCATTCGGGAGAAGTCGATATAGGCGTTGCGGATCGTCGAGGCGATCGGGGTGGTGCGCTCGTGGACCGCGACG
>Ga0335075_10014791_pt1 | contig 11702 bp, 7 predicted proteins | sample Lox_Sample_24_FD_206723 | JGI IMG/M metagenome (GOLD analysis project Ga0335075, IMG submission 206723) | Soil microbial communities from Loxahatchee National Wildlife Refuge, Florida, United States - Lox_Sample_2.4 | ecosystem: Environmental > Terrestrial > Soil > Wetlands | place: USA: Florida...
CAGGTAACGCTATAAGAGCCGCTCGTTTTTTTATTTTTTTTCGGCCATAACCCTTTGAAAAGTCTCGATTCGCAAAAATTAATGAAAGAAAATGAAAGCCATTTTCCTTTCATGTCTTTTCATGTCCTTTCGTTTCCTTTCCTCATCTTTTCTTGGGAGGGCTTGGCGGCTGCGGTGAAACGGCGAAAGTAAACGGGGTCGCAACCCGCTGAAATCGTTAGAGGCGCGAAATTAAAATGAAACTTAAGCCAGCGCCGGCGCGCTTCCGCGAGGGCCCTCAATCCGGCGGCCAGGACGGCGCGAACCTGGGCACGAGATGCAGGTCCTTCCCGGTCCAGGGGTGGGCGAGGGCGACCTCCTCGTTGAGTTCGACCCCGAGGCCCGGCTCGTCCGGGGGGATGACGAAGCCGTCCTCCCAGCGGATCGGCTTCTTCAGGATTGCGCCATGGAAGCCGTCCCAGCGCTCGATGCTCTCGAGGATGAGGAAATTCGGGCTGCATGCCGCGATCTGGATGTTGGCCGCGCCGACGACCGGTCCGCAATAAAGATGCGGCGCGATCTGCGCATAGTGCGCCTCGGCCATCGCGGCGATCTTCTTCGCTTCCAATATCCCGCCGACCCGGCCCAGATTCATCTGCAGGATCGAGGCGGCGCCGGTTTCGAGGACGCGGGCGAATTCATACTTGGTCGTAAGCCGCTCGCCGGTCGCGATCGGGACGCGGCATTGCGCGGCGACTTTTGCCATCTCCTCCGGCGCCTCGGGCGGCGTCGGCTCCTCGAACCATAAAGGCTCATAGGGCTCGATCCGCCGCGCGAGCCGCAGCGCGCCCGAGGGCGTGAACTGGCCGTGGGTCCCGAACAGAAGATCGCATTTCGTCCCAACGGCTTCGCGCAAAGTCTTCAGGAACGCTTCGCAAAGCTCGAGCCGCTCGAGGCTCGGCTGGCGCGGATCGAAGGTCGAATAGGGGCCCGCGGGATCGAACTTCACCGCGGTGAAGCCTTGGGCCATATATTTGAGCGCGCGTTTCGCCGCGGCGTGCGGATCCGAATAGACTGGGCTATCCGAATAGGCGTGCGAGCCGGGCTCGTCGGGATAGAGATAGGTGTAGCTGCGCAGCCGCTCATGCACCTTGCCGCCGAGGAGGGCGTAGACAGGTTTGCCGAGCGCCTTGCCGACAATGTCCCACAAGGCCATCTCGACGCCCGACAGGACGCCCATCAGCGAAATGTCGGGCCGGCCCGAATAGCCGCGGCCGTACACGTTGCGCCACAGCGTTTCGATGCGGAACGGGTCGGCGCCTTCGACATGGCGCTCGAACACGTCCTCGATCATGGCGACGATCGTCCTGGGCGCGAAGCTCGCGGCGTAGACTTCGCCCACGCCCTCGATCCCGCAAGCGGTCTTAAGCTTGAGAAAAATGAAATAGCGGCCGCCGAAGGCAGGCGGCGGATTGCCGACGACGAAGGTCTTGAGCTCGGCGATTTTCATGGGCGACGCCGCCGGGTTTTAAGTCGAAGCGACTTGACTATGCGCCGTCTTTCGCCGCCAACGGAAACGGATTCGGCCCCATGCGCCAGCGGCGGCGCGATTTCCGGAGGCGAAGGCGGCGGCATGATCGGTGACACCATTGCGTTCGTGCTCAGCAACCTGCCGGCGTTCCTTCTCATCGCCGCGCTCATCATAGCCGCGTTCGCGAGAACGCCGTCGTCTCTCCCGGAACGATGTCTCGCCTGGCTGCTTTTGCTGCCCGTCGGCGGCTCGGGCCTGTGGGCGGCGCTCTTCCATCTCGCGTTCCCCGCTTTTGCGGCGGCCCATATCGGATGGGCGCCGAGCCCGTTCCAGTTCGAGGTGGGCATGGCCGACCTCGCCATCGGCGCCACGGCCTGTCTCAGCTTCTGGCGGGACCTCGGCTTCAAGGCGGCGGTGGTGATGGTCAACGCGATCTTCCTCATCGGCGACGCAATCGGCCATGTGCGGCAGATGATGGTGGCCGGCAATTTTGCTCCCGGCAACGCCGGGACGCCATTCTTCACGGACATCATCCTGCCCGTTCTGACGATCGCCCTCCTCCTCGCGGCGCAGCGGTCGGAACAAGCGCAGGCGGTCAGAACACGATGACATTGCGCAGCGCCGCGCCCGAGCGCGAAGAGGCGAGGGCCTCGTTGATCGATTCCAGCCGGTAGCGTCCGCTGATCAACTGGTCGAGCTTGAGCCGCCCCTCGCGATAGAGCCTGACGATCATCGGCACGTCGATCGAAGGCCGGGCCGAGCCCATCTTGGAGCCGAGAATCCGCTGACCGTCGGCGGCGAGCCAGCCCGGATCGATCGCCGCCATCACCCCCGACGGCGGCATGCCGACCAGCACCGTCGCGCCGTTGCGCTTCATCAGCGAAACGCCCTGTTCGGCCGCGCCCTTGACGCCGACGCTGACAAACACCCAATCCGCCTTGCGCCCGCCGTTGAGCGCGGCCGCCCGCTCGCGGACGTCTTCGCTCTTGGCGTTGATGGTGTCGGTCGCGCCGAATTCGCGCGCCGCGGCGAGCTTCATCGGCTCGACGTCGACGGCGATGATCGGCGAAGCGCCGGCGAGCCGCGCGCCCTGGATGGAATTCAAGCCCACGCCGCCGCAGCCGATGACGACGACGCTCGAGCCGGTCTTGACGCCGGCGGTGTTGATGACCGCGCCCATCCCCGTCAGCACGCCGCAGGCGATGAGCGAGGCGCTGTCGAGGGCCATGTCCTTGGGGATCGCAACCGCCTGCGACTGGTCGACGAGCATGTGCTCGGCGAAGGCGCCGGTGCGAAGCCCATGGACGATCGGCTTGCCCGCGCTGTCGTGAAGCGGGGTCTTGCGGTCGAGCGGGAACACCTCCTCGCAAAACACGGGCGCGCCCTCGCCGCAAGCCGGGCAGAAGCCGCAATTGCGGATCAGCGTCGCGACCACATGGTCGCCGGGTTTGAGGCGGGTCACGCCCGGCCCGGCCGCCTCGACTGCGCCCGCCGCCTCGTGGCCGTAGACCGCCGGCAGCTCGCCTCCCCAGGCGCCGTCGATGTAGGAAAGGTCGCTGTGGCAGATCGCGCAGGCCGCCGTCCGGATCAGAACCTCGCCCGGACCCGGCTCGGCCAGTTCGACCGTCTCCACGCTCAAGGGCGCGCCGAAGGCGCGGCAGACGGCGGCTTTCGTTTTCATGGGACAAGTTCCGGCGGGCCGGCGCAATTCGCGCCGCGCCTCCATCCCGCTCTCAGAGCGAGAGTTCAAGCGCAGTCTTGAGGCGAGGGGCAATAATTTTGTGGGGCGCGCGCAGGCCTGCGGCCCAGTCAGAGGCCGCAACGCGCAGGCCGTCAGCCGGCGCCGACCCGAGAGGTATATTCAGGCCGTAAATCAGATCCAGACCCAACCGCAGACCCGACGGCCCCTGCGGCGCCAGCAGCGCCAGACTCGGCGCCGAGGGCGGCGGCGCGGAGGGGGACCCCACTGAATGTTTTCGATCGAGCCGTCGAGGCCGCCTGGAACCCCATCGTCGAGCGGCGTCGCGGTTGCAATTTCTGGGGCAACGGCCAAACCGGTGGCAAAAACAGCGGCTCCGCACAACACTCCGCGCGTCAAGGCGCGGCGGTCGATGTCTTTCATCGAGCGTTCCTCCCTCGAGCCGAACTTGGGGCAGCTAGCGCGGGTCGGCCGCCCTTTTAAGGGCGGGCCGACTGGAATTGCGATCACGATTCCGTTAGAGCAAGTCTTCGGCAATCTTGCTCCATTGACTCGATTGCCCATGCGTAGGATGGTTATATTCGCGGCGCTTGCTTGTCCGAATTGGCGGACTGATCAGGGGGAAATCATGCGAACTGGACGGGAATCTATCCTTATCCTTGGCCTGGCTGCGGCCGGCCTGCTCGCGGGTGCGGCGGTCGCGCAGGCCCAGGTCGTCAACGCCGACGTCGGCGTCAATCCGACCTATGAGCAAACCTCGGGTGGAGTGACTTCGACCGGCGGGTTCTTTTCCGCCCGGGCGTTCGTCACCAGTTCAGCCGACTATTCCGGCGGGACGCTGACCTATGGAGGCGCGGGGTCGCCCGCGACTCTTTCCTATGTTCCCGGCGATGTCGGGTGGGAATTCAGCGATTCGAACAGCGACTTCCCGACCTTGCAGGGGCTCTATCCAACCGGCGACTATGTATTTGCTCTTTCGGCCGGTTCTCAGCCGGCCACGTCCATCGGGATAGACTACTTAGGGGGCGCCTATTCGAATGTGCCGGATGTGACGAATTTCGCGGCGCTGCAGGGCTTGAACGCGAGCCAGTCCTTCACCGTCGATCTCAACCCGTACATTCCGGGCTCGGTCGCGACCGATTCGTTCATCTTCTTCAGCATCACAGATTCTTCCGGAACTGTCGTCTTCAGTCCTGGAGCCTTGTCGGACACGACGACCTCGATCGCGATCCCCGCCGGGACCCTCGCCGCAGGGGGCGCTTATTCATTCGACCTGTTATTCGACAACCGGATCGGCGGTTCGGATTATATAAACGGGTATCCGGTGACGCAGTTCTACGATACGCATACCGACGGCTCGTTCACCACCGCCGGGGCGGTTCCTGAGCCGTCGACCTGGGCGATGCTGCTCATGGGCTTCATCGGTTTTGGGGTCATGATGCGCCGGGGCGCGCCGCCGGTCCGCGCTCAAGCGGCGTAGGCGGCCCCGCCGGCGGCCGGTCGGGCGTTTATCGCGGCAAAGCGAAGCGGATGCCGTCGTGCGCGACCCGCGAAGGGCGCTCGTCCCAGGGCGCCCGAGATTCGGCCGGTTCTGGAAGCGGCCACGACGACGGTTCCGCCTTGGCCGCTCGACAGGGCCATGCGAAAAGCGCATGTTCCCGACAGACCGAACGGTGAGGGGCGGTTGAGCCGGCAGCCGGAAAGCCTCGTTCTCGAACTCCTGCGCAACATCCGCGCTGATGTCGCGCGCCTTGACGACAAGATCGACGGCGTGAAGCTGGAGCTGCGCTCGGAGATCCAGTCGCTGCGCGCCGACGTCGCGGCGGATTTATCGCGGTCAACGCCAGGATCGAAGCTGTCCGCAAGGAGACGAGCGAGCAGATCGCCGGGCTGCGCCGAGCGGTGGTCGAGTATCATTCCGTCGTGCTCGGGCATCGCGTGCTGATCAGCGAGCTTGAGGGCGCGCGTCCGCCGCATCGAGCGGCATCTGAGCCTGCCGGAGATGGAGGCGCGCTGACCGGAGCCTGGCCACGCTCGAAATTGGCTCGCGCCTACCGGGTGTTCTGACGATTGAATTGAGGTTATTCGGGCGCCGTTGGGACTGCCGCGCTCTCCGGTTAATCCACCCGAGTGCGCCCGCGCATAAACTTTTCGTGACCCCCTTGGCAAGTCGGCGCAAAAGCGTTATGAGGTCAGTTTGGGGTTGAAGGCGCTGCGCCCCGAATCAAACATGGCTACCGCCCTGCGAAGATTGAAACCGGTGACGGCTGATCGAAGCGGGAGCGGCGGAAAGGCCGGAGGACGGAAGGGCGAAGCCTTTGCGTCTCTTCCGGCCGTGTCCTGTCCGAGACTGCCGGCGCGTAACCCCTTCGGGGGACACGCTTAATTCCTTTAGCCCATCCGGGCGGGGAGCCAGCATAGACGGGGAAGACCGAGTTCTCGCATCCCTCCGGCGCTCCCCGGAGGGATGGAAGCGGTTCGAACCTTCTGTCCGGCGCCGGGTGACAAGCCCGCCTCCGGGGACAGGCGCAAGGAGCCGCGGCCTCGATTTGGCTTGACCGAATCGCGTGTCGCGGCGTGTGCAACAGGCGGGTCTTGAGCTTTTCAAAGCCTGCCGACCGGAGATGAGCACCGTGGATAGAACGGAAAAGAAGGAAGCCGTCGCGGCCCTGCACGACGTTTTTTCGAAAACGTCGGTCGTGGTCGTGGCGCATTATTCCGGCCTGACCGTCGCCCAAATGCAGCGGCTGCGCAAGCAGATGCGGCAGGCGGGCGCGCATGTTCAGGTCGCGAAGAACCGGCTCGCCCAGATTGCTCTTCAAGGCACGGACGTCGCCTCGATCGGTCCCTTGCTCAAGGGGCCGACCCTGATCGCTCATTCGAGCGATCCGGTGGCGGCGGCTAAGGCCGCCGTGGCTTTCGCCAAGGATCACGAGAAATTCGTGCTTCTGGGCGGCGCCATGGGCAAGACGGCCCTCGACATCGACGGGGTGAGGGCGCTCGCGGCCTTGCCGTCCCTCGACGAACTGCGCGCCAGGCTCATCGGGCTCATCACCGCGCCCGCGACCAAGCTCGCTCAGCTCGCCAACGCGCCGGCCGCCAAGGTCGTCCGCGTGGTCGGGGCCTACGCCGCCAAAGACGCGGCCTGACAAGCCGGGCTCTTCACAAACTCTCGAACCGCACTAAGTAAGGAAATTCATCAATGGCCAATCTGGAAAAAATCGTCGACGAGCTCTCGGGCCTCACGGTCCTCGAGGCCGCCGAACTCGCCAAGCTGCTTGAAGCCAAGTGGGGCGTTTCCGCCGCCGCCGCCGTGGCAGTCGCGGCGGCTCCCGCCGGCGCCGGCGCCGCGGCGGCCGCCCCGACCGAGGAGCAGACCGAGTTCACCGTGGTCCTGTCCGCGATCGGCGACAAGAAGATCGAGGTGATCAAGGAAGTGCGCGCCATCACCGCGCTCGGACTTAAGGAGGCCAAGGACCTGGTCGAGGCCGCGCCGAAGCCGGTCAAGGAAGGCGTGGCCAAGGAAGAGGCCGAGAAGATCAAGGCCGCTCTGGAGAAGGTGGGGGCGAAGGTCGAGCTCAAATAGGGAGCGAGCCGCTGACGCGGGCTTGCTCGGTCGATCAAAAAAGGACGGTCCCCGGCGATCCGCCAGGGGCCGTTGCGGCGTTTCAAAGACGTTTGGGGAGTGAGCGTCCGCCGGCGGCCAAGCGTTTTCGAGGCCGCGCGGGGAAGGTTTGAGTGAGAAGGGACGTGGGCCGACGCGTCCTTGAGAAGACCGCCTTAGGACCGGTCGCGCGGCGGCGCGGCGCCTGACAACGGCGGGCCAAGCGAGCTTTAGAGGAGCGACATGGCGCAGACATTCACTGGCCGCAAGCGCGTTCGCAAGGTGTTCGGGCACGTGAGGGAAGTCGGCGAGATGCCGAACCTGATCGAAGTCCAGAAGGCCTCGTACGACCAGTTCCTGCTGATGGACGCGCCGAAGGGCGGACGTCCAAACGAGGGCCTGCAGGCGGTGTTCAAGTCGGTGTTCCCGATCAAGGACTTCGCCGACACCGCCTATCTCGAATTCGTCAAGTATGAATATGAAGCGCCGAAATACGACGTCGAGGAGTGCCGCCAGCGCGGCATGACCTACTCCGCGCCGCTCAAGGTGACGCTGCGCCTCATCGTGTTCGACGTCGATCCCGAGACCCAGGCCAAATCGGTCAAGGACATCAAGGAGCAGGACGTGTACATGGGCGACATGCCGCTCATGACCACGAACGGCACCTTCATCGTCAACGGCACCGAGCGGGTCATCGTCTCGCAGATGCACCGCTCGCCCGGCGTGTTCTTCGATCACGACAAGGGCAAGAGCCATTCCTCGGGCAAGCTTCTGTTCGCCGCCCGCATCATTCCCTATCGCGGCTCATGGCTCGACATCGAGTTCGACGCCAAGGACATCGTCTATGCGCGCATCGACCGTCGCCGCAAGATTCCGGTGACGTCGCTGCTTTACGCCCTCGGCCTCGACGGCGAGGAAATCCTCTCGACCTTCTATCGCAAGATCGTCTACAGCCGTCTCAAGGACGGCTGGCGCGTGCCTTATGACGCCGAGCGCATGAAGGGCGTCAAGGCGTCCGCCGACCTCGTCAACGCCGACACCGGCGAGGTGGCAGTCGAGGCTGGCCGGAAGTTGACTGTCCGCGCCGCGCGCCAACTGGCCGAGAAGGGCTTGAAGGCGCTACGCGCGAGCGACACCGATCTCTATGGCCAGTATATCGCCGAGGACCTCTATAACCATGAGACCGGCGAAATCTACGCCGAGGCGGGCGACGAGATCACCGAGAAGTCGCTTGCGCAACTGCTGGAGGCGGGCTTCACCGAGCTGCCGGTCTTGGACATCGACCACGTCAATATTGGCGCCTATATCCGCAACACGCTCAAGGTCGACAAGAACGCCTCGCGCGAGGACGCTCTGTTCGACATTTATCGCGTCATGCGTCCGGGCGAGCCGCCGACGATCGAAAGCGCCGAGGCGATGTTCCAGTCGCTGTTCTTCGATCCCGAGCGCTATGACCTCTCGGCGGTTGGCCGGGTGAAGATGAACATGCGCCTCGACCTCGACGCGCCCGACACCCAGCGCACGTTGCGCAAGGACGACATTCTCGCGGTGGTCAAGGCGCTGGTGAACCTGCGCGACGGCCGCGGCGAGATCGACGACATCGACCATCTGGGCAACCGGCGCGTGCGCTCGGTCGGCGAACTGATGGAGAATCAGTATCGCATCGGGCTCTTGCGCATGGAGCGGGCGATCAAGGAGCGGATGAGCTCGGTCGAGATCGACACCATCATGCCGCAGGACCTCATCAACGCGAAGCCCGCGGCCGCGGCGGTGCGCGAGTTCTTCGGCTCGTCGCAATTGTCGCAGTTCATGGATCAGACCAATCCGCTCTCCGAGATCACCCACAAGCGGCGTTTGTCCGCGCTGGGGCCGGGTGGGCTCACCCGCGAGCGCGCCGGGTTCGAGGTGCGCGATGTGCATCCCACGCACTACGGCCGCATCTGCCCGATCGAGACGCCGGAAGGCCCGAACATCGGGCTCATCAACTCGCTCGCGACCTTCGCGCGCGTGAACAAGTACGGCTTCATCGAGAGTCCCTATCGCAAAGTGCGCGACGGGAAGGTGACCGACGAGGTCGCGTACCTGTCGGCGATGGAGGAGCAGAAATATTCCGTAGCGCAGGCGGATACGCCGCTCGACGCGGCGGGTAAGCTGACCGAGGACCTCGTCGTCTGCCGTCATGCCGGCGACGTGGTGATGCTGCCTGCCGATCGCGTCGACTACATGGACGTTTCGCCCAAGCAGCTGGTTTCGGTGGCGGCGGCGCTGATCCCGTTCCTCGAGAATGACGACGCCAATCGCGCGCTCATGGGCTCGAACATGCAGCGTCAGGCGGTGCCGCTCGTGCGCTCCGACGCGCCGCTGGTCGGCACCGGCATGGAGGCGATCGTGGCGCGCGATTCGGGCGCGGCGATCGCCGCGCGGCGTGCGGGCATCGTCGACCAGATCGACGCCACCCGCATCGTGGTGCGCGCGACCGGGGAGACCGACGCCGCCAAGCCCAGCGTCGACATCTATCGGCTGATGAAGTTCCAGCGTTCGAACCAGTCGACCTGCATCAACCAGAAGCCGCTCGTGCGGGTGGGCGACCGGGTCGAGAAGGGCGACATCATAGCGGACGGGCCGTCGACCGATCTCGGCGATCTCGCGCTTGGCCGCAACGTCCTCGTCGCCTTCATGCCGTGGAACGGCTATAATTTCGAGGATTCGATCCTGCTCTCCGAGCGCATCGTCAAGGACGACGTCTTCACCTCGATCCACATCGAGGAGTTCGAGGCGATGGCGCGCGACACCAAGCTCGGGCCCGAGGAAATCACCCGCGACATTCCGAACGTCTCGGAAGAGGCGCTGAAGAACCTCGACGAAGCGGGCATCGTTTATATCGGCGCCGAGGTCGTCGCCGGGGACATCCTGGTCGGCAAGATCACGCCCAAGGGCGAAAGCCCGATGACGCCGGAAGAGAAGCTGCTCCGCGCCATCTTCGGCGAGAAGGCCTCCGACGTGCGCGACACGTCGCTGCGCGTCCCGCCGGGCGTGCAGGGCACGGTCGTGGAGGTGCGCGTCTTCAACCGCCACGGCGTCGACAAGGACGAGCGCGCGCAGGCGATCGAGCGCGAGGAGATCGAGCGCCTGGCCAAGGACCGCGACGACGAGCAGGCGATCCTCGACCGCAACGTCTACGCGCGCCTTGCCGAAACGCTCGAAGGCAAGCGGGCTTTGTCCGGCCCCAAGGGCTTTAAGAAGGATCAGGTTCTGACCAAGGCGCTGCTCGAGGAGCAGCCGCGCTCGCAATGGTGGAGCTTCGCCCTCGAATCCGATTCCGCGATGTCGGAGATCGAGGCGATGCGCAAGCAATACGACGAATCGAAGAAGTCGCTCGAGAGCCGCTTCCTCGACAAGGTCGAGAAGCTGCAGCGCGGCGACGAATTGCCGCCTGGCGTGATGAAGATGGCGAAAGTGTTCATCGCGGTGAAGCGCAAGATCCAGCCCGGCGACAAGATGGCGGGGCGCCACGGCAACAAGGGCGTCGTCTCGCGCATCGTGCCGCAGGAGGACATGCCGTTCCTCGAGGACGGCACGCCGGTCGACATCGTGCTCAATCCGCTCGGCGTGCCGAGCCGGATGAACGTCGGCCAGATTCTCGAGACGCATCTCGGCTGGGCCTGCGCCGGTCTTGGGCGTCAGGTCGGCGAGGCGGTCGACGCCTATCTGCGCTCGAATGACGCAAAGCCGCTGCGCGGCAAGCTCAGGCAGGTCTATGGCGAGGACGAGACGATCAAGGCGCTCGACGACAGGAGCCTCGCCGAGCTCGGCGAGAACCTGCGCCGCGGCGTGCCGATCGCGACGCCGGTGTTCGACGGCGCGCGCGAGAAGGACATCGTCGAGATGCTGAAGATGGCCGGGCTCGACGGCTCTGGGCAGGTGACGCTTTACGACGGGCGGACTGGCGACGCCTTCGACCGCAAGGTGACGGTCGGCTACATCTACATGCTGAAGCTCCACCACCTGGTCGACGACAAGATCCACGCCCGCTCGATCGGCCCCTATAGCCTCGTCACCCAGCAGCCCTTGGGCGGCAAGGCGCAGTTCGGCGGGCAGCGGTTCGGCGAAATGGAGGTGTGGGCGCTCGAAGCCTATGGCGCGGCCTACACGCTCCAGGAGATGCTGACCGTCAAGTCGGACGACGTCGCCGGCCGCACCAAGGTGTACGAGGCGATCGTGCGCGGCGACGACACGTTCGAGTCGGGCATTCCGGAGAGCTTCAACGTGCTGGTCAAGGAGATGCGCTCGCTTGGCCTCAACGTCGAACTGGCGACGCTCAAGCGCGCCCCCGAGGAGCAGCTGCCGCCGGCGGAGGCCGCCGAGTGACGTTTAAGCCCGCTCTCGGCCGCCTGGCCGGGGCGACGAAGTTTTTGGCGTCGGCGCCGCGGCTCGCTCGCCGTTAGCGCCATTCCAGCAAAGGCGAGTCCGGACGCGACCCCACGCCCGGACTTCGCGGGAGACCTCAATGAATCAGGAAATCACCAATCCGTTCGCGCCGGTCGCTCCGCCCCAGGCGTTCGATCAAATCCAGATCGCCATCGCCAGCCCGGAAAAGATCCTGTCGTGGTCGTTCGGCGAGATCAAGAAGCCCGAGACGATCAACTACCGCACGTTCAAGCCCGAGCGCGACGGCCTGTTCTGCGCCCGCATCTTCGGGCCGATCAAGGACTACGAGTGCCTGTGCGGCAAATATAAGCGGATGAAGTACAAGGGCGTCATCTGCGAGAAGTGCGGCGTCGAGGTCACGCTGTCGCGCGTCAGGCGCGAGCGGATGGGCCACATCTCGCTCGCCGCGCCCGTCGCGCACATCTGGTTCTTGAAGTCGCTTCCGTCGCGCATCGGGCTTC
>Ga0335075_10014792_pt1 | contig 11702 bp, 6 predicted proteins | sample Lox_Sample_24_FD_206723 | JGI IMG/M metagenome (GOLD analysis project Ga0335075, IMG submission 206723) | Soil microbial communities from Loxahatchee National Wildlife Refuge, Florida, United States - Lox_Sample_2.4 | ecosystem: Environmental > Terrestrial > Soil > Wetlands | place: USA: Florida...
GACCGCGATGCTGGTGACCTCGCTGGGCGGGTTCGCGCTCGCCGCGAATCTCAATTACCTGATCGCGCGCTCGCCGGAGCGCGCCGCCACCGACATCACGAAGACCTGCGTGCTGATGGCGATGGTCGGCGCGATCAGCGCGCTCGCGGTCGCGGCGCTGCGGCCGTGGATCGTGCCGGCGGAGATCGGCACGTCGTGGCTGCTGCTGGCCACCTACGTCTTCCTGTTCCTGAATCTCGAGGTCATGGTCTCGTACTGGCTGGCGCAGGGCCGCTCGTTGCCGGTCATGGTCTACACGCTGGTGCTGACCGTGTGGCGGCTGGGCACGCTGCTCGGCGCGGCTTTCTATTTCGACGACGTCGAGATGATCTTCGTCACCATCGTCGTCGCCGAAGCACTGAAGAACCTGGCTATCTACCTCTGGTTGCGCTCGCGCGGCCTGCTGGAATTCCGCTGGCGCCACGACGTGTTCCGCGAGCACCTGACGCTGGTCGCGCCGCTCGGACTGGGCTCGTTGCTCAACAAGGGGAACGACTTCGGCAAGGTGGTCGTGGGCACGCAGCTCGGACCGGTGCCGATGGCGCTGTATACGACCGCGGCCTACCAGGTGCCATTGGTGAACATCGTGCAGACCTCGCTGTCCGACGTGATCTTCCCCGACATGGTGAAACGCGCGAAGAAGGACCCGGTGGCGGGCTTCACGTTGTGGAAGCGCGCGCAGACGCTGATCTTCGCCGTGATCTGCCCGGGCTGGCTCCTGCTGACGTATTACGCCGAGCCGGTGATCCGCATCGCGTTCACCGAGCAATACGTCGCGGCGACGCCGTTCTTCCAGGTGTTCCTGCTGCTGATGCTGCGGCAGTGCTTCCAGTTCTCGGTGCCGTTGCGCAGCGTCGCGGACAACGCGTCGTTTGCGACGTCGAACGCGGTGGCCCTGGTGATCAACGCGGCGCTGATAATCACGCTCATGCCGCGCCACGGGCTGTGGGGCCCGACGCTCGGACTCGTCGTCGGCCAGATGTGGACGTCGGTGTATCTCGGCCGGCGCCTGATGAAGCGCTTCGGACTGTCGCTCGGCGATCTCGTCGAGTGGGGCAAGCTCGGACTCGCGCTGGCCGCCTCGGCCGTGGCGCTGGCGGCGATGTACGGCGTGTCGACGTACCTCGACGGGCCGATCGGCACGGTCGCCGGGCTGATCGTGTACGGCGTGGTCTACCTCGTCGCGGCGCGCGTCATCCTCCGCGAGGAATATGGCTACATCATGCGGGCGCTGACGCGCCGGCCCACCCAGAGGAGCGCATGAGCCCGCGCCCCACCCTGCTGATCGTCTCGTACCACTGCGCGCCCAGCCCCGCGGTCGGCGCGAAGCGCATGAGTTTCCTGGCGCGCGAGTTCACGGCGCAGGGCTACGACGTGCACATCATCGCCAACGAACTCGAGCCCTCGAAGCTCGGCGCGGCGGACGCGTCGCTGCCGCTGGCGGGCACCGTGCACCGCGTGCGGTCGGTGCCCAAACTACCGCTGGCCGGCACACACTGGTTCGCGCGCAAATTCAATTCGCTGCTGCGGCGCCTGCTCGCGCCGGTGGGCATCGACTATTTCTGGGCGGGCGCGGCCGCGCACCGCGGCGTGCAGATCGCGAAGAAGCTGCCGCGCGGCATCGTCATCGCGACGACGCCGCCGCATGCGGCCGCCATCGCCGGCGCGCGCATCGCGCGTCGCCTCGGCTGGCCGCTGGTGCTCGACTACCGCGACCCGTGGAGCGCCTACGACTGGCCGGCGTGGCGGCGCGGCAAGCTCGAGCTCGCCGTGGCGCGGCCGATCGAAGCGGCGCTGGTCAAACGCAGCGCGGCGCGGGTGCTGAACACGCCGGCGATGCGCGAGTTCTTCGAGAAAGGATTTCCCGAGGCGCCGCCGGCGCGGAACTTCGTGATCCCGAACGGCTTCGACCCGGTGGAGACGCGGGCGTCACCGCCCGCGAGCGGCCCGATCGAGATCGTGCACGCCGGCGAAATCTACACCGGCCGCTCGCTGGTGCCGGTGCTGCGGGCCGCGCGCGAGCTGAGCACGCGGCATCCGGATCGCCCCGTGCACGTGACGACCTACGGCGACCTGCCGCCGCCGGAGGTCGAGCGCATCCGCGACGCGAACCTCGGCGCCTTCCTCACCGTGCTGCCGCGCATCCCGTTCGCCGAACTGTTCGCGCGGCTGCAGCGCGCGCACGTGCTGCTCGCCGTGGTCGGCGATCACATGCTGTATTCGACGCCTTACAAGGTATACGACTATATGGCCGCGGGCCGGCCGATCCTCGGGCTCGCGCCGCGCGGTGCGGCGCTGTTCGGCATGCTGGCGGAGAGCGGCGCGGGCATCTGCGAACAGCCCGGCGACGATGCCGGCATCGAGCGCGCGCTCGAGAAGCTGCTGTTCGCGCCCGGCGCGGACACGGCGCCGCGCACCGAGCGGTATCGCTGGTCGAACCTCGCCGTGCACTACCGCGCGGTCATCGAGACCGTGTGGGCCGGCGATGGCCGGCCGCGCACGGCCGCGGTGGCGCGCGACGCCGCCGACGCGCCGCGCTGATCCGGCGCCGCCGGCGGCCGGGACTAGCTACCGGCCGGTTGCCGCGGCACGCGATACCAGCTCGCGTACAACGCCGGCAGGAAGATCAGCGTGAGCACGGTGGCGATGAAGAGGCCACCCATCATCGCCACCGCCATCGGCCCCCAGAACACTTCGCGCACGATCGGGATCAGGCCGAGGATCGCCGCCGCGGCCGTCAACAATATCGGGCGAAGCCGATGCATCGTCGCGTCGACGATGGCCGCGTGCCGCGCCATGCCCGCATCCTCGTTCTCCTTGATCTGCGCCATCAGCACGACCGAGTTGCGGATGATCATGCCGACCAGAGCGAACACGCCGAGCATCGCCACGAAGCCGAACGGCCGATTGAACAGCAGCAACGCCAGCGTCACGCCGATGATCGCCAGCGGCGCGGTCAGCATCACCAGCAGCAGCTTCTGCGTGCTGTGGAGCTGCAGCATCAGGATGAACAGCATCAGCAGGAACATCACCGGGATCACCGCCATGATCGACGCGGAACCCTTCGCGCTCTCGCCGGCCGCGCCACCGACCTCGATGCGATAACCCGGCGGCAGTTTCTTCACCAGCGCCTCGATGGGTTCGTCGAGCTGTGCGTTCACCGTGGCGGGCTGCAGACCCTCGGCGATCTTCGACTGCACGGTGATCGTCGGCAGCCGGTTGCGGCGCCAGATGATCGTCTCCTCGAGCCCGTATTCGAACGTCGCGATCTGCGTCAGCGGCACCGAGTTCCCGCCCTGGATGCCGATCTCGAGATCGCGCAGCCGGCCGAGATCGCCGCGGTCGCGCGCCTCGGCGCGGCCCTGCACGTCGATCAGGTAGATGTCGTCGCGGAACTGCGTGACGGTGCGGCCCGACAACGCGGAGCTCAGCGCCTTCGACACCTGTTCGGAACTGATGCCGAGCTGGCGCGCCTTTTCCTGGTCGACGGCGATGCGCATCGACTTGGTCATCTCGTTCCAGTCGAAGTTGACGACACGCGTGTTGGTGTTCGCGCGCATCGTCGCAGCCACGCTCTCCGCGATCGCCCGCACGCCGGCGACGTCCGGGCCGCTGACGCGATACTGCAGCGGCCAGTCCACCGGCGGACCCAGCGACAGCGGATCGACGCGCGTCATCAGCGTGTCGAAATCCTCGCGCAGCACCTTCTCCAGGCGTTTTTTCACCTGGTCGCGCACGTCGTAACTCTTCGTCAGCACGATGGCCTGCGCGAAGTTCGCATTCTCGAGCTGCTGGTTCAGCGGCAAATAGAAGCGCACCGCGCCGGAGCCGACGTAGAAGCTGTGGTAGACGATGTCCGGATCGGCGAGCAGCACCTTCTCCAGCTTCTCCACCTGCGCCTGCGTCGCGTAGATGGACGAGTTCTGCTGCAGCCGCAGGTCGATCACGAGCTCCGGCCGTTCCGACGACGGGAAGAACTGCTGCTGCACGAAGCCGAAGAGGATCACCGCGACCACGAACGCACCGGCCGTGCCGAGGATCACCCAGCCGCGGTTCGCCAGCGCCTGCAGCAGCAGCTTGCGGAAACGCGCGGCCATCGGCGAATCGACCTCGTGGTGCGCACCTTCGTGCGCCGGCTGCTCCTTCAGGATGGCGACGCCGATGTACGGCGTGAAGATCACCGCCACCACCCAGCTCACCAGCAACGCGATCGCGACCACCGCGAACAGCGTGAAGCAGTATTCGCCGGCGCTGCTCTTCGCGAAGCCGACCGGCAGGAACCCGGCGACCGACACCAGCGTGCCGGTCAGCATGGGGAACGCGGTCGAGGTGTAGGCGAACGTGGCGGCGCGGAACTTGTCCCAGCCCTCCTCCATCTTCTTCACCATCATCTCGACGGCGATCATCGCGTCGTCGACCAGCAGGCCCAGCGAGATGATCAACGCGCCGAGCGAGATGCGCTGCAGGCTGATCTCGAAACCCTGCATGAACACGAACACGATCGCCAGCACCAGCGGGATGCTGATCGCCACCACGAGCCCGGCGCGGAGTCCGAGGCTGATCAGGCTCACGATCAGCACGATGCCGATCGCCTCGAACAGGCCGCGCGTGAAATGGCCGACGGATTCCTCGACCACCTCCGGCTGGTTCGCGACGCGGTGCACGTCGATGCCCACGGGCAGGTCGCTCTCGATGCGCTTCAGCTCCTTCTCGAGCGACGTGCCGAGCGCCAGCACGTTGCCGCCCTTCGCCATCGACACGCCGATGCCGATCGCCGGCTCGGCGTTGTAACGGTATTGCGGCGACGGCGGATCCTTGTAGCCGCGCGTCACCCTGGCGAAGTCGCGCAGCCGCACCTGCCGGTCGCCGACGCGGATCGCGACGTTCTCTATCTTCTCGACCGAATCGAGCGCGCCGCTGACGCGCACCATGATGCGTTCGCCGGGCGTTTCGATGGTGCCCGACGCGATCACCGCGTTCTGGCTGGCCAGGGTCGCGGCGACGAGATCGGGATCGATGCCCAGTCCCGCCATCTGCCGCAGCGAGAAGTCGATGTAGATGACTTCGTCCTGCACGCCGATCAGGTCGACCTTGCCGACGTTCGGCACGCGCAGCAGTTCCGCGCGGATGTACTCGGCCTGGTCGCGCAGCTCGCGGTAGGTGAAGCCGTCGGACGTCAGCGCGTAGATGACGCCGTAGACGTCACCGAAGTCGTCGTTGAAGAACGGACCGATCGCGCCCTGCGGCAGCTGGCCGCGGATGTCGCCGAGCTTCTTGCGCACCTGGTACCACTGGTCGGGCACGGCCGAGGGCGGCGTGTTGTCGCGCAGGTTGACCATGATCGTGGCTTCGCCGGGCTTGGTGTAGCTCGTAACGAAGTCCAGGTACTGCAGCGATTCGAGCGGCTTCTCGAGCCGGTCGGTCAGCTGCTTCGCGGTCTGGTTCGCGTCGGCGCCCGGCCACAGCGCGCGCACGACCATCGTCTTGATGGTGAACGGCGGATCCTCGTCGCGGCCCAGGTCGTCGTAGGCGCGGAAACCCGCCAGCAGCATCACGACCATCATGAAGCCGACCAGCGGTTTGTGGCGCAGGGCCCAGGCCGAGAGATTGAACCCGGCCGCTTCGTGATGAGCCGGGCCCTGGCCCGGGTCGTGCCGGCCCGCGTCTCCGCTCACTGCGGCTGCTCGAGCAGTAGTTTGACCTTCTCGCCCGGCGCGAGCCGGTGCACGCCGGCGGTCACCACGCGTTCGCCGGTGCTGATGCCGGCTGCGACGTACGTGCGGTCGCTCTCGTAACGCTCGACGGTCACCGGCCGCAGCTCCACCGTGCTGTCGGCCTTCACGATCCACACCGCGGGTTTCGCGTCCTTCTGGAAGATCGCGGTCGACGGCAACACGACGCTGGGCACGCCGCCGACGCGCGGCAGGGTCACGCTCACGGTCATGCCGAGGCGCAACGACGGCGGCGGATTCACGATGGTGGTGCGCACCTGGTACGTGCGCGTCACCGGGTCCGCCGACGGCGAGATCTCGCGCACGCGCCCGGCCCAGGCCGTGCCCGACTCCTGCAGCGGATTCACGACGACGGACGAACCGATGCGGATGTCGCCGATGCGGCCGTCGGGCACGTCGAACACGGCTTCGAGCTCGCTGGGCCGCGCGATGCTGATCGCGCGCTGACCCGCCGCGACCACCGCGCCCACTTCCACCGAGACGCGCGTGACGACGCCATCCTGGTCGGCGCGCAGCGTGGTGTAGCCGAGCTTCTGCTGCGCGAGCCGCAGCTCCGCCGTCGCCTGCTGCAGTTTGGCCTCGGCGGACCGCACCGCGGTCTGCTGGGCCTGGTACTGCGCGCGGGTAGTGAGGCCGCGCTCGAGCAGGTCGCGGAACCGCGCTTCCTCGCTGCGCGAGCGGTCGAGATCCGATTGCGCGGCCGGCACCGCGCCGCGCGCCGCGTCGACGCCGAGCTGCGCATCGGTCTGGTCGAGCTGCGCCAGCGCCTGGCCTTTCTTCACCGCGCTGCCCGCATCGACGCCGCGACTGATCACCTTGCCCGGCACCTGGAACGACAGGTCGGACTCGACGCGCGACCGGATCTCCGCCGTGTACGTCGCGCTCTCGCCGCTCGCGCCGCCGGTCACGACCAGCGAACGCACCGGGCGAACCAGATCCTCGGCTTCCTTCTTGCCGCCGCAGGCGACGAGCGCCGCCAGGGTCACCGACGCCATTAATAAGAGTGGGCTTTTGTACATAACGGGGTGTCGCCTCTCGGACCTCAGGGAGCGCCGGCCGGGTGCGCGAGGAACCAGTCCTCGACGCGGCCGTACCAGGCTTCGCGCGAGGCGGGATCGAGCAGGATCTCGAAGTCGCCCATCGAGCGCAGCACGTTGACGAAATCGATCATGAAGCCGTACTTCGCGTCGGTGGCGCCGAGGCCGGCGGACAGCGCCGTGTCCTGGGCGTCGATCAGGTCGGTGATCGACACCGCGCCGCGCGCGTACGCCTCGCTGACGTTCGTGAGGTTCTCGTCGGCGGCCGCGGCCGCTTCGCGCGACAGGTCGATGGCCGGCCACGAGCTCGCCGTGCGATGCAGGTTCACGCGCGTGCGCGCCTCGATGCCGTCGACCGCCGCCGCGCGATCGGCCTCGCTGGCGCGCAACTCGTGCCGCGCCTGCGAACGCTCCGCACCGCGCAGGCCGCCGGTGAAGATCGGCAGCGTCGCCTGCAGCGTGACGTTCCAGGACTCGTCGTCGGGCGCGCCGGGCACGGACAGCGATCCCGCGCCGCTCTTGTCCGTGTAGTTCGAGCCGCTGGCCGCCAGTGCGAGCTGCGGCAGATAGTAGGCGCGCGACGCGGACGTCAGCTGCCGGCGGCGCGCGTCGAGCACGCGGTCGGCCTGCGCGATCTCGGGCGCGTTGGCCAGCGCCGCGTTCACCGCGTACTCCATGAACACCGCCCACTTCGCCGGCGTGTCGAGAAACGCCTGCGTGCGCGGGCTCGAGACCAGCGCCAGCGGATCGTCGAGCCCGGACTCGACCGTGCTGAACGGCTGCGACGCGGGCCGATGCAGCAGCCGCGACACCTCGGTCTCCGCCTGGCGGCGCTGCGACTCCGCGGCCAGCAGGTTCTGCTTGTCCTGCGCGAGCTGCGCCACCCAGCGTAGATAGTCCGAACGGCCGGCGAGGCCGACCTCTTCGCGCACGCGCGAGGTCTCGAGGTTCTTGCGCGTGTTCTCGACGTTGCGCCGGCGCACGTTCTCCACCGACTTCGCGCGCAGCAGGTTCAGGTACGCACCGGCCGCGTCGGACAGCGTGTTCAGCATGTCGGCGCGTTGACCCTGCTCCTGTGCGGCCGACAGGCTCTTCGCGATGGCATATCCCGCCCAGGCGCGCTCCGAATAGATGACCTGGGTGAGATCGAGGCCGACGCTGGTCGTGTCCTCGGCCTGGATGAGCGGATTCGCGCGATCCGCATCGATGCGCGTGCGCGTCGCGTTCGCGTCCAGCGACGGCAGCAGGTTCGCGCGCGCCTTGCCGACGTCGTCCTGCGCGCTGCCCAGCCGCTCGCGGCTGGCCTCCAGCGAGGGATTCACGCGCAGCGCGGCGCGCATCGCATCGAGCAGCGACAGCGGCTCGGCGCCGCCGGGGTCCGCGTACAGCTGCTCCGAATCGGCGAGGAACTGCCAGCGCGGCGAGAAGCCGATGTCGCGCGCCGTGCGCATGTTGATGACCAGTCGCTGCGACGTCGGGAAGCTCACGTCGAACGTGGCCGGGTTCTCGCCGCCGGCGATGCGCTGGATCATCAGCACCACGCGGCGCGCCAGGCGTTCGGTGTCGCGCTCGGCGCCGCCGGTGGTCATCAGCAGGCCGGCCTCGAGCTCGCTGCGGCCGACGACGGAGAACGTCGGCAGCTTGCGCGCAGCGAGCCCGCGCGCCAGCTCGCGCAGCTGGTTTTCGTCGAAGCGCAGCGGGGTCACGTAGACCGCGTCGACGCCCTCGGGGATGCTGGCCAGCGCCGAGGGCACGTCGTTGCCGGCGCGCACGATGCCGATGCGCACGTTCAGCGCGGCCGCGAGCTCCGTGGCCTTGGTGGCGAGCTGCGGCAACGCGCCGATGATCGAATCGTCGACCAGCGCCACCACGTACTTGAAACCGACGATCTGGTGGAACGAGCGCACCTCGTTCGCGACGCTCTGGAAGTCGGCGACGTAGGTGAAGTTCTTCCGCCCGCTGCGACCCTCGACGAGTGGATAGCCCTGCAGCTGCGGATCGATGACCAGCGGCGCGATCACCGGCTTCGGCAACGTCGCGCGGCGCGCGGCCTGCTGCGACGTCAGGATGCCGAGCGTGATCACGAGGTCGACGTTGCGGTCGGCCAGCGCGCGGTCCAGCGCGGCATTGGCACCGTCCAGCGACCAGTCGCCGGCGAACCGCGACTCGGGCGGCAGCAGGATGTTCGTGTCCGCGCCGGCGACGTTGGCGATCTCGCGCTGGATCGCCTCGACGGAGAACACCTGGCGACCGGTGGCACCGTCGGTGACGACGGCCACGCGCACGTCGCGGGCGACGGCTGCGGAAACGACGGCGAACAGGACACAGGCGACCGCCACGCGGCGCAAGCGACGCTCTCCCAAGAGTCACTCCCGTTTTCTAGTTTGACCGGACTCTAAACCGGTCCCGTCTGTGCTGTCTCGCACAATTGTCTGCACCCGCCAGCGGCACGGCGCGGATCGGCGCTATTGTCCGGTGCATGGCCGACACCGAACAGATCGAATCCCTCCTCGCCCGCTGGCAGGCCAGCCTCGACCTGCACGCGAAATACGCGGCGCTCGACGACGCGCGTTACTGGCACGTGCAGCCCTGGCCCAAACACGAACGGCCGCAGCGCTGGATCATCCAGCTCGCGCGCAAACGCATCCTCGCGCTGCAGCGGCTGACGGCGCAGCGTCGCGCCGAGGGCGACCGTGCCTTCATCGAGGGTCTCGAGATCATGAGCTTCCTCGCGACGCTCGTCGGCCTGACATCCGTCGAACGTTTCCTGCCGCTGGCAACGCCCGAGACGGAGCGGCGCGACGTGCTGACCGCGAAGCCGGCGCCGGCGTCGGAGAGTCCGCGGCCCGCGAAGGAGTCGGCGAAGGAATCGACGGCGAAGACCGTCGAGACGAAGAAGCTGGCCGAATCGACTTCGAAGACCGGCGAGCATCGGCGCACCGCCGAGACCACGCGGCAGATGCCGCAGCTGCCGAACTCGAAGGTGTACCGCATGCTGGCCGCGCAACGCGCCGGCGTACCGCTCGAGCCCGAGAAGCCGCCGAAGCGCGAGGTCCGGCGCGATCCGAATCGCCCCGCGACGATCAAGCCGAAGAAACCGCCGCCGGGCGTGACCCAGGCCGAACACGTGGTCATCGCCGATGCGGTCCGCTTGTTAGGCTGGGGGCGGCAGTGGCACGAGCTGGCCGACATGATCGGCCGGCTCGCCGAGCGCCCCTCCCCGTCGGAGATCCGCCGCATCCTGCGCACGTTCCGCGCACAGATCGAGGCCGTGGTCGACCTGCGCGCCGAGTGACCGCAGGGACTGCCGCAGAAGCGGCGCGGGCGAGTGACAATTAAAAGACTGTAATCCGCCGCCGCGACCCGGCGCCGCCGCCTTGCGCCCCGCCGCCGGTCTCGAACAGAATCCCGGCCCCGCGCCGCAGGAACTTGTCCGAGGCGCCCCGATCTCACCAGGCGCCATGATCAAGACGCAGAACCTCGCGAAGCACTATCACGGCCTCGTGGCCGTCGATGACCTCACCTTCTCGGTGGAGCCGGGCGAAGTGCTCGGTTTCCTCGGCCCGAACGGCGCCGGCAAGTCGACCACCATGCGCATGATCGCGGGCTTCGTCGCCCCGACCGGCGGCAGCGCCAGCATCTGCGGCCACGACATCACCGCCGAACCGGTCGCCGCCAAGGCCGCGCTGGGCTATCTACCGGAGGGCGCGCCGAGCTACGGCGAGATGACCGTCGAGGGCTTCCTCGGCTTCATCGCCGACGTGCGCGCGCTGAGCGGCGCCGTGCGCAAGTCGCGCCTCGACTACGTCATCGGCCGCCTGCAGCTGGATGGCGTGCTCGAGCAGTCCATCGACACGTTGTCGAAGGGCTTCAAGCGCCGCGTCGGCCTGGCGCAGGCCATCGTGCACGACCCGAAGGTGCTGATCCTCGACGAACCCACCGACGGCCTCGACCCGCTGCAGAAGCACGAGGTGCGCACGCTGATCTCCGAGATCGCGAAGGAGAAGACGATCGTCATCTCCACGCACATCCTCGAAGAGGTCGACGCCGTGTGCACGCGCGCCATCATCATCGCGCGCGGCAAGCTCGTGGCCGACGACACGCCCGCGGGCCTCAAGGCCCGCGCGCCGTCCGGCCGCCTCGACGACGTGTTCCGCGACGTCGCGGCCTGATCCCACCGAATCTTCCGAGGAGACCGCATTGAATCCGGTTCGCATCATCCTGCGGCGCGAGTTCGCGAGCTACTTCGCGACGCCGCTCGCCTACGTGTTCATCGTCATCTTCCTGGTGCTCGCGGGCGTATGCGCGTTCTCGATCGGCCAGCTGTTCGAGCGCGGCCAGGCCGATCTGTCGCCGCTGTTCCGCTTCCTGCCGTGGCTGTACCTCTTCCTGGTGCCGGCCGTGTCGATGCGGCTGTGGGCCGAGGAGCGCAAGAGCGGCAGCATCGAGCTGCTGCTGACGCTGCCCGTCACGTTGCGCCAGGCCGTGGTCGGCAAGTTCCTCGCGGCGTGGATCTTCGTCGGCATCGCGCTGGCGCTGACGTTCCCGATGTGGATCACCATCAACTACCTCGGCAGTCCCGACAACGGCGCGGTGTTCGCGGCCTACCTCGGCGCGTTCCTGATGGCCGGCGCCTATCTCGCCGTCGGCTCGTGCATGTCGGCACTGACCAACAACCAGGTCATCGCCTTCGTGCTGACGGCGATCGTCTGTTTCGGCTTCGTGCTCGCCGGCTTCCCCGCGGTCACGGACTGGTCGCGCGCGTTCTTCGACGGCATCTCCGGCTACGCCTTCCTCGGCGAATCGGGCAAGGGCGTCGTGCAGGCCATCGGCGCGACGATCACCGACGGCATCGCCGGCCTCTCCTTCCTCACGCACTTCGACAACATCAGCA
>Ga0335075_10014793_pt1 | contig 11702 bp, 11 predicted proteins | sample Lox_Sample_24_FD_206723 | JGI IMG/M metagenome (GOLD analysis project Ga0335075, IMG submission 206723) | Soil microbial communities from Loxahatchee National Wildlife Refuge, Florida, United States - Lox_Sample_2.4 | ecosystem: Environmental > Terrestrial > Soil > Wetlands | place: USA...
GTGCGCGCGGACGAGCTCGAGCAGCTTGGGGTAGATGGCGGGCCAGATGGAGCGCCGCGTGGACTCGCCGCCGGCTAGTGGCTCCAGCGGGTCGGCGGTGGCGGGTGCGGCGAGCGGATCGGCGTCGCTGGCGCCCTGGAGGGCGGGCGCGCTCGGTTCGGCCATGGACTCGACGGGCACTTCGATGCGCAGGTCCAGCGGCTTGCTGGCGCCGGCGTCGACGATGTGGACCTGGCGATGGGGGCCGACGAGGAAGCGGCCGATCTCCTCGAGCGGGTTCTGCGTGGCGCTGAGGCCGACGCGCTGGATGGGCTTGGCGCGGGCGCCGCTGTGCTCCGCGCGCGCGCCGCGAACCAGCGCTTCGAGGCGCTCGAGCGTGAGCGCGAGATGGGCGCCGCGCTTGCTGGCGGCGACGGCGTGGATCTCGTCGACGATCACGGCCTCGACGCGCTCGAGCATGGAGCGCGCGCCGGAGGTGAGGATCAGGTACAGCGACTCGGGCGTGGTGACGAGGATGTGGGGCGGCTTGCGCGCCATCGCGGCGCGCTCGCGCTGGGGCGTGTCGCCGGTGCGGATGCCGACGCGCACGTGCTCGGCGCCGATGCCGCGCAGGGGCGCGCGCAGGTTGCGCTCGACGTCGTAGGCGAGCGCCTTCAGGGGGCTGACGTAGAGCACGCGCACGAACGGCTCGGCGGCCTCCTCGGCGCCGAGCTGGCTGAGCCGGTCGAGCGCCCACAGGAAGGCGGCGAGCGTCTTGCCGGACCCGGTGGGGGCGCAGACGAGCACGTGCTGGCCCTGCGCGATGGCGGGCCAGGACTGCTCCTGGGCGGCCGTGGGGGCGGCGAAGGCGCGCTCGAACCACTGGCGCGTGCACGGTGCGAAATGGGAGAGCGACACGGTGATGGCAGGCTAGCGCCGCGGCGCGGCGGCGCCCGGTCGCCATGCCCCGCGGGCTCGCTCGCACCCGCGGGCAGCGCCCACCTGGGGCCCTCCGCCGATTGACAACCGTAGACTGTGCGTGCCCAGGGCCGCCGAACACGGCGCGACGTGCACGATCGAGCGCACGTGCTGTGGCGGTGGCAGTTGGCTGTATGCCGACCGCCGCCGACGCGCGATTCGCTAGCTCGAAACTCCAGTGTTTCTCATTGCCCTTGGCGATAGCCCTAACTAAGGTCTGAGGTCAGCCAATCGAACTTCTCGGGTAAGGGGAAGGTGCTGCTCCTGTCCGAGCCCACATAGAGACCGAGGTGCCGATGCCGAGAACGAGTTCAGCTGCGTCCAAAACCGACCAGGAGCCGGCCTGGTCGATCCCCAGCCTGCGCGAGCCGCGCTACTCGCAGTCGCTGGAGCGCGGCCTGGCGATCCTCGGCTGCTTCACGCCGAGCAGGCCGGTGCTGGGCATAGCGGACATCGCGGACGAGCTCGGCATGAGCCGCTCGACGACGCACCGCTACGTGATCACGCTGGTGGCGCTGGGCTACCTGGAGCAGGGCGCCTCGCGCAAGTACCGGCTGGGCCTGCGCGTGACCGACCTGGGCATGTCGGCGCTGAACTCCACGGGGCTGCGCGAGCACGCGCACCCGTATCTGGAGGAGCTGCGCCAGCGCACCTCCTACACCACCAGCCTGGGCGTGCTCGACGGAGCGGAGGTGCTGTACGTGGACCGCGTGCGCAGCTTTCGCCGCGGCCAGTCGAAGATCGACCTCAACCTGCACGTGGGTTCGCGCGTGCCGGCGTACTGCAGCTCGATGGGCAAGCTGCTGCTGGCGAACCTGCCGGAGGGCGAGCAGCGCGATCTGATCGCGTCGATGAAGCTCGCAAAGCACGGGCCCAACACGGTGACCAGCAAGAAAGCGCTGCGCGAGGAGCTCGAGGAGATCGGCGCGGCGGGCTTCGCGGTGGACGACCAGGAGCTGGCGGCCGACCTGTACGCGATCGCGGCGCCGGTGCGCAACGAGTCGCGCGAGGTGGTGGCGGCGGTGAACCTGGCGGCGCACAGCTCGATGATCTCGCTGGAGGAGCTGGTGGACGCGCTGGGACCGCATCTGGTTTCGACGGCGGACCGCATCTCGGCGCGCCTCGGCTACAGGCGCGACGACGAGCAGAGCTGAGCTATAGCCTTGCGGCCGATGAGCCGCCGCCTGCTGCCAGCTTCCGCGTGCCTGCTCGCGCTGGCCCTGGCGGGCTGCGCGAGCTCGACCTCCACCGCGGGCTTCTCCGGCGAACGGCACGCGGCGGCGCAGACGGTGGCGAACCTGCAGTCGCACGCGACCAACGCAGAAGACGACAAGATCTGCGGCGAGGACCTGGCGGCAGCCGTGGTGAGCCGCCTCGGCGGCGCCAAGCGCTGCGAAACGACGATCAAAAGCCAGCTGGCCGAGGTGGACGTGCCGGAAGTGACGGTCGAGGCGATCGTGCTGGGCAAGGACGGCAGCTCCGCGACGGCGCGCGTGAAGAGCACCTACGAAGGCAAGAAGCGCATCAGCCCGGTCCACCTGGTCAAGGAAGCCGGCAAGTGGAAGATCTCGGCGCTGTAGCCACCACCGCGGGCCGCAGCATCGCCCGAGCGTTCCATCCCCGCTGAGCGCATTCATCGGCGGTACGCTCTCTGCGACGATGCCCACGCTGATCCTCGACCCCGCCCCGCACCAGCTGGAGGAGCTCATGGAGCAGCGCCGTCGGTGGGGCGCGGACCGCCACGACGAGGTTTGGGAGGGCGTCTACCACATGGTGCCGGGACCCGGCGCACCACACTCATTTCTCGCGAAGCGGCTTGTGCCGCTGCTTGACCCGCCGGCTCAGGCCGCTGGCCTTCATCTGGGCATGGAGTTCAACCTCGGGCAGGGCAAAGACGACTACCGCGTTCCCGACCTCGGTCTGCACCGTGAGCTGCGTACGGAGAAGTGGGTGCCGACGGCTGCGATCGTCGTGGAGATCCTCTCACCCGAAGACGAGGCGTGGCAGAAGCTGCCGTTCTACGCCGCGCACGAGGTGGACGAGCTGCTGTTCGTCGACCCCGCCGAGCGGACCGTCGCGTGGCTGGCGCTGCACGACGGCGAGTACGGCCGTGTGGAGCGCAGCGCGGTGATCGAGCTCGGCGCCGCGGAGCTCGCCGAGCGCATCGAGTGGCCGCCCACCGGCTGACGGCCCTACGCGCGAGCGCGATCAGCCAAGCGAGCGCCCGTACTGGCGCTCGTAGTAGGCGCGGTAGGCGCCGGAGCGGATGGGCTGCCACCACCACGCGTTCTCGCGGTACCAGGCGACGGTCTGCTCGAGCCCCTGCTCGAAGCGCACGCGCGGCTGCCAGCCGAGCGCCCTGACCTTCTCGGAGGAGAGCGAGTAGCGGCGGTCGTGGCCGGGGCGGTCGACCACGTGCTCGATCTGCGACTCCTGCGCGCCGGTGAGCGCGACGATGCGCCTGACGACGGTGATGTTGGCCTCCTCGTCGGGCCCGCCGGCGTTGTACACCTCGCCGGGCTGGCCGTGCGCGAGCACGTGGCCGATGGCGGCGGCGAAGTCGGTGGAGTGGATCCAGTTGCGCACCTGCATGCCGTCGCCGTACACCGGCAGCGCGTCGCCGTGCAGCGCGTTGAGGATCATCAGCGGGATCAGCTTCTCGGGGTACTGGTAGGGGCCGTAGTTGTTGGAGCCGCGGCAGATCAGCGCGGGCAGGCCGTAGGTGTGGAAGTAGCTGGCCACCAGCAGGTCCGCGCCGGCCTTGGTGGCGGAGTAGGGCGATGACGGCGCGAGCGGGCTGTGCTCGGTGAAGGTGCCCTGCTCGATCGAGCCGTACACCTCGTCGGTGGACACCTGCAGGTAGCGCAGCCCGTGCTCGCCTGCGCCCTTTAGGGTGCGCGCGGCCTCCAGCAGCACGTAGGTGCCGAGCGCGTGCGTGGACACGAACGCGTCTGGCTCGGCGATCGAGCGGTCCACGTGCGTCTCGGCGGCGAAGTTGACGATCGCCTCGGGCGCCGCCGCCTCGATCGCGCCGGCCACCGCCTCGCGGTCCTCGATCGCGCCGCGGACGAAGCGGAAGCGGGGCAGCTCGGCCACGTCGTGGAAGTTCTCCTCGCGCCCCGCGTAGGTGAGCTTGTCGAGCACCGTCACCTCGTCGCCGTGCTCCAGCAGGCGCTGGCGCACGAAGGTGGAGCCGATGAAGCCGGCGCCGCCGCACACGAGCAGTCTCATGCGCGCATCATCCCAGCCCGCGCCGCCAGGTAGCCCGCCAGCCCGTCCTGCCACGGCGGCAGCGGGATCACGTCGTCGCGCTCTGACTCGAGCGCGGACCAGGCGGGGCGGGGAGCGGGGCGCGCCATCTGCTCGCTGGTGGCGTCCTCCACGCGGCAGTCCAGCTCCGCCTGGCGGAAGATCTCGGCGGCGAAGCCGTTCCACGACACGTGGCCGGCGCCCGCCAGGTGCACCAGGCCGCTGACGCCGCGCTCGAGCAGCCCCAGCAGCGCTGGCGCCAGGTGGCCGGTCCAGGTGGGACAGCCCACCTGGTCGCTCACCACCTGCACCGCCTCGCGTTCCCCCGCCAGGCGCAGCATCGTCTCCGCGAAGTTGCGCCCGCCGGTGCCGAACAGCCACGAGCTGCGCACCACCGTGTGGCGCGGCGAGGCCGCCAGCACTTCGCGCTCGCCTTCGAGCTTGGTGCGTCCGTACACCGATCGCGGGCCGGTGGGATCGGACTCCACGTACGCGCGCGGCGCGCCGTCCCGACCCACGAACGCCTCCCCGTTGAAAACGTAATCGGTCGACACGTGCAGCATCGGCAGCCGTTCCCACGCGGCCGCCATCGCCAGGTTGCGGGCGCCGTCGGCGTTGACCGCGCGCGCCTGCTCCGCGTGCACCTGCGCGCCGTCCACGTCCGTCCAGGCCGAGCAGTTCACCACCGCGTCGGGGCGCACGCGCGCAAACGCCGCTTCCACCGCCGCCGTGTCGGTCACGTCCAGCTCCGCGCGCGTGAGGCCCACCAGCTCCATGCCCGCGCGCTCGCCGGCGCGCAGCACGTCCAGCCCCAGCATGCCGGCGGCGCCCGCCACCAGCACCCTCATCTGCGGCACGCCGATCCGGCGCCGCCATACGGTCGCCTCACAGGATCGAGATGTCGGAGTTGTCACCCACCATGAAGCGGTAAGCGCGCGGCTGGCGGTCGCCGCGGCGGACGGTCACGTTGCGCCCCAGCAGCGAGGACTCCATGCGCCCGTCGAGGCCGCACACGGCGGCGCCGGCGAGCAGGATCGAGTGCTCGACCTCGGCGCCCGAGATCTCGCAGCGCTCGCCGATCGCGGTGTAGGGACCGATGTAGCAGTCGCGCAGGCGCGCGTCGGCTCCGATGATCGCGGGCCCGCGCACGGTGGTGCGCTCGAGCCGCGCGCCGCGCTCGATCACGACCCGCCCGTCCACCTGGCAGTCGCTCAGCTCGCCCTCGATCCGCTCCTGCAGGTTGTCGAGGATCAGGCGGTTGGCCTCGAGCATGTCCTCCAGACGCCCCGTGTCCTTCCACCAGCCGCGCACGATGTGCGGCTCCACGCGCCCGCCCGAGTCCACCAGGTGCTGGATCGCGTCGGTGATCTCCAGCTCGCCGCGCGCCGAGGGCGCGATCGCGCGCGCCGCCTCGTGCACGCCGGCGGTGAACATGTACACGCCCACCAGCGCCAGGTCGGTGGCCGGCTGCGGCGGCTTCTCCACCAGCCGCACCACCTGGCCGATCTGGCCGTCCGGGGCCGGCGCCAGCTCCGCCACGCCGTAGTTCTCGGGGTCCGGCACCGGCGTCAGCAGGATCAGCGCGTCCGGGCCGTGCTCGCGGAACGCCGCCACGAGATCCGAGATGCCGCCCTGCAGCAGGTTGTCGCCGAGGTACATCACGAACGGGCTCTCGCCCAGGAAGCGCTCGGCCGTGAGCACCGCGTGTGCCAGCCCCAGCGGCTCGTCCTGCACCACATAGGTGATGCGCACGCCGAAGCGCGAGCCGTCGCCCGCCGCAGCTTCGATCTCCGGCCCCGTGTCGGGCGCGATGATGATGCCAACCTCCTCGATGCCCGCCTGCGCCATCGCCTCGATGCCGTAGAACAGCACCGGCTTGTTGGCCACCGGAACCAGCTGCTTCGCGCTCGTGTGCGTGATCGGCCGCAGGCGCGTGCCCTTGCCGCCGGAGAGGATCAGGCCCTTCAACGTTTGCATCGCGCGGGAGCGTACCGGGGCGCCCGCCCGGGCAGCGTGCGCACGCAGGCCGCCCGGGGAGCGGGGGCGGCGTGCGCCGCGGCTCAGCCTTCGCGCTCGAGCGCTTCCACGTGGCCGAGCAGCGTCGCCGCTCGCATGCCCAGCCCGCGCGCGAGCGCCAGCAGCAACTCGTAGTCGGGGTCGAGCTCGCCGGCCTCCAGCGCCTCGATGCGCTCGGGCTGCACGCCGGCGGCAGCCGCCAGCGCGGCGCCGGTGAGGGTACGCTGCTCGCGCAGCGCGCGAACCGCTTCGCCCAGCGCGCGCATGTGACGGCGTGCTTCTCGCTCGCTCTCCGACAAGAAATCCTCCCAAATTGGGCTGAAGACAACTGTCTGCGCGGAACTTCGCCACATCTTCCCTAGCTCCTGCAAGCCGGGATAGTCAGGCTGCCGGCCATGCCTGAGCGAAAGTCAAAGCCTCTGCCGGGAAACGTGGCGCTGGCGAAGGTGATCGAGCAGCGCCTCGCCGAGAAGCCGGGCATGACCCAGGCGTCCGTCGCCGAACGCTCGAAGCTGAGCTACGAATCGGTCAACAAATACGTGCGCGGCCAGGTGGCGCCGTCGTACGCGAGGTTCATGCAGCTCGCCCGGGGCCTGGAGCTGAAGCCGAAAGAGCTGATGGCACGACTCGAAGACGAGCAAGGCGCCGACGCGGCCGCCGGCGACGCAGACGCTGACGGCGCAGACGCAGCCGCTGACGACGCCGGCGCAGCCGCTGACGACGCCGGCGCAGCCGCTGACGACGCCGGCGCAGCCGCCGGCGGCGCCGACGCTGCTCAGTAGACGCCGCCCAGCTTGCGATGGTCCCAGCTCGCCCTGCGCCGCTCCACGAACTCGAGCGCCACGCGCTTGGCGGCCTGCTTGTCGACCATCTCCTCCACCTCCCGCGCGAGCTCCGTCGCCGGCGGCTGGCCGCGCGGGCTCGCGTAGCGGGTGAGGATCTCCCGTCCCAGCGCCCTCACAACGTGCGGCTCGCGGTGCACCGCAACGTGGCACTCGAGCATCACCCCCCGCAGCAGCTCGTAGGACTCGCCCGCCTCCACCTGCAGCGTGGGCCGCGCGTCGCGCTCGAGGTTGCGCACCTTCTGCGAGGACGCATACGTCCACGCCCACAGTCGCGGACCGGGCTCTCCTTCGGGCGGCAGTCGCAGCACGTACCACAGCGGCATCAGGTGCGGCCAGCCGCGCGGGCCGAGGGTGGCGCAGGTGACGGTGCGCTCCTCGGCCAGGAACACGCCCACCTCGGCCTCGCTCATCTCGATCTGCGCGCGCCGGCTCACGGCCACGGAGCGTAGTGGCTGCGAGGGTTCAGGCGGCCGCCGGCGCCGCGCTCGCCTCGCGCAGGCGCGCCACCGCCGCGCGCACCGCCTCGCGCGCGTCCTCGGGCTCGAGCACGGCGGCGTCGCCCGCTTCCTTGAGGATCTCGCGCACCAGCCAGTCCACGCCGGCGAAGCTCAGCTCCACCACCACCGCGCCGTCGCGCCACTCCTCCACCACGCGCCGCGCCTCGCGCGCCCAGCGCGCGCGCTCCGGCGAGATCCACACGCGCGCGCTGCGCGAGGCCGGCACCTCGCCGGTGCGCAGCCAGCCGTCGACCTCCGCCGCGGGGTCCACCTCGGGACGCGGCTCGAAGCGCTCGCCGGTGACGGTGGCCTGCTTGATGCGGTCCAGGCGGAAGTGGCGCACTCCCCCGCGCTCGGGGTCGAAGGACGCCACGTACCAGCCCTCGCGGCCGTTGGTGAGCGCGTACGGCTCGACCCTGCGCAGCGCCAGCTCGTCCTCGTTCTCCTTGTAGTACTCGAGCTCGATCAGCTTGCGCTGCACGATCGCCTTCGACACCACGCGCGCCACGTCGGAGTCGTCGCCGGCGCTGCGCGCCACCTGCAGGCCCTGCTCCATCGGGTCCTCGCCCAGCGCCGCCACGATCTTCTTGCGCGCGGAGGTCAGCGAGCCCTCGGGGATGTGCTCGCCGATCAGGTCGATCGCGGCCACCAGCGCCTTCGCCTCCACCGGCAGCAGGCGCGCCGGGCGGTCGAAGTTGTCGCTGTAGGGCTCCGGGTCGACCTCGATCTCGCCCTCGTCGTCCTTGAACTCCGCGTACAGCACGTAGGAGCCGCCGCCGAAGTTGACCACGTTGAGCACGTTCACGTCCTCGCGCAGCTCCTCCTCGCTCACCTGCAGGCGCTCGCAGGTCTCCGCGACCGACACCCGCCGTCCCTCGCGGCCCGCCTGGATCAGCACGCTCGCGAGCGTGACCAGCCGCGCGAAGCGCTCGGGGCGGATCGCCGCCTCGCTGCGCGCCGAAGCGCCCTCGCCCTGCGGGGGCGACGCGCCCTCGGCCGCGGCGGCGTCCTCGGAGCTGCCGGCGGCGCGCGCGCGCGCCTGCGCGCGGGAGGCGGCGGCGATCCTCGCGCCCGCCGCGGGGGCGCTCGCGACGGAATCGCCCGCCGGCGACTCGGTGTGGCGCTCCTCCAGCAGCTCGAGGCGCCGCTGCAGCTCGCCGAGGAGCTCCTCCGGCGCGAGCAGCCGCGCGTTGACGCCGAGGCCGAGCACCCAGGCGATCAGGCTGCGCGGGTTCGAGTAGGGGGTGGCGAACACCGTCTCGCCCTCCGCCGGGGGCGTGCCGTCGTCCTCCCCCTCCGCCAGCGACGCGACGATCTCGCCGTAGCGGCCGTAGTGGCGTTCGATCTGCCAGGCGATGCGCTCGCACACCGCGATCCGCGCGAGGCCCCGCTCCTCGCCCAGCTGCCAGTCCGCGCGGCTGGCGTAGGAGCGCGGGTCGAAGTCCTCGGGGCGGCGGAAGTCATGCTCCGCCTTGGTCGCGTAGGAGACCTTGCCGCGGATGCGCGAGAGGCGGAACACGCGCACCGCTTCGCGCTCGTGCGCGTAGCCCAGCAGGTAGAACTGCCCTCCCTGGAACAGCAGGTGGTAGGGGTCCACGCGGCGGCTTTTGACCTCATCGCGCTCCATCGTGTAGTAGTCGAACACGATCGTCTTGTTGCGGAAGATCGCGGTCTCCACCTTGGCCAGGCGCGAGGACAGCTCGTGGCCGCCGGCCGAGGCGGTGATGCCGAGCGCCACCGAGCGCTGCTCGGGCGCGCGCAGGGGGCTGGGGCGGCCCCAGGTGATCTGCTGCAGCGCCAGGCGCAGCGGCTCCGCATAGGCGAATTCGCCGTCGAGCAGGCTGAGCGCGGTCTGCAGAGCCGCGAGCTCCTTGTCGGTGAAGGCGATCGCCGGCAGATGGAAGTTCTCGGGGCGCAGCGAGTAGTTCTCCTGCTCGGCCGCGCCGTCCGCAGGCCGGTCCACGGTGAGCGCGATGCGCAGCGATTCGAGCTCCGAGCGGTCCGCGTAGAAGCGGCGTGCGAAGGCGTCCTCGTTCATGCCGCTGTAGCCCTCCACGTCGCGGCGGATCTCGAGCGCGGTCACCGGACGGCGCTCGGCCATCAGGTAGGAGATCAGCGACAGCTGGCGGATCAGCTTCTCGGTGTCCTTCGCCATCCGCCAAACGATAGAAGCCGGCGGCGAGACGGATGCCGCCCGGCGGCCGCGACGAGCCGCTATTTGCGGCGTTTGGAGCGCCCTCAGGCGGCCTCGCGCGCCGCCCCGCCGCGCCCGCTCGCCGCGCCCGGCGCGATGCCCTCGGCCGCGGCCGGCACGGCGCCCTCGGCCAGCGCCGGCGCGATGCGCTCGGCCGGCGCCGCCTGCGCGGCCTCGGCGCGGGGCGAGAAGAAGGCGCTCGCACCGAGCGCGCGGTCGAACGGCGACCAGCTGCTGCCGGGCGCGAGCTCCTTCTCGAGGCGGTCGAAGCTGCCGAGCCGCCCGCCGAGGTTGTCCACCATGTGCACGAGCGTGGCCTCGCGGGTGCACGGCACCACCGGGCTGCCGTGCTCGAGCGCGCCGTGGTGGGAGAGGATGATGTGCTCGACCGCGTGCGCGAGCTCGGCTGGGAAGCACGGGATCTGCTCGATCAGGCGGCGGACGCGGTAGTAGCCGAGCGCGATCTCGCCGTGCAGGCGGCCCTCGTCGGTCAGCTCGATGGCGCCGTCGCGCTCGCTGTAGGCCTCGAGCTTTCCGACGTCGTGCAGCAGCGCCCCCGTCACCGCCACGTCGCGGTCGATGCCGGGGAAGGTGGCGCTGATCGCGCTCACCGCCTGCGCCACCCCCAGGCAGTGCTCGAGCAGGCCGTGCGCGTAGGCCTGGTGGTAGTACTTCGCGGCCGGCGCGGTGCGGTAGCCGTCCCACAGCTCGCCGTCCTCTCCGAACGCCCGCGTGAGCAGCGTGCGCAGGTGCGGCTGCTGGATCGTGCCCAGCAGCTCGCGGATCTCCGCTTCCATCTGCTCGACGGCGCGCGCCGGCCCGTCGCGCAGCTGCGAGGGGTCGAAGCTGCCGGGCGCCGCCGCGCCGAGCGAGCGCAGGTTGATCTGCGGCCCGAAGCGCGGATGCACCGTGTAGCGCCCCAGCACGTGCACCGGCGTGCCCGCGCGCGCCAGCTCCAGCACGTGGCCGAGCTCGTCCCACACCATGCACGCGACCGAGCCGGTGCGGTCTCCCAGCTGCAGGCGCAGGTACTCGCCGCCGTCGCGGCGGCGGCGGCGCTCCGCCTCGCGCACGAGCAGCACCTGGTCAATCTCCATGCCGTCCTCGAACTGGTGCAGCAGCATGCAGCTGAAGGTAAAGACGGGTGCGGACGGGACCCCCGCGGGGCCGTGGGCGGGCGCCGCCGCCCGCTGTGGCCGCGACGCCCGCTGAGACCCCGGCGCCGGGGGACGCCCTTGGATCTCTCCCGAGCACCGCCGGAGAGGTGAGACGATGCCCAAGCTTGCGACGCTACCCCCCTGATGCGCGCCCGTGTCGCCGTTTTCATGGCCGGCGCCGGGCATCTGCTGCACCGCGGCAAGCGTAGTCGCGCAGGTCCTGCGTGGCGAGGCTCGTTTTCCACTCTGGCGTCTGTGGACGCCCCACGCGGCGCCCGGCGCGGGGCCGCGACGTGCGCGCTCGCACGACGCGCATAGACTGGCCGTGATGCACGGAATGGCACACCCATGAGCGCCGCGCCCGCGTCCCAGCGCACCACCGGGCAGGCGGGCGAGCGCCCCGCGGCCGGCGGGGCGGCGAGGGAGCGCGCGGCGGCCGCCGTGGGCGTGCTGCCGGCGCAGCGCCTGCGCGAGGCGCTGGCGGACGAGTGGATGGTGGCCGGGCCGTGGCGCATACCGGCGGAGTCGGTGCAGCCGGCGAGCCTGGACCTGCGCCTGGGCGAGCGCGCGTGGGTGCTGCGCTGCAGCTTCCTGCCGGACAGCAACTCGACCGTCGAGGAGAAGATCGAGGACCTCGCCTTCGAACAGATCGACCTGCGCGACGGGGCCACGCTGGAGCGCGACCGCCCCTACCTGGTGCCGCTGGTCGAGCAGCTGCGCCTGCCCGAGGGGGTGCGCGCGAAGGCCAACCCCAAGAGCTCCACGGGACGCCTGGACGTGTTCACGC
>Ga0335075_10014794_pt1 | contig 11701 bp, 12 predicted proteins | sample Lox_Sample_24_FD_206723 | JGI IMG/M metagenome (GOLD analysis project Ga0335075, IMG submission 206723) | Soil microbial communities from Loxahatchee National Wildlife Refuge, Florida, United States - Lox_Sample_2.4 | ecosystem: Environmental > Terrestrial > Soil > Wetlands | place: USA...
TGCCGAGCAGGGCGGTGCCCTCGGTGACGTAGAGGGTCTGGCCGACGGCGTGGGAGTGCCACGCGGTGCGGGCGCCGGGGGTGAAGTGGACGCAGCCGCACGCCATCCGGGACGGCTCGGGCTTGCGAAGGTGGATCGCGTCGATGTAGACGTCGCCGGTGAACCACTCGGCGGGGCCCTTGCGGGTGGGCTGCTTCGGCTCGATGTTCATGCCTGCTCCTTCTGGCTACTGGTTCCCGGGGCGGCGAAGACCTGCTTGGCTACGGCCATGGCCGACATGGCCCGGGGCCAGCCGGAGTAGAACGCCAGGTGGGTGATCGCCTCGGTCAGCTCGGTCACAGTGACGCCGTTGTCCCTGGCCAGGGCGAGGTGGTAGGTGAGCTGCCCGGTGTTCCCGGCGGCGGTCAGCGCCGCGACGGTCACCAGGCTGCGGTCCCGCGGTGACAGCTCCGGGCGGGTCCAGACCCGGCCGAACAGCACGTCGTCGGTGAAGCCGACCAGGCCGGGGGCGAAATCGCCGAACTGCTTCGCCGCGCCCGACGGCTCTTTACCCGGAGCCTGGGCGGCCAGGTTGTCGTGCTCGGTCATCAGGATTGTCCTTTCCGCTGGGGGCTTGCGCCCGCGTTGCCGGGCCGGAGCAGCAGGCTCACCGCGGCGGCGGCCAGGGCCACCGCGGCGGCGATGAGCAGGCTGTCGCGCATTCCCGGCAGGAAGGTGGCCCTGCTGGCCACCAGGGCCCCGAACACCGCCACGGCGAGGGCCCCGCCGACCTGGCGGCTGGTGTTGAACGCGCCGCTGGCCACCCCGGCGCGGCGGGCCGGGACCGCCTGGAGCAGCAGGGCCATCACGGGCGGCATGACCAGCGGCCCGGCCAGGCCGACCAGGATCATCAGCGCGGCCAGCGCCGGAACCGGGGCCGGGGCGGGCAGCAGGGCGATCACGGTCAGCCCGGCCGTCATGGCCAGTAGCCCGGTGACGACCGGGACCCGCGGGCCGAACCGCTCGCCCAGCCGGGGGGCGAACGGAGTCAGCACGCCGCCGGTGAGCATCATCGGCAGGAACACCACCCCGGTGCCCAGCGCCGACAGGCCGCGCAGCTCCTGCAGGTACAGGCTCATGACGAACGGCAGCCCGTAGTAGCCCGTCATGAACGCGAACCCGGTCGCCACGGCCACGCTGACCGTCCGGGAGCGGAACAGCGACAGCGGCAGCATGGGGTGCGCGCCCCGCGCCTGCAGTACCGCGAAAGCCGCCAGGGCCGCTGCGGCGACCGCGAGCGAGGTCAGTACCGGGACAGCGGTGATCCCGTCCGCCCCGGCCTCGATCGCCCCGTAGGTCAGCCCGCCCATCGCCACGACCGCGGCCACCTGCCCGGCCCAGTCGAACGGAGCCGGGTGACGCGGCGCGCGGGCGGTCCGGGCCAGCAGGAGCAGCGCGACCGCGCCGGCCGGGACGTTGACGAAGAAGATCAGCCGCCACGACACCGGGCTCAGCAGGCCGCCAAGAACCGGACCGGATGTGGAGGCGGCGACGCCGCCCATCGACCACATCGCGACCGCGCGGGTCCGCCTGACCGGATCGGGGTAGGCATGGCTGATCAGCGCCATCGACGACGGCATCATCGCTGCGGCCGCCGCCCCCTGCGCGAACCGGGCGGCGACCAGGGCCGGCAGGGACGGCGCCAGTCCGCACGCCGCCGAGGCGAGCACGAACACGGTCATCCCGGTCCCGAACGCCCGGCGGGCCCCGGCCCGGTCCGACAGGGACCCGGCTGACAGGAGCAGCGCCGCGAACATCAGCGTGTACCCGTCGACCACCCACTGCAGGCCGCTCATGCTGCCCGCCAGGGACCGGCGGATATCCGGCAGGGCCACGTTCACGATCACCGCGTCCAGGGTCACCACGAAGAACCCCAGCAGCGCCGCCGCCAGTGACCAGCCGGGTGCCGGGCCGTCCGGCCGCCCGAGGGAGGTGCCGTCGGCCTGCGGCGCTGAGGTACTGGCTGAGGTGCTCACGGCACCGATGCAACCTGCTGGCCTGCGGGCGCGGGAGGTTACGTTTTACCTGGTTATAACAGAACCCCCCTCCCCTCGCGGGGCTGACGTAGCGTAGGTCACGTGAGCAGCAGCAACCGGGCCGACGTGCGGGAATTCCTGGTCACCCGCCGCGCCCGGATCACCCCGCAGCAGGCCGGGCTGACCTTCTACGGCGGCAACCGGCGCGTCCCCGGGCTGCGCCGCGAGGAAGTCGCCATGCTCGCCGGGGTCAGCGCCGACTACTACACCCGCCTCGAAAAGGGCAACCTCACCGGCGTCTCCGACACCGTGCTGGAGGCCGTCTCCGGCGCGCTGCAGCTCAGCGAAGCCGAAAGGCTGCACCTGCTCGACCTCGCCCGCGCCGCCAACACCAGCCCCGCCCGCGCCGCCAAGCGGAAGGTACCCCAGCAGCTGCGCCCGTCGGCCCGGCTCATCCTCGACGGCATGACCGACGTCCCCGCCTTCGTCCGCAACGGCCGCCTTGACGTCCTCGCCGTCAACACCCTTGGCCGTGCCCTGTACGCGCCCGCCTTCGCCGTCCCGGGCCGGGACGTCAACCTCGCCCGCTTCCGGTTCCTCGACCCCGCCGCCCGCGACTTCTACCCCGACTTCGCCGAGTCCGCCCGCACCACCGTCGAGCTGCTGCGCACCGAGGCGGGCCGCGACCCATTCAACACCTCCCTCACCGGGCTGGTCGGCGAGCTGTGCACCCGCAGCGAAGAGTTCCGCACCATGTGGGCCGACCACGACGTACGGCTGCACCGCAGCGGCCTCAAGCGCTTCCGCCACCCCGCCGTCGGTCCGCTGGACCTGCTGTTCGAGGCCATGTCCCTGGAAGCTGACGAAGGACTCACCCTCACCGCCTACACTGCCGAGCCCGGGACCCCGTCCCACGACGGACTCAGGCTGCTCGCCAGCTGGGCCGCCACCAGCCAGCGCGAAGACAGCGACACCCAGCCGGCCTGACGGCCTACGCCCGGGCCGGGCTCTCGCGGGTGGTTGCGGCCCAGCTGGCCACCAGGCGGAGCGCCTCGCTGGATTTGCTGGCGGGCTCGACCGTGTAGGTGATGATCGTGAGGCCCTCGTCGGCGATGACAGCGAGTGCTTCGCCGGTCACTTCGATATCGCCCACGACCGGGTGGTGCATGAGCTTGGTCGCGCTGGTGTGCAGCCGGACGTTGTGCGTAGCCCACCATTGCCGGAACGGCTCGCTGCGGGTAGACAGTTCGCCTACCAGGTCGGTGAGCGCGCGGTCGTAGGGGTTGCGGCCGGCTTCGGTGCGCAGCGTCGCGGCGCAGTCCCGGGCGACGGTTTCCCAGTCGGCGTAGAACTCCTGAGAGCGCTGGTCGAGGAACAGGTAGCGAGCGAGGTTCGGCTGTACGGAGCCCGTCAGGAGGTCGCCGAGCAGGGCTCGCGCCAGGTCGTTGGCGGCCAGGATGTCGAAGCGGCCGTTGCGCACGTAGGCGGGCACGCTGGTCATGCCGTCGATGACGCGCTGCACGGTCGGCCGTACTCGCGGGCGCGGGGAACCGCGGCGTTGCCGGCCGCTGGCGTTGGCGGCCCGGGCCAGGTCGCTGAGGTGGGCGCGCTCGGCCTCGTCGAGGTGGAGGGCGTCGGCGAGGGCGAGCAGGACGCTTTCTGACACGCCGCTGAGGTTGCCGCGCTCCATGCGGTTGTAGTAGTCCACGCTGACGCCCGCCAGGGTGGCTACCTCTTCCCGCCGCAGGCCCTTGACGCGCCGCGGGCCCCCGAAGGCAGGCAGTCCGGCGTCGTCAGGGGTGAGCCGGGCGCGCCGTGAGGTCAGGAAGTCGCGCACTTCGCTTCGGTGGTCCACGGCATCGACGGTACGACGTTCTGGCCGGTCTATGGGTGTACTGCCGTTACCTGGAACGACCGTCACTGCCGCGATCGCCCGCTGCCGGGTTGCATGGGTGGTGCGGGCCGCCGCCCGCTAACGCCCGACCGCAGTGAGAGACGCCCATGAGCAGCATGACGACAGAACCATCGACCGCGGTAGCCGAAGGCGCGATCCAGCGGCGCCATCAGCGGGCCGCGCTGGCCGTCGCGATGCTCGGCTTCGCGGTGGTCGCCCTGGACGCGCAGATCACCAACGTCGCCCTGCCCGCGATCCGCCAGCACCTGGGCGGCGGGCTGTCCGGCCTGCAGTGGGTGGTGACCGGCTACACCCTGATGTTCTCAGCCCTGCTGCTGTTCGGCGGAACCGTGGCCGACCGCGTCGGCAGCAAGAACGCCTACCGCAACGGCATGACGCTGTTCGTACTCGCGTCGGTGCTGTGCGGCTTCGCCCCCAGTCTGCCTGTCCTGATCGGGGCCCGGCTGGTCCAGGGCGTCGGGGCGGCGCTGGTGACTCCGACCTCGCTGTCCCTGATCCGCGAGGCCTTCGAGGACGCCCGTGAGCGGGCCCGGGCGATCGCGTTCTGGGCCCTGGGCGGATCGGTGGCCGCCGCGGCAGGACCGCTGCTCGGTGGTGTCCTGGTGCAGGCGGACTGGCGGCTGATCTTCTTCATCAATGTCCCGGTCGGTGCCGCGGCGATCGCCGTGCTCGCCGGTGTGGCGCCGTCGTCCCGGCGGCGCGCCCACTTCGACCTCCCTGGCCAGGTAACGGCCGTCGTCGCGCTGGCCGCGCTCACCTACGGCTGTATCGAGGGAGGAAGCCTGGGCTTCGGCACCGGGCCAGTCATCGCCGCCTTCATCGTGGCCATCTTGTCCTTCGCCGCGTTCGTGGCCGTGCAGGCCAGGAGCGCGCAGCCGATGATCCCGCTGGGCCTGTTCCGCTCGCGCCCGGTAGCAGTCACCTTGACGGTCGCGTTCATTACCATGGCCGGCTTCTACGGCACCGTCTTCCTGCAGAGCCTGTACTTCCAGGAGCAGCGCGGGCACTCCGCGCTCAGCACCGGCCTGCTGTTCCTGCCGATGACGGCGCTGGTGGCTGTCATCAGCCCGCTGATGCCGCGGCTCATGAACCGGTTCGGCCGCCTCGTCCCGATTGTGGCCGGCCAGGTCAGCATGATCGGCGGGTTCGTCGCCCTTGCGCTGATTCCGGCCACCGCGCCCGTTGGCGTCGTGGCCGTGCTGATGATGCTCGTCGGCGGCGGTGGTGGCCTGACGGTCCCGCCCGTCGCCTCGCTGATCCTCGACAGCGTGCCCGGCTCGCTCGGCGGGACGGCGAGTGGCGTGCTCAATACCTTCCGGCAGATGGGCGGGTCGCTCGGGGTGGCCGTCTTCGGTGCCGTCATCAACGCCAGCGGGCACTTCGCGAGCGGGCAGCGCGCCGACTACCTCGTCATGGCCGTCCTACTCGCGGCAACGGCGCTGATGTCGCTGACCCTGCGTGCAGTCCAGGGAGTGCAGCGCTGATGAGCGAGCCGGTCAACTGGCGGCAGAGGGCTGAAGAAGCCCTGGGGCGCACGGACATCATGGTGCTGGCGACCGTCGACGCGGACAGTGGCGCGTGGACGAGCCCGGTCCAGTTCCAGCGGGGCGACAGCTTCGAGTTGTCGTTCCTCTCCCACCCGGGCACTCGGCACGGCCGCAACATCGGGCGCGACCCGCAGGTCGCTGTCGCGATCTACAGCTGGCCCGGGCCAGCGGGCGGCAACCTCGGCCTGCAGATCACCGGCCGGGCGCAGCCCCAAGGCGACGGCTCGGGTGAGTGGCAGCGCTTCGTGATCCACGCCTCGGAGGTCTGGTGCTTCGACTCCCGGATCGATCACGAACGGCACCGGGTTGGCATCGGGCAGCACCAAGCGACCAAATGACCGGCAAAGGAGCAGGACATGCAACGCATCACCCTTAATAACGGCGTCGAGATGCCGCCGATCGGCCTGGGCGTCTTTCAGTCGCCGCCCGACGAGACCAAGGCCGCGGTCGAGGCCGCGCTCGGCACCGGCTACCGCCACATCGACACCGCCGCGTCCTACGGCAACGAGCGGGAAGTCGGCCAGGCGGTCGCCGCTAGCGGCCTCGCCCGTGCGGACGTCATCATCGAGACCAAGATCTGGATCAGCGACTATGGCTACGACGAGACGCTGCACGGCTTCGATAAGAGCGCCGGCAAGCTCGGCGTCGACCAGATCGACCTGCTGATCCTGCACCAGCCGCTGCCGTCCGCATTCGGCAAGACCATCGAGGCCTACCGCGCCCTGGAAACGCTCCTGGCCGACGGCAAGGTCCGCGCGATCGGCGTCAGCAACTTCATGACCGGGCATCTTACCCGGCTGCTCGACCACGTCACGGTCATCCCCGCCGTCAACCAGGTCGAGCTCCACCCCTATTTCCAGCAGCCGCGGGTGCAGGCATTCAACGCCCAGCACGGGATCGTGACCCAGGCCTGGTCCCCGATCGGCGGCATCACGTTCTACCGGGACAGCGGCCACACCAGCACCCTGCAAGACCCGGTCATCGGGGAGATCGCCCAGGCGCACGGCAAGTCGCCCGCCCAGGTGATGCTGCGCTGGCACCTGCAAGAGGGACGTTCGGTCATCCCGAAGTCGACCAGGCCGCACCGAATCGCCGAGAACTTCGACGTCTTCGACTTCGACCTCAGCCGCGACGAGCTATCGGCCATCGACAAGCTCGACACTGGCAAGCGCGGCGGCCCCGAGCCGGGTGACATCACCCTCGAAGGCTTCGGCCGCCAGATCCCGGAGGCATGATCATGACCAGCACCGCCACCAGCCGGGTCGCGGTCGTCACCGGGGCCTCGTCCGGCATCGGCGAGGCGACCGCCCGGATCCTCGCGGCGGACGGCTACCGCGTCGCGCTGCTGGCCCGCCGTCTGGACCGCATCACCGCGCTCGCGGAAGAACTGGGCAACAGGTCGATCGCCATTCAGGCTGACGTCACCGACCGCGACAGCATCGTGGCTGCGGCCGAGCGCGTTCGGGCCGAGCTCGGCGGGGCCGGCGTCCTGGTCAACAACGCCGGGGTCATGCTGCTCGGCCCGTTCGGCCCGGCCCAGCGGGCCGACTACCGGCAGATGATCGAGGTCAACCTGGCCGGCGCCATTACCACCACCGAGGTGTTCCTCGGCCAGCTGAAAGACGGCGGCGGCGACATCATCAACATCTCGTCGGTCGCCGGCCGCATCGCGCGACCCGGCAACGGCGTCTACGCAGCCACCAAATGGGGCATCAACGGCTGGTCGGAGTCGCTGCGCCAAGAACTGCTGCCCCACGTCCGCGTGGCCCTCATCGAGCCCGGCGTCGTCGCCACCGAGCTGCCGGAGCACATCACCCACGCTGAAACGAAAGACGGCATTCAGCAGCTCTACGACAAGGCCGAAGTCACCCCAGACGACATCGCTGAGGTGATCGCCTTCGTCCTGGCCCGTCCTCGCCGCCTGGCCATCAACGAGATCCTGCTGCGGCCCGCCGGACAGACGTGACTGCCCGGCATGTGACGGTGCGTGAAGGAATTCGCCCTACGTGGATATCACGTGCTCCACGTTATATGCTGTGGTACATGGCAAAGCGCAACCTGACCGTCCAACTAGACGAGGCCACCATCCGGCACGCGAAGATCGTCGCTGCCCACCGCGGGCTGTCGCTCAGCAGTCTTGTCGCCCAGCAGCTGAATGAGCTGGCAGAGGCTGACCAGCGGTACGAACGAGCCCGGGCCGTCGCACTGGGAGCTCTTGCCGACGCTACCGGCGGCGGGTCACCGAGGTGGCGTCGCGAAGAGCTCTACGACCGGTGAAGACGTTTGTCGACACCAACGTCCTGGTATACGCGCACGACACGGACGCCGGAGATCGGCACGCTGCGGCCAAAGCAGTCCTTGCTGAGCTGTGGGACGACCGCAGCGGCTGCCTCAGTACCCAGGTCCTGCAGGAGTTTTACGCCGTCGTGACCAGGAAATTCAAGCCACCCATGCCACGGACGAAGGCGCGGGCTCTCGTAGCGGCCTACGGCGAATGGTCCGCCGTCGCCACCGAACCGCAGCTCATAATCTCCGCGAGCAGACTGGAAGAAGAGCACACCCTCTCCTTCTGGGACGCGCTGATCATCCAGGCAGCCATCCAGGCCGGCGCGGAATGCCTGCTATCGGAAGATCTCCAGAACGGGCGCCGCTTCGGCGTGCTCACGATAGAGAATCCTTTCAACAGGGCCTGACCCCTAAGTCCGGGATGTAGCCAGCCTGACCGCGTACCTGACGCTCGTCGCGCTGCTCAGCCTCGGCGTCGCCACCGCGGTCCGCGACTCCGCGGCCGCGATCGGCCTGGTGCTCGGCGTGCTCGCCCTGCAATTCCGCGACGCGTGACGCCCCGGACTCACCTCCCGCTCGCCTTGCCGCCGATTAGTATGCCGGGTATTATGCTCGACATGATGCCGGACATGGTGATGTCATGAGCGAGCTTGCGAGCGAATCGGTAAGTACTGCGCGTCCGCGAATGCGGACTCCGAGCGCCAGCGAGGTGGCCTCGTGAGCGTCCCCCACGCGCTGCTGGCGCTGCTGTCGGAGGGGCCGAAGTACGGGCTGCAGCTGCGGGAGGAGTTCGAGGCCGGGACCGGTGAGGTGTGGCCGCTGAATGTGGGTCAGGTGTACAAGACGCTGGGCCGGCTGGAGCGTGACGGGCTGGCCGAATCCGACGACGCTGGCCAGGAGGGGCCGCAGAAGCGGTTCCGGATCACGGCCGACGGCCGCCAGGCGCTGGCCGACTGGCTGCGCACGCCGCCGGACCTGACCTCCCCGCCCCGTGACGAGCTGGTGATGAAGGTGCTGGTGGCGGCGCGGGTGCTGGGCACCGACGCGCACGAGGTGATCCAGGCGCACCGCCTGTACCTGCTGGAGCTGATGCAGCAGTGGACGCGGCTGAAGGAGGGCGAGGCCCGCGATGACCTGAGCCTGGCGCTGGTGGTGGACGCCGAGATCTTCCGGCTGGACGCGGTGATCCGGTGGCTGGACGCCGCGGAGGTGCGGCTGGCGCGGGCCGCCGCCGCGCCGCCCCGGCCCGCCGCCGCCCCGGATCCGGCTCCGCGCCTTCGCCGGCTGGAAGCCAGGCGATGAGCCGGCCAGGGGCGGGCGGGGACCCGGCCAGCGTTCTCGAGCTGCGCGGGGTGTCGAAGACCTACGGGCAGGGGCCTGCCGCGGTGCGCGCGCTTGCCGGGGTCGACCTGTCGGTCCGGGCCGGGGAGATGGTGGCGGTGATGGGGCCGAGCGGGTCGGGCAAGTCCACGCTGCTGACCATCGCCGGGAGCCTGGAGGACCCCACCAGCGGGGAGGTGCTGGTCTGCGGCATGCCACTGGCGGAGATGCCGCGGAAGCGCAGGGCCCGGCTGCGGCGCCGCGCGATCGGGTACGTGTTCCAGGACTTCAACCTGCTGCCCGGGCTGACCGCCGCCGAGAACACCGCCCTGCCGCTGGAACTGGACAACGTCCCGGTGCGGAAGGCACGCACCGCCGGGCTGGCAGCGCTGGCCGCGCTCGGCGTGGCCGACCGGGCCGGCTGGTTCCCCGATCAGTTGTCGGGCGGCGAACGGCAGCGGGTAGCGATCGCCCGCGCGGTGGTGGGGGACCGCCGGCTGCTGCTCGCCGACGAGCCGTCCGGCGCGCTCGACTCGGTGAACGCCGGCGACGTGATGCGGCTGCTGCACGAGGCATGCCAGCGGGGCGTGGCCGCGGTGGTGGTGACCCACGACGCGCAGCTGGCGGCCTGGGCCGACCGGATAGTGCTGCTGCGCGACGGGCGGATGACCGGCCACACCACCCGGCCGCCCGGCCCCGAGTCCCTCCTCATGCCGGAAGAGACCCGGTGAGCACCGCCCTGCGCGAACCCCCCGACCTGGACGCGGGTCCGGGCAGCGGCATCGTCGCCCGCCGCGCGGTGTTTCGCTGGGGCTGGCGGCTGTTCCGCCGGGAATGGCGCCAGCAGTTGCTCGTGCTCGGCCTGCTCACCGTGGCGGTCGCGGCGACGATCTGGGGCACCGGCGTCGTCACGAACACGCAGCTCCCGAACGCGACCTACGCGACGTTCGGCACCGCGTCTGCCATGGCGACGTTGCCGGGCGCCAGCCCAGACCTGGCCGCCGACATCGCCGCTATCGCGGGCCGCTGGGGGCCGGCTGATCTCATTGAGAGTCAGAACGTCGCGACTGGCTCCCGACAGTCCGTGCAACTTCGCGCGGAGAATCCGCACGGGCACTACAACTCTCCGCTGCTTGGCCTGGTCAGCGGCGCCTATCCGGCCGGTCCCGGTCAGGTCGCGCTGACCAGCCAGATCGCCAGCCGGTACAACGCCCACGTGGGCGGCACCTGGCACGCCGGCGGCACGACCTGGCGGGTGACCGGCATCGTGCAGAACCCGAGCAACCTGTCCGACGAGTTCGCGCTGGTCGTCCCGGGCCAGGTCACGCATCCCAGCCAGGTGACCATGCTGCTCGGCTCGACCGCGGCCCAGGCGGTCAGCAACAACAACGGGACGGTGCCCGGTGTCCCGGCCGCGACGGTAACGTTGCCCAACGGCTTCTCGGGCGGGCTCTCCCCGGCGGTGGGCGTCCTGCTGGTGGAGGCACTGGGCCTGGCGTTCATCGGCCTGCTGTCGGTGGCCAGTTTCTCCGTGATGGCCCAGCGCCGGCTCCGGGCCGTCGGCATGCTCAGCGCGATCGGCGCGACCGAACGCAACCTCCGCCTGGTCATGATCGCAGGCGGCCTGGTGACCGGCGTGGTCGGCGCGCTGGCCGGGGCGGTGCTCGGCCTGGCCGCCTGGTTCGCGTACGCGCCGACGCTGCAGGAGGATACCGGTCACGTGGTGGACGCGGCGCACCTGCCGTGGTGGGCGTTCGCCATCGGGATCTTGTTCGCGATCGCGACATCGGCGCTGGCCTCCCGCCGCCCCGCGAAGACGATGGCCGCGGTGCCGGTGATGGCCGCGCTGTCCGGCCGTCCCGCGCCGCCGAGAGCTGTGCACCGGTCAGCCGTGCCCGGCGTCATCGTCTTCGCGGCGGGCCTCGCCTTCCTGGCGTTGAGCGGCGGCCTGAATGCGGTGGACGGCGGCAATGGCCCGAACGCGAAGCCGCTCGTGCTCCTGGCGGGCCTGGTCGTCACGATCACCGGGACCTGCTTGCTCGCCCCGCTGGCCATCAGTGTCCTGGCGGCCGGGGCGGCCCCGCGACTGCCGGTCGCGATCCGGATCGCGCTGCGCGACCTGGTCCGCTACCGTGCCCGGTCCGGTGCCGCGCTGGCAGCGACCACGTTCGCGGTGTTCCTGGCCATGGCGATCTGCATCGTCGCCAGCATCAAGTTCGACAACCCGCTCGACTGGATCGGCCCCAACCTGTCAAGCAGCCAGGTGTTCGTCCCCACCCAGGCGAGCCCGGGTGCCGGACAGTCATTGCAGCTCAGCAACTCCCAGCTTGCCAGCCTGAACGGGAAGGTGAACAGTCTCGCCGCCAGCCTGCACGGGTCGGTGGTGCCACTGGATTCCGCGGGCACGGTGTATCAGGTCGGCGCACGGCCGCACAGTCCGCAGAATTTCACTGGCAACGTGTACGTGGCCACCCCGCAACTGCTTGCCACGTACGGGATCAAGGCCAGTCAGATCGCTCCGGGCACCGACGTCCTCACCATGCGGCCGGGGCTGGCGGGCCTGCCGCGCATGCAGATGAGCTGGGGCGGCTATGGCGCGTGCAGTGGCACGTGTATCG
>Ga0335075_10014796_pt1 | contig 11700 bp, 9 predicted proteins | sample Lox_Sample_24_FD_206723 | JGI IMG/M metagenome (GOLD analysis project Ga0335075, IMG submission 206723) | Soil microbial communities from Loxahatchee National Wildlife Refuge, Florida, United States - Lox_Sample_2.4 | ecosystem: Environmental > Terrestrial > Soil > Wetlands | place: USA: Florida...
ACGGAACCCCAGCATCAGGCTCTGCGGCATCGGCCAGGGCTGGCTGCCAAGATAGGTCACTCTGCCGACGACGATGCCGGTCTCCTCGGCGACCTCGCGCATCACCGCCTGCTCTGCCGACTCCCCTGCTTCCACGAAGCCGGCCAGGATCGATACCCGGCGCTCTGGCCACATCGAGTTCCGTGCCAGCAGCGCGCGATCGGCAGCGTCGGTAACCAGCACGATCATCGCCGGGTCCACCCGGGGGAAGTGCTCGCTGCCGTCCACCGGGCACCGGCGGGCGTGCCCGGACGCGAACGGATCGGTCGGCGCGCCGCAGCGCGGGCAGTGGGTGAACGTCTCGTGCCAGTTCCCGAGCGCGACCGCGTGGGTGAGAAGCCCGGCATCGCGGTCGGACAGCAGCGGTCCCGCCTCGCGCAGATAGGCCGCGCGGACGCCAGCGCGTCCGGGCTCAGGCAGCGGCCCGGAGACCCCGAAGTATGCGGCGTCATCCTCGTCGACACCGAGCAGGAACCGGACGCCATCAGGCGCGCTCGCGGTCTCGGTAAAGCTGAGCCGCGCATGCTGATCATCAAACTCACACAGCGCCTGACCACGCTCGACGACCACCACCCTGGTTCCCGCATCCGACCACGCGGCGTCCAGCCAGTCCAGGTCGCTCCGCAGCTCAGCGCGACGGTCGACTTCCGCGCGGGCGAGCGTCAAGTCGGTCAGTGCGGGTCCCGTCTGCGCCGGGCCCCGGCCGGCCCGGCCGGCCGGGGCAAACGCGGCAGCCGCCGATGCGGCACCCGGCCTGGCACTGGCCGGCATGCTCGCCTGGGCGCTCACCGGCCTGCCGTCAGCTCGGCGGCCGCCGCGGCCAGCTCGTCCCACAAGTACGCAGCCGACTCGGCACCCTTGAGCAGCAGCCCCATGTCGACTCGCTCGTTCGGTGCGTGAATGCGGTCAGAGTCCAGTGCCACGCCGAGGAAGACGAGTGGCGCGGCCAGAATCTCGGCCAGGTCCGCCTCAGGGCCGCTGCCGCCCTCCCTGGTGAACAGCACCGGCTGGCCGAAGGCCCGCTCCATCGCACGCTGTCCCGCCTTCACCGCCGGCGAGCCGGTCGGTGAGAAGCACGGTCGCACGCCCTGCCCGGAGGAGATGACGGTTGCCTCGATACCTGGCGGGGTGTGCTGACGGACGTACTCGCGTAGCCCGGTGAGGACCCCGGCCGGCTCCTGGTTGGCAACCAGCCGGAACGACAGCTTGGCATGCGCCTCGGCCGGGATGATGGTCTTGCCGCCCGGCCCGGTGTAGCCGCCCCACATGCCGTTCACCTCAGCCGTCGGCCGCGCCCAGATCCGCTCGAGCGTGGTGTATCCCGCCTCGCCAGCGGCCGCACCGCTGTTGCCGGCTTCCGCTAGCCACGCTTTCTCATCGAACGGGAGCCTCGCGAACAGCTCACGCTCCTCACCCGACAGCGGCAGCACGCTGTCGTAGAAGCCCGGAAGCGTGACCCGGCCGTCTGCGTCGTGCAGCCCGGCCAGCAGGCTCGCCATCGCGTGCAGCGGGTTGGGCACACCGCCGCCAAACGAGCCGGAGTGCAGGTCACGCTCCGGACCGCGCAGGCTGACTTCGGCGTCAACAAGCCCGCGCATGCCGACGCACATCGACGGAACGTTGGCTGCCCACATGCTCGTATCGGTCACGACAATCACATCGCAGGCAAGTCGTTCCCGGTTGACGCGTAGCAGCTCGGCGAAGTGCGGCGAGCCGGACTCCTCTTCGCCCTCGATCAGCAGCTTGAGCGTCACCGGGGGTGCGCCTGCGCCGGAGGCGGCCAGGTTCGCCGCGACGCCGAGCGCATGGAACAGCACCTGGCCCTTGTCGTCCGACGCGCCGCGGGCTAGCAGCAGGCCGTCGCGCTGCACCGGGTCGAACGGCGGGCTGTCCCACTCCTCGAGCGGCTGGACTGGCTGCACATCGTGATGGCCGTAGACGAGGACCACGGGCGCCGCCGGGTCGCTAGCGCGCCACTCAGCGAACACGGCCGGCATCCCCGCCGAGCCAGGCTCGCCTGACGGCCATACCTCAGCCACGTCGAACCCCGTTTCCTGAAGGTGGGTCTTAAGCCAGTCAGCGGACTGGCCGACGTCGTTGCGGTGAGCCGGATCTGCGGATATGGACGGGATGGCCAGCCACTGGCTGAGCGAGCCGAAGAACTCTGCCGCGTGCTCCTCGATGTACTGGCGGGCGTCCATGACTCTCCTCGCTGATGGCGATCTACGGTGCGGGCGGGCGCGGGCATGATGGGCGCGTGGTCACGATCGTAATAGCGGGCCCGCAGGCGACCGGCAAAACGACCCTCGCGCTTGCCCTCGGCCGCGAACTTTGCATACCGGTATTCTCTCGCGACCCCGTGATCGCCGCACTGCTTGGCAAGCGGCCTCGGTGGGTCCGGCGCTGGCTGCGCGGCCGGGCCGCAGCCGCTGGGCTGCGCGTCCAGACGGCGCTGCTGTCCAGGCAGCTCGCCCAGGGCCAGTCAGCGATCATCGAGTGCGTTGCGCCGCTGGCGGCGCGGGCTGAATGGCGCGAGCTGACGGCTGCGGCGGGCGGGCGTTATGTCGGAGTGGAGTGCGTGTGTCCGGATCCGGTCGTGCACCGGGCCAGGCTCGCCGCACGCACCAACTCCAAGGGCCTGCCTGGCGGTGACATGGGCTGGCGCCAGGTGCAGACGACGATGCGGTTGTACCAGGCGGATCCGGCGTCCGATTTCGTGGCGGACGCGCGGCGGCCCGTCGACGAGCTCGTCGCCGAGATCGCTAGCATGACGAGCCCGGAGCGCCCGGCCCGGTAGAGGCGTGCGGAAGGAGCGCTGGATGACGAAGTGGACTGCCGACGCGGTCCGTGCTGCGGCTGCTGCCTGGGTCTGGGTGCCGCCCGACGCCGAGCAGGTGGTGACCAGCGAGTACCAGCTCATCGCCTACCCGGCCCACTTCCACCAGCCGACCGCGGTGGCCTGGTCGAGGCTGACGCGTCCGACCGCCGAGGTGATTGACGAGGTGCTCACGCAGGTCAGGACCTGGGGACGAGACTGCGTCTACTGGTGGATCCGCGCAGATACCGAGCCAGCCACCACGGAAGCGGCACTGCTGCAGCGCGGCGCGACACTGGCCGAGACGGTGCAGACCCTCGCCTATGACCTGTCGGGCGGCTTTCCGGACCTGGATGTAGCCGACGGTCCTGCGGCAGAGCTAGTCCGGGACGAGCGCACGCTGCGCGACAGCCACGACGTATCTGAGGACGTGTGGGGCGAGCACCGGGACTGGAGCGAGGCCGAGTTCGCCGCCGACCTGGCCAGCGTGCGCGAGTCGCTGGAGTCCTGGTCCGATTTCCGGGTCATTGTCTACGTCGACGGCGATCCAGCCGCCACCGGGGGCTGCGGCATCGTCGGTGACGTCGCCAGGCTGTGGGGGGCCTGTACGCTGCCGGCGTTCCGCAGGCGCGGCGCCTACCGGCAGCTGCTCTGGACGCGCATCGCCACGGCGCACGAGCACGGCGCGACGCTGGCCCTGGTGAAGGGCAGGGTGGAGACGTCCGGCCCGATCCTGCGACGAGCCGGCTTCACCCCGTATGGCGAGGAGCGCTGCTACTGCCTGGCGACCTGAGCGAAGCCGACGGAGCACATAATGACCCGCGACGAGGTGACGAGGTGACGAGGAGGACCGGATGCTTGTTGCGTTCTCGGTAACGCCGCTCGGAGTGGGCGAGGACGTCGCCGAATTCGTGGCCGACGCGGTCCGGATCGTGCGTGCCAGCGGGCTGCCGAACCGGACAGATGCCATGTTCACCACGATCGAGGGCGACTGGGACGAAGTGATGGCGGTGGTGAAAGATGCCTGCGATGCCGTAGCCGCGCGGGCGCCGCGGGTCAGCGTCACGCTGAAGGCCGACATCCGGCCAGGCGTCACCGGCGGCATGGAGTCGAAGATGACCTCGCTTGAGCGCTATCTGTGAGAGTCACCCGGTAACGAGCGCGCTGCCGCCTAGATCGGGCTCTCCGGGTGGTGGAAGTCCCACTCCTGCAGTGCGGCGACCGCGAGCCAGTCCAGGCCGCGGCCCACCTCAGCCTCGATTCCGTGCGCGAGCGCGGCCATTGCCGCGGCGGCCGCGTAGCCGTCCGCCTCATCGGCAGCGCTATTGGCGCCCTCGAAAGCGTGGATCAGCAGTTCCTTGGCCGCCTCAGCGCGCGTCGGCGCATGCGAGTAGGAGTTCGCGAGGTGCGAGATGGCCCGCCGCACTACCCGCTCAGCGATGCCGTCGCTCATGGAAACCCGTCGTTCCGTCACCTGCGTGCCTCCATCCCTAGACCGGGGAATCTTACCCAGTCCCGGTGCGAGCCCGAGCACATCACCCGGCCGCCGGCCATTTCGCTAGGGTGCTCGACTGTGACAGCTGAACCCGCCAGCCCGCGCCGAGACGATAACGGCAGCCCCGTGGCCAGCTCGCGTCCAGGCGTCAGCCCGGCCGGCGAGCCGGCCGCAGGAGGATACGATCTGGCCGTCGTCGGCGCCGGAATCGTCGGCCTTGCGGTAGCGCGCGAGTTCCTTCGCCGCCGCCCCGGCGCCAGCATCATCGTGATCGACAAGCAGGCCAGCGTCGGCTATCACCAGACCGGCCATAACTCGGGCGTGATCCACAGCGGCATTTACTACAAGCCGGGCTCGCTCAAGGCACGTCTCTGCGTCGAGGGCGGGCGGCTGATGTACGAGTTCTGCGACGAGCAGGCAGTGCCCTACCGGCGGTGCGGCAAGCTGATCGTCGCGATCCGCGAGGACGAGCTGCCCAGGCTCGCAGACCTGGAGGCGCGCGGCCAGGCCAACGGCGTAGCCGGACTGCGCCGCGTCGGCCCGGCTGAGATTACCGAGATCGAGCCAGAGTGCCGCGGGCTCGCGGCTCTGCATACGCCCGTGACCGGTATCGTCGACTACGGCGTAGTCGCCGCAGCCCTCGAGAGGGACCTGCGCGGCAAGGGCGTCACGTTCGCGCTCGGTCGCGCGATCACCGCCCTGCGCCGCGAGCACGGCAAGACGATCCTCCGGCATGCGGACGGCTCGTTCGCGGCGGGTGCGGCGATCGTGTGCGCGGGCTTGTGGTCGGACCGGCTCGCCGTATCCGCAGGCGCGTCCCCGGACCCGCGCATCGTCCCGTTCCGCGGCGCTTACCTCCGGCTCGCCGACGGCCAGGAACCCGTCGTGCGGGGCATGGTGTACCCGGTGCCTGATCCCGCGCTGCCGTTCCTCGGCGTGCACGTGACCAGTCACATCGACGGGCACATCATGCTCGGCCCGACCGCCATGCTGGTCGGCGCCAGGGACGCCTACAGCCTTCGCACCGTCCGGGCCAGGGATCTAGCCGACACGCTGGCCTGGCCCGGGACCTGGCGCGTCGCGCGGAGGTTCTGGCGCACTGGCCTGGACGAGATGCGCATGGCAGCGAGCCGGAGGGCGTTCATCCGCGCGTGCGCCCAGTACGTCCCGGCCATCGAGGGGATGCGGATCGACCCGGTCACCTCGGGCGGCGTCCGCGCGCAGGCCGTCAGCCGGGATGGTCAGCTGCTCGACGACTTCGCGATCTCGCACACGCCCGGCGCCACGCACGTCCGCAATGCCCCGTCGCCTGCGGCTACGTCCTCGCTGGCGCTGGCGAGGGAACTGGTAGACCGCCACGAGGCGGCAAGCTGACCCGCCGCGGCCCGGCCGGCGGCCTCCGCGCGCCAGCCACCGGTCAGGCACGGCCTTATTGACCCTCTAGATGCCCGACCGGAAAGGGCAGCGTGAGCGCAGCGGCGGTCATCCCGCGCTGCGGCGTGACGGACGAGGACAGGCGCCGTTACCCGCTGAACGACATTCGGCTCCACGTGGATCCCCCGTCCCTGGTGATCCAGAGGGCGCCGTCGGTGGCCAGCGCTACCCCCTGCTGGTCGGTTTCGAACCCGACGAGCGAGAAACCGCCTGACGGCCCCGCAAGCGCGACCGTCCAGGCTCCGCCGGACGAGACCAGGACGTTGTCGTTCCAGGAGAACCGCTTGCCGGTGATCGCCGTCACGCCGTTCGACCAGGCCGGCGGCGCCGTGATCGCCGTCCAGCTCGCCCCGCCGGCTGCCGAGACGTAGGCACTGGCGTACTGCGACGACTGGCCCTGGACGTCGCAGACGAGCACAAGGCTGCCGTCGGTGGAGGCACCCAGCGCGACGAACGGCACCGGCACACCCGATATTGGCGCTGACGACCGCCCGGTAGCTGACGACGTGGGGCACGGCACGGCCTTGTGCAGGCCGGGCTGGGTCCCGGTATACACCTCGACCGAGGGCGGAACCGGTCCGGCGCCCTCCTGGCCGACCACATAGGCGGTCGGCCCGTGTACGACCAGAGTGGCGGTGCGGTCCGGGGTGAAGCCGAGCTTCGTCCACGCAGTGCTGCCGACAGGGGCGCGCCAGACGTCCGCGTAGGGCAGCGGGCCGGCGATCGCCCAGACCCAGCCGGACGCGGTCTCCAGCGAGAGCACCTCGCCGAGCCCGCCGGGCTGCCAGCTGGCCGCGCCGTCCGTGGTGAGCCACAACGCGCCGTCGCCGCTCCACGCGTATCCGTCCAGCGGGGTGGCGAACCGCAGGTGGGTCGCCCCGGCCGGAGGAGCGGGCAGCGCCGTCCAGCTATCCCCCCCGTCGTCGGTCGTGAGCAGCTGCCCGGAGCCGAGGACCCAACCGCGCTGCGCCGACACGAAGCTCACGTCGCTGGCCGCGAAACCGGAGCGGGCCGAGGCCGACGGGCTGCTGGGCGTGGAGGTCGGCGCGGAGCCGGAGCGTACCGGCGGGCTCGAGGTACCACAGGCCGTCACGACGGCCAGGGCCAGGAAGGCGGCACCCGCGGCCCCTGTGCGCATGACGTTCATGCCGCTGCGACACTGCAGCGCGCGCCGGCGTCGGAGGAGTGGATGGCTGCCCTGCCCGGCCCCGGCAGACCTTACCCGGAGCCGTCCAGCCCGGCCCGGGCCCACGAGATCGACCATTCGACGAATCACGACCCAGCTCCTTCTCCAGCACCGGTGGGCCGCACGCCTTGAGCACGATGATCGCCTTCAGCGCATACCTATAACCTCGCTCAGCACGAGCACTTCCCGGCAGGGCTGAACGTCCCGGAACCCGAAACCCGCGCACTCACGCGGAGAGCGATCGGCACAGTGGGCACGCCTCAGGGTCGGCTGGGTCGAAGCGACCTGGAAGCGGCATAACGGCGCGGCCGTCGCACAGCGCGATGTACTCGTCCTGCCGGTGCAGCTCGGCGGCGTGAATCGTCACCGGTTCCTCGCCACGCCTCGTTCCCCGCAGATACCGGCTGGTTTCCGCTGTCATGACGCCCTCCGCCGTGACCGTGCCATGTCAGATACCCGCGAGGTCCGCTGGCAAATCCGGGACGCGCCCCAAGCTCCAGCTCAACGACTCGGGCGCTGCGCGAGCTAGGCGACCTCGATCCTCTCGATCAGCGCAGCCAGCCCCGCCGCGTCGAGCAGATCGGCGGGCCGGACAGTCACGCCGTCGCGCACGTAGTAAAACGCGGCCCGCACGTTGCCGACTGGCACGCCCGCGAGCGCCGCCCAGGCAAGCCGATAGGCAGCCAGCTGCACCGCGACCGCCCGCTTCTCGGCGGCCGAGCCAGGCTGCCGGCCGGTCTTCCAGTCCACGACGTCGTAGCCGCCAGCCGTTGCATCAGCGAACACCGCGTCGATCCGCCCGCGCACTACCCGGTCGCCGATCAGGGTGTCGAACGGCACTTCGACCTCGGCAGGCCAGCGGTTCGCCCACTCCCCCGCCTCGAACCTTGCCTTGAGCTCGGCAAGGTCACCGTCCCCGTCCTCCGCAGCGAGGTCATCGGCGGCGCCGGGGAGCTCTTCCGAGTCGATGAGCTCGGCCTTTCCGAAGCGGTTTTCCAGCCAGAGATGAAACGTGGTACCTCGGGCTGCCTGTGGCACGGGCCTGCGCGGCATCGGGCGGCGAACCTGCTGTGCCAGCTCAGCCGGGTCCCGTGCCATGGTGACAAGGGCTGAGACCGGAAGCTGCCGCGGCAGCCCGACTGGCACGTCCGGCCCGACCCGGCGCTGCGCACGCTCGGCCAGCAGCAGGTCGGTGTCGCGTGCCCAGGCCGCGACGAGGTCCTGGTACGCGTCGTCGTGATCGCCTGCTGGCTCCGGGCCTGCGTGCTCTCCAGAGCCAGCACCCCGCAGCTCGCGAGCAGCCGCCGTCACCAGATCCGCCGCTTCGCGGACGGCCTCGTGGCGTGCGCCAGCCGCTGCCGCAGCCGGCCACAGCGCTGTCGGCGGCTCGGCCAGCGCCGGGTTGACCGCGTCAGGTTCCGGCGCTGGATGCCAGTACGCGACGTCGCCTGCTGCCTGATTTCCGCCAGCACCCTCGCACGCGGCCCGGATCTCGGTGAGGAACTGCGAGGGCCCGAGCCGTGACACGCCGTCCGACCACCAGTGGCCAGAACATGCCAGCAGGTAGGCCGCCCTGGTCGCGGCCACATAGCAGAGCCGCCGTTCCTCCGCGAGCTCACGCGCGGTGCACGCGTCGCCGAACGCGGTCAGCTCCGTCGGCGTCAGCCCCGCCAGGGCGGGCAAGTCCGCAGCGTCACCGCGCAGGCCGAACGGCAGCAGCCTCGCGTTCTCCGTCCACCGAGTGGTGACCCTGGGTCTGGCCGGGAACAGATGCCGCTGCGGGCCGTCAGCCAGGCCCGGCACGAATACCGCCGCCCACTGAAGGCCCTTCGCCGCGTGCACCGTAGCGAGCTTGACCGAGTCCGTCTCGCCGACCTGGCCGGCCTCCAGACCGAACTCCTCCGACTCCGCTGCCGCCAGGTAGGCCAGGAACGCGCCGAGCGTTGGCTCGTGCGCGTCACCCGCGAACGCGGCCGCCGCGTCAGCGAACGCGTCCAGGTCCGCTCTGGCCGCCGCCGGATCCGCGCCGGGACGAGAGGCGACCTCGATGTCGAGGCCGAGCGTCCGCTCAACTTCGGTGACGAGTTCGGCGAGCGGGCGCGCCACGTGCCCGCGCAGCACGCGCAATTCGGCGGCGAGCGCCGTCAGCCGACCGTAGCCCGCCGCCGAATAGCCGGCCGGGCTTCCCAGGTCGTCCAGCGCCTCAATCAGGCTCCCGGCGTCCCTGGTCAGGTCGCTGAGCGCATCAGCCATCGGGTCCTCGTCAGACTGCGGCAGGTCGACCGGCCGGGCTCCGATCGGGTCGGCCCCAGCCGAGCCGGCCCCAGCCGAGCCGGCCCCAGCCGAGCCGGCCCCAGCCGAGCCGGCCCCAGCCGAGCCGGCCCCAGCCGAGCCGGCCCCAGCCGAGCCGGCCCCAGCCGAGCCGACCCCAGCCGAGCCGACACCGCCTGCGTCGCCCCTTGCCAGCGCCCTGGCCCGCCGGCCGACGGCAACCAGATCCGCCGGGCCGATCCGCCAGCGCGGCGAGGTCAGCAGCCGCGCAAGCGCGCCCGACGCGGTCACGTCATGAAGGACCTGCAGCGTCGCGACGATGTCGGCGACCTCGGGCACTGTCAGCAGGCCGCCGAGGCCGACTACTTCGACCGGGATGCCGCGCGCCTCCAGCGCGGCGCGCAGCACGGCGAACTGCGACCGCTTCCGGCACAGGATCGCGATGTCGGCGGGCCGCACCCTGGCGTCGCTGCCGTCCGGCCAGGGACGGCCGTCCGGTGCGGTACCCGGCGTCAGCTCCAGCAGGCCGGCCACCTCATCCGCCACCCAGGCTGCCTCGTCGGCAGCAGACTCCAGCAGCGCGCAGCGCACCAGGCCGCGGCCGGACCGACCCGCAGGAGCGACGAGCAGCGGCACATCCGGTGCCTCGGCGCGCAGCTCCTGCTGAATCGCACCGGCTGCCTGCAGCACCTTTCCGGTGTTCCGGAAGCTGGCGGACAGCACGCGGACGGGCGCCGGCTGACCGCTTGCCAGCGCGAAGTCGGAGCCGAACCGGCGCAGGTTGCCCGCGCTGGCGCCGCGCCAGCCGTAGATGGACTGGCATGGGTCGCCGACGGCAGTGACCGGATGACCGTCGCCGAACAGCGACGACAGCAGAACCAGCTGTGCGTGCGAGGTGTCCTGATACTCGTCCAGCAGAACGACCTGGTACCTGGCCCGCTCCGCCTGGCCTACTACCGGATGCCGCGACGCGATCCTGGCCGCGACCGCCATCTGGTCGCCGTAGTCCACGACTTCCCTCGCTGCCTTGGCTGCGGCGTAGGCGGCTACCAGCGGCAGCAGCTGCTCTCTCGTCCGCTGGGTTTTGAGTGCGTCGGTGACTGCACGCGGCACCCGGCCAGTCAGGCTGTCCCGGCAGTCCGCGAGCCAGCGGCCAACTTCCAGCACATCGCCTGAACCCCGCAGGTGCTCGGCCATCTCGCCAGCCAGCGACAGCACAGCCGCGGTCACTGTCGCGGGCGTCCAGTCGAGCGCGTCGGTCGGCCCGTCATAGGCGGCGACGACCCTTGATGCGAGCTGCCAGGACACCGCGGGAGTGATCAGCCGGAGTGTCGGCTCCAGCCCTTCGCGGAGGGCGTGGTCGGCGACCAGCCGACCCGCGTACGCGTGGTAGGTAGCTATCAGCGGCTCGCCCGCCAGCGGCTCATCGCCATCCTCGGCAGCGGCAGGCGTCAGCTCCAGCTGGAGCTGGCCGATCTGCGGCAGGCCAGCACGGCGCAGCGCGGCCAGCCGCGACCGGACGCGGTCGGCAAGCTCGGCAGCTGCCTTGCGGGTGAACGTCAGCCCGAGCACTCGTTCCGGCCGGACGTACTGGTTGGCAACGAGCCAGACGAGCCGCGCTGCCATCGTCTCGCTCTTGCCCGAGCCGGCCCCGGCGATGACGGCCATCGGCTCGAGCGGCGCGCCGATGACGGCGGCCTGCTCAGCCGTGGGCTCCTGCGCGCCCAGCAGCCTGGCCAGCTGCGCCGGGCTGTACCGGACCGGCTCCATCGCTGCCGTCATCGGTCTCATGGCAGCACCTGCGCGCCGCGCTCGTCGACCGGGCAGCTTGCCGCAACGGGGCAGACCCGGCAGCCGGGATTGGCGGTCGCGCGGAAGACCGGACCGGCCATCCCGCTGGCGACCGTCTCGACGAGATCACGCGCCCACTCCGGGTCAGGGTCGCTGCGCAGGCTTCGCTGCGGCTGCACGCGCACGCTGGCCTTCAGCGCGGCCCGGCCCATCTGGACGAGCTCGGCACCGCCCGGCTCCGACAGGCCGAACTCCTCGAATGCACCAAGCAGCACGGCAAGCTGATAGACACCGAGCTGCGGGTGGCGGTCGAGCTCCGCGTCGGATGGGTGCCCCGTTCCCGTCTTAAGGTCGACCACTATCGCAGCGCCGTCTTCGTCTCGCTCAAGCCGGTCCACCTGACCGGTAATCGTGATCTCGCCCATGCTGACGCGCAGCTGCTGCTCGACTGCGAGCAGATCGCGCGGGTTGCGGCGGTGCCAGTCAAGGAACTTGGCCACCATCTCCTCGGCCACCCGGCGCTGCCGGGCGCTGTACCAGGAGCTGCCGAAGTCCAGGTGCTGCCAGAGCTCGTCCACTCGCTTGGCCACCTCGGCGTCGTCGGCACCCTCGGCAGCCAGTGCGGCGGCAGCGTGCAAGACGATGCCGAGGCCCTGAGCCGCGCCTGGC
>Ga0335075_10014797_pt1 | contig 11700 bp, 14 predicted proteins | sample Lox_Sample_24_FD_206723 | JGI IMG/M metagenome (GOLD analysis project Ga0335075, IMG submission 206723) | Soil microbial communities from Loxahatchee National Wildlife Refuge, Florida, United States - Lox_Sample_2.4 | ecosystem: Environmental > Terrestrial > Soil > Wetlands | place: USA...
CGCAGTCGGTCGTGAGCAGATCGGCCGAAGGAACGCCTTCCGCGCCGCGGAATCCGAGAATCGATCCGTTGCGGGCGCGATGCTCGAGCAATTGCCCGATCTCAATTCCGTTGGGATTGAACAGTCCGCCGTCGTACTCCGCAATGCCGATCACTTTGTAGCCGCGCTCCTGCATGAGGCGGGCGGCATTCGAACCCACGTTGCCGAATCCCTGAATGATCACGCGGCAGCCGTCGCGCTGCATGCTCAGATACTTCAGAGCCTCGTCGCACACCTGAGCGATGCCGCGCCCGGTGGCTTCCTTACGGCCGCGGGATCCGCCGATGTTGAGGGGCTTGCCGGTGACCACAGCGGTGACGGTCTGGCGCATGTGCATGGAGTAGGTGTCCATGATCCACGCCATCGTTTGCTCGTTGGTGTTCACGTCGGGCGCGGGCACATCTTTTTCGGGGCCGAGGAACTCGATGATTTCCGCGGTGTAGCGGCGCGTCATGCGCTCGAGTTCTCCCTGCGACATCTTCTTCGGATCGCAGATCACGCCGCCCTTGGCGCCGCCGAAGGGGATGTTGACCACGGCGCACTTCCAGGTCATCCAGCTGGCGAGGGCGCGGACTTCGTCGAGAGTGACATCGGGCGCGTAGCGGATGCCGCCCTTGCCCGGGCCGCGGGCCTGCGAGTGGAGGACGCGGTAGCCGGTAAACATTTCAATGCGGCCGTCGTCCATGCCGACGGGAAAATGCACAATAATTTCGCGCGAGGGATACCGCAGCACCCGCCACAATCCTTCGTCCAGATTCAGCTTGCGCGCAGCGAAATCAAACCGGGCCGCCTGCGCTTCCCATGGATTGATTTCCTGCTCCAGTGTCATCGTTGCCATATAAGGGGAATCTCCACTTCCTGTGCCTGCTCTTGCCGGGTCGCCCTGGACCTCAAATTTTGTCCGACATCCGTATGGATGCCTATCACCCGTTCGTTCGGGCAATAACCCGTTCCAGGGCCAAACGGTCCGAGTATAGGCCTGGGATGTGGCGGGGGGCAAGGTTTGCAAACTTTAGTCCCGTTACCACCTCGGCCCCTTTTTTGGATTTGTTTCTGTACCTGATCGCGTCTTTTAGCCCAGCGTCGGCGCCCTTCAGCCCAAAAAAGGAAAAGGGACGCTGCAGCCCCCTGATTCCACTCCCCCTGGGTCTCGGCCGCCTACGCCGCCTTCTTCACCGGAACCTGAATCTCCGTCACATACGACTCATCGTCCTGGCGAACCGGCTTGTTGACATGGACGTACATTTCCCGAACCGGACCGCTAATCTCGTATCCATTCTCCGAGACCCACTTCAGGAGAGCATCGTAAGGCTCGCTCAGCCGCTGGTACGACCCGTTGTGTACCGTGCAGGCCGCAGTGGTCTCCGGCAGGTCGTGCACGTCCACGCCCTCTACGCGGCCCACGGCGCCGCGCAGCGTGAAGCCGGCTTCGGCGTCAACATCGTGCTCCTTGTGCTCCTTATCGTGCCAGATGGCGACGGAGATGCCTGCCTGGGCCATCTTCGGCCCCATGCGCTCCGCAACTTTCGGGTAAAGGGCGCCGATCGCCGGGTAGGACGCCACCCTTTCGCGCACAGAGGCGATTTTTTGTTTGGGCAGGCTCTTGATGACCACGTCGTAGGACATATCGTTCTCCTTTTCGATCAGCCGAATCCGGCTGCTGAGTCTGCTGAGGCGATCGGTTTCTTCCTCGACGCGGCGCGCCTGCTCGGCCTGCTGCAACTTGAGCATGCCGCGCATCTCCTCCGCGCTGACGCCGGAGCGCAGCATCTCGCCGATCTGATCGAGGCTGAGCCCGAAATCGCGCAGAGCCAGGATGCGATGCAGCCGCGAGAGCTGATGCGCCGCGTAGTAGCGGTAGCCGGTTTGCTCGTCGATGCGGGCCGGCGTGAGCAGCCCCGCCTGGTCGTAGTAGCGCAGTGTGGTGATGGAGACGTGCGCCAGCGCCGAGAAATCGCCGATCTTCAGCATGGATTCGTTATCGAGTCTCCAGCGACGCGAGAGTCAAGAGCGATTTTCCACAAATCCTAAACCTTATAACCTAGAGTTAAGCGCTCGTTCTTATGCCGAAATACTCCGCTGGCATTCTGCTCTATCGCCGCAAGCCGCAGCTTGAGGTCTTCCTCGTGCATCCGGGAGGGCCGTTCTGGGCCAAAAAGGACGCGTGGTCGATTCCCAAGGGCGAATATGAATCCGGCGAGGAGCCTCTCGCCGCCGCGCGCCGCGAATTCGAAGAGGAAACGGGAATGCCCGTCGAGGGCGAGTTCATCGCGCTTGGACAAATTCGCCAGCCCAGCGGCAAGCAGGTGACGGCATGGGCCGTTGAAGGCGACTTCGACGCGGCAAAGCTCGTGAGCAACACCTGCCTGGTGGAATGGCCTCCGCGCTCAGGGAAAGAGATTGAGATTCCCGAGGTGGATCGCGGCGCCTGGTATTCGGTGGCGGCGGCGCGGGAGAAGATCTTTCGCGGACAGGACAAGCTGCTGGACCGGCTGGAAGCGCATTTCTCTTCAACGCGCTAGAGCGGTCGGCCGCGAGCCGCCGGCTTCTGCCGGACACGCACTTTCGAATCCGCCACGATCCGCGGCTCATCTGTCTTTTCGTGAGCCAGAGATTTTCCGAACTCGCATTTACTCCGGGGGTCAAAGCCCAGCAGACCCTTCACGGCAGCCGCGGCGCGTACGCGCGCTTCGAAGCGGAGGGAAGTTCGAGCGACGGGCTCCGGCCGCCCGAGCAGGAGTTCATCCGCTCCCTCGACGGCTTCTACATGGCGTCGATCTCGGAGACGGGCTGGCCGTATATCCAGCATCGCGGCGGCGCGGCGGGGTTTCTGCATGTGCTGGACGAGCGGACGCTGGGATTCGCGGATTTGCGCGGGAACCGGCAGTACATCAGCACCGGAAACCTGCTCCACGACGATCGGGTGGCGCTCTTCCTGATGGATTACGCTCAGCAGGCGCGGCTGAAGATTCTCGGCCACGCTGAGATCTTCGAAGACACGCCCGAGGCCCGGCAATGGATCGAGCGGCTTCGCATGCCCACGGAAAAGACGCCGGCGGAGCGCGCCGTGCTGATTCACGTCGAGGGTTTCGACTGGAATTGCCAGCAGCACATCACACCACGCTATTCGCAGGAAGAGATCGCGAAGCTGATGGAACCGGTCCGGCGGCGGATGGCCGCGTATGAGGAAGAGATTGCGCGGCTGCGGGGGCTGGTTGGGGAGGGTGCGAAGGCGAAGTAGCCTTTGCCTGCGGCACTTGTTTAGAGTTTCCCGCGTCCAGTCTTGCTCAGAGAGCGGCTGGCCGTCTTCGGCGGAATGTAGTGGAAGCGCACCAGGTAGATCTTCTCGCCGCGGCCGTGTTTCGCTACCTTGAGCAGGTCGAGGACGCCGAGAAAGCCTGACGCGCGGGCCAGTTCGGGCGTGATGTCGGGAAGGCCGATGGGCTCGATCGAGTCGATTTCGATCTCGCCCTCTTCCATGCGGTAGCGTTTGCCCACGCTCACGCGCGGGCTCTGCCAGATGCGCACGCTGACGGTAATGGCGCCGCTGCGCACACCCTCGCGCAGACGTTTCGTGAACATCATGGGTCAGGCTTTAGCCAGCTCGCCGATGGCGCTCACCAGCGTGTCGAGGTCGGCGGGACGGATGTAGACGTGCGGCGTGATGCGGACGCAGCTGATGTTTTCCCACACGATGCCGACGGTGTGAATCTTCCAGCGATCAAAGAGCGCGCCCGAGACCTGCGCCGGCGTCATGCCGTCGATGGAAACGCCGCCGATAGCGCAGGAGTACTCGGGCTGGAGCGAGGTGTGCAGTTTGACTTTCGGCATCGATTGCACGCGCGTCGACCAGTAGTTCTTGAGATAGAAAATGCGCTCCTGCTTGCGGCGCGAGCCGATGCCCTCGTGGAAATTGATGGCCTCGCCGATGCCCTGCTCGAGCGGGAAGCTGCGCGTGCCGATGTCTTCGAACTTGCGGATGTCGGTGGAGTGAGGGTTGCTGGCGCAGACCAGCGGCCAGACCTTCTCGATGTGGTCCTCGCGAATCCACATCATGCCGGTACCGATGGGCGCCGACAGAAACTTGTGCAGGCTGGTGCCGAAGTAATCGCAGCGCAGGTCGGGGATTTTGAAGTCGATCAGTCCGAACGAGTGGGCGCCGTCCGCGAGCACCTCGATGCCGTGGGTGTGGGCCATGTCGGAGATCTTCGCCACGGGCATGGTCTGCCCGACCCAGTTGATCATGTGGGTGACGTGGATGAGCTTGGTGCGCGGGGTGATGGCCTGCTCGTAGGCCTTCACGATCGCGTCGTCGTCTTCGATGGGGAAGTCGAAGCTGATCTGCTTGTAGACGATGCCGTCGCGCTCGGTACGCTGGCGGTAGGCCTCGATCATGTGCGGGTAGTCCTGCTTCGTGCCGATGACTTCATCGCCGGCCTGGAGCGGAATCCCATAGATGATGGTGTTGAGCGCCTCGGTGGAATTGCGGTCGATGGCGATCTCGCCCGGCTTCGCACCGGCGAGGGCGGCCAGCTTCTGGCGGAGGGGCTCGCGGCCCTGGTCGAGAATCTGCCACATGTAATAGGAAGGGCCTTCGTTGGAGAGCTGGTTGTAGCGCTCCACGGCCTCCTGCACGACGATGGGCGCGGGCGATACGCCGCCGTTATTGAGGTTGATGATGTCGGGGTTGACCGAGTAGCCGCGCTGGATGGTGCTCCAGTAGTCCTCGTTCTGAGCGACCTCCGCGGGAGCGCGGCCAGCCACGGAACGCGCCGCTACGGCAAACTCCTCGGCGTGCGCCTGCCGGAACAGGCTGTTGACAGAAAACGCCCCCGCCAGGGTGGCGGTCTTCTTCAGAAACGCGCGACGATCGCTCGGCATCATGCAGAGCAGAGTAGGCCGATTCGCCGTCTGGAATCAACCTGCTTCTTTGGCTCTGTGGCCATTGGCCTTCGGCCTGTACTCTGTTTTCATGCGCCCTTCTCTGCCCGATCGCGCCACGTTTCTGCGCCTCGCTCGCACGCACACGCTGGTTCCGCTGTACCGCACGCTCACGGCCGATCTGGAAACGCCGGTGTCCGCGTTCCTGCGCCTGGCCGCGGCGGAGCCCGAATGCTTTCTGCTCGAATCGGTGGAAGGCGGCGAGCGGCTGGGCCGCTACACCTACATCGGCATCCGGCCCAGCCGCCGCATCGTGTCGCACGGCACCGAAGTCGAGATCACCGAGCACGGACGCATCCGCACCGTGAGCGGCGACGTCTTCGCGCTGCTGCGCGAGGCGCTGAGCGGACACACGCCCGCGCGAGTTCCGGGCCTGCCGCCGTTCACCGCGGGCGCCGTGGGGTTCTTCTCCTACGACGTAGTGCGGCAGATCGAGCATCTGCCCGCCACCAGGCCTGACGACCTCGGCATGCCCGACGCCTGCCTGATGTTTTTCGACGAGGTGCTGGCGTTCGACCACGTCCGCAAAGAAATCCTGTTGATCGTCACAGCCGATCTCACCCGGCAGAAGGCGCAGATCGCGTACACGGACGGCATTCGGCGCCTCGATCGCCTCGATCGCCGGCTCGCCGGGCCGCTGCCGAAGGTGCCCGCGCGCAAAACGGCTCGCGCCGCAGCGAAGCTGCGTCCCACATCGCGCACGAGGAAAGCCGCGTATGTGAAGGCGGTGGAACGCGCCAAGGAATACATCGCGGCCGGCGATATCTTTCAGGTGGTGCTCTCGCAGCGGCTGGACTTCGAGCCGGGCGTCGATCCGTTCTCGGTCTACCGCGCGCTCCGCATCGTGAACCCCTCGCCGTACATGTACTTCCTGCGGTTCCCGCGCAAGACCGCCGGCGCCCGAAAACCGGAAACCACGCACATCGTCGGCTCGTCGCCGGAGCTGCTGGTCCGCGTGGAGGGGCGGCGCGTCGAGTACCGGCCCATTGCCGGGACGCGTCCGCGGGGCGCGACGGAGGCGCTGGATCTCGAGGCCGAGCAGGAGATGACCACCGACGAGAAGGAGCGCGCAGAGCACGTCATGCTCGTCGATCTGGGCCGCAACGACGTGGGCCGCGTGAGCGAGTACGGCAGCGTCAAGGTGACCAATCTGATGTTCGTCGAGCGGTATTCGCACGTGATGCACCTGGTCAGCTCCATCGAAGGCAAGCTGCGGCACGAGCTGAGCGCCGTCGATGCACTGCGATCGTGCTTCCCTGCGGGCACGCTCTCGGGCGCGCCCAAAATCCGCGCCATGGAGATCATCGAAGAGCTGGAGCCGACGCGACGGGGCATTTATGGCGGCACGGTTTTGTATGCGGATTACTCGGGCAATCTGACGAGTTGCATTGCGATTCGAACGCTGCTGGTGGAGGGGAAAAAGGGATTCATCCAGGCGGGCGCGGGGATTGTGGCCGACTCCGTTCCGGAGAAGGAGTACGAAGAGAGTTTGAATAAGGCGAAGGCAGTGGTGCGGGCGGTGGAAAGGGCCAGAGAGGACTAGCCGTCCCGCTCCGCTCGGCTCAGCTTCACAGAGTGGCTACGAGACAACGTTCTCAATATGGATATCAAGATCCAGGTCGTCGAATTGTTGCCGGTCCGGGCTGACCTTTACGTTGACCACACTGATACGGACCCGCAGATTCGTACCCCTCACCATGATTGAGCGATCCTTGCCATAGATTGATTTCTGCGAGCCGTGCGCATAATCCGAGGCGCCGAAAATGAACTTCTGGTAGCCATGCCAGAATTTGGATGGGGCCAGTAGGTTCCTGGTCCCGCGCTCATCGCCGGCGCGCCGCAGAATGAGGTCAATCCCCGCCAAGGGTCCCGCGACCGACGATTCCCGCTCGTACGAAAGCACATAAATGATCTGGCCATCCGTTCCTTTAACAGGGACCGTCCAGCCCTTGCTGGGCTTCGACGGAGTGAAGCTCACGATGGCGTGGACTGGAATTATCGTCGGTACAGTCTGCGGGTAGAGCGGCATCCAATCTACGGTCGCCACCAGAGCAATCACGCACCCGCGCCAAAAGTAGTCAAATCTTCCGGTCACAGCAAACTTTCTGGATGCCCAACTCTACTGCGCGATCTTGTCCACGCTGCCTGAGCCGTTGGTGCGGCAGGCATTGTTGCTGGCAGGTGCGGTCCAGATGGCGCCGTCAGCAAACGTCACCTGATCGAGGGTGACGCGGGCGACGCCGAAGAGATACACGTGCGGAGGAAGCGTGATATGCCGCATCTGATCGAGCGCTTTGTCGAGATCCTGCGTGCCGGACAGCGTCAGGCGCAGTTGCAGCGGATGCGCATCGAGCGCATACACATTCGTCTTGACGTTCACGCGCGCAGTGATCGAAGCGGACTGGATCGCTTTCCCGCTCTGGTTGCGAAAGTGCAGATCGAGGGCGCCGTCCTGTCGGCTTTGCGCGGTCACCGGCAGATAGCCTCCCTCCGGCGCAACGCTCGCGCTTTCCATGTAAAGCGGGCAGCCGGTCTGGTTCATGACGCGGCCAACCTTTTCGGCTTCTGCAGCTGCGGATTTTGCCAGCGCGCTTGCCTGCTGCGGCGTCAGCGCGGCGCCATTTTGCAGTACCACCGTGGCTTGCCCGGAGTTCTGCTGCGCGAAGGCCGCCGTCGCGGCCAGAAGAAGGACAGAGACGAAGAGCTTCATGCGAGCACCTCCGATGCGGCCAGAGTACCATCTGCGGGCCACGACCGTCATACACTGGAGGCAGATGGTTTTCGTCCTCGACAACTACGACTCGTTCACGTTTAACCTGGTCCAGTACATGGGCGAGCTGGGCGCAAAGATTGAGGTGCGCAGGAACGACGAGCTGACCGTCGATCAGGTGGAGGCGCTGCGGCCGGAGCGGATCCTGCTGTCGCCCGGACCGTGCACACCGCAGGAAGCGGGCATCTCGATCGAGCTGATCCGGCGGATGGCGGGCAGGGTCCCGATTCTCGGCGTCTGCCTGGGACATCAGGCCATCGGCGCGGCTTTCGGCGGCCAGGTGGTCCGCGCGCCGAAGCTGATGCACGGCAAAACCAGCCAGGTAGAACACGACGGCAAGACGATCTTCGCCGGGGTCGCCTCGCCCATGACGTGCACGCGCTACCACTCGCTGATCGTCCAGGAAAAGGGGCTGCCCGCCGGCCTCGAGATCTCGGCACGGACGGCAGATGGGACGATCATGGGCCTGCGGCATCGCAAGCTGCCGGTGGAGGGCGTGCAGTTCCACCCGGAGAGCGTGCTGACGCAGGACGGCAAGCGGCTGATCCAGAATTTCCTGGAGCTTTAGCTTTGCGTTTCATTCTTTTACCGCTCTTCGCGTTCGGCTGCGCGGCGTTCGCTCAGCAGGCTCCTCCCGCTTCTCTGGCGACCGTCGATCTCCAGGGCGTGACGCTTTCGGGATACAGCACAGTGAAAGACGGACACGCCACAGTCGGCAACAATGCCTCGATTGCCGCCGGCGACGCGACCGCGCGGGTCGCGCTGACGCGCGGGGGCACCCTGAACGTCTGCGCTTCGACCAAAATTCATCTCTCGACAGACGCGACGACGCCGGGCAGCGGACTGATGATCGCGCTGGACCAGGGCGCACTCGAGGCCCACTACGCGCCTGGCACCTACTCCGATGTGCTGCTGACGCCGGACCTGCGGATCACGATCTCGGCGCCGGGCGAGGCCAACCTGAGCATCCGCGTCAACAACCAGGGAGATACCTGCGTCGACAACCACGGCGATAACGCTCCCTATGTGCTGGCCACCAGCCTGAGGGGCGACGGGGCGTATCGGGTGCAGCCCAACCAACGCGTTCTCTTCGAACATGGCAGCCTGAGCGACGTGGTCGACCGCGAGCCGGAGGCCTGCGGGTGCCCGCCGCCGGTTTCGGTGGCAAGCGCGGGAGCAGCGGGCGCGAATCCCGCCCAGCCCGGCGAAAAGGTCGCGCCAGCGAACGACGCGGCTGCACGAAATCCGTTTCCGCTGGCCCAGAGCGAGGGACTGCAGAAACCCCCGGCTCCCCCAACGACCCCGGCGGTTCCGGCGGGGACGCCGCACATCGAGGTCTCTGCGCCGATCGCCTTCGACGCGAACCATCCGAGCCCGCCGTCGCCGCCCGCGGCTGGCTCAGCGGAAACTGCAGCGGCAACGCCGGTGCCGGCGTCGGCGATCCACACAGAGACGGCCCAGGCTCCGCCGGCCGCACCGGCAAAACCGAAATCGACGGGGTTTTTCGGGCATATTGGGCGCTTCTTCAAGCGGCTGTTTGGCGGGTAGCGATAACCCCTGCGATAAAATCAAAGAGCCGGAGTATTCTGCGCGGATCCCCTTCCGGTCCGCGTTGCGCGGCTTGCGAGCCCCGCGTCATTCCGCAAAAATTTCCGCAAGGAGCTTTACCCGTATGGCGATTCCCGCCACCCAAATGCGTCCGGGCATGATCATCAAGCACAAAGACGATCTCCACCTCGTGTTCTCGGTGGAGCACCGCACGCCCGGCAACCTGCGCGCCTTCATCCAGGCCAAGCTGCGCAACATCCGCACCGGCGCTATGTTCGTGGAGCGCTTCCGTTCGCCCGATCCCATCGAGCGCGTCATCGTGGACGAAGTTCCGATGGAGTTCCTCTACAACGACGGCGACGACTACTACTTCATGAACACAGAGAACTACGAGCAGACCCACCTGAAGCGCGACACGCTGGGCGACGCCGTGGAATATCTGATCGCCAACCTGCAGATTCACGTGTCGTTCCACGACGGCGTGGCCGTCGGCATCGAGTTGCCGCAGACTGTGGAGCTAACCGTGGTGGAGACCGAGCCGGGCCTCAAGTCGGCCACCGCTTCGTCGGTCACCAAGCCCGCGAAGACGGAGACGGGACTGATCGTGCAGGTGCCTCCGTTCATCAACGAGGGCGAGAAGATCCGCGTGGATACGGCCGAAGGGGCCTACCTGAGCCGCGCGTAAACCAATTCGACGACCAGACCCGTACTCGTCCGAGCGCTGGACGCGGCGGGTCTTTTCGTTTGCCCGGATGCCGGGCCAAAGTGGACAAATTGCCTGTTTTGTCCAAAATGCCGATTTTGGACGATTCGCCGCGAGCTTGAGGAGCAGCGAATCGTCCGCTGCGGCAGGGCTGGGCCGTGTGAAAAAGAATTTGGGGCTCCCGCGCGGGGGCGGTTTGAGGGCGCGGCGCGCCGGTATAGTGAATTTTCGTTGGAAACCCGTTCGCCGCAACCGCTCGCATGACAGGTCCGAATCCAGGCGTCGACGCCTACGAATTCATTTACGACAACATCGACAGTGTGCCCCATCTGGAGGCCCTGGTACTGTTGTGGAACAGCCGTCCGGTGGGATGGACGCTCGCAGAACTGGCCTCGAGGCTCTACGTCCCGATCGACAAGGTGGAGGAACTGCTCCGCGACCTTGTCCGGATGCAACTGGTCGCCGAGTCGGCGACGGCGCCTGCGAAGTATTCGTACCTGCCCAAATCGGAGGAGCAGAACGATCTGCTGGTCTCGCTCGACGAGGCCTATCGGAAGGACCTGGTGCGGATTTCGACGATGATACATTCGAAGGCATCTTCCGGCGTGCGTGAATTTGCCCGAGCCTTTCGGCTCAAGCAGGAGAAGAAGTAAGCGTGTCCGCGGCCCTGTATCTCCTCACCATCCTGACAACCCTGGTCTGTTCGGTGCTGCTGCTGCGCGCCTGGTTCCGGGTCAGAAACGGGCTCCTACTCTGGAGCGGCCTCTGTTTCGCGGGACTCACCATCGACAACGTCCTGGTCCTCGGGGACATGGTCCTGTTTCCCGCGACCGATCTCTACACCTGGCGCCTCGCTTCGACTGCAATATCAATTTCGCTGCTGCTGTTTGGCCTCATCTGGGAGCGCCAATGAAGCTCTACCTGAGCAATCTGGCTCCGATGGCGCACCCCAGGCTCGATCTGTTTCTGCTGGGATACGTGGTCGCGGTTTCGGCCGTGGCCGCGCTGTTTTTCCTGCGCTTCTGGAAGCAGACGCGCGATTCCCTGTTCCTCGCTTTTGCGGTGTTCTTTGCCGTGCAGGGCGCCACGCGGGCGTTCGGGCTGTCGACAGCGAACCCGAACCAGGTGGTGGGATGGGTCTATGTGCTGCGGCTGCTCTCGGTGGTTTTGGTGGTGATTGCGATTCTGAGGAAGAATTTCAGCGCAGCGTAAAACCGCTGAGGCGGAGAATCGCTGGGTACACATCACCCGAACGAGGCCAGCGCTTATTTCTCGCGCCCGAAATCAGGGTTGGAGTTCCCACTTCGCCACACCAGCGAGGGACCGGCGATGAGCGCAAAGAGCAGGAGCGCGAAGGCAGCGGCGCTTGCAAGCTGCGGAGGCGGAACGAAACGAATCCCCACGTCGCCGGCGCGCCCAGGAACCGTAGGCGGCCGCAGATCCGCAGAGCGAATCACCCTGCCTCTCTACTTGCTGAGCACCATGCTCACGATCTGCCCATCGACCGTTTTATCGGCGGTGGCGAAGTACTGCGCTTTTGCCTTGAGGCCCTCGATATCCTTGCAGGGATGGAGATCGCCCTGCGGCGTGAAATTGGCCGCGGAGAATTCGATGTCGTAATAGTTGTTGTTGTAGAGCTGCACGGTGCCTTTCGGCCCCACGATTTTCAGCTCGATGACCACGGGATCGCTGCAGGTGA
>Ga0335075_10014798_pt1 | contig 11700 bp, 10 predicted proteins | sample Lox_Sample_24_FD_206723 | JGI IMG/M metagenome (GOLD analysis project Ga0335075, IMG submission 206723) | Soil microbial communities from Loxahatchee National Wildlife Refuge, Florida, United States - Lox_Sample_2.4 | ecosystem: Environmental > Terrestrial > Soil > Wetlands | place: USA...
TTCTATAATATATATTTCATATTTTTACTAATGGCTCTAAATCCTGATTCCCTCGGAGATCTTTCGGGAAGAGTTTATATCGTCACGGGAGGCAATGCTGGAATGTTCGTGTCCCCATTTCCCGACTGCTTCGAGCTCCAGTTGATGGAATTACAGTGGCTATTACAGCGCCCTCCACCTGGCAGAGCATCATGCAAAAGTTTATCTCTGCAGTCGTTCCGAAGCCAAAGGCAATGCTGCCATAGAATCAATCAAAAAGCTCTATCCGTACGCGGATCTCCATTTCCTTGAGATCGACCACTTATCTCTCGCGTCGGTTGTCGCTGCGGCATCAAGATACCTGTCACAAGAAAAACAGCTTCACGGTCTCCTGAACAATGCGGGGATCATGGCTGTGCCATTCGCTATGACACCAAACGGTCACGAGTCAGAATGGCAGACGAACTATCTCGCACATTGGGTTCTTACCAAGCACCTACTGCCTACTATGCTTGCTACCAGCAAGACCTGCGCTCCAGGTACCGTGCGCATCATCAATATAACGAGCTCTGGTCACTTTCGCGCGCCAAAAGGAGGTATCAACTTTGCCGACCTGACGAACAAGAACGGAGCACCATGGTCACGTTATGGACAGAGTAAACTCGCCAATATCCTCCATGCAAAGACTTTAAATAAGAAGTACGGACCAGGTTCACTGGTTGCCAAAAATGGCGGAGGGGAGATATGGACAGCAGCAATACACCCAGGCCTTGTGAAAAGGTAAAATCTAACAAGCCCTGCCACAAAAATATTCAGTCACTGAGCATATTTAAACATCTAGTCAGCTTGCCGCTAGAGCCGGAGATAACTTCGCCGCGATGGAAAAGGTGCTTCTGCTATTGCGGCAATACATTAGTGGTGATGAAGGCTCTTACGCGCCGCTCTATGTTTTGGCGAATAAGGACTTTAAGCTGGAACAAAGCGGACAATACTTACAGCGTGACGTCAAGACAACGAGTTTCTGGCAGAGTTCTCATGCGAAGAATATGAAATTGGCTGAGAAACTAGAGAAATGGGCGGATGAAGAAATGACGAAAGAGGGTTGGGTGAAGACTGCTTGATAGATGCGGCGATTTGAGGAGAGGTGCAAAGCTACGGACACATGCGTTTCATATTTATCGTCCTAAAAGAGGAGTCGGATACTCCCAAGTTATATATCATATAATATTGTTGGGAATGGCCCTGGTGTCGTCGACGGTCTCGATTTCTGTCATTAGATTCCACTCCTATCAATAAAAGCTACTCCTATCATTTCTACTATTCTTGTCGTGTCCCTCATATCTGCCAAGCAGAGTCATAATCTCATTGCAAGAATACAAGATGCCTTTCAAGAATAGATAAGTAGCTCGTAGACAGGAGACAAGTTTTCTTCCTAATAGTGAAATTTCAATCCTGAGATGACGACTTCTACTAAGCTATAATTTAGTAGTATATTTAGGAATATCCGCTATCTGTTTCCTCCTTGGCTGTGCTATGAACATGACACTAAAAAGACAGTGAATGTATCCTGGGAATAGGAACTCCATTATATTATCATCTTTTATCTATGTATATGTTTTCCTTAAAAATATACAAGAAAATTTGCGACGCAATGGCTCCTATACCGCCGTCTTCTTCCCCTTCACGCTTTTCCACTCGACAAAGAAAGAGAGACAAAATGCAACCCCGCCACAGGCAATAGGTAAGATGAATGCCTGATTTAAAGCTAGCATATATGCTTGTAACACGCCCGGTAAGTCTGCAGCTGAAACGACCTCCGGAATATGGGTTGCACCAGCATTGAAGACGACCAGTGGATCCACGTCTGGCGCATATATGGGTATCTGCTTAACTAGTCCATTGACAAAGATGTTCTGTGCCACGGAGATTGAGATTGCGCCACCGAGGGAATTGAAAAAAATAGCGATCGCATTACCAGTAGGCATATCTTTCTGATTCAGCACGACCTGAATGGCCACAAAGGGTACTTGAACACCAGCGCCAGCTCCAAAACCCGAAAGGACTTGGTAGCCAATCCACATCCCGGCACCAGAAGTGGTTGCAAGGGTATACACCATTCCAGCCCCCACCGTGAAAATCGCGGCGCCTATAATCATGAAAGGCTTATAGAAACCGATAACTGTGATTATGCCGCCGATGATGACAGATGCGAGGATAACGGAGAGTAGATAAGGAATGGTGCGAATTCCAGACTCTACAGCGGTTGTCTGCTTGACAGCTTGGAAATAGAAAGGAAGATAGAATATATGAGTATAGACCGCCATGTTAAGGAAGCAGGAGAAGGTGCTGGCAAAGAGAACCGTCCTTTGTCCGAAGATGCGTAGAGGAATTGTTGCACGGTCGCCGCGACGAATTTGGAGTATAATAAAGACAATGACTAGGAGAACAAAGCCAATAAGAAGCCCCCAGACCTTTGAGTCTGACCAAGGATACTTGAATCCACCCCATTGAAGAGCCAAGAGTAAGCAGACGATTGAGCATATGAGGAAGAACGCCCCCAAAAGATCGATTTCCAGAATTTTCTGTTTCCAATTGAGTCCGGTAGACTTTCGAGGGGGCGGCTTGAAAAAAAACCAGACAACTGCAATAGCCACTCCACCAAACGGAAGATTTATCTTAGCGACGTTAGTGCATTGTTGATTACTGAGAAAAGGCAGTGAGTCTCACCCAGAAGCACCACCTCCAGGTAAGCTTGTCGGTAAATGCTCCTCCGAGAAGGGGCCCTATGATAGACGAAACACCGAACATACTTGACAATGTCGCAATATAAATAGGTCGCTTTCTCAGTGGTACTGTAAAACCAACGATTGTCATACCGCCAGAGAAAATGGCTGATGCGCCAGCACCAGCCACAGCTCGGCCAACAATGAGCATGGTCGAACTTGTAGCAGCGGCACAGATCACGGAACCGACTTCAAAAAGGAAAAGCGCACAACAATAGGTAATCCTCACGTCGAAATATGTATAGATTCGGCCAAAGGATGGTTGCAAGGCAGTAGTTGTAAGTAAGTAGGCCGATCCATACCAACCGACATCATCTAATGAGTCAAAGATTGTAGTGATCTTAGGTATCGCCGTCGCGATAATTGTATTGTCCTAACTCTTCATCAATTTTATTCTCAAATAGAATTACCACCTTGAGTTACATACCAATGCCACCATAAAGCTACAAGAGCAATTAGTATGTAATATTCCAGATTGTAAATCAATAGATATACTCACGTTGCCATGCAAAGACCAAAGGTCAGTAGAGCCAATGGAACTCCACTTGGAAAGACCATGTTTGCTTCCTCATCCTCCCCTTCTGCATCTCCATTGCTAGCCTCTACATCCCTCGTATCCCCCTTCTCGTCGGCCTCGATGGAATGTTCAACCGTCGCAACCTTCTCATCTCCCACATGGTTCGTTGGCGCTTCAGCGTCGGGGTCATTTCTTGAGAGTCCAACAACTCCCGCACTACCAGTTACTGGAGATGATACTGCGACGACTTCCTCCTCCTCAACCCTCTTCTCGCCGTGATCTAACGTCGAACTGTCATCTCGAGTCGCTTCGTCTGGAACATGGGCTTCGGCTCCCTCCACGGAACTTGCCTTCAGTCTTGCAGTGTTAGCCATGGTTGCAGGCTCTCCAGCGTTACGCCACTGGCTGAACCGGTTCGCTGGGTATTGGGATGCGGCGAAAGAATTCTCGAGACATCGACGCCGACGCTGGCTATAATATTTCTTTCCCGACTCATCTTCTTATTCCTAGTAGATATGAACATATTTCCTCAGAGAGCAACAGCCCACCAGGGGCCAACCGGATATTCGACTGCCCGGTGCATTTTTTTGTGCACACCTACCAATAGTGGACCACGCCGAATAAGAGATGACGCCGAGTCTCGGTTGCAGTTGCGATCTTGGAGCGGGAATAAAAAAACATGGGATCAGCCCCCCAATGCAGCGCGAACTGCCCCATGTGGAACCGAGGCCGCCAAATAGGTTTGCATATTATTGCTGCCTAGACCAACGGTTCATGGCCCATCGAAATGCACAATTCTATACACGAAGATTTCGCCGCAGCCATATTTAAACAGAGCGCGTAGGTGGGGGTACTGTAATATGAAATCACCGCCCTTAGCTTTTGTGCCACATGGAAGTCTCAGAAACCTGCATCTTAGAAAATCTTTTAATTGGAAAATTCCAAAATGACTGGGGCACGACTGGGGCACCGCTTCCTGCTTCTCTGGACGGATAACTGCAGAAACTTACCAGCATTCCCTCAGTAATCATAATCTGAACCAACGGAAAGCCGGGGATTTGGATCGCTAAGAGATGCGAAAATCTCCTCTTTCACTCCAACCAGGTATATGCGGCCTCCAGTGCCAAGGGCTGCGTCTATGAAATATTGTATGTTGGACTCCGTATGCAGCTGCCAGGAACGGTTCTGAACAAAGAGATCCAACCACTATCATACCACAAGAAACAGAAAGCTTCCCATCTAAGACGGGACAAACTACTCTCTGAAAAAGGAGGTTAGAAGTTTCGGGCAGCATTACTTGTCATTTTCCATCTAAAAGTACATAAGGTTCCATTCGAAGCTTCTATATCCCATTGAAGCTACATCAAGATTACTCCGCTATTCTGAGACACGCCAAAAATGATTGAAAGATGCATATATGCTACCTGTTATACCATAGCTACTCAGACAACTCGTTTGACCTGTACAAGTCAATCAGTCACCGGCTTAGAACTCCAAAGCGCTCGGCACTGTTCTTGCCTACCTCGAAGAACCGCTTCAGCCACCACACCTGAAAGATACCTTCTCCAATCAACACACCCATTTGGAAGATGCTCCACCACTTGACCCGCCCGTTTGTGCTTTCCGCCGTGTTTCGATGTATCCGCTCGCGAACGACGATATAGGATTGCTCATCTTTGACTTGGGCTAAGAGCTCAGAAAGCTGACGAACTAGAGGAGTGTCAGCAAGTGGTTCCATCACTACGAAATACTAAACTTGCCTTCGGCTTCTAAAGGGTCGGACGGCGCCTCGGCCTCCGGAACATAAACGATTCCATGAACATTGAACGAGACCTCTTTACTCGAAGCCGACCAGTGCTCATTGCTGAAGCAATAAACATATCTTCCGTCGTGCTGAGCCGTAAATGAATAGTCTCCGGTAGATACAGCTCTTTGGTGAGTTTCGTAGCCTTTCACGGGGTTTTCTATCTGTTACCCCTTAGTACATCTCCTCCTACACTACGCAGTATAGTGACATACCCAGAAGTCGATATCCAGGTTTCCAGCACCTCCAAATTCTCTGTCCCCAACTTGGAATGTGACCGTCATCTTGTCATCTTTGTGCAAATTCTCGTGGAAGCACTCCCGATCGTGAGCCTTCAGTTGAATATTATGTGCTGCTGCGCCGCCGAGTAAGTAGCTCAACGCAAGCAAGCTAGCCGTTGTAGAGAAACGCATGATTTCGAATTGATCGCTAGAATTATCTGCTTTCAACTGAATGCGGCTATGTCACCGGTTCTGTCACAAAGTTGCTGAAAATTCTCTCCTTTCTGTCAATTCATTGAAACAGACAGATTTAAGGTTTTGCGATAACCAAATAAGGTTTAGCGCATTGGTACCCGCGAGAAATCCGCACTGAAAGACAGAACTGTCCACTGACCCTCACACCCCATCTTACCGACGACTATCATCTACTCGCTAGTACTCCAACATCAGTCCTCCGCCCAACTGGTCGTTGTCGACTTCTCGAACTGTAAGTCAACACTTTTGAACTCTGTATGGAATGCTGCCAGTTAGGTGAAGATGGGTGGCAACAAGTCAAGAGCGCGTGCTCTTTAGCCGATCCTGATACTGCTCTGTTTTGGGACCGAACACAATTAGGCATCCACTTAAACATGTCTTGAAAATATCTGGCTTCTTTCTTCTCCATGCATATGAATAAAGCCATGGTACACGTCTGATCCCATAGCTAATCCTTTACCTCCAACCAGATTCCTCACCGCAACACCAGTCTTTCAAACATCCTCTTCGCATACCTTACATCATGGGTCTCGCGTTTTCAAAGCTGTTCGATAAGCTATGGGGAAAGAAGGAGATGAGAATTCTCATGGTTGGTTTGGACGCTGCCGGAAAGACAACAATCTTGTACAAGCTGAAGCTTGGTGAAATCGTTACTACAATTCCCACAATCGGTATGCATAAGCAATGCCATACGTCCATGGCATGTTGGCCAGGGACTCAATAGATTGGGGCTGATAATTTATCTTACCAGGCTTTAATGTCGAGACCGTCGAATATAAGAACATTCAATTCACTGTCTGGGATGTTGGTGGACAAGACAAGATCCGTCCTCTGTGGAGACATTATTTCCAGAATACTCAGGGTATCATCTTCGTCGTTGACAGCAACGATCGTGACAGAGTTGTCGAGGCTCGGGAAGAGTTGCAGCGCATGCTCAACGAGGATGAGCTTAGAGATGCCCTCCTCCTTGTTTTCGCAAACAAGCAAGATTTACCTGTGAGTTAGATCGATACTGTGAAGTCTCGAAATCAGCTGACTTTTTTTCTTCTTCTCTTTTAGAATGCTATGAACGCTGCTGAGATCACGGATAAGTTGGGCTTACACAGCTTGAGACAACGCGCCTGGGTACGTTTCCATTGGAAGATTTCAAGAAACTTAGAGCAAAGCTAATCCTACACAGTATATCCAATCCACTTGTGCCACGTCCGGTGATGGTCTTTATGAGGGTCTTGAGTGGCTCAGCAACTCTCTTCGGAAGGCGGGTCACTCTTAGACTAGGGTTCATCTAATAATCTTTGGCGCCTCAATTTGTCATGCAATCTGATCTCAAAGCAACCGAAACCTCTCTACTACAAAACTTTCCGCCCTGGTGCTACATTTCATGAACCCTTTCTTCTCTCCTCGTCAACTGGTTAACGTCTATGAGAGGCGCAATGGAATTTGTACGATGACGAAGCTCTGTGTTTACGGCATGTGCATTGGCTCTAGCTTCGTCTTGTAGAGCCTTTTCTTTTGCGTGCTTTTATTCTCTCACCTCTGCCAATGTGGCCTTGCGATATTCCTTGTGTTCAGAAGGTACAAAAGCAGGCAGTAGATGAAGGGGTGAGGGTTGGTAGTCTACTTGAAAAATCGATTCTAAATTAGACCTTAATTTTAAGGTGCTTCCAAAATCACTTGAGTGTGAAGGTTTCATACATGGTACATAATACAACAATTTTGACGGGGGATGTGGTAATCATGTAATATGTGATACATTTTTCCAGTCACTTTTCACCGTCACATGGCATAACCTTATTGAGCTATACACGAGCATTTTTATTCCATGTCTATCGCTACGTATGGTATCGTCATTTCATGAAACTTCTTCGTGTTCCAGTATGACCAGTCGCTGGACATGCCAGCAGAAAGGGGTGATATCAGATCATGGAGGCAAACATGCAGGATAAAGGACTGCTGGCGGTTGACCATTCTCTAAAGCTTTTGCATAGCAGCCTGTGAATAGTTAGCTAAGCAATTTCACAATATAAAACTGAGCTGAACTAACAATATCAGTTGACTGAACATAGTCCTCAAATTCTTGGATTTCCTCCTGCAAGTCATCGAGACCAATCTTATCGTCCTCGATGACAAGATTGATTTGCAGCTTCTTAATACCAAAACCAACAGGAACGAGCTTGGAGGCACCCCAGACGAGACCGTCCTTCTCAATTCCACGGACTGATGCCTCAAGCGCCTTCATATCTGTCTCATCGTCTGAAATTCAAGTCAGTGACAATCGCTCTTATCATATGTAGGTCGTCTTACCCCAAGGTTTGACATCCATTGTAACAACAGACTTTGCCGCGGGCTTGGTCTTGCCCTCCTTCTTCTTCTTGTACTCGGCCAATCTCTCATCTCTGATTCTCGCGGCTTCAGCATCTTCCTCTTCGTCATCACTGCCGAAAAGATCCACCTCGTCATCTTCCTCTTCAGCAGCAGCTGGAGCTTTGGCAGGATTCAGAGTAGCTTCAGTTGTCTCAGGGCCATAGGCCGAGTATGACTTAGAAGCATCTCCTGGGAGTGTGGCAAAATCCTCCGTCCATGATGCCATATGCTTGTACCACCGGGCAGCATGAGGATACTTGGCGGCATCAGGGGCAGTCTTCAGAGCCTTGAAAGTGGCGACATCGGCTTGAGATGGAGAGTAACTATTATGGAAGTCAGTGTTTTCGTCGCACAATAGCTTAATCGAAATCAATAGTTTATAACATGGAATTCAGAGGTGCAATTTAATGCTTTGGTGATCGTCATATGACAGTTCTTGAGGCTGCTCAGTAACACGGACCAATGTTGCTCATCATATAATCGGAGCAGGAAATGCTAGGCTGAAGCCTGCGGAAGGCGTCTGGGCCTGCCACAGAGGGATAACAGATTGAGGACAGATTCACTCACCCGACGATGTATGAGCGCGTAGTCAACCAGCTATTGAGCACTGGATCCTGTTAGTCATAAATTTTCTGGTTTTGCGATCTTGTACGGGACGAGGTTGAAGAGATGAAGCTTACTGGTAAGACCAGCATCGGTAAGTAAGTCTGCGAAACCCATTGTGGCAATTCTAAGGGGGTTTGGAGAGCTTCTTTTTGTCGAGGTAATAGGTAAGGAGAAAAGTCCGTAGAGTCGATGGTGGGGTATTTAGATTGTGAATGTTGTTCTGTACAAAGTGAAAATGTGTGGCTAGTGCACGGTCCAAGCGCTAGGAACTAGAGCAAGGCTTTTCCGTAGCCTCATGCTCCAAAATTTCCAGAAGCCTCGATCGTACCGGTTTAAATGCATTTCTTTTGCTTCTTCGCTTTACCTTTCATTTCAAATTGACATGTCGAATCTACGACAGATAACCTTTTATCTCTCGCTACATTCGTAATACGACCAGTCAGAATGCTAAATCAGCTCTCTACTAAGCGCATGGCCGCCACCATGAGCTCCCGGTATAGCATGTCGTTCATCAACGCAACAAGGCATCTACATAATGGTCGAAGTTTCTCTCGAACCTTAAGTGGAGGGGTTTTTATGGAAAGCCAGAAACACGATAGTAATGGCAAACATCTGAGAAGAACTGGGGAACGCAACATCTTAAGCAATGTTCGACCTCCTCATGCTACATTTCTCCCGACAACGACACAACGATCATATGCCAATGGCCGCCCCCGTCCCCCTGGTGGAACGCACCGTATGGACTTGGGAGGTGGTGGGGAGGAAAAACCAGCATTAGAAAAGTACGGAGTCGACCTCACGGCACGGGCTAGGGCAGGGAAACTGGATCCTGTCATCGGTAGAGACCAGGAAATTGCTCGTACAATTCAAGTCTTATCCCGAAGAACGAAAAACAATCCAGTCCTCATCGGCAATGCAGGAACAGGGAAGACTGCAATCTTGGAAGGTTTGGCACAGAGAATTATTAGGAAAGAAGTGCCAGACTCAATCGCAAATAAGAGGGTCATAGCATTGGATCTAGGACAGCTTATTGCGGGAGCAAAGTTTAGGGGTGACTTCGAAGAGCGTTTGAAAGCTGTTCTGAAGGAAGTGCAAGATGCCCACGGAGAGATAATACTTTTTGTTGATGAGTTGCATACCTTGCTCGGACTAGGCAAGGCTGAAGGGTCAATCGATGCCAGCAATCTGCTGAAGCCGGCTCTATCACGGGGAGAACTTCAGTGTTGTGGTGCCACAACATTGAGTGAGTATCGACTGATTGAGAAAGACACAGCATTAGCACGACGATTTCAGCCTATCCTAGTCAGTGAACCTACAGTCCAGGACACCATAAGTATTTTACGGGGACTGAAAGAGAAATATGAGGTTCATCATGGAGTCCGTATCCAAGATAGCGCTCTCGTTGCGGCTGCGACATATTCGAACCGATACATCACGGACCGCTTTCTACCAGACAAGGCAATAGACCTCATGGATGAAGCAGCCAGCGGTCTAAGATTGCAACAAGAGAGCAAGCCGAATGATATTTTAACCCTAGAATCAAAGATTATGACTATCCAAATTGAGTTAGAGAGTTTACGAAAAGAGACAGATATCGCCAGCAAAGAGCGTCGCGAGAAACTACAAAGTGACCTCAACGCGTACCAAGAAGAAGTCAAGGCGCTGAATGAGAAATGGGAGAAGGAGCGTGCTGAAATAGACGCTATCAAGAAGGTTAAGGAGGATTTAGACAAGGCTCGAATAGAACTGGACCAAGCACAACGGGAGAATAACTTTGGCCGCGCTAGTGAATTGCGATACTCAATTATTCCATCACTAGAACAAAAGCTGCCGAAAGAGGGCGAAACTACGCTAGGTACTATTGAGAATGGCAGCTTAATACACGATGCCGTCACCGCCGACGATATTGCTTCCGTTGTATCCCGGATAACTGGCATACCAGTGTCGAAGCTCACATCAGGTCATGCTGAGAAGTTGATTCATATGGAGGATACCCTGCGGGAGTCCGTGAAAGGCCAAGATGAAGCCTTGAAAGTGGTCTCCAACGCTGTACGGATGCAACGGGCTGGATTAAACGGGGAGAATAGGCCACTTGCTTCCTTTTTCTTCCTTGGTCCGACGGGAGTAGGGAAAACTGAGCTGGCTAAGAAATTGGCAGCATTCTTGTTCGCCACAGAAACCGCCGTGGTCCGCTTCGATATGAGCGAGTTTCAAGAAAAGCATACGGTCTCGAGATTAATAGGCAGCCCAGCAGGATACGTTGGTTATGATGATGCTGGCCAACTTACCGAAGCCGTACGACGAAAGCCGTATGCTGTCTTATTATTCGATGAGTTCGAAAAAGCTCATCGCGACATTTCGACATTGCTGTTACAGGTCCTAGACGAAGGATACTTGACAGACTCGCAAGGTCACAAGGTCGATTTTAGAAACACCATTGTGATTTTGACGTCGAATTTAGGAGCTGAAATACTTGTTGGTGCCGATATACTCCATCCATACAAGGAGGAGCCAAATGGGGATATATCCCCAGACGTCCGCAAGGCTGTCATGGACGCTGTAACAGCCAACTATCCACCTGAATTCCTCAATCGAATCGACGAGTTCATCGTCTTTAAAAGACTTTCTATGGATGCTTTAAGGGATATCGTCGACATCCGGCTAAAGGAACTTCAACAGAGACTTGATGATAGAAGGATCACATTGAAAGCTGGAGAAGATGTGCGCGCCTGGCTAGCTGAAAGAGGATATGATCCCAAATTTGGGGCTCGTCCGTTGAATCGTCTGATTGCTCGAGAAATAGGCAATGGGCTCGCGGATAAGATCATACGGGGGGAGATCCGGAATGGGAGCGTTGCCGTTGTCAGGATCAGGGATGTTGGAGAAGGTCTTGAAATTGTTGCAGAGAATTGAGCAGTGTCTAAGGCATATTGGGCGGAGGCGTTTAAAAATGGCCGTATTAATGACGAAATAATCACTCAGCTCATAACTAATATGTATAACCCTATAAAAGATATAGCAGAGGAAAGATGACTGTACCAACACTATGCATTTTTATTGATGTATAGAGACGAGAAATGAAGATATCCGCTCTACCAATCTAGAGATCAGAATCCTTGTGCAATGCAGCATTTCATGGATTTTCGGCCTGGGCTACCCACCAAGAGCATA
>Ga0335075_10014799_pt1 | contig 11699 bp, 13 predicted proteins | sample Lox_Sample_24_FD_206723 | JGI IMG/M metagenome (GOLD analysis project Ga0335075, IMG submission 206723) | Soil microbial communities from Loxahatchee National Wildlife Refuge, Florida, United States - Lox_Sample_2.4 | ecosystem: Environmental > Terrestrial > Soil > Wetlands | place: USA...
TTCTATGTGCTGTCGACAGGAGAAGCCTTTCAAGATGTCCTGAACGCCCATAAAGAAAGGTTGATCGGAAAGACTGTGTTGAAAAAGTTCGAAGCAGACCTACCATTCCTCCCCAAGGTGCTTCCAGCCAGTCGCCCACTGCTTGGCCTCCGCTCACTGAGCGCATTGGTCTAGATCCTCTCTACAGCCAGGGCACTTCCCCTCCGAATCCATCCTGACAAGGATTTTGCTGCCCGCCTACACCAGAAAGACCCGCGGGGGAAAAATACAGCGATGAGAACCATAAGCCTGAGATTGCAGTCGCACTCACAACTTTCGAGCTCTTCGTCACCTTCAAGCCCTCAATGAGATCCAAACCTCGCTTCAGCTTCTACCTCTGTGCCAATTCCTACCAATTGCCCAAAAACACTTCAATAACGAAACTCTAAAGGGTGTCTGCAGGGCTATGCTAACAGCTTCCGAATCAACCGTCCGCAATGTGACCAAGGACCTACTCAAACTACCCAGGACGTTTACGGCGAGCACACCCACATTCTAGCTCTCTTACCGCGGCTACAGAAAGACTATACAGAACGCTAATAATGGCATACTTGTGGCACCTATCTGCATGAACTACCTTGTTTTGCAACCCGGCGAAGCAGTTTGTGTTCCTGCAGATGGCATTCATGCCTGGCTTTCAGGAGATATTGTCGAGTGCATGGCGCGGTCAGACAATGCCATCAACACTGGCTCCTATCCACAGGCAGACAGACAGCGTCGACCTGTTCACATCGGCTTTGACCTTCGACCCACATAGCGCGGAACAAAGTCGGCTAGAGATGTTGGACTATGAGGGCAATGAGTCGGGAGCTACTCGAGCCTACAAACCTCCTATGTTCCGAGGTTTGGACAGCGACGAGATGTCGCCGCTTTATGAAAATCGCTGTCTCACTGTGGGCTTAGTTCAAATACGATAGCGCCAATCACCGGCTGAATGTTGACGGTGAGGAGTGCTGTCGACGTGGCCGAGTGGGCCGGTAGGGGATAAGCCGTTCACCCGTTGACCAAGGCGATCTCGGGGTGAGCCTCACCCAAGGCTCACCTGGGCTCGACGGCGGCGTCACGCTAGGACTGGAGCAGGGTGAGCCTGGGGGCGGATTTTTGTTATCTTGGCGACCGAAGTAGCATTTCACCGATCCCCATACAGGTGCAAATAAACCCCCGAACCCAACTAGTTTAGAGATCAATGGCACTCTTTCGGCAAATCGAAACGGGATAGTTCCTTCAGAAGTGGATGGTGCATGCGTCACAGCTTGAGTGAGATCGACTCCATAAAGTAACCCATTATGTGAGTGTGCATGAAAGATGGCAAGATCAATTGAAGTCAAAGTAGACTGAGTGCGTAATCTGTCGTTCTCTAGCTAGGTACAGGCGAGTGTCAAGCAAATGGTACTGGAAGAGCTCCTCGCCTGGCTAGCTATCGATTTAGCCATGCCGGTAAATGCTCTAATGGGCTATTCAGCATACGCCCTATGCACCATCACCTTCTCATCCTTCGTCTCAAACTCCACATCTACACCTTGTCCAATAAAGAAGATGAACCCAAAGCTTAGGTCTACCTCTTTTCCTTCAACACGCATTATTCCACTTCCACTTGTAACAATCAAGGTGCTTGGGCCGTTTTAGTCCCCGCATTCATTTTGGTTATGATCATATTGACCTCGAGGTGTCCCACCCGATCGCGCATCGCGTCCCCTCGCCCACTTTGCCAACTATAAAGCCCTTTGTTGGCGGTGATTCCAGAATGCAGAGAATTTTTGGGGGGAGCAACGAAACGTAAGGACTCTTTAGTGGTAGTCTGCCATGCGTAGCTTGGTGCTCATCCCGCCGGGCCAGTGTGTAGTAGTCTACCACGTGTCAGCGCGGGGGATGGGGTGAACTAGTGTTACGAAAGGATGAGACATGGGTTTTCTTTTTGGGTCGTCTTTGAGGAGCTTGGCTCGCCGTTCTATTGGTGACCAACGCGAACTTTGGTTTTTCAGCTGAAGTCTCACTACTTTATTCTTTCCTTCTCCTCATCCGCACATCGAAAACGTCCCGGCTTTCTCATCACCTTTTCCTTCCTGCCCTTATACTCCAATTCAGCAGCAGAAATATGGCTGACGTGCTCGGGCTCACAAGCGACATCGGAACGTGGCTCGCAATCTTGCTCGCCCTCATAGCTCTCGTCGGAATCGTTGGTCCAATACTGGTGCTGCGCAGATCCAGAAGCGAACGCAATCAAGCTCTAAAGGCGATCTACAACCAAAAAACCGGATATGTGACAAGAAGTTTTTTATTCGGGCTCCACGGTATTAATGTTCCGTACTTGGAAGAGCCACCAACTTTTCACACACTTTCACGACCCTCTCGCAATGTTGCTACTTTAGACGTTTCTTCCTCAAGTGGATGGATCAACTTGGCCGCGCTCATCGAATTTTATACCCCAGGGCTAACGAGAAGCAACAAGATTCACATATATGGTAAGTGTGCTTGGTTACCATGCCATCGTTTCTGGATCTTCGCAATTGGATTGCGTGGACGGTATGATGATCGTCTAGATCAAGGGAGGAGTGTTGGGCTTCCCAGCTCGTTAAGGCTTAAGATCCAGGCAGAAGGAGACAATAATGAGGGCGGCTATGGTACCGAACCTTCCACCGAAAAGCTAGACGGCATCACGGGCACCCTCTGGTGGAAACGCAGCCTCAATCCCATGGCTAATGAGGCCGTCATGGATCAAATCTACTTTCAACTAAAGCGCACGGCCACGGGTCACGTTGCTGGCCTTGATATCACACCTCTTTCCACCTTATTTTGGTTGTCTATGGGATGCCTCCCTCTGAAATACTCAGATGGACGTGCGTGTGTCTTTGACTTGAAACGAGTTAAAGAGGATGAGCATTACAAGAGCCGTCGTACAAAAAAAGACCCCAACGACTTGGATGGCAAATTTTGGAAGTTCGCCTGCGGAAACGATAGTCCTAGCAAGTGGGCGAGTGAAATGGGAGCAGACATGAGCAATCGCTGGTACTTAAAAGAAGAAAAATTTCTGGTCATCTCCAAGGGAGACCTTGAAAAACAGTTAGAGGCTGAAAGAGGCGAGTGGTACAGACTTCGCGACAAGGATGATACCTTCTTCCGGAAGTCTGATATTCATTGCCTTGCACTAGCTGTACTACTTGTGGAGATCAGCCCCAAAGGATTTCTCTTCGATCTGGACAACTCGCTTTTCGACTTTATCGACAAGGACGCTGTCGCAACGGTCCCCAATCTGCTCCAATGGACCTTAAAGGGTGCTCCCTTGATGAATATTCAAGAGGAAGACGTCAAGAAACTCAAGGCCGCAGTAGCAAGGTGGGAACTGTGGGAGAATTGCGGGTACAATAGAATGATATTCAGTCGTCAGGACGCCGAGGACTTCTATGAAATGGACGAGATGTTTCGCAATAGGGAGTGGGACATTCCTCTCTGTGCCCAGCACATCATCGCCGTTCTAGCCATCTGCAGCAAAGCCTTCCAAGAGCAACTTAAACAAGTTGCGAATGTAGATCACGACGTGTGTACCATTTCCGTTGAGGTAGACTCTGTCAACAATCTTGTTCGGACGGCTACTACAGGTTCGGAACCTTTCGAGCACATCCTTGATTTCTCAACTGTTTTCCAGGATTACCAGCGGTTATTACCAATTTCGCCAGCAACTTATAACCAACATTTCGAAATTGTGCTGTCAGCATTGAGAGGATGTATGCGGTGTTCATTATTCTGTCACTCACTGGATTCCACAAGGCTAGTTGACTTGATCCAAGGCCTAGAAGACATCGTCTACGTTTCTCCCGGCGACCGGGCTCCCCGCCTGCACCAAATCAGGAAAAAAACTAGCGAGGGAAGGGCTATAGCAGCTGATGATGACGACGTCAATTATTATCGGCGTAGAGCACTCCGCCTATCTGAGACGGAAGACTTTGAATACGCTCCGAGGTCGAGGAGGAGGTCTCCATCCCCAGGGCCTGAGCAAAAGGTCTCCAGAGAGGAGAGCATTATTCGGAGGAACTCGCCAAGTCCGGAAAGATCTCCACCGAGGCGGGAGAAAGAGGCGAACAATGGCGGCGTTACGGATGCAATGATGCGTGCAATGTTGGCGACCTTGACATAATATATAGTCGCGTGGATTCGACCAAGTTCCTTAACATCCTCAACAATCTCTTTATTGCCTGTTCTAACAATACTCAGTGGAAACAAGAGTGATAAAAGTACGGAGCAAGAAGTCTTTGCAGAGGAAGGGAAGACATTGACGCAAGAATTTGGGGCGTGAATTTGTCAGGAAAGGCCTCCATTAACGTTGAGATGGCTGGACTGCATCCCGGGGGCTGTGGAGTCACGATTCAAGTGCAGGGCATCCCATGAATCCCTAAGGATTGTTGATATAATGAAGATATGATTGGCCGTCTGGAATGGTACGAACAGGGGGATGATGGGTTCCTAGTAGAGGTCATTGGAATTCCCTTGGTTGCCGCATTTGTGAGTTGAACTATGATTCGGCCTCGTCTAGAGAAAAAGAGCCTCAAAGGATTCCTCTTCAGCAAGGCTATGGTAGCGTATGAAATGATCATTTTCGATGGCGCTGAGCCTCTGACATATCACGTGGTACGAATAATAGTGTATTACGAGTCCCCTCCAGCACGAGAGCATAGAAAGTTTGTTTCTCTTCCCGCCCATTTCTGGCAGCTCCAACCCCACCTCGATCATCCGACCATCCTACTGCTCCGCGTCCTGATATCAATACGCCACCTACCGGGATTCCGCCACGACATCATAGAAGTTACGAACATTTTCAGAACATATCGCAACCTAGCTTTCCAAACCTGTCCAGAACAGCGAGTGTTCGCAAGCCAGCGGGCTTCTCCCCCTATAAACCCTAGTGCTGACGAGCCGATGGCACAGATGACTTCAGCATACACACATCACGGCCCACGTCGCGAATCATACTTCCCAGAAGATGACACGCCTCACTCGCCAACCATGGCCAGGCCTGAGCCTGCCACGAGTCCTCTCAACAAAAAGTCAATCATCGACTGGCCTTAATGATGCCTCTGACCGTTCTTGGTCGAGAGGTTGCGAGGACTGAAAACTGGGTTGGTGGTCTAAGATAGCCAGCTAGACACGTCGAACATCAATATATTCACCACCACATCCTCTGCGGTGAGCGTTACCCGGACCCACTGCTAACTATGAGATTGAATCCGCCACATTTATAGGAAGGAGCGCTTACTTTGTAGACCTCGGTCCTATCTTTTTCATTGATTTCTGTGCTCGTGACACGAGTAAAGCCGGCAAAAAACCATTCAGCATTGGTGTTAACCGAATCGACCATGGGTTTCATCACGATCCTGCCGGAGCTCGTTGCGATGTAAAATCGAAAAAAATTCCTTTATTGTTGCTAGATCGGGAGCCTCTACTCCTTGTTGAAGACAGTGATGTCTGGCACAAGCCTCGTCGGGAGCTGGGAGACCTCGCTGAAGCGCATCTTTTCGCATTTCTAAGAGGGTCCATCTGGTATGGAGCATGTTCAGTATCGAAGTTCGCACGGGCCAAGACACTGATCCCTTACAGCACATAGCGGTCCAACACCGAATTTTGATTCCTTTTAGTCTTCTTATTGTGCTTCCCGTTGTCTCGAGTGCTGTCTTTCTCTCGGTGGGCCTTTCTCTTATAGCCGTTGGATTCGGCTCGAGCTTCCAGCTCCTCAGCCGTGGCTTTTCGTTTCGCCATGATGGTGGAGAAGGCGGCCGTTGGAAAAGGGAGAAGGAGGAAGGAGGGAGAAGAAGCGGGAAAGCACGCGTTGCTGATTAAACTGCAGGCATGACGGAACGGGCTTCCACGCCCTCAAGTATCTGTCTGTCGGATCCACAAGGGCGAGACGAAGCGGTTGTGCAGGAGGGAGTCCATTTTGGAACCCATAGATCGAGGGTTGGCGTGCACGCGAGCTACGAGGCGCTCACCCTGCCTCACCCTGCTCGCGAGGTGCGAGTGTTTAAAGCGGCATGGTGTGGGTGGGGGGGAAGTCGGGGCGGATTTTAGTTCTATTGTACCACGAATGATTGTAAGACGCTGACATCAGTCTGGCGGAGAAACCTGGATTTTGGGCCTGTAATGGGCAAAGCTCCCCCTCCTGCCCCCGCACGAGCCGGAGTGAATATCATCCCCTCTCTCATAAATCAGTTGCCACTTCTTTTCAGTTGAACAAAACGTGTCTACTTCAGTCCAAGATCAATTAGCAGGTGCTTTGAACATCACAAATATCTAGATCCGCCAAGATGGTCGCCGACAACCCGTCCAGTGAGTATGGTTAGACTGTTTCTGAAGTCCATGACTCTAACAATGCTACTCTAGCTTACCGATATGACGAGAAGCCCGTCTACACGGCCTCAAACGGCTGCCCGGTCATGGATCCCGAATCCAGCCAGCGCATAGGACAAAATGGTCCTCTCCTCCTCCAAGACTTCCACCTGATTGATCTCCTTGCCCACTTCGATCGTGAGCGCATTCCAGAGCGAGTCGTACACGCCAAAGGAGCGGGCGCCTACGGCGAATTCGAGGTCACAGACTCAGTTGCGGACCTGACATCAATTGACATGCTCAGCGAAGTGGGGAAGAAAACAAAGTGTGTGGCCCGGTTCTCAACAGTCGGAGGCGAGAAAGGCTCGGCCGACAGCGCACGCGACCCTCGTGGATTTTCTCTCAAATTTTATACCGAGGAAGGCAATTGGGACTGGGTTTTCAACAATACCCCGGTCTTTTTCCTGCGAGACCCATCGAAATTTCCAATCTTCATTCATACCCAGAAGCGCAACCCACAGACCAACCTGAAGGATGCTACCATGTTCTGGGACTACCTTTCAACCCACCAAGAGTCTGCCCACCAAGTCATGCACCTCTTTTCGGATCGAGGAACTCCATATTCCTATCGACATATGAATGGGTATTCTGGCCACACTTATAAATTCACCAAGCCAGACGGCACCTTCAACTACATCCAGATCCATTGCAAGACGGACCAGGGTAGCAAGACATTCACAAACGGAGAGGCCAGCAAGATGGCATCCGAGAACCCAGATTGGCACACGCAAGATCTTTTCGAGTCAATCCAAAAGGGGGAGTACCCATCATGGACCTGCTATGTCCAGGTCTTGAGTCCTGCGCAGGCCGAGAAATTCAGGTACTGGCTAGACCCTTTGACATAGCTAGGTATATTTGCTAACCACCGAAAAAGATGGAACATCTTCGACCTGACGAAGGTGTGGCCTCAAAAGGAAGTGCCTCTACGCCGCTTTGGCAAATTCACCCTTAATAGAAACCCGGATAACTACTTCAGCGAGATAGAGCAGGCCGCATTCTCTCCCTCGCACATGGTCCCTGGCGTAGAGCCGTCCGCTGATCCGGTATTGCAGTCACGCCTCTTCTCCTACCCAGACACTCATCGTCATCGTCTGGGCGTTAACTATCAGCAAATTCCGGTGAACCGTCCGCTTCACGCGTTCAACCCGTATCAACGTGACGGTCAGATGGCTGTCAATGGCAACTATGGAAGCAATCCGGTAAGATTCTGTGGCAACTGTCTCAGGAACTGGCGCTGACCCCAAATATAGAACTATCCGAGTAGCTACCGTTCAATGACCTTCAAGCCCGTGAAGCCGAGTCAAGAGCACGAGAAATGGGCTGGGGCTGCAGTAGCGCAGCAGATCCCCGTGTCCGACGAGGATTTTGTTCAGCCAAATGGCCTGTGGGAGGTTCTGGGCCGGACGCCGGGGCAACAGGACAACTTTGTTCACAATGTCGCCGGGCATCTATGCACAGCAAAAGAGCCCACTAGAAAACGCACGTACGATCTCTTCAGGCGTGTCAACAAGGCCCTTGGGGCAAGAATCGAGCAGGAAACCGAAAAGCTTGTACCTGCCCCCAAGGCCACTGGAGGCGCCCAGGCTCGTCTGTAAAGGTGAGAAATTTATGGACCGCATCGGACACATCACAGGGATTTCTGCATATTCCTCGTGTTGCCAGATCGAACCGCCCATACCTTAGCAAGATCCCATAGGTTCATCATACATTGCGTTGGACGCCTCATTCTGACGCGTATTCATCCAGGTACACCCTCATAGATGCTCGCGGTCGCAATCCATGTAGATAAACTGTGACATGGAATGAACGCTGATCGCCCGCTCTACACATGCCTTTGATGGCCATACAACGGAGAAATGTGTAGGCGAGCATGTTGTTGTGAAATTATACGATCGGCGATCGCACAGAGGGGGCCATCAATAAGGGCATTGAGCCTTGGTTGAAGAAGCCGGGGACAGTAACTTAGGGATACAATCCTTGAATATCCTGCTCGTGGGGTGCGCAACGAGGCTGCTAGTCCTGCAAGCTAGGCGAAGGTTGGGAAGTCGATCATCAGGGGTGACCCCTTCCCTCCTTCGAGCTGCGTCCAATAGATACCTGTTTCCTCCACAGCCCCAACAGGGAGAGTTCGGTACGTTCCAGTAATGTAGCCCAGGGTGCATTCTATGACGAGGTCTGTAAAGGGAATTTTGTGATAAAAGGGCCTGGCCTGCTTACCGCCTCTTCAACAGCGAATCGGAAGGAGCCCGTGACTAAACATTGCAGCGGCCGGACGCCGGAGGCACCATTCTGCCTGTCATACCCCTACTCCCTGTTAACCACGTTCTGGCTAGGGATCTACCATTCAACCCTGTTCCACCCGCGTCTTTGCAATGGTTTTGGTCTTCAGAGGTGGCAATGGCAAGTCAGTTGCCCCAAAATAAATTCCTTCAACGTTTGCTTGTTGTACATATGTTCTGCGAGTAGTCCCACATCTTCCACGAGGCTCAACCGACGTCACGAGGCACCTCTCGCTCCCTATTTGACAGCTTCCTCGCCCAATAGTTAATCCTGCTCAGATCTCCCTTGTTCAGCACTATTGTCCGTGGCGGAACCGGGCACATGCATCCATCAGAGCCTTTTGCACTTAATGATAGTCCATACCGCTAACCACTAGAGGGCTTGTCCTGCGTCGGAGAATGTTCGAGGCCCCAATAGCTCTTATTCAATTCGACCACGCTATCATTCGTTAGACGGGCCGTTGCATCGAACTCATCACAATTTCTCATTCAGCCTTTTCACTCACCAACACAGCATACTAAAGGTAAGTCATCGAAAGAGACCTCTGACACAGCGTATTGACCTACTTGTCCCACTGTTTCATGTTTTAGAAAGTGTAACTACTCTTACCGTCAAATGCTACAACAGAGGGACAACGCCACATCTCGCCCTCCAACTCATCCGAAGGCTGGCATCTTTCAAGATTGCTCCTAAGCCCTTCAAGGAAAGCTTTCTTACCTCGTCACTAACGCCCCTTATACACACCATGGAGGTCTGCTTCATCACTATTCATGGTACGTCACTTTTGTCGGATTTTGCGCAATCACTCTAATCGCTATTCAGACCTCTCTCTCGACGCTCGGATCAAGTATGTATCCGATTCCGTCGAAGACGTTCTTGGGTACCTTCCTCATGAGGTCAAGGGTAAATCTTGCTGGGAGTATTTTCACCCGAACGAGATTCCCTTTGCCAGAGCGGTCCATGGCCGTGGTATTAACTTAGACAAGGCAGCTTCGCTCAACTATTGTCAGATCAAGCACAAGGATGGGTCTTGGGTTGGTTGCGAATGCGTTTTCACAGTTGTTTACGATGTTCTTGTCGCCTGTACCAGTATATATCGCCGAGGGTCGCGGAGCCGAAGTCAGTACTCTTTTCGGAAACTCGCACTATGGAACTAATGGTCTTGCAGAGCGCGCCCTTGACGCGCCGACTGTTCGAAGGATCTTCTCTTCGTCTCCCAGAGATCCACGATATCACATGTTGTCTTATATTTCCAACAAATTCACCCAGGAGCAAGCGCCGCATTCTCATGAGCCACGAGCGGCATTGTTCCTGAATCGATATACGCGCACGTCAGCGATCATGTTTGCTACGAGTGGGGTCGCCAACATTCTCGGTATAAGGGCGGAGCAACTGATCGGGAAGAGTTTCTATTTCTGCATTGCTGAGAATTGCCTATCGGATGCTGTTCGATGTCTGGAACGTGCCAAGGCCAACGACTCGATAGCATACCTCCGCTTCTGGTTCCGCAACCCACTTCTTGAAGATGACGGTAGCCGAAACGCGTCAGTGGCGGACAGCGATGAGGATGGGGCCGATGATGGAGTGCGCATCGTCAGACCACAAACCAGCCCGGACGTCGCAATCGAACCATCTAATTCATCACGTTCCGAGCGCACTGATAACCTGACGCCAGCTCGACTTTACGCAACCTACAACGAAGAAAATTTGAGATCGTCATCAGGAAACAGCACAGACTTCGAGCGACGCGACTCCGACAGGATCTCCGACTCAGCACCGGCACAGCGCTCAAGATCACCAGCGTCATCGACATCTCCTGCCGATCCAGTTCAACTAAATTTGGAACCCATCGAAGTCGAGGCAGTTGTTTCGTGCAGTTCAGATGGTCTGGTTGTCGTCCTACGCCGTGCCAGACCACTTATCCCACAAGCAGCCCATGCTACGGAACCAGTTAACTACGACCACGGCGTCTTTGCCGCACCATGGGCCCTCGAGCCTATCGGGGTCGAGCGAACTTTGGACGGAGGTGCACTAGATGCAGCTGTTGCTCCAGGAAGCGAGCTCAGACCCAGTCCCGTAATGAGTGCCATTCGCGATGTTGCTGCATTCGCCTGGTCATTGACAGGCATCAATGGGGCAATGGTGGACCTCGCTCGTGGAAAGCCTTCCGGGGAGGCCCAGCCTCCTGGTGGGCTCCCGATATGGGATCCTTCAGCCAATGCGGACCCGGAGAACCAATACAATGGATTCTCTGGAAGTGCACACCGCCCTATCAATCAAGCACAAGCTGATCGTCTTGACAAAGTCGATGTTAGGGATGGTGTGGATGATCGCATAGCCAGTTCCATCAAAGAAGGCACAAAGTCACCGAAAGCCGTCGACGAAAGTAGCAGTGAGGACGAAGTGGTCTGGAAGAGGGCGCCAACAATGCCGGAGTGGCGGCGACCGCCTCGAAGAGCTCATTGGGACGCTTTTGGCTCAGAGGCTGATACAAAGGAGAATGAGAAGGAAGATAAAGCTTCAAATAGCCAACGGCGAAGGCTGGACTCTTAGTCTTTGGCCGTTGGAGGATTCTATTTATGAGTGATGGATAAAGCAATACAAGCCGGCGTTATCTTTCGTTGGCTATACGCAAACGATCGGCGACAGTCCAGGTGGACTAGAATATACGGAAGCAATATTTCGGTTTAGTTGCACTTCTTAGGTAGAGTAATACCATATAAGTCTACGTACCTGTGCACAGGAAAAGGTGACAGAAAACGGCGGCCCTGGGGGCCCGTTTTCGGCACCCTTTCCACCCAAGCCTAACTCGCCGTCTGGCCGCTTTAACCTTTTTTTAGGCCCTGGTGCGCCAAGCGCCCAGAAAGCCTCCAATGCAGACTATTCCTCACGTTTTCGACTCACCTACCCTCCTCACCTCCCCCGTCCTCAGAGGGGCCTATTTTTGCTCCACGAGCTCTGTCCCTAAAATGGACCCTTCTCCATCTACCCTGCGCATCATGGCT
>Ga0335075_10014800_pt1 | contig 11698 bp, 10 predicted proteins | sample Lox_Sample_24_FD_206723 | JGI IMG/M metagenome (GOLD analysis project Ga0335075, IMG submission 206723) | Soil microbial communities from Loxahatchee National Wildlife Refuge, Florida, United States - Lox_Sample_2.4 | ecosystem: Environmental > Terrestrial > Soil > Wetlands | place: USA...
TTCGCGGGTAACGGCCCGTGATCATGATTTCGGCCTTCCCGGGTACGCCCCGGCGGGTATGGGAGGGGGCGACGGAACAACAGGGGAAACACTCGCCACGCAACGCACGTAGGTGCGAAACACCAGATGCTGGCCCCGCGGCAAATCATTCGGGTCCGCGTCGGTCCGCGTCGCGCGGGTCAGCGGGTGAGGAATTCGCGGGTGGCCGCGGTCAGCCGGACCGTCGAGCCGAAGTTCGGCTTCCGTCGTAATTAGCCTCGCGGGGTGGCGACCAGCATCCGCGCTTTGCGCGCAGACGACATCGGCGCCGTGGTCGAGTTCTCGGTCCGCGCGTGGAAGCCGAACTTCGAGTCATTCGCGCGGGTCATGGGGCCGGAGATCTACATGCTGGCGGTCGATCCTGACCACCAGAACCAGGGCATAGGCCTGGACCTGGTCACTTTCGCGGTCGACCGGATCGCCGAACTGGGCATCCCGCTCGTCGAGATCGTCACCGGAGGCGACCCGGGCCACGCGCCCGCGCGATACGTGTACGAGAAGGCAGGGTTCACGGCCTTGCCACTTGTGCGTTACTACAAAACGCTGCCTGGCAAATGATGACGAACTTTCAGTTCGGGCTGATCGTGATGCTGCCGAGGTCAGAATGCGCGGTGATCGTATGCGCGGACGCGGTGGCCTGGCGCACGGTGACCGTGGTCTTCCCGACGTAGGTATGCCCGTTGACCTTGTACGACACGGTATTGGGCACCGCCAGGGAGATGGGGCCTGCGGTGGTCGACGCCTGGACCGATCCCGGCGGGACGGTGAAGGAGGCGTTGATCCCGCCCGCGCTGGACTTCAGCGTGGCCGACGGTGACGCGAGGCTGGTCGCCGAGATGAATCCGGCCACGGTCCGCGCGGTTACCGGCCCGGTCACCGAGGTCAGCGTGATCGAACCCTCGCGGGTGGCCGCGCGCACGGCCACGCCCGGCGGCACCTGCACGTCGTAAGTCACGCCGCAGACGAATTCGGCCGGACACGTGTACGAGAGCGTGAGCGTGGACCCGGACACCCGCCGGGTGGTCACTGGCGGTTTCTTGGAATTGGAATACGACGGCTGCTGGCTCACCCGGATCGCGCCGTGATCGATTCCGGTGACGGTGATGCCCCCGGAACCGCCGTTGATCACCACGGTGGTTATCCGCCCCGTGACGCTGTACGCCGAGGACGGCGACACATGGATGCCCGCGCCGACCTGCCCGAGCGCGCCGCAGCCGGCGATCGCCGGCGCAGCCGCGCAGGCCAAAACGGTGAACGCTAGCGAGAAACGCGAACCACGGAACATGTCCTGACATTCTTCCATTCGCGACGGCAGCTCGGCAAAGGCAGGCAGCCCTCATGATCCCGAAGACTTTTTTCCTAGTGTAAATAATTCATCGTATACTCACACGAAATCTTCGCGGAAAATAAAGTCTTCACGAAAACTTAGGCCAGCTTTCGGCGCATAACGGGCAATGCGACAACCAGCCTGGTTCACTCCTCGAAGCGGCCGCCCAGGTACCGCGCCAAAAACCGCTCCGCCGCGGTGTAGAACTTCAGCCGGTTCTCCGGCTTGGCGAAGCCGTGCCCCTCATCAGGGAACAGCATGTACTCGTGCTCGATCCCGGCCTCAGAAAGCGCTGCCACGATCTGCTCGGATTCGGCCTGTTTGACTCGCGGGTCGTTGGCGCCCTGCGCGATCAGCAGCGGGATCCGGATGTCGCGGGCGCGGGACAGCGGAGACCGAGACCACAGGAATTCCGCATCCGTCTCCGGGTTGCCGACCCGCCGGTAAAGCTGCGCGACCGCCGGCGCCCAGTACGGGGGAATCGTCTCTAGCAGCGTCTTGAGGTTGGACGGCCCGACGATGTCGACCGCGCAGCGGAAAACGGATGGCGTGAACGCCGCCCCGACCAGCGCCGCGTATCCGCCGTAGGAACCCCCGTAGACCGCCACCCGCGACGGGTCCGCCCAGCCCTGGCCGACGACGTGGCGCACCGCGTCGATCAGGTCGTCGTGCATCTTGCCGCCCCATTCCCTGTCCCCGGCGGCGACGAACGCCTTGCCGTAGCCGGTGGAGCCGCGGTAGTTGACCTGAACGCACAGGTAGCCGCGGTTGGCGAGCCACTGCGCCTCGCCGTCGTACCCCCACACGTCGCGGGCCTGCGGGCCGCCGTGCACGTTCAGCACGGCCGGCAGCCCCGCCCGGCCGAGACCCGGCGGGAACGTCACGTACCCGTGCACGACGAGGCCGTCCCGCGCGGTATAGGAGAACGGCTCCATCGGCGCGAGCTCATAGCGCGACAGCGCCGGCTGGTGCTCGAACAGCAGCCGCCCGGACTGGGTCGCCCGGTCGTACAGGAAGTACGGGATGGGCCCGGTGTCGTTGGTGAAGCCGACCAGCCAGGTGGCGTTGGCCTCGTCCCGCCCGGCGAGCATCGGATCGCCCGGGTGCAGTGCCCGTACCGTCTTCAGGTCGGCCTCGACGGACGGGTCAAGCACCACGTACGACATCCGTTCGGAGCGGATCGTGACGATTTGCGGGTCGCGGGTGTCGGGATGCAGCATCGCGCCGGACACGTCGGCGGCCGGGTCCTCGGCCAGCACGGTAGCCGCGCCGGTAGCCAGGTCGATCCTGGTCAGCCGCCCGGTGTTCGCGTCGGCCGCGCTGATCATCAGCAGCGACCCGCCGTCGCCGCTGAACGACAGCACGTCGGTGGACATCACGTCCTCGGCGGGGATGGTCAGCAGCTTGCGCCACTCCGAACCCCCGTCGTCCCGCACCAGCAGGTCGAAGCTGCCGTCCGGCAGCGGGGCCAGCGCGCACCGGACCACGAGGTCCTCGTCGGCCACCCATCCGGCGTAGCCGGGGTTGGCGATCTCCTTGACCAGCGAGCCGGTGGTCAGGTCCAGCCGGTACACGTCGTGCAGTTGCGGGTTGTCGTGGTTGATCCCGACCAGCACCTCGGCGGGCCGGCGCTTGCTTGTGGCGATGATGTCCGCGTGGATCCCGTCGAACGGCGTGAGATCGCGCCGCGCCATCGTCGTGAGGTCGACGTCGTACAGCCGCCAGTTCTCATCGCCACCGGCGTCCTGCAGGTACAGCAGGTGCCTGCCGTCCCGTGCCCAGCTGAACACCCGTATTCCCCGGTCGGTGTCCTCGGTGACCGCCCGCGCGGCGGCCCAGTCCGTCCCGTCCGGGCCGATCGGCGCGACCCACACGTTCAGCACGCCGTCGCGGGGCGCGATCCAGGCCAGCCGTGAGCCGTCCGGCGAGATCCGCGGGCTGGTCCGCTCCGGATTGCCGAAAAGCACATTTCGCGGGATGAGTTCCACCATGTCATCATGCTTATCACACGGTGCGACACACCCGCGCCGGGCCCGGTCGCCGGTATACGGTTGCACCGTGAGCGGCTCGCGCACTTCGCTGACCGGATGGCTGGCCCGGATGGGTTTCGCGAACGCCGCGCGTGCCGAACGCCAGCTCGCCAACCTCGGTATCACCGGCGACGAACCGGTGCTCGCCGCACTCGCCCAGGCGGCCGACCCCGAACTCGCCCTCACCGGCCTCGCCCAGATCGCCGAGCGCAGCGAGGGCCTGCACGGCACCCTGAACACCGACGCGGCCTTCCGCGTGAGGCTGACCGCCGTCCTCGGCGTCAGCAAGGCGCTCGCCGACCACCTGACCCGGCACCCGGCCGACTGCGAGGTGCTGCGCGGCCCCGGAGCCGACCGCCGTCCCGAACCGGCCGAGATCCGCGCCGAGCTGCTGCGGGCCGTCGCCGCCGACCCGGTCGCGAAAGAGCCGGTGGCGAACCCGGAAAAGCTCGGCGTCGACCCGGCCGCGGCCCTCGCCGCCGCATACCGCCGCCGCCTGCTGCACCTGGCGGCCAGGGACCAGGGCGGCCTGGCCACGATCGAGGAGGTGGCGGCCGAACTCGCCGACATCGCCGCCGCGGTGCTCGAGGCGGCCCTGGCCACCGCGCGCGCCGAGCTGCCGCCGGGCGGCGCTGCCTGCCGGCTCGCGGTGATCGCGATGGGCAAGGGCGGCGGCCGCGAGCTGAACTACGCCAGCGACGTCGACGTGATCTTCGTCGCCGAGCCCGCCGAGCCCGCCGAGGCCGGCCAGCTTGACCCGGATGATAACAGCAAGAAGCTCGGCGAGCAGCAGGCTCTCCAGACGGCCACCCGCCTCGCCTCCGGCCTGATCCAGGTGTGCGAGCGCTCCACCCCCGAGGGCAGCATCTTCCCCGTCGACCCGAACCTCCGCCCCGAAGGCAGGAACGGCCCGCTGGTCCGCACGCTGGCCAGCCACCTCGCGTACTACGACCGGTGGGCGAAGACCTGGGAGTTCCAGGCGCTGCTCAAGGCCCGGCCCGTCGCGGGCGACGCCGAGCTCGGCAGGAAGTACGCCGACGCGGTCACCCCGCTGGTCTGGCAGGCCTCGCGGCGCGAGCACTTCGTCGAGGACGTGCAGGCGATGCGCCGCCGGGTGGAGGCCACGCTGCCGAGGAACCAGGCCGGCCGCGAGCTCAAGCTCGGGCCGGGCGGACTGCGTGACATCGAGTTCGCCGTGCAGCTGCTGCAGCTCGTGCACGGCAGGGCGGATGAGCGTCTGCGCGCTCAGGCCACGCTGCCCGCCCTGGCGGCGCTCGCCGCGGGCGGCTACGTCGGCCGTGCCGACGCCGAGGACTTGGGCGCCGCGTACCGTTTCCTGCGCCGGACCGAGCACCTGCTGCAGCTCTACCAGCTGCGCCGCACGCACAGCCTGCCGACCGATCCCGCCGTACTCCGCAGGCTCGGCCGCTCCATGCGCCTGATGGGTAGCCCGAACGGGCCCGTGGTTTCCCCCGAAGACGCCTTCAGCCAAGCCTGGCGCAGCCACACCCTCCGGGTGCGGCGCCTGCACGAGAAGCTGTTCTACCGCCCGTTGCTTGAGGCGGTGGCGCGGCTGCCCTCGGACGCGGCACGCCTGACCCCCGAGGCCGCGCGGGCCCGGCTGGAGGCGCTCGGCTACACCGACCCGGCCGGGGCGCTGCGTCACATCGAGGCGCTGACCTCGGGGCTGCGCCGCCGGGCGGCCATCCAGCGCACGCTGCTTCCCGTGCTGCTCGGCTGGTTCGCCGACGCGGCCGAGCCGGACGCAGGCCTGCTCGCGTTCAGGCAAGTCAGCGAGGCCCTGGGGGAGTCGCCCTGGTATCTTCGGCTGCTCAGGGACGAGACCAAGGCGGCGCGGCGGATCGCCCACGTGCTGGCTTCAAGCCGGTACGCGACGGGCTTGCTGCTGCGGGCACCGGAGGCCGTCGCGATCTTCGGCGATGACGCTGAGCTCGCGGGAAAGCCAGCCGCCACCCTCCGTTCCGAGATGATGTCGGCGGCCAGGCGGCACGAAGCGGACGCCGAGCAGGCAGCGGTAGCGGTGCGGTCCCTGCGCCGCCGTGAGCTGCTCCGGGTCGCCGCGGCGGACGTGCTTGACCTGGCCGGCCTGGCGGAGACCGCCGACGCGCTGACCGCGATCACGACGGCCTCGCTCGAGGCCGCGGCATGGGCGGCGATCGCGAAGGTCGAGGTTGAGCTGCGCAAGCCGCTGCCGACCCGGTTCGCGGTGATCGCGATGGGCCGGTACGGGGGACACGAGACCGGCTACGGCAGCGACGCGGACGTGATCTTCGTGCACGACCCGCTGCCTGGCGTGGGCGCGGCCGGGGAGCGGGAGGCGTCGGACGCGGCGCAGGCGGTGGGCGTGGAACTGCGTCGGCTGCTCGCACTGCCCGCGCCCGACCCGCCGCTGCTTGTGGATGCGGACCTGCGGCCCGAGGGGCGGCAGGGGCCGCTGGTGCGGAGCCTGGCGGCGTACCGGGCATACTACCTGCGGCGCAGCGCGCCCTGGGAGTCGCAGGCGCTGCTGCGGGCGGAATTCGCGGTCGGCGACCGCGAACTCGGGGAGGACTTCATCCGGATGGCAGACGAGTTCCGGTACCGGCCCGGCGGGGCCGACTCCCACGCGGTGCGTGAGATCAGGCGGATCAAGGCGCGGGTGGAGGCGGAGCGGATCCCGCGCGGCGCGGACCGGGCGCTGCACGTCAAGCTCGGGCCGGGCGGCCTGTCCGACGTGGAGTGGACGGTGCAGCTGCTGCAGCTCAGGCACGCGTTCGCGGTGCCGGGGCTGCGCACCACCCGCACGCTTGACGCGCTGGCCGCGGCGGTGCAGGCCGGGCTGGTGACGGCCGCCGACGCGGCCACGCTGAGCGACGCGTGGCGGCTCGCCACCCGGATCCGGAACGCGGTGATGCTAGTCCGGGGCCGCCCCGGCGACATGTTGCCATCACGGTACCGCGAGCTCACGGCGGTGGCCCGCCTGCTGGGCTACAAGGACTCGGCGTCCGCGTGGGGCGACACCTCCGCGCAGGCCCTCGAGCAGGAGTACCGCCGTACCGCCCGCCACGCCCGCGCGGTCATGGAGCGCCTCTTTTACGGTTGATCCCGCCCGTCAGGCGCGGCCGTTAGCGCGCAGGATGTGGAGGGCGCTCACGGTGAGGAAGCCGCGCCAGTCGGCTTCGGCGGCCGGCGACCAGGAAAGCCAGTTGAACATCCAGCCGCCGTCATCGCGCTGCGCGGCGGCCAGGTGGTCCAGGTGCGCGGCGATCGTGGCCTCGTCGAACAGCGCGCGGGCCAGCGAGTCCGGGCGCGGCGCGAAGTCCAGCGGCGTGTGCACCTCGCCGGCCGCCTCGGGATCCAGCGCGACCAGGTCCCTTTCCAGCAGCAGCGGGCCGACCCGCTCGAACGCCTGGCGGGCGCGGGCCCGGTCCGGCACGTGCTGCAGGAACGCCAGCACGCCGAACATCTCGTATCCGCCAAGCACGCCGCTCGGCTCTGCCAGCTTGCCGATCCGCTCCCACATGACCTCGGTGGCCCGGTCCAGCCACGGATGCGCGAAGTCACGGGCGTACAGCGTCCCGGCGATCTGGCCGGTCTGGATCAGCGAGGCGGGATGGCCGTCGGCGGGCACCCACCATGGTGCGTGCGGGCCGGTTGCCACGGACGGCTCGACGAACGTGGCGCCGCCCTCGGCCGGGGCGACCGTGACCAGCCAGTCGACGGCGCCGCGTACCAGGTCATCGTCCCACTCGTTGGCCAGGTCCATCAGGCGCAGCGCCATCTCGACCGCGGCGGGCTGGCTGGCGGCCGTCCGGCAGTCGGGCTCGATGCCGTGCCCGAATCCGCCGTCGTCGTTCCGGTACGCGGCGATCGCATCCCGTACCGGCGCGGCCGGACCGCCCTGGAACAGCCGCTGGAACACCCGCCGGTCGAGCACTCGCGCATGCGCGGCCATGAAGTTCGCCGCCGCGTCGAAGTCTGGAGTCTTTTTCGTATTCATGCGCCCATCCCACCATCGCGGCGGCCGCCGGTCTTGAACGAAACGGCCATCCGCGTGCATGCTGATGGTATGAAGTCCTCGCCCGGGGAGTGGGTACCACGGGCCGCATGGCTCGCTCCCGGGTACGCGGAATGGTCGCCGCCCGCGCCGCTGCGTGGCGCTGTGACGTGCCTGTGGGCCAGCTTCGTTCCTGAGGCTGCCGACGGAAAGGGACTGATCCTGCCCGACGCCTGCAGCGACCTCATCTGGGAGCAGGGCGTCGGTGCCCACATGGCCGGCCCCGACACCGGGCCGGTCCGCACGACGTCCAAGGCGGGCACGGCGTTCGTCGGCGTGCGCTTCGGCCCGTCGGCGGGCGGCCAGGTGCTCGGGTTGCCGCTGAGCGAGATCCGTGACCAGCGCGTCGGTCTGGCCGATCTGCTGCCGGCCGCCGCCAAACGGCTGCCCGCGACCCTCGAGCCCGCCGAGGCGGCCGCCCGGATGCTGGATGCCGCCGGGCTGCTCGTCGCCGATGGCACACCCGACCCCGCCATGACACGGGCCGTGACCCTGCTGCGTGACCCGTCCGCTCGGACCGAGGACGTCGCGGAAGAGGTGGGCCTCAGCGTCCGCCAGTTGCGCAGGCGCTGCCACGCGGCGGCCGGGTACGGGCCGAAGACGCTGCAGCGCGTGCTCCGCTTCCAGCGTTTCGTGCGCCACCTCGACGCGTCGTCCGGAGCGTGCGACCTGGCGTCCGCCGCGGCCGAGGCGGGGTACGCCGACCAGGCCCACCTCACCAGGGAGTGCGCCGCCCTGTCCGGCCTGACCCCGGCCGCGCTGGCGCGGGTCCGCGGCGCCGCCTGACCAGAGGATCCGAGGTCAGTCGCCAGCCGGTTCGGCGATCATCGCGGTCCCGATTACCCGGAACCCCAGCCGGGCGTAGATGCGGGCCACCGCCGCGTCGGTCGCGGACAGGAAGACGGTTCGCGCGCCTCGCTCCAGCGCGTCGGCGGCGAGCGCTTGGGTGACCGCGCCGCCGAGACCCTGGCGGCGGCTGGCGGGAAGCACCCCGACTCCGGTGATCTCCGCGACGCGGTCAAAGAGTTGGTAGCTTCCGGCGGCAAGCGGCCCGTTCGGCCCGGACGCGGTGGCGATCACGGATTGCCCGGACTGCAGCCGCTCGCGGAGCATGATGAGCGATCCGCCATCGTGGTTGGCGGCGATCTTGTCGCGTTCGGTGACGTCCGCCTCGCCGGCCGCCGTGCCCGGGTGGCCGAACGCCACCGCCGGAACCGCCCACACCAGATCGAGTTCCGGGTCGTCGGGGGAGACGAGGCGGATGGTGACCGTCGGCGGAACCGTGGGCGGCTGCCTGAGCTGGCCAAGCACGAGCAGCGGATGCGCCCGCACCTCGAGCCCGGCATCGGCCGCGGCGGCGGCCATGCCGGGGGCGGTCTGCTCGATCCATTCGAACGATTCCGGGATCAGCAGTTCACGCTGTCGCGCACGTACCGAACGAACGTCGGCGACTGCCACGGGCAACCGTTCATCCACCCTGGGCCGCGCGTAGTACGGCCAGCCTGGCCCCTCGGGAACGAAGAGCACCAGCGAGCCGAACGCCTCTGCGCGTGCCCGTTTCCTCGGCACGGCATCGCAGAAGGCGTCTATCCGCCTAATGACCTCGTAATCGCTCACAACACTACTAACCTTACGAGCGTGAGCGCGGGCCGCCAACGTGTTTGCCGCCAGGGCACATACGGCGCCGAAGTTTACTGTTCGGCCATCTCCAGCGGGCCGAGGCCGGAGGCCTGGTTGTCGCCGGAAGGACCGCTGGCGGTTCCGTTCACGGCTCCGTTGACATAGGACGCATACCGCGTCATCTCGGTCGAGGACAGTCCGAGCAGCGTGGCCGCGTCGTGGTACAGGTACCCCTCCTGCAGCAGCGCCTCGAGCGCGACCTTCGTCGCCTGGACGGCGGTTTCGACGGCCTGCCGTGCGGCGTGCCGGGCCTGAATCGCCTGCGACACCGGAGCGGGTGCGTCCGGGACGATCTCCACCCCGATCGACTCGGGCGAGACGCCGAGCGCGCGGCCGATCGATTGCCGGGTCATCATCTCGGCCTGCTCCAGGCTTCGTACCTGGACTGTCAGGCCTTCGACCTGCGGAACCCGGATCGTCCACCAGCGGCCAGCCCGTTCGCACAGAGCGACGAAGGTAGTCGTCTCCATCAGAGCCCCTCACGTTGCCGAGTCAATGCATCGCCACGCTGTTACCCCCGCTGCGCAGCGATACCCATTGAATGTACCGGCGAGTAGCACCTTTTTGCCGTGGTAACTATTAATTGGTGATCATCATCTCACTCTGCGGGATTGGTCGGGTGCGCGCTGTCGCCGGCGAGGGGCAGGCTCGTGTCGTGCGGCTCTTTATCCGTAAACGTTTTGGCTTCCCGGGGCCATGGCCCCGGGAAGCCAAAACGTTGCGCGGGCGCGTCGTTGCTAGCAGTTACGGCTGGCGTACACGAGCCCCATCCCGGCGCTCACCCCGGTCCCGTCCTTCGGCGAGAAGGCGCCGAACCCCCACAGGCGGTCGCCGACGCCGCCGACGGTGGTGGTGACGCCACCGGAGGTGACGGTGAAGTCGTGGGTCACGTCGAGCAGCAGCTTCGTTCCGGACGGGATGGCCGCCGGGTGGATCACGAAGGCGTACCCGTTCGGCACCTTGGGGCCGTTTGTGATCACGGAAGCCATGTCCGCCTTCATGGCCGTGTGGTCCACGCAGGAGGCGGGGTAGTGCGTGTCGCTGATCACCTCGGCGGGCGCGCCCGCTGAGGCCAGCTTCTGCTCCAGGGCAGTCAGGTCGGTCAGGTCGTGGATCGTCACGTCGATCGTGCCGTTCGCCTCCTTCTGCACCGTCCACGCGGTGAGCTGAGCGTGGCTGGTACCGCTGGTGCTGGAGGACCCCGAGGCCAGCGCGACGCCGCTGATGGCGGCGACCGCGGCCAGGGCCGTTACCCCGGCCCCGTACGCGCGGTGCCGGTTCCGCCGGCGCCGCAGCGAGCCGCCGTCCGCCAGGATGGCCCCCGCTTCGGTATTCATCCGCACCCCGGCGAAATCTTCTCGCACCGCGGCCAGCAGGTCGTTGTCGTCCATCGTCGTTACTCCTTGTACATGAGGTGAGCGAACTCGCCGCGCAGCGTTGCGATCGCGCTTGCCAGGTGCGCGGTCACGGTGCCGGGGGCGATACCAATCGTCTGGGCGGTCTGCGCGGTGTCGAGATCTAGGAACAGCCGGCAGGCGATCACCTGGCGCTGCCGCAGCGGCAACCGGAGCACCGCCGCCATCAGCGGGGCGTCCGTCTCGGCGGGCGGCTCGGTGACCGCCGCGTCGACGTCGGCCACCATGACCTCCCGTTGATGCCGCCGCCACCACGACCGGTGGGTGTTCAGCGCGGTGCGCACCACCCACGCCCGTGGCGCGGGATGCCTGCTGACCTTGCGCCAGGATGCCCATGCCCGCGTGAAGGCCTCGGCGACCAGGTCCTCGGCGGTCTGCCGGTCCCTGACGGTCGCCAGCACCACGCGCAGGCAGTCATCACTGGCGCTTGAGTAGAACTCGGCGAATGCCGCAGCATCGTTGTCCACGCCCCAATAACCCGCTCACCCGCACGCTCACTTAGCGCAGAATATAACGAAAGGGTCTCATTACCAGGCGTCGCTTGCCGCCGGGTTGGCCGCTAGTGCGCCGCGCGAGGATGGTTATTCGTCGTACCTGGTGGGCCTGGTGGTGTGGACGCGGCCGCTGGGCAGCGTCCAGCGCATGACACCGGGCTCCGGTTGCTCGAGTTTCCAGCCGGGCGCGTGCTTCGCATGATGGTGCCGGGAACACGGGGGCGACAAATTGCACTGATCTGTTGCGCCGGCCGGGTACGGGATCGTGTGATCGAGTTCGTTATGGGTCGCCTGAGCGTTGCAGCCGGGCGCGGGGCACGTGGCGGTGCGGGCGCGGATGAGGTGCTGGAGTTTACGGCTGGGCCGGTACCTGTCCTCCTGGTGGCGGTGGTCGCACTCGCCTTTGGCGATCGGGGCGAAGGTGATCTTCAGCTGGCGCAGCAGTTCGGCCAGCTGCGCCCGCTGGTTGTCGTCCGGCCCGGCGCGGGGGCTGGCCGGGGTCCATGGGTGCTGTCCGCTCGCGCAGCCGTGGGCGATGGCTTCGCCGTCCGTGCCGACGATGGTCACGCACCACCGGGACCGGGGGTGGCGGGAGGCGGCGGCGATGAGGTCGCGGGCGCTGCCGGGGTCGGTCAGGCCGAACCCGGCTACCTCGG
>Ga0335075_10014801_pt1 | contig 11698 bp, 12 predicted proteins | sample Lox_Sample_24_FD_206723 | JGI IMG/M metagenome (GOLD analysis project Ga0335075, IMG submission 206723) | Soil microbial communities from Loxahatchee National Wildlife Refuge, Florida, United States - Lox_Sample_2.4 | ecosystem: Environmental > Terrestrial > Soil > Wetlands | place: USA...
CGGACTCGCTGCGCTGGACCCCGGGCGGCGGCGTGAAGATCACTGGCCTCGGCATCAACGCGGCACTGACCGGGGCCAGCGCCGAGGATCCGGCGCTGGCCGACACCCGCAGGCTGGGCATGCTCCTCTACGCCGCGCTGACCGGCCACTGGCCCGGCCCGGACTGCCCCACGCTGCCGCCGGCGCCCCTCGCGGACGGGATCCCTTGTACCCCACGGCAGGTCAGGGCCGGAGTGCCCGCGGCGCTCGATGAGATCACCAGCCAGACCCTGATGCTGGCCGGCGCGGACGGCGGCTTCCCGATGACCACGCCGGGACAGCTTTCCGGCGCCCTCCTGGCGGCCATCCCGCCGGTGCCGATTCCGCAGCTGACGCCGCCGCCGGCGCTGCGCTCGCGGACCGACACCTACCGGCAGGGCCCGCCAGCCACGCGGCGGGACGAGTACCAGTACCCGGACGAGCGCGAGGACGCCGGGTACTGGGCGCAGGACACTCAGGGGGTGCCGGCGCGGGGCCGGATGCGGGATACCTCCCCGGGGCGGTCCAAGGCCGTCCTCATCACGCTCGTGGCCATCGTGGTCGCCGCCGGGCTCGCCCTGGTGGCCTACCACTCACTGAGCCACGGTCACAGCCCGCCGCCCGCCGCGGCCACGCACCATCCCACCGCGCCGCCGACGTCCAGCAAAGTGGGCGTGCTCACGCCGGTCAGCGCCCAGGCGTTCGAGGACAACCCGGCTGATGCGAACCTGGCCATCACCAACAACCCGGCGGCGGCCTGGCAGACGTATCAGTACATCGGCAACCCGGACTTCGGCGGCCTGCAGCAGGGTTCCGGGCTGATCCTCAACATGGGCCGGCCGGTCAGGCTGAGCTCGGTGCAGGTCACGTTCGAATCCACTCCCGGTGCTGACGTCCAGATCAAGATCGGCAACCCGTCCAACCCCTCACCCCCGCAGAACGAGCCGGCCGTCGCGCAGTCCATCGCCGCCGGCATGACCACCGTGGCCCAGCAGAACGACGTGAGCGGGACGGTCACGTTCCCGGTCAGCAGCAAGGCCACCGGGCAGTACATCCTGATCTGGTTCACCAAGCTGGCGCCGATGGCCAACCACCCGAACAAGTTCCAGGGGGACATCTCCGACGTCGTCGTGAAAGGATCGAGCTGAATCCTGGCGCCGGGGGACGACGGGAGGGGCGGCTACGGAACACCACGACGCAGGCGGGACCCAGGCCAGGCGCGCCATGCCCGGGCCGTGGCCGCCGGTCGGCCCGCCCTCCGATGCGGAGCTGATGCGTCGGCACGTCGATGGTGACCGGGACGCGTTCGGCCAGCTGTTCCTGCGGCACCGGGACCGGCTCTGGGCCGTGGCCGTGCGCACCCTGTCCGACCCGGAGGAGGCCGCGGACGCGCTGCAGGATGCGATGATCTCGGCGTTCCGCCGGGCTGGAAGCTTCCGCGGCGATTCGGCCGTCACCACCTGGCTGCACCGGATCGTCGTCAATGCCTGCGTCGACCGGCTGCGTCGTAAGGCCGTGCGGCCAGCGGCGGGCGGGACGGACGAGCGGACCCTGGACAACCTGGCCGCCGCTCAAAGCGCTCCGGATCCATCGTCGGACAGCGACACCTCGCTCGACGTGATGTCCGCGCTGCGCACGCTTCCGCCCGATCAGCAGGCCGCCCTGGTGCTGGTGGACATGCTCGGCTACCCGGTGGCCGAAGCCTCAGCCATCCTCGGGGTGTCCGAGGGCACCGTGAAGAGCCGCTGTGCCCGCGGACGGGCCCGGCTGGTGCCGCGGCTGGCGCATCTGCGGCGGCCAGGCGACGCCCGGCCGTCTGCTCGGGGGAACCGATCAGCCACCGGAGACGTCCTACCTTCGCGGGAAGGGGGTGAACACCCGGAATGCGGCACGTGAGCGCCGAGACAATGGCCGGGTTCCGGCAGGGCGGCCTGAGCCCGCGCCGGAGGTCCCGGATCAGTACGCACCTGGCCGGATGCGACCGCTGCCGGAGGCTGGACGAGGATCTGGCCGGGGTCAGCACGCTGCTCGCGGGCGCGCAGCCCCCGCCGATCCCCGAGTATCTCGCGGCCAGGATCCAGACCGCGCTGGCGACCGAGGCGGCCAGCCGGGTTGTCCGCCCGGCCGGGAGCGAGAACGGGGTCGGCGTGCCCGCTCCGGTCGCGCCGGCGGGCGGCGTGCCGCCGGGCGGGCAGCGATGGCTGCCACGGCTACCCGGGCTGCCGCGCTCCCGGGTCGCGATGGCCAGCCTGGCGGCTGCGGCGGCCGTGCTGGTCGTGATCGGCGGCATGTACATGTTCGGTTCGCGGAGCACGGGCTCCAGGCCGGGCAGCACCGCGGCCGGCGCGCCCGCGCACCGCTCGGCCAGCCAGTCTTCGGGCAACGGGATCGCCCTGCCCGCGACGGGCGGGTCTGCCTCCCGGGCCGTCCTGCGGTACCAGCATGCCGGGCACCAGGACAGCGTCACCCCGGTCAGGACCGACACGAACTTCACCCCCGGCCGGCTCGACACCCAGGCCGCCACGGCGGTCGCCAAATACGGCGCGGGAACGACGAACAGCAGGCTGCCCGCTAGCCCGGCGCAGGAGCCCGCGCAGCGGGCCACCACGTTCGGGAACCTGCCCGTGTCCCTGCTGCAGGGATGCGTCGACCGGATCGACGCCGGGGAACTGGTGCTGCTGGTCGATGTGGCGCGCTATCGCGGCGCGCCTGCGACCGTTATCGTCACGTCCGTGACGGTTATCGGCCCGGAGCAGATATGGGTGGTCGGCACCGGCTGCTCGGGATCGCGCAGCGACGTGCTGACCCACGCTACGATGGCCGCCCCCTGACCCGGGAGCGCGGGAATCTCCGGGCCCTCGGAACTGTTGATCCGGCTGCGTGTCGCACAGAAGGGCAACAAGAAGTGACCGATGTTCGTGATGTGATCATCATCGGATCCGGGCCGGCCGGCTACACGGCGGCGCTGTACGCGGCGCGGGCGCGGCTGCGCCCGCTGCTGTTCGAGGGCTCGGTGACATCGGGCGGCGCGCTGATGAAGACCACTGATGTCGAGAACTTCCCGGGCTTCCCTGACGGGGTGCTCGGTCCCGACCTCATGGACGCGATCCGCAAGCAGGCCGAACGGTTCGGTGCCGAGCTGATCGCCGACGACGTCACCGAGGTCGACCTGCGGGCTACCCCCAAGGCCGTCACGGTGGGCGGCGATACCTACCTGGCCAAGACCGTGATCATCGCTACCGGCTCCGGCTACCGGGAACTCGGCGTAGCCGGGGAGAACCTGCTGGCCGGGCACGGCGTGTCCTGGTGCGCGACCTGCGATGGCTTCTTCTTCCGCGACCAGGACATCGCGGTCGTGGGCGGCGGCGACTCGGCCATGGAGGAGGCCACCTTCCTGACCCGCTTTGCGCGCTCGGTGACCGTGATCCACCGCCGGGACTCGCTCCGCGCCTCCAAGATCATGCAGGACCGCGCGTTCGCCAACCCGAAGGTCAAGTTCGCGTGGGACAGCGAGGTGGTCGAGGTCCTCGGTGAGGACCGGGTGAGCGGGGTGCGGCTCCGCAACACCAAAACCGGGGCCGAGAGCACGCTCGCGGTCACCGGCATCTTCGTCGCGATCGGCCACGATCCCCGCAGCGAGCTGTTCATCGGGCAGCTGCCCACCGACGCCGAGGGGTACCTGCTGGTCGAGCAGCCCACCACGCGCACGGTCATCGACGGCGTGTTCGCGGCCGGTGATGTGGTGGACCACACCTACCGGCAGGCGGTCACCGCCGCCGGAACGGGCTGCGCGGCGGCCCTGGACGCCGAGAGATGGCTGGCCGATCACGAATCCTGAGGCCGGGACCAGACCCGGCCATCACCTAACCCATCTGAGGAACGGAAGGAACCCTGCACCGTGGGCGCAACCAAGAAGGTAACGGACGCGAGCTTCGAGGCCGATGTCCTGAAAAATGACAAGCCGGTCGTCGTGGACTACTGGGCTGAGTGGTGCGGCCCGTGCCGTCAGGTCTCGCCCGTGCTCGAGGAGATCGCCAGCGAGCACGCTGACAAGATCGACGTGGTCAAGCTGAACGTCGACGACAACCCGCTCACGGCGCAGCGCTACCGGATCCTGAACATCCCGACGCTGAGCGTGTTCAAGGACGGCGAAGTCGTCAAGGAGATCGTCGGGGCCAGGCCGAAGTCGGCCCTGCTCCGCGAGCTGGCCGATTTCATCTGACCAGGACTGTGGCATGAGGCGGCCGCCTCGTGATCGCCTGGGCGGTTACCGCCCTGATGGATCGCGTGGCGGCCGTTTGCGCCCGGCCCAGACCGGGCCAGGCAGCGCTACGCGAGGCGGAGCGCCCGTTCCGGCGTCATCGAGCCGAGCAGGCGTTCCAGGGCCACCTCGACGTCTTCGCGCCAGGACAGCGCGGTCTTGAGCTCGAGCCGCAGCCGCGGGTAGCGCGCGTGGTGGCGCACGGTCTTGAAGCCGACGGCGAGCAGGTAGTCGGCGGGGACCACGCACGATGGCCCGTTCCACTTCAGGTCGCCGAAGGCCTCGATGGCCTTCACCCCCCGCCTGGTCATGTCCTTGGCCACGCCTTGCACCAGCATCCGGCCCAGACCGCCGCCGGCGAACTCGCCGAGCACATGCGCGGTCATCAGCAGGACCGCGTCGGCACTTACCGGGCTGGTCGGGAAGGCCACCGAACGCGGGACGTACAGCGGCGGCGCGTACATCACGTAGCCGGCCGGGGCCCCGTCAACGTAGACGATCTTCCCGCAGCTCCCCCACTCGAGCAGTACCGAGGAGACCCAGGACTCCTTCTCCAGGCCTGGATCACCCTCCTCGTGGGCCCGGGCGTAGTTCACTGGGTCGAGCTCCCAGAAAACGCAGCGGCGGCACCTCGGCGGAAGATCGCCGATGTTATCCAGCGTGATGCTAGCGAGGCGGCGCGACACGTGGAACCCCTGAGGTCGTGGCAACCGGTCCGATGCTGGGTACCGGGGGTGAGCTGCGATCCCGGCCGGCGCTCCCCGTGACCCGTACCCCCATATGGTACCCACTGGCCGCCCGCTACGCTCAGTGAGTGACCTCGACGCTGACACCCCCGCAGGCGCTGCCGCGCAAGAGCTTCGGCAGCGACAACCACGCAACTGCCCATCCGGCTGTCCTGGACGCGCTCGCCGGTGCGAGCCGGGGCGACGTCACCGCCTATGGCGATGACCCCTGGACCGAGCGGGTTTCCGCTCAGCTGGCCGAGCAGTTCGGCGCCAGCGGCGTGTTCTTCGTCTTCAACGGAACGGCCGCCAACGTGCTCGGCATCAGCCTCATGCTGCGCCGGTACCAGGCCGTGATCTGCCCCGAGGGCGCCCACCTGAACGTGGATGAGTGCGGGGCGGCGGAGCGGATCATCGGGTGCAAGCTGCTGGGCGTCCCGGCTGCCGACGGCAAGCTGACGCCGGAACTGGTCGCGACCCGCCTGAGTGGCCGCGGCGACGAGCACCGGGCGCAGGCCGGCGCGGTGGCGATCACCCAGGCCACCGAGGTCGGCACCTGCTACACGGTGGAGGAACTGCGGCGGCTGGGCGACTTCTGCCATGCCAACGACCTGCTCGTCTACCTGGACGGCGCTCGCCTGGCCAACGCGGCGGCGTTCCTCGGCTGCTCACTGCGCGACCTGGCGGCCAACGTCGACGTGCTGAGCTTTGGCGGCACCAAGAACGGCGCCATGGGTGCCGAGGCGCTGATCGTCATGAACCCCTCGCTCCTGGCTGAGGTCCTGTTCCAGCGCAAGCAGCAGATGCAGCTGGCCTCCAAGATGCGCTACCTGTCGGCCCAGTTCGGCGCGCTGCTCGATGACGAGCTGTGGCTGCGGAACGCCCGGCATGCCAATGCCATGGCCCGGCGGCTGGCCGATGGCGCCGGCGGCGTCCCGGGGGTGAGCCTGCGGTACCCGGTCGAGTCGAACGGCGTGTTCGCGGTGCTGCCACCCGATCTGATCGAGCCGCTGCAGCGCGAGTGGAACTTCCATGTCTGGGACGCTGAGAACCACGTCGTCCGGTGGATGGCGGCGTTCGACACGTCCGAGGATGACGTGGATACGTTCGTGGCGGCGGTCCGCGCCGCGGCCGGCGGGCTCACCGCCTGAGCCGGCGGCTCCGAGGAGGCGTCACCGGCGGCCCGCCAGTGGCGGGCCGCTTGGTTTCACGGGAAACATCTCTTAGTACTACAGCCGTAGATCGTGATCTTGCTGTTGAGGGGCGACGACCGCCGATCGTGCGGACGAGATCGACCTTCGCTGGTTTGGGCGCCCGTTCCTTCTCCGCCTGCCTGAGTCCGCCGGCGGAGGGAGTCCCTGATCTCGCTGAGCCTGGCTGCGGCGGCCGGAGTCCACTCCGCCCTTTGCTCGCTGGCACGCAGGGCGTCGTCGATCTCGCTGAGCTTGGCGGCAGACACCGTGCCTGCCCGCTCGATCAGGTCTTCCCGGCTCAAGGTGGTCAGCCAGGTGCACGGGGTAAAGCCCGGCCGCGGGAACGCGAACCGCAGCACGCCGTCAAAGGGCAGTCCTTCCTGGACGCCGACTGCGACTTCGGTGCCCAGGCCGGAGATGTCGGTGTCCGCCGGGGCGACGACCTGCATCGCCTGGAACCCGGACGGGTCTTCTGCGGACAGCAGCACCACAGGCCGTCGCTCATCGAACTCGGCCCACCAGACCTCGCCTCGTCGCATGTGTCCTCCTGGTACTTCAGCCGTGGAGCGTGATCTTGGGCGTATCGGTGCTGGGGACGGGGCGCCACCGTCTGATCATCCCGGTTTGGGATGACACGTGAAGACCGTCTGGTGGCCGCTGGCCCCAGCGTAGGCCCCGGCCGGTGGCTGGGCGTACTTGACGAGCTGATGATCGCGGCGGGCGGGCGGTTCCGCCGGGTGGAGCCGCAGCACCCGGCGCGGGCGTTCGTGCCGGCCCTGCTGGCCGAGTAGCCCCGCAAGAACTTGACCTCCTGGTACCGGTGGGTCACCCTCGCCATGCTCGCCGCCGCAGCCCTCACGATCGCCGCTGCCCTCGAGCACGCACACGGTCCCGGACCGGCAGACCAGATCCCGCTGACCCGCAACGAGATCGCCCACTCGCTCTCCAGCCTGACTATCCGGCCCGCGCACGACGCCTCGCACCAGATGCGCTGGTCACGCTGGCGCCGCCGCCACCAGCACCGCGCCTGGACCTGCCACTACCAGAGGCAAACAGCCGAGGACCAGGGGACATAACGATCTACGGCTGGAGTGTTAGGCGCTCCGGGACTGCGGCCAGCCCGGGGTCATCGTCTTGACGATGCGCTCCAGGTCGTCCAGCGACGCGAACTCGACGACGATCTTTCCCTTGCGCTGGCCGAGCTCAACCTTCACCCGGGTCTCAAAGGCGTCCGAGAGCCGGTCGGCCAGATCCTTCAGCGCCGGGGCCACGGGCTTCGGCCTTGGGTCATGCTGCCGGGGTGCCTTGATGGCCTGAGCTCCCAGGGCGACGATCTCCTCGACGGCCCGCACCGAGAGCCCTTCAGCGACAATGCGATGGGCCAGTTGTTCCTGGGCCTGCAGGTCCTCCACGGCCAGCAGGGCCCGGGCGTGACCGGCGCTAAGCACCCCCGCCGCCACTCGCTTCTGCACGCCCGCTGGCAGGCCGAGCAGCCGGATGGTGTTGGAGATGTGGGGCCGCGATCGGCCGACCTTGCGAGCCAGTTCCTCATGCGTGGCCGAGAAGTCATCGAGGAGCTGCTGGTAGGCGGCCGCCTCTTCCAGCGGATTCAGCTGCTGCCGGTGCAGGTTCTCGATGAGCGCGTCCCTGAGCATGTCATCGTTGGACGTCTCTCGCACGATGGCTGGTATCTGGGGCAAGCCAGCCAGCTCACAGGCCCGCCAGCGCCGCTCGCCCATGACCAGCTCGTAGTGGCCCGGCATCACCTTGCGGACCACGACCGGCTGCAGCAGGCCGACGGCGCGGATCGACGCCGCGAGCTCTTCAAGCGCTTCGGAGTCAAAGACCTGGCGCGGCTGGCGCGGATTGGGGGTTATCGCACCCACCGGTATCTCGTCGAAGTAGGCACCCACATCGCCAGGCTGCCCATCTTCGAAAACCGCACCGGCCGGGTCCGTGGCCGCAGCCGTGGTCACCGGCACCGTCGGAATGAGCGCCCCCAGGCCTTTACCCAGTCCGCGCCTCTGCTGGGGCATTGCCTCTCCTCGCTATCCGCTCGCGCCTGACATCCAACGTCAGCCCGCTCCCTGCCGCTCCGGCCCGTCGCCAGGCCACTGGAGCCCAACAGCCATCCTGCCAGCTACCCGCCGCAAAGCCGACCCCATCACGTGAAGCGCAGCCCCCGCTGGCGGCAGATCGTGAGCGGAGGCGGCCCGGCCATACCGAAGGCGTAACCGTTGCGGTGGCCAGCCGCTGACAAAGGGCCGCGGGCCAATGGCGGCCAGCCGGTGACCGCGAATGCCAGCCGCAGGTATGGCCGGGCCGCCGGAGCGCCCCCCGCAGGTATGGCCGGGCCGCCGGAGCGCCCCGCAGCTCAGGTTCGCGGGACGTTGCCGTAGGCCATCTCCCTGGCCGCTTCCAGGTAGGCCTGGGCGCCGGACGATCCGGGATCGTAGGTCATGACCGACTGACCATAGCTAGGCGCCTCGGACACCCGGACGCTGCGCGGGATGACCGAATTGAGGACGATCTCGCCAAAGTGCTCCCGGACCTCATCGGCCACCTGTGAGGCGAGCCTGGTGCGGCCATCAAACATCGTCAGCAGGATGGTCGTGACCGCGAGCCCAGGGTTCAGGTGACTGCGGACCAGATCGACGGTGCGCAGCAACTGCTCTAGCCCTTCCAGCGCGTAGTACTCGCACTGAATCGGTATCAGCACCTCGGGCGCGGCCACGAGCGCATTCACGGTGAGCAGCCCCAGGGAGGGAGGGCAGTCGATAAAGATGTAATCCAGGCCGGACGAGTCGAACCCGCCCAGCGCCCGGACCAAGCGCGACTCCCTGGCTACCAGCGGCACCAGCTCAATTTCCGCTCCGGCCAGGTCGATCGTGGCCGGGGCACAGTGCAGGTGCGGGATGCTCGCGGCGGGCCGGACCACGCTGGCCAGCGGCTGCCCATCAACGAGAACGTTGTAGATGGAAACCGTGCCGGAGTGGTGATCAACATCAAGCGCCGTCGACGCATTGCCTTGCGGATCCAGGTCGATGACCAGCACCCGGGAGCCATGCAGGGACAGGCTTGCGGCCAGGTTGACCGCGGTCGTGGTCTTCCCGACGCCACCCTTCTGGTTCGCGATCGTGATGATCCGGCAAGCCCGCGGGCGGGGCCAGGCCGGGCTGCCGGCCCGGGCCGCCAGCGCCGCGCGGGCCGCTCGGGCAATGGGCGTATCCAGCGCCGGGTCAGCCACGACCGGAGTCACGATGCGACTCTCGCCCCCAGCCCGGTGGCCGGCTCCGAAATCGGCCACCTCCGGCGAGTCTCCCGGCCACCCGGTCGCAGTACCGCTCACTGACGCGGGCGGTGCCTCATCCAGGCCGGTGCGGCCCGCCCCGTCGTGGCGCTCGGCCATGTCCATTCCACCATCCTGCCGACCCGCATTCCGCTCCGGTCTTGTTTCCCGTGAAACCATGGCAGCGTCGCCAGTTACGTCACCCAGAACCGGGACGGGCGAGACAGCCGGCCAGCCCAGTCCATCCGGGGGCCCAGCATCGCCAGCGTCGGGCGGCCCGCCTCGCCCGGTTGACTGCCCGGGGCCTTCCCCCGCAAACCTGGCATCCGGCCCGATCCGCGCAACTCCCTCGATCCGGCCGATCCGGTCGGCCTGCCCGGCCCGCGGGGGAACCTCGTCGTGGGATGGATCGCGCCCCTGCTCCGGCTGGACCGGCCATCCCAGGCCATCGGGGCCAGCCGTCACCGAAATCTCCTCCCGGGGTCAGGTCCGTCCATGTCGTTTCACCCGTCGTGCCTACTGCCGAGCGCCGGGGCTCGCAGTCAGCCAGATGACCGTCGGCGGCGGACTGACCTTACCGCGCCCTGCTTGCCGCAGTTCCACGTCTCGCACTCCCAGCCTGCTGAGCACCGGCCGGGCCTCGGCCAGCTCCTGTGCCGCCCCGGCTCCCTTGATGGCCAAGACGACACCCCCCGGCCGCACCAGCCCCAGCGCCAGGCCCGCCAGCCGTCTCATCGGGGCCACCGCGCGGGCTGTCACCACGTCTGCCCTGAGCTGGCCGGTCACCTCCTCGGCCCGTGCGCAGCGAACCACCGCATTGCCGAGTCCCAGCTCGCGCACGCACTCCTCGAGGAACGCCGCGCGGCGCGCCATCGGCTCCAGCAGCACGACTTCCGAATCCGGCAGCAGCATCGCGAGCACCACTCCGGGCAACCCGGCGCCGGAGCCGAGATCGATCATTGAGCACGGATGCGGCACCAGCTCAGCCACGGCCGCGCAGTTCATCAGGTGCCTGTCCCACAGCCGGGCGCTCTCCCGCGGCCCGATCAGGCCCTGCTCGGCGCCCGGGCCGGCCAGCAGCTCGGCATATCGCTCGGCTAGCCCGAGCGCCGGTCCGAACACCGTCGTGGCCTCCGCGGGCGCGGGCGGTGCCAGCGGCATCCGCGACGTCCCGGGCGACCGGACTGATTCAGTTCCCAGGAAGAACAACCACCCGACGGTCCGGTTCCTCGCCCTCGGACTCACTCCGCAGCCCGGCGGCGGCGACCGCGTCATGCACGATCTTGCGCTCGAACGGGTTCATCGCCCAGAGCTTCTTGGGCATGCCGGTGCGCTTGACCTCGTCGGCCGCATCCCGGCCCGTCTCGGCCAGCTCCGTGCGCCGGCGCATCCGGTATCCGCCGACATCGATCATGATCCTGGTCCGCACCCCGGTGTGCCTGTGCACCGCGAGCCGGGTCAGCTCCTGCAGCGCCTCAAGAACCTCTCCCCTGGACCCGACCAGTTCATCGAGCGTCGCGCCGACCACGGAGACGACGGCCCGGTCGCCCTCGACGTCCATGTCGATGTCCCCGTCCAGGTCGGCGACGTCCAGCAGCCCCTCGATGTAGTCGGCGGCTATCTCGCCTTCCAGCTCCAGGTCCGCTACGTCCGTCAGCCCCGGGGCCGCCCCTCCAGGCTCGTCACCGGCACGGAGCCCGTCGGTGCCGTTGACCTCATCCGCGTCGGCATCCATAGCAGCCGACTCTTCCAGAGCCGGCCCTGCTTGGGGCTGCTCTGCCGCGGGCACCTGCGACTCGGTGACCGCGCTCTCCCCTTGGCTCACGAACCCGGGCCTCCTACGTTCGGGGTTGATCTCTTCTGACAGCAGCCACGCCGGAACGATGCGGCAGAGCTTTACGCCTTACCGCTTTCCAGAACGCTTACTGCGCGACTGCCGTTGCCGTTGCTGCCTGACGAGCTTAACCTCGGGCGCCGACGGCTCGGGCTCGGGTTCGGCGCGCTTACCACCCAGCCTGCGCAGCACCGAGCCAGCACCGCCACCTGTCCCGCTCCCGTTGGCCGAGGACGCAGCGCCCTGGCGCGGCGAGCCGGAGGTCCCGGCCGCCTTCGCTGATGGACTCCGGGGCGCGGAGGACTTACGGCCCGCCGACGCGGGCGCTGGGCCGTCGGGGCCGCGCCGGCCGGCGGCGGGCTTGGCCGCGGGGGGCTT
>Ga0335075_10014802_pt1 | contig 11698 bp, 11 predicted proteins | sample Lox_Sample_24_FD_206723 | JGI IMG/M metagenome (GOLD analysis project Ga0335075, IMG submission 206723) | Soil microbial communities from Loxahatchee National Wildlife Refuge, Florida, United States - Lox_Sample_2.4 | ecosystem: Environmental > Terrestrial > Soil > Wetlands | place: USA...
CCATAAACAAGCCATCGAACTTTGCGACACATACCTCAAAACGCCACGCAGAATGAACCTCCCTTTCCCCATGGTATTTTACAATGCGTCCCAGTCTTACCTTGCCCGCTTTCATTTCACGAGCGAGGAGGGTGACATTGCATCAGCAACATTAATGTTAGAGCGAGCCAGTGGTCTTCAACCAACAAACGAATTGTTCAAGATCGAGCTTGGAAATGCATACCTAGCTCGCGGAGAGAAATTCAAGGATACGAACGATATATACAAAGCCTGCAGCATCTGGGAAGCCGTCATAAAAGAAAACCCAACTTCTGTCATCGCTCTCGTAGCACTGGGTGACTGTTATCGCAAACAAGGCTTGCAGATAAGCAACCGAGAACTCTCTATCGCGAAGATCGAACAGGCTGTCTCATGGATAGAACAAGCTGTCACAGTGATGCCTGCCACACAAGAGGATAGTGGATATGTGTATCATCAATGCAGTCTCGTACACTACTCCAAGTACGGCATCGATGGGGATCCAGCCGACGTTGACCGTGCCATTGAATGTTCTCGTCTTGCAATTGCAAGATACGCCAACCGAAGGCCATGGAGCTACTATAGTATCCTTAGCCAGCTGCTCTTGAAAAGGTACAACATATTGAATCAAGGTCAGGATCTCGCTGATGCATTCCATGCCGCGGAAGAAGGAATCCGGCTCTGTGGCGGTTCCCGCAGCCATGGTGCGCTTTCAGAATGCAAATGGGTATATGGACAAGCTCTGAGAAGACAATATGATCAAAACTTGGACCCTTCGCTTCTACAAAAAGCCATCGATACCTTCAACGAAGCAAAGGGTCTAATGCCAGATACTTCGAGCTTCAAATCTCTACTGCTCAACGACCTCGGCAATGCCTATGCACAGAACTTTAAACACACGTCTTCACCAGAGAATCTGGATAAAGGCATTGATGCTCTGAGGGAATCGCTCAATATTATGCGCACCATGAACTCGAGCGAGCTCCATCCAGATGTACTTATGATCAACAATTCCCTTGGCAGCATCATGCTGCAACGTTATCAACATTGGAAAGGAGAAGCCGATCTGAAGGCGAGTGTGTCATACTACCGTAAAAGTCTGACTGGTATCGATCCTAGCCACCCTAGATATGTCCTACGAGCCGGAAATCTCAGTGGCGTGCTCCAGCTACTCTTCCAAGTTAACGGTGATGTTCGCCAGCTTTTAGAAGCTCAGAGTTATGCTCAAAGTGCTCTTAGTGGACCTCAGACGTTAAGTGATGAGACGAAAACTTGGTTGGAAACTCAAATCGGTGACGCGTTTTGTCTAGCATATGATAAAACAAAGCAGCTATCGGATCTTCAAAATGCTATTGAGCACTACGACAACGCATTAGCTCCAACCGGAATTTCCCTAACGTATCGAGCCACAACGATGACCAACAGAGCGGTGGCCCTTATGTCAAAAGCAGAGGCGACGGGGTCCCCTGAAGATTTTCAGAAGAGCTATCAGGCATTTGAGGAAGTTCGACAGATTCTCACCAAAGACAGCCCCATTGCTTTGGTAAACCTTCGGAACCAAGCCAATCTTGCCTTTGAGATGTACAACCGGAAAATTGGGCCCGATTACGAAGTTCATGGTTTGCGTGCTCTGGAGAAATTCAAGAGTGCCGCACAGAATCCCCTGGTTACACCGGGACGCCGGATCGACGCCAGCTTAGCAGCGGCATCACTCATGGGCCAACTCAAGGGAGATGCGGCCGAGGCACGCGATCTAATCTGCATCGGTTTGAAACTTCTCCCGGAAGCCGTCCTGATGCATGCGTCACGACTAGAGCAACTAGATTTCATACGGAAATACCACTCTCTTCCCAGCAGCGCGACTGCGCTGTCACTAAAGGCCAATGATCCAGTCCCTGAAATTATCCAGCGGCTTGAGGCTAGCAGAGCAATCATCTGGGACCGTCTACTGGATGAGAGAACGCCGGTACAAGCTTTCAAAAATCTTGACGCACATCTTGTTGAGAAGTTCCGGATATTGCAAAGAAATCTCTTCCAACAACCTTCTTCCTCGACCAACCTAGCTCTCCTGACAGATTTATCGTCGATTTCACCAAATGACGAGCTGCGACTTAAGCGAGAGCACGATAGCCATGAATACAAACGTCTTCTTCAAGAGATGAGACAATTGAACTTGGATGATGACACTCCCGCTCTTGAAGGATCAAAAAATCTGCAGCAACTTACCGCGAATGCTCCGATTGTGTTCATAAACGCAAGCGTATCCCGGAGTGACGCGTTGATCATCCCAAAGGGCGATGACCCTTTCCATATCCTACTGCCAAACTTCGGCATGGAGATGATCACGCAGCAGGGTGCGAGGTTTCTTTTGTCTTTAGAAAGGTTATCAAGCAAGAATGCAGAGGTAATATCGGAAGGCTTTGCGGGTTATAAAGCTGTTATGAAATGGCTTTGGGAGTCTGTAGCGAAGCCAATCTTGGACAAAATTGACTTCTCCGGGTATCCCCTTGGTCCTGCGAACAAGCCTCACATCAAATGGGTTGCAACTGGCTGGGCCTCCTTTTATCCGATTCATGCCGCAGGCGACTTCACTCAGTCTGAATCACAAAGCAGCCCAAGTTGTGTGCACGACTGCGTAGTGTCTTCCTACACCACGTCGTTGAAAGCCCTCACCTTTGCAAGGCGAAATGAAACTAGGTTCGGAACAGAATTAGATCTGAAGAATCACCGAGCCCTTGCAGTGGCAATGGGAACAACTCCCGGTCTAGGCAAGGAGCAGGATCTCAACGTGGAGCCTGAAATCCAATCTTTCAAGGACCTACTAGGTTCCAGCATGCAAGTTCAAATTCTCCGCCAAAAGGACAGCAAGACCGTCAAGGATCAACTGCAAATTAGCTACGTTGCTCTATTTACCTGTCACGCCAAGGCGGACGAGAAGGATCCTTCAAAAAGCGCAATTCTGCTGCAAGACTGCGCGCGATACAACCCAACTACCCGCACAAACGAGATACGAGACGCACAGCCATTCTGTGTGCGGAAAATCCTCAAACTGGATCTGCAGCAATGCCGCCTAATACATCTCTCCGCTTGTGAGACTGCAATGAACAAAGATCTGAGTCTCCGCGACGAAGGCATTCACATCGCTGGCGGATTTCACATGGCTGGTGTACCGCATGTGATTTCGACGTTGTGGAGAGTTGCGGAGAGCGTTTCAACCGAGCTCACGAGTGGATTCTACAAGTATTTGAAGAATGGTGATACTCAGTTACATGTAGATCGCTCTGCAGATGCTCTTCATATGGCTATACAACAATTGAGGAACAGAGGAGTCGAGCCGATGCTTTGGGGTCCTTTCATTCATTCTGGTCCTTGACTGGTTCGTCCCAACACCTCCAAGTCGAGTCTCTTATACCGGATCAAGGTGGCCAACTTCCCCTCCTCAGGAGACTTCACATCAGGGAACTCTCCTAGTCTTTCCACGGCCTCGATTCCTTCCCGGCAATCTCCAAAGCCAGGACTTCCGCCATAAGTCTACGTGCACATTTCCCCGATGAGGCCCAGATTTGACCGCGGGACACGCCATCTCGGTCCTTCTCCCATCCAAGTATATCGTAACCGCGCTGGTGAAATAACGATAATATTGCGTGTGGCCTTAACAGAACTTGGCGAAACTGATAGCATCCTGCTGAAAGAAAGAGCCGCGTTGGCCGCTGACCGAATCCGAGGTAGTTTGGCGTGCTCAGTCAACCGAACCATGTCAAGATTGACGAGGCGTATATGATGGCCATCATAGAAAATCTCCGCGAACCTGCGGAGTCATCATATAAAAAGAAGCACGGGAGATCAGGAGTCGGTCAGACATCATTCAGAAAGAGACTGATCAAGGTTTATAGAATACGCCTCCCGAGTTCCAAGCACACAAGATTTGGTGTCCTGATGGCAATGAAGAGGATGATGGCAATGGTGGAGAGGATGATGGTGACGATGAAGGATTGAACAGACTATTATACCACCGCCGTCCAGGCCAGATCGGGTGTACGTACGACATGAAAGGTATGTAATCTGAAGGTCTGTTATATGTCACATTATCCTTCAAACGTTAGGAAATGATGAGAATTTGAAGCTGCATTGGCTTTATCACCACGTGATTCCACGGATATCCACTACCGACAGCTCTCCGCCGCTTGTACAAATAGCTCTTAAAGTGGTTCTGGCAGAATGGAATTAGGGTTCCATTTTATTTTGTGCAGAAATATTTGCTGGCAGAGCTTCCCACCGCTGTCTTTCTAAATGATCGTCAAGAGTAGCAATGCATATTGGGTGTTGAACGGCCAGAATGGAATTGACAGCTTAGTATTTAAGCACGGGTGTGAGTTGCAAGAGCTTGGTGAAAAAGACGTGTTGGTCGAATTGCATGCAACATCTCTCAATTACAGAGACCTGGCCATCGCAAACGGTGCGCATAGTCTACGTATTCGTGAGCAGGTTGTACCTGGATCCGATGGGGCCGGTGTGGTGACTGCAGTTGGCTCATCTGTTCAGATGTTCAAAGTCGGACAAAGAGTAGTAACCCATCTTGCCCCTGGAATGGCTGAGCGGGAATGGCCAGTACACTCGAATATTGCCGTTGGCCTGGGCCAAGTAGCAGATGGAACTCTACAAGCGGTCGGCGCTTTCCACGAAAGCGCTCTGGTACCAATGCCAAGGAACTTGACTTTCGAGCAAGCTGCTACCCTTACATGCTCGGCACTGACAGCCTGGAATGCCATCTTTGGGCTCAAAGGGAAAGCGGTGCAAAAGAGTGATTGGGTCTTGGTTCAAGGAACGGGAGGCGTGTCAATCGCCGCTCTTCAGGTCCGTGATGCCTCGGAGACATTGATATCTTAGAGCTGACATTGTGTAGTTCGCGCGGGCGGCAGGAGCAACTGTTGTTGCTACCACAAGCAACGAACAGAAAGCTGCTCGACTTCGTGAGTTGGGAGCTGAAAGCGTCATCAATTACAAGGACGACCGCACTTGGGGAGAGAGCGCAAGAAAGCTCACTCCAGATGGACAAGGGTTTGACCATGTGGTAGATGTCGGTGGAAACAGTAGTCTAGCACAGTCCATAAAAGCTGTGCGAACGGATGGAGTTGTTACTGCCACAGGTTTGTTGGGATCCAGCGATGGCAGAGATACGCTCCTTATCGAGACTCTCTGGAATATTTGTATAGCCAGAGGCGTTTTGCTGGGAACTCGAGAACAATTCCATGATATGGTTCGATTTATCGAAGACCATGATGTCCAGCTTGCGGTAGACAATGTGATATTTGGCCTACATGAAGTTAAAGAAGCCTACAGAAGGCTTGAGGAACAGAAGCATTTTGCGAAGATAGTAATAAAGATAGCTCAGTAGCACTGATGTTCCTAGGCTACTATGAACAAAATGAGCTTTTGCTACCACTCGTTAAAAAAATTGGCTAATATCTGATATCAAGGAGAAATCAAGTGTTGAGGTAGAACTGACGAGGATCAAACTCCGCGCGCCAAGACCTGCCTTCGTTGATTGACAAAGTCGATGGGTTGACGATGATGTCGACAACATCAAATTCTGGAACCTAATTTCAACAACTTCGGTGGTTGATTACTGTTTGACATACAGTTCTCACGTTTTATGAACGTTCGGAGTACTTCTTTCGGCCCGTCTCCTGCGTTTGATCCCTCATCTGCGCCGCAGCCATGTTCTGTCTACGAAGCTGGATTCCCATCCTCTTCTTCCTGTGCGCCTACACTTGACTTACTATGTTAGTCTAATGCTGACCAGAGCGATATTAGCACGAATGCATCTCCGATATACCTTATCCTCTTCGTCTCCGCGACATACTTCCTGAACAGGCCTTGCGTGTACTGCTCACTGCTTCTCGCCATCCTCGTCATCACTCTATTTGACTTTCACTCAAATTGGTTTGAACCACGATATTCAAGTTCTTCCAATGTCACAATTGCGAATGGAACCGAGAGCGCGATAAGCACGGCACAGAATGCTGTGTTGGGAACTCTCTCCATCGTCACTTCGGCACTGAACGACACAGCGTCGAAACTCGTTGAGTCCGTGGTTCCAGACCTTCGCAGTCGACAAATCTCGAACATCAGTGTGAATGGTGTGGCTGTCGAATGGATCAAGAGTATTTTCCGGAAAGAATGGAGAATCGATTGTCTGGATGTTTCAATACGCTTGTAGGGTCCAGGAATGGTGCGCTTGTTCAAATATTAATCCAGGGAAAGCGATGCATTGGGCGGCAAACATAGTCTGTGTTATTGAATGTCCACTATAATCATGGACAACGGGCATGTGGATGGGGAGTACGTGAACGGGGCATTGCAAGGTGTTCTATGGATAGTTACGCGGCTTTCGGAATATGTCGATAGCAAGGCATTCTACTCTCTCAAAGGCTCTTTGATCAGCGGCAAATGACGCTTGAAAGCTAGATGAAAGGCAGAGATAGATTGATACCCTGGAATACATGACGGTTCTCCAGCTCGGAAATTGCCGAAGCCTTTGGCGTCAACGCGTGTGCTTTGTTGTTCAAACTTCCAATTAACTTTGTAATTTCACATCATCGATAACTAACCTCCATTTCCTTGATCAAATATATTGGGATTTTTGGTTCTATTGGTCAATTCTATGAACGTTTACAACTGTGTGACAGTATGTGGAGTACTCACGCGACTCTTACGACATCGACCGCACTCAAAGGCTTGCAGGCTGCCAAATTCAAGTGTCTTTGGAGTTCGAGTTAACGTCCACTTTCAATATACTAGATATTGCAGCTACCAGTCTCGAAACATGACTTCGGATCGCGATACTCTTCCAGACACGTATGTTCAACGGACTCGGGTAGCCTCAACTTCTGCAATTCCGTGATTGACAGTCTACAGGGTAAAGCCGACGAACTACTTTCTGTCGGTGCATGATCTCGAATCATCCAATCCTTGGCAGTATCAAGGCACTGTGAAGATTGCTCTGGAGATAAAAAAAAGTGCAAAGGAAATCGTGCTCAATGCCCATCAGCTGAAGATCCACAGTGCCGAGCTGTCCACTGAGCACACGAAGACCGAGCTTGCATCAAAGGCATCGAACATCTCATATGACACCGATAAACAGCGAGCAACGCTTTCTTTCGATGATGAATTTCCAGTTTCTTCAAAGGCATGGCTGGACATCAAATTCCAGGGTACCATCAACAACGTGTGTATGATCGATGCAACCTTTTCGATCGAGACATTAACAAAACCTTAAGCACATGGCTGGCTTCTACCGTTCCAGATACAAGCCAGTAGTAGAAGCAGCCAAATCCGTGCCTCGTGACGATGAATATCATTATATGTACAGCACTCAATTCGAGTCTTGTGATGCCCGCCAAGCGTTCCCATCTTTCGACGAGCCCAATCTCAAGGCAACGTTCGACTTTGAAATCGAGATCCCGGAAGATCAAACCGCACTGAGCAATATGCCTGAGAAGTCGACTCGCAAGGGGAGCAAGGATGGGCTCAAGGTAGTCACTTTCGAACAGACTCCGATCATGAGTACGTATTTGCTCGCTTGGGCAGTCGGCGACTTCGAATATGTCGAGGATTTCACGAAACGCAAGTACAACGGCAAGAACCTTCCAGTGCGCGTGTACACGACCAAGGGTTTGAAAGAGCAAGGCCGATTTGCACTTGAGAATGCGCACAAGATCGTTGATTACTTTTCTGACATCTTCAAGATCGACTATCCGCTGCCCAAGGTTGATCTCTTGGCTGTCCATGAATTTGTAAGTTTTACTGATTCCCTTGTGGTGCACAGGCTAATTTGCAGGCAATTATATGTCCGCCCTCTCTCTTCGTCTGTAGAAAGTTTGCTGATCATCGAATCGTAGTCACACGGAGCCATGGAGAACTGGGGCCTGATAACTTACCGGTAACGACCCGACCTCAAGCTTGTGGCTTTGGGAAATGAACTGCTAACAGTGCTCAAGTACAACTGCTCTATTGTTTGATGAGAAGCAATCGGACCAAAGGTACAAGAACCGAGTCGCTTACGTGGTTGCTCATGAGTTGGCTCATCAATGGTTCGGTAACCTTGTCACAATGGATTGGTGGAATGAGGTATGCCAACAATGCAGGATCGTGAAGATTTGACTGATCGTTTAATAGCTTTGGCTCAACGAGGGCTTCGCAACATGGGTTGGATGGCTAGCCATAGACCACCTTCATCCTGGTAAGATTTAAATGGCATGATGAATGCGAGATTGAGCTGACGAGGTTTAGAATGGGAGATTTGGTCACAGTTTGTTGTACGTGCGAGATCTAGAGGTAACTTGCCTTTTATCACTGACTATTATGCCTAGTCTGAAGCCGTTCAAACAGCCTTCCAACTCGACGCGATCCGAAACTCTCACCCGATCGAAGTGCCAGTTCGAAATGCTCTAGAAGTTGACCAAGTTTTCGACCACATTAGTTACCTCAAGGGAAGCTCCGTCATCCGCATGCTGAGTTCTCATCTTGGTGCTGAAACATTTCTCAATGGCGTATCGCTCTACCTGAACGCACACACTTATTCCAATGCGACTACAAATGACTTGTGGTCTGCATTGAGTAAGGCATCAGGTCAAGACGTCAACTCTTTTATGGATCCTTGGGTACGAAAGATTGGTTTTCCAGTGGTGACAATTGCCGAAGAGCCCGGTCAGATTGGAATTCGGCAGTCGCGTTTCCTCACTTCTGGTGATGTCAAGCCAGAGGAGGATGAGACTCTCTGGTGGATCCCTTTGAGTCCAAAGTACGGTGCTGACTTCAAATCGGCTGAGCATCGTGCATTGACAGTCAAGGAGGAGACCATAAAGATAGATGAGACTTTTTACAAGATCAATACGGACCAAACAGGTTTCTACCGGACCAACTACCCACCGGAGCGGCTCAAGAAGCTCGGTGAAGCTCGGAACAAGCTTTCAACCGAAGACAAAATCGGTCTCGTAGGAGATGCTGCCGCTCTGGCACATTCCGGAGATGGCACAACAGCCGCTTTCCTTGCTCTGATTGAATTGTTCCAAGATGAGTCGAATTATCTGTACGGATTTTTCTCCTAGAAAGTACACTCTTACACGCTAACGTAATTTGTAGCGTCTGGCAACAAATTGCAAATTCCTTGAGAGATGTGAGCACCATCTTTTCTGACATTCCATCCGTGTCGAAAGGCCTGAAGAAGTTCCAACTCAAGCTGGTAACCTCAGCGGCGGAAAAGATAGGCTGGGACTTCCCAGAGGGCGAAGACTTGTTAACGGGACGGCTGCGCGCGCTGCTCATCTTGCAAGCCGGCCTAGCCGGACACGAGAAGTAAGACTTGCCCACAGAAGCCCACGATCGGTCGCTAACATCAGCAGGATCATCGCGGAGGCTCAGAAGCGCTTCGCGGCCTTCACCGCGGGCGACGACACCTCGGCCATCCACCCCAGCATGCGCAGCACGGTATTCGGCATCGCCGTCAACGCCGGCGACGCGGACGCCTACGCAGCCGTCAAACACTACTACGGCACGACGACCTCGACCGACGGCAAGGAGATCGCGCTGGCGGCGCTGGGCCGCGCGCAAACCCCGGCCCTAGTGGACGACTTGCTGGCATTCACGTTCTCGGGCGCGGTGGCGGTGCAGGACCGGCACACCAGCGCGCTGGCGCTGGCGGCGAACGCGCGCGGCCGCGGCCCGCTGTGGGCGTACGTCAAGGCGCACTGGGAGGCCACGGTGTTCCCCGCGCTGGGCGGCAACCTCGTCGTGCTCGAGCGCTTCCTGCGCGTCGCCCTCAGCAAGTTCGCCGCCCGCGATGTCCAGCGCGACATCGCCGCCTTCTTTGCCGCCAAGGATACCCGCGGCTTTGATCGCGGGTTGGCCGTCGTCGCCGATACGATCGCCGCCGCTGCGGCGTACAGGGAGCGCGATGCCGCGCTGGTCGAGGAGTGGCTCGGCGCGAACGGCTATCTGGAGTAGGCGGGTGGGGCCGCGCGGTGGTGTTGCCCGTGCTAGATCTCCGCCGCCTTTTGTCTTCGCTTTTAGCTTACCTCGAAGCACTTGCACTCCCTTAGACGTTTCGACCAGACCTTTGCCTTCTCGCGGTGATTTCGGACGGTGAGATGCACCATGTGATCAAACAGCGCTGTCACAGAAAGACGACGTACGCAGAGACACGCGAGCGCAGCACTGACAGGCAGAACTGCCGAAAGCAAGTGCAGAGCAGCAGTGACATTGAAAAACTCGATTCGGAAGGCTACTTGCCAATCCACATGCACTCCATTCATATACATGTATAACGCCTCCCGGTAAGCGCCTCCTAGATCCGATGTGGCCCAGTGATACAAAAACCCGCAAACCCAAACGCCCAAAGAATGAAAACAGTGACAAGCCTCAAGCTGTTCTGTCGGTTTAGGTGGACGAGGTCGAGATGTAGTTAGTAGCTTTCTGTGATTATGCGGCGTCGGGCCGGGCGCTGCGACCCGTGGTTGTGGCCGTGCTGGGCTGCTCGTTGTTCCACGAGAGGTAGGTGTGGTCGCCGAGTTTCCTGAAAGGAAAGGTGTGTTAGCATTGCGAGTCCAATCCTCTCACGCGGCGCGGAGCGCGAAGGATGGAGGAAGGACTAACCTTGGCTTGATGATGTGCGTCGCAGTGAAGATGGCGCCGAGCAAGACGCAGACGCCGCCGACAACAATATACGCAATACCGAGGAAGGGATTCTTGCCGCCCATGACGGTGCGGGTGGAGATGAGGATCTGCTTTGTGCCGCCGAAGACCGTCACGTCGAACTCGTCCCAGATGTCGATCTGGTAGCGGCCGGCGTACATGACGCCGGTGTCGTTGCGCATCGCCAGCTTGCTGAAGTCCGGCAGTCCCGCCGTGCGCATCCACACCTGGAACCCCTCCCACTCCTGCAGGTTCGGCAGCGGGATGCTCGCGTTGTACTCTGGGTACATGCGCAGCCAGTTTGGCGGCGGCACGACGTCGTCCACCGAGTAGGCCGTCGGTTTGTAGAGATCCCGGTCACTGCTCCATGCGATGCCCGTCGTGGTCATGTTATATCCTGTGCTGTTCGCGGTCGGGTTTTGAAGAATCGGCTGCTGGAAGGTGTCGTTGAAGAGTGAGTTCGCAATCAAGCCGCATGGATAGTAAGGCTTGTCACCCGCGCCGTTGGTTAGCGGATCACATCCTCCACTCTTAACTTGGCCCGCAGTTCTGTTTTGTCCTTTCATCTGCAGAGGATCAAACGACTTAACGTATCGGCGGTGATTTTGGAAGAAGTTGGTGAGACGGTAGTAAAGGAATACCGGAGGGTGGAGGTCATCTTCGATATCGAATGCCACCGAGCACACGGTGGTATTGGGGACGCTGACGCCATTCGGATAGGTCACGGTCGCACTATTCCATTGCCATTGCGGTTGTTTTGAGGAACCTCCGAGTTGCGCCGAGTTCTTGAAGTATTTCGAAACGCGGTTGCTCGGGATATCTCCCCAATCTGGTGCTCTAGAAGCTGTCGAGTCGGTACTGCATCCGGAGTAGTCAATTGAGATCTCTTGCACCTGTGTTCATTGAGCAACGTCAGCATGTTCCGTAGGCTACAGTGGATCGATAGGTGGACGGCTCGAAACTCACCTCTGAACTTGCCCAAAGCAGC
>Ga0335075_10014803_pt1 | contig 11697 bp, 6 predicted proteins | sample Lox_Sample_24_FD_206723 | JGI IMG/M metagenome (GOLD analysis project Ga0335075, IMG submission 206723) | Soil microbial communities from Loxahatchee National Wildlife Refuge, Florida, United States - Lox_Sample_2.4 | ecosystem: Environmental > Terrestrial > Soil > Wetlands | place: USA: Florida...
TCGACAATCGTTAGTGATGGCACGGTCTTCACGGAACGGCGCGCCGACTGTCGCGTTGACACCGCTTAAGCGCTCGACCTATCGTTGAGAATGTTTGCGGAGATCGGCTACGGAACCGCTGAAGCGAATCTCCAAAGGGGCTGAAACATGAAGAAGTCATCGCGTCGGCAGTTCCTGAAAATGAGTGCGGCAGTCGCGGGCGGCACACTAGCAGCCAAAGCTGCCAAGGCAACATTATCGCCGGCTTCGACGGCACGGCCGACGGCACCGGCGTCTGCGCAATCGTCGCCGCCGGTCGCGGTTGTTGCCCCGCTGTCGCAGCTGGAATATTCGCAGATTGAGTTGCTCGACGGCCTTTTTCGGCATCAGTTCGATCATAACCACGAAATCTTTCTCAACCTCGAAGATGATGCTCTGCTTAAGCCATTCCGCGAACGAGAAGGCCTGGCCGCGCCCGGCGCCGACATGGGCGGCTGGTACGACAACTCCGACGACTTCAATCCCGCGGATAATTTTCATGGCTTTATACCGGGGCACAGTTTCGGGCAGTATCTTTCCGGGTTGGCCCGCGCCTATGCGGTGACGGGGTCCAAGCCCACGCAGGAAAAAGTTCAACGGTTGGTGCGTGGCTTCGCTGAGACCGTGGACCCAGCGGGGAAGTTTTACGTCGGATATCGGCTGCCCGCTTACACCTACGATAAGACGAGCTGCGGGCTCATCGACGCGTACGAATTCGCACAAGATCCGATCGCCATGGAAGTGCACTGGAGGGCCACGCAGGCTGTTCTTCCGCATCTGCCTGATCACGCTCTCAGCCGCTACGAGCAGCGCGCCCGCGGCTATACGAATATCGCGACCACTTGGGATGAGACGTACACTTTGCCAGAAAACCTGTTCCTCGCGTATCGCCGCAGCGGAAATGTCCGCTATCTCGAACTCGGGCAGCGTTATCTGGAGGATGGTTATTTTGAGCCGCTCTCCAGGAATGCGAACGTGCTGCCATTCGAACACGCGTACAGCCATGTAAACTGTCTCAGTTCCGCTATGCAGGGCTACTTGGTCCTAGGTGATGAAAAGTACCTGCGCGCAGCGAAAAATGGCTTGCAAATGGTCGAGGACCAGAGCTTCGCCACCGGCGGATGGGGACCGGACGAAGCTTTCGTTGAACCAGGACGAGGCGCCCTGAACGCGAGCGTAAATGCGACGCATTACAGTTTTGAAACGCCGTGCGGCGCGTACGGGCACTTCAAAATTGCTCGCTACTTATTGCGCGTCACGCGTGATTCGCGTTACGGCGACAGCATGGAGCGCGTGCTCTATAACACAATCGCCGGCGCTCGGCTGATTCAACCGGACGGAACGAGCTACTACTACTCCGACTACAACAACAAGGACGCTAAGAAAGTTTGGTACTGGTCGAAATGGCCGTGCTGTTCGGGGACTTTTCCGCAACTCACTGCGGACTACGGCATCAGTTCCTATTACGTTGGCGACCACAGCTTGTATGTGAACCTGTTTCTGCCGTCACGCGTCACCTGGATGCAGGGCGCTACGAAGTGCACGCTAACGCAGAAAACGGAATACCCCAAAGCCAACACAATCGAGCTGACGCTCGCGCTTGATCGTTCAGAGACATTTCCGCTGAGCGTGCGCATACCGGCTTGGTCCGGCCCGAAAACGGCCGTCAGCGTCAACGGTCGGCGGATCGAGAACGAAGTCACTCCCGGCAAATTCCTGGCTCTTCAACGCACTTGGGAGAGCGGCGACAGGGTCGAGATCGAAATGGAAATGCCTACACGCCTGGAGCCAATCGCGCCGGAGAACGCAAACACCGTGGCCTTGATGCGCGGTCCCCTTGCTCTTTTTGCGACTGGAAATGATTCCGGCCAGGCGACACGACAGCAACTGCTGGCGGCGACGGTATCGTCACAGTCTTCCGACGATTGGACAGTTCAGTCCGACGGCGCCCCGATTACATTCCGCTCGTTCATGGCGATCAAAGATGAGCCGTATCGGCTCTATCACACGCTCCAGAGCTAAAGGTCGCGGCCAGCTCTATCGCTGAGTCTCATGGCAGAGTACCCAGCCGGGCATAGATCCGGGAAGCCCCGATTGATGCGGCGCTGTCCCCACATCCACTGACATTCCATCACCTCCTCCGCTAAGTTGAACCGAGCCCAGACTAGCCCCCTAATCCCCCAGGCTAGCCTCCTAATCCCTTCGATCCGCTCTGCTATACTCCTTCTTTTGCAACCATCGCGCTACGACTCGCTGTGTGGGTCGTCGTGCCGCTAAATCACCATGCCGGATCAGAGCCGTCACAACGGAAAGCGTCTCTTTCTTATCGACGCAATGGGCTACGTTTTCCGCGCCTTCTACGCGCCGATGCCGCAGCGGCTCCGCAATGCGAAAGGCCTGCCCACCAACGTCCCATATCTTTTCGCCAATATGGTCCGCAAGCTCCTGAAGGACTGGAAGCCCGACTATCTCGCCGTTGTTTTCGACTCTTCCGCGCCGACGTTTCGCGACAAGCTTTTCGACGCTTACAAAGCCCAGCGCGCTCCCATGCCCGACGATCTCTCGATCCAGGTCCCGTATGTACGCCGCTATTGTGAAGCGATGCGCCTTCCGCAGATTGAATTTCCCGGCTACGAAGCTGACGATGTGATCGGCACGCTGGCGCGTCAGGCCAGCGAGCAGAGTCTCGATGTCTTCATCGTCACCAGCGACAAGGACCTGATGCAGCTCGTCGGCGATTCCGTTCGCCTGCTGAATCCAATGAAGGGCGATCTCGTCGTCGACCGCGCGAAGGTCGAGGAAATCATGGGCGTGCCGCCTGAAAAGGTGGTCGAGGTGATGGCGCTCATGGGCGACTCGATCGACAACATTCCCGGCGCGCGCGACCCGAACGAAAAGCCCGCCCCAGGCGAACGACGCAAGGCCGGCATCGGCGAAGTCGGGGCGCGTCAACTCATCCAGCAGTATGGCAGCGCCGCGGAAGCCTTGAAGCACGCCTCCGAAGTAAAGCGCGCGAACTATCGCGAGGCTCTCGAAAAATATGGCGAGTTCGTCCGCCTGAGCAAACAGCTCGCCGCCATTCCCACGGATGCGCCCGTCCCGCTCGCGCTCGAAAAGTTGCGAATGACGGAGCCCGACCTTGCTGCGCTCCGCGACTTATATGTCGAATTGGGATTCACTTCGTTGCTGAAGGATTTCGCACCGGTCGCCGACGATCGTGCTACCGACTATGCCTTGCTCGATTCGCCTGCTGCACTCGCAAGACATCTCAGCGCGGTTCCCCCCGGGCAGGAAGTCGCTGCTTGGCTTTCGCTCGATACCGAAGATCCCGACGAAGAGGGTTTCGGCACGCGTGTTGTGGGCGTCGAGACGTCATCGAAAGAAGGCGTGGGCTGGGCAATCGCCAATGGTCACGGGGACGAAGCGCTCGCCGCCATGAAAGATTGGCTCGCCGATCCAGAACGAGCAAAGGTCGTCCATGATCCCAAGCTGTTTCATCTTCTCGCGCGCGACCAGGGATCGTGCAGCGGCGACGATTCAGCCCGAGCCAACGATCGCGACGCGGTCGCCGGGATCCGCCATGCGACCATGCTCTACTCTTATCTCCTCCGTCCGACCACCGCGAATCACGCCTTCCCTGAAGTCGTTCTCCGCTACTTGAATCGCACGCTTTCCGGGGCGCCCGGAGAGCACGCCGACTTTCTCCTTCGCGTCGCGCCCATCCTTCGTGAGGAAGTCGAAAACCACGGACTGCTCGATCTCTACGAAAAAATCGACCTGCCGCTCGCGCCCGTTCTCGCGCGCATGGAGGCCGCCGGAGTTCTTGTCGATAAGAACGAGCTGGAAACCATTTCGTCCAAAACCGAGCAGGAACTGCGCGCCCTCGAAAAATCAATATGCGACCTCGCCGGCTTCGAGTTCAACATCAACTCGCCTCAGCAGCTCGCCGAAGTGCTGTTCGATCGTCTCGGCCTGCTCGGTCCCAAGCAGGGACGCGGTCGCTCGCGTTCCCGCTCGACTGCCGCCGACGTTCTGGAAGATCTCGCCCTCGTGCACGAGCTGCCGAAAAAAGTCCTCGAATATCGTGAACTCTCAAAACTCCAATCCACTTATGCGGACGTTCTTCCGCGCCTGATTCATTCCGCCACTGGCCGCATTCACACGCGGTTCAGCCAAACCGGAGCGGTAACCGGGCGGCTCAGCTCGTCCAATCCGAATCTCCAGAACATTCCCGTGCGCACTGAGCTGGGCCGCGAAATTCGCGCCGCGTTCGTCGCTTCTCCCGGCCACCTGCTCCTTTCCGCCGACTATTCGCAGATCGAGCTGCGCATCCTCGCGCATCTTTCAGAAGACGCCATTCTGACCGAAGCGTTCCGCCGCGGTGAAGACATCCATTCGCGCACCGCGCAGGAGGTTTTCGGTGTCGCGCCGCTGATGCAGACGCGCGAGCATCGCCGCGTCGCCAAGGTCATCAACTTCGGCGTGATTTACGGCCTGTCGCCTTTTGGCCTCGCGCAGAATCTTTCGATCGACCAGAAAGAGGCGGCACAATTCATCGCGGCGTACTTCGAACGCTACAGCGGGGTGAGAAAGTTTCTCGACTCGCAAGTCGCGGAAGTCCGCAAGACGAGCCTCAGCAAGACGCTTTTCGGTCGCGTGCGTCCTATTCCCGAAATCACTTCGCCGCAGCCCGCCATCCGCAATTTCGCCGAACGCACGGCGCTCAATACACCCATGCAGGGCGCTGCCGCCGATTTGATCAAGCTTGCCATGATCGAGCTGGATCGCCGCCTCGCGTCGAAATTCAAGGCGCGCATGATCCTGCAGGTCCACGACGAATTGCTGTTCGAAGCTCCTGAGGACGAGATTCCCGCGCTCACGAAACTCGCGAAGGAAGTGATGGAAGGCGCGCACAAATTCCGCGTGCCCATCGTCGCGGAAACCAAAGTCGGCCGCAATTGGCGCGACCTGAAGTAGCTATCGCGTCAGCAGAGCGTGACTCCGGGGTCTTACCTTTTCTCGACACTCGCCACTAGCTTGCCCTGAAGCGGAGGCGGTCCGCTGAAGGGCCACTCGCCGCTGTTCTTCTATAGCCTGGAGGTTCCCGCCGGACTCAGCGCTAGAGCTCTCGGCGGTTGGTCTTGCGGAGTTTCTCTGTGCCCTCGGCCGTTCTCGGCGCCTGCCCGCCTTGGCGGGACCCTGCGGTTCAGCCTTTGCCTTTTCTCGGCGTTCGTCACTAGCTTGCCCTGAAGCGGAGCCGGTCCGCCGAAGGGTCACTCGCCACTGCTCTTCTTATCGCCCGTATTCCAGCAGGACGAATGTCCCCGGAAGAATCGGAGGCCGCCTGAACCGTTCGCCGGGCTTCGCGGGCGGCATCGGACCAAAATCCGCGGTCACGGTATAGATCATGTGCGTTTTCGCGTTCAGCGCCATCGTGCGCGCGCCGCGCTGCGTCTTGATTTCGTCGATCTTCACCAGCTTGTCCCGCGAGTCCTCGCGTGCCACGGTAATCGTCCCGTCGCCGCACGACGCAAACGCGTAATCCGTGCCCGGATCGAAGCGCATCGCGTCGATCCCTTGCCCGATCGGAACCGTTCCCAGTACCTTGCCCGTGTTTCCGTCGACGAAATCCATCACGCCGCTATGGCAGCCGGGGAAAAGCCGCTCGTTCTTCGCGTCGATCGCGAGGCCCGATGGCGACTTGCAGGGCGCCAGCGGCCACGTGTCCGTCACCTGCAGACTCTTCGCGTCGATCCTCACCAGTTCACTCTTGTCCACCAGGTTCGCAAAGACGTGCCCCTTGCCGTCCGCCGCCGCAAACTCGGGCTTGCCGCCCAGCGGGAACGTTCCAAGAATCGTTCCGGCCGCCGCGTCGATTGCGGTTGACGACCCCGAATCCCCGTTCATCGTGAAAATGCGCTTCGTTCCGGGATCGTAGATGATGCCGTCGGAATCGGGCGCCGTGCTCAGGTGCTCCAGCACCTTCAGCGTCGTGTAATTGAATACGGTAACGCTGCCCGGATCGCCGTCGGTGGCAAATCCGCGGTTGAATTCCGGCGCCAGCGCGATTCCGTGCGACCGCGCGAATCCCGGAATTTCGCCGATCTCTTTGCCCGTTTTCGGGTTCACCACGAGCACCTTCGTCCCCCGCGAGATGAACAGCCGGTCCATTTTCGCGTCGTAGAGCAGATAGTCCCAGCCGCCTTCGCCGCCCAACTTGAATTTATTCACCAGGTGGTAGCCCGCCCCGTTTTCTTCCTCCGCATGCATTCTTGCCTTTACGGCTGTGCGAGAGCTCAGGCTCGATGCGCCGGCCTTATTCGGCGCAAGTACGTGGCTCATTATCACCACGCATGCCGCCAGCACCAGAAATCCCAGGTAGACGCCGATCGTTCTCAGCACCGTTCTCTGCACATTTCACCTCGCGATTCGGATGATCCACCGCTCTTTTATCCGCAGGAGCCCAGGTCCGCCGGTAGGAATTGAAGTATGCACCCAACCGGCATCCTTTGTATCGTCGGCACCTGAAAATTACATGAAGAGCAGGTAGGAGCGGCTAGCGGGATGTGTGTGCCTCCTTTCTGTGATAACTCTTGAAGCCTCAAACACCTCGAAAGTGTGTCGACCAATTTTTGCGGTTTTATTGATGTGGCTGGAGTTACGCGAAAAATTGCTCGGCAAGCGTGTCGAGAAAAGATAGCCGGGAGGGGGAAAGAGGAAGTAGAGGAGGCAAGGGCAACGAGCCGAATGGGATACGTAACGTCTAATATGCGCGCTCTGAGCGCGACTGATGTGCGCGGTCTGAGCGCTACGTTCCGTCGAATGAGCCCGTTCAAATCTGTATCCATCAATTTTCGCGGTTTTGTTGATGCGAATAGACTTACGGCGGAAATTGATGGCGCGGCGTGTCCATCGCCCAGGGTGACTGCGCGCTCGTCGCGAGCGGCTGGCGAAGAGGCGCGCCGCACGCGAGAAGCCCGCCGTTCGGGAAGGAAAGTGTCACCAATTGGAGAGATGCTCGTGTTGTCGATCGGAGGCAACATAAAAATAAGCTAGCCTAGCACATAGTTTGCAATTTGTCAATGGCTATGAACGGTACTAGGACCAGCGGTGCGGAATCGCGCGCTGCGTAAATAGGAGGACAAATATGAATTCTAACCCGCTTTGAGCCTGCTATCAGACTCGGAGGCGGTGGGCGCTGGCTCGTCGAAGGTTAGCGGCTTCTTGATGGTGAGTTGTCGCTTTGCTTTCAGCTTTTTCCTTGTAGCTTCGAACGCTTGGATTTCTTGCAGAAGCATTTCGGGAGTTGGTTTCGAGAGAGCGAAAGTATCGCTGTGCAGATGTGCCACGATGTATCGCGAGAGGGTGGACATCCGCTTGACGATCTCCTCGACGTCTTCGGGACCGATCTGCACATCCTTGAGTGCATCGAATTTGATGCGCTCCTCGAAGCGCGTCACCACGCCGTTAAAAAGCCCGAAAACGACTAGCGCCTCATACGAAGCTCGGAGAGCTCCGAATCCCTGTTGGAGCCATGATTGTTGCTCCTCAGGTGGTTTGTTCTTTGCTTTGGAATAGCAGTCGACGGCCACGGCAGCGGATTTATAATCTTTCTCGCAAGCGGGGCTATTATTGGCGTAAATGAAGCCAGGTTGCCCATTTTCATCCTGAATCCAGTTGTTGAGAACCTCGACGTCGGAGCTCAGAGCGTGTTCCATGAGTCGATAAAGAAACGCAAGGTCGTGCGTAAAAACGACAACCTGGCGCTCAGCGGCGCATTCAGCTAAACATTGTGCTAGTGTAGCTTTCCATTTGTTGTCGAGCGACGTAACGGGATCGTCGAGAATTATCCCGCCGCCACTGTCGTCAAGCGTCGCTTCCGTAAGGAAATCGGCGAGGGCTACTGCCGTCTTTTCGCCATCACTTAACACTTGGTCGATTTCGTACGCTGAATCCTTCAACGAGACAATTCTCAATGTTTCGCCTTTGTGCCCGCGGGTATCGATCGTCACCGCCATCCTGCACCCGAAACGTTGAAGGATGGAGCTGAATACGTCGACGTATCGCTGCGTCACGGTTTGTCTGAAGAGTTCACCGTATTTGGCGGTGATGTGCCTGGTTGACCCGAGTGAAGCCTCAGCTTTGTTTGCGATGCTAAGATTGCGCGCGTACTTTTTCACTTCGTCGACGTGCGCAGAAAAGGTGCGGCGATGCTCCAATGGATACAGCTCTTGGCGAATCCGCTGTATGCGCTCAGTAGGGTCGCTGGTCTTCAGTTGCGCGATCTCTTCCTGCCTATTCCGGATGATTGTGTCGAGTTCTGAGGCGTCAAGACATGGCAAGGGCGCGAAGGCGACGATCTCGCCACGCGTCAGGGACGCCATCATCTGCTGCCTGCGCTCCGAAAGGGCCTCAGTATAGCTCTCGATAGCGGGGACCAGCACTGGTAGTTCCCGTTCGACCAGGCGCCTGGCCGCCGTATTCGGATCGAAATACCCCAGTTCCAGACGCCCCAGCTCTCGGGCTTTCTTCGCACACGCGGTCTCTGCCCGGTGTAGCTGGCCTTGAGAGTCGGAGTTCAGGAACTCCCACATCTTCATAATCAGTTCCGCCGCGTCTGATGGGAGAACTTGTCGGCACAGCAGACAGTGATCGCCGGTTTTCGGATAGGGTTCACCTCTAGCGGCTTCAGAGTCTGCCAAAATCTTGGCTGCACGGATAAACTGGACCCACTGTTCAGTGCCAGTCTGCGGCAGTGGCTGGAATTTGAATTGTTCACTCCCTGACTGACGTGCCTCATCTCGACGCGTGTCTAGTTCGGTTAAAAGGCGCGTAACCTCACGCACCGTTTCTTCGCCCAAGCTAGTGTTCGTTGCCTGTAACGCTTGGAGGAGGGCTTCGAGATCACGGAGTTCGCCTTCCCTTAGAGCTAGGTGTTCATGTTGATCCTGCGCCTTTAACTGCGCGATTGCCTTCTCGAGGTCGTCGATTCTCTGCTGATCCCCTGGGGTGAAATGCCCTTGCCGTTCAATTTCCTCCGGTTTGGTGTTGGCCGTCACGCCATCGAGGAATCTAGTCACCGTGGACGTTCCTGTGAACCACGACGCGGAATTCGGCGCAATCCTCATGCTACAAATGAACTCTCGAATCTTTTCCCGCACGATGTCGGTTGCTTCCGCAAGCGACGTTAAAATTCCAAGTCCAGCTGGCGCAAACCCTAGCGCGTTAGGCTCCGCAAGATGGACGTGCATGCTATTGCTGTCGAACAGATAAAAGCCACGAAGTTCGGGACACCGCGTTCCGTTGGTCCAATGTAGGACCTGTTTCGTTTGCCCCCATGAGATCTCGATGTCGGCTTGCGGGACGCCTCGCTCGGCGTCGAGTTTTGCGTTGGGCAGGACGATGCGCTCTCCACGCGCGAAAGCAGCGCATCCGAGAAGGCGGGCGTACCCGGACTTGCCCGCGCCATTTTCGCCAAAGATGAGTGTAAGTTGTTTTCCGAAACGAAGTTCCTGGCCCGCTGGCAATGCGTTGACGAATTGTAGGTTGAAAATTCGGTCGAGAGAGCACTTCGCCGGTTCCGGTTGCAAAGCCGCGGGTTGCCCAAGTTGTATCGGGGTCTGTTCTATGGGTACGGCAGCTATGCCAGCCTCCTGGAGGAACTCCCAGGAAAGTTCGGTGTAGTCGGCGTCGTCCAACTCCGCGCCGCGACGAAGCTTATCCAGCGTGCACTGTTCCCACAGTTGAAGTTGCTGGGCCCACCCGATAATTTGATCGATGAGTGCGGCCATAATTTGATCGCCGCCACATAATACGCTCGAATAGAACATTGGGCCAGTTCGTTTTGATACCCGAGAAAAAACGTGAATCGGGAGTAAGCACCTTGAGGCGTGTGCCTTTTGCTCTGCGGGCTAATTGCCGGCGAGGCGGGCGGCTTGGGCGAGGAGGTAGTTGCGTTCGGGTCCGCCGCGGGGCACGTTCGGTTCGCTCAGTGCAAGCAGGCGCCTGCGCTACGAAAGGCACAAACGTTCCAAGGCTGCCGGGCTGAAGCACGCCACGCGGGCGGTACGCCGACGCCATGTGACTGTGCTAAAAGCTCACCTCTCAAGCTGCGTTCGAACCTCGGGCAAAGGCTGCTGGGCTAAAGCCACAGCGCTACGTTTGAATCCAAGACCACGGCTACTTCGCGGCGAGGCGGGCGGCTTGGGCGAGGAGGTAGTTGCGTTCAGGGAGGCTGGCGGTTTTGCTGGCAGCGGCGCGATATTTTTCGATGGCGGCATTGCGGTCGCCGGCTCGTTCGAGAAGATGGGCGCGGACGGCATCGAGGCGATGATGGTTCGCGAGGCGCGAGTCGTCGTTCAGCGCATCGACCAACTCCAACCCTTTTGCCGGGCCGTGGACCATGGCTGCGGCGATCGCGTGATTCAGCGCGACCATCGGATTATCGGACATGCGCTTGAGCAATTCGTAGAGCGCGAGAATCTGCGGCCAGTCCGTCGATTCGGCGCGCGGGGCTTCGTCGTGGACAGCGGCGATGGCGGCCTGAAGTTGGTACGGGCCGACAGCGCCCTTCGGCAGAGCCGCGGAAAGCAGCGCGACACCTTCGGCGATCTGCTGCTTGTCCCAAAGCGAGCGGTCTTGTTCATCGAGCGCGACGAGTTCGCCTTCAGCAGTGGTTCGCGCAGTGCGGCGCGCGTCGGTCAAGAGCATCAGGGCGAGAAGCCCGGCAATTTCGGGATCGTCGGGCTGAAGATTGTGGACGATGCGCGCGAGGCGCATGGCCTCCTGCGAGAGATCGGCTCGACGCAGTTGAGAGCCGGCGCTGGTGGCGTAGCCTTCGTTGAAAATCAGATAGAGCACGTGAAGGACGGCGCGAAGGCGGGCGTCGCGTTCATCGGCGGCGGGCATTTCGAAGGGAATGCCGGAACTCTTGATGGTTTGCTTGGTGCGGCTGATGCGCTGGGCCATGGTCGCTTCAGGAACGAGAAAGGCGTGGGCGATTTCGGCAGTGGTCAGGCCGCCGACGGCGCGCAGCGTGAGGGCGATCGCGGAAGAGGGTGTGAGCGCGGGATGGCAGCACATGAAAAGGAGAACGAGCGTGTCGTCCTCTTCCGAGCGAGCTTCGATCGCTGAGGGCTCGGGCAGGCGCGCGGCTTCCTCGGCAACTTCGGTCTCGCGGCGACGGCGAGCAGACTCACTGCGAATGTAATCAGCCATGCGGCGCGAGGCGACCTGGATCAGCCAGCCGCGCGGATTTTCGGGGACGCCGTCGTGCGGCCACTGCGTTGCTGCCGCGATCAGCGCTTCCTGGACCGCGTCTTCGGCGGGTGCAAATTCACGGAAGCGGCGGATGACGGCTCCGAGCACCTGCGGCGCAACTTCCCGCAGCAGGTGGTCGAATGCGATCGTTGGCGATTGTTGCGTCATGCGTTTCGCGTGTTGAATCGCTCGTCAAAGACCCATGTCGGAGAAGCCGCTCAGTACAGGGCGGACCTCGATCGGGATGCTGCCCGGCTTGCCTCCGGGGCCCGGCGCGGCAGAAACGCGCGCTGCGATTTTATAGGCGTGGTCGGGATTTTCGACGTCGATGATCCAATAGCCGGCGAGAAATTCTTTCGACTCGGGGAAAACTCCGTCGGTGATCGGCGTTCCGTTCGCGCCGGCGCGCACAATCTTCGC
>Ga0335075_10014806_pt1 | contig 11695 bp, 8 predicted proteins | sample Lox_Sample_24_FD_206723 | JGI IMG/M metagenome (GOLD analysis project Ga0335075, IMG submission 206723) | Soil microbial communities from Loxahatchee National Wildlife Refuge, Florida, United States - Lox_Sample_2.4 | ecosystem: Environmental > Terrestrial > Soil > Wetlands | place: USA: Florida...
TAGATCGCCGATGGGGTAGTCCACCATCGCCGAAGCGATGGCGGCGTTCAGGCGGAAGCAGTCCGATAAATTCGCCGCCACATTGAATTCGCCGCCGCTCACATGGATTTTGCATTCCGTCGCCTTACGAAACGGAACAATCCCTGGATCGAGCCGGTGCACCAGCGCCCCCAGCGACAAAAAATCCAGCTCAGCCTCGTTGCGAATCGTCAGCGGACCGCCCATCGTCTTCGTCGCCCCTTTCTCTCTTTTCGCATGCTTCCACCGATAAGATGTCGCGGAACTGCACGTCGCCGCATCCCGTTCATGCTTTCCGCGGCGTCTCCGAACTGTGACCGGGCCGTTTGCCCCCGCCCCCCCGCTCTCTGCGTCAGCCCGCCAGCTTCTGCACGTCGGTCAGCACCTGTTCGGGCGTCCACTCGTTTCCCGGATACCATTTGTACAGCTTGCCGTCCGGTGCGATCACCACAGTCGACAGCGAGTGCGTAATCGTCTTGTTCTGCTCCGGTGTCGTGCCGATGTCGAAAAACCGCAGCACCTTTGGCAGTTCCTTCTCGGTCGGCGCGGCGAAATCCCAGTGCGCAAAGGTCTCCTGCGAGTAATTCCCCGTGTAGGCGCCGCCATAGCTGCGGAGCACCTTCGGCGTATCGTAGGCGGGGTCGAAACTCACGCTCAGCAGGTGTGTCTTCGCGTACAGAGCCGGATCCTTCTGGAGCGTCTTGTCAATTTTCGCGAAATTTCTGCTCATCCGCACGCAGAAATTCGGTAGCGGGCAGCGCGTATAGATGAATGTGAGCAGCAGCACCTTGCCCTTGAACTGCGCCAGATGGATCATGCGGTCGCTCTGGTTGCGAAATGCGAAGTCAGGAATCGTCTCGCCCGGTTCCAGATCGTTGAAGGTCACCGCCGGTTTGTAGTCGGGCTGCGCCTGCGCGATCACATCGATCTGGTCCAGGTAATCGGCTGCTTCCGTCGGCGTCAGCACGGCTGTGATCGTGTCCCCGGTGTGCAGCTCGGTCGCGATGTTCGGTTGTCGCAGCGTGTAGGGCATGGTCATCGCCGGCATGTATCCGGGAATCGCCTGCGTATCGAGCGTGACCTCGCCGGTCTTCGCATCGCTGGAGACCACCACGCCGCGGATGTTGTATTGCTTCACACCCGCCTGCTGGTTAGGAGCGTTTCCGCCGCCCGCCTTCGCTGTTTCGCGGCAGCCGCCCAAAAACACAACCACCGCCAGAACCGCGGCGGTGGCCAGAGCAGTGGAAATGTGCGAATGAATCCGTTTCACCTGCCAGTTTACACTGGTTCAGCGACTCCCCATGCACCTGCCCGGGCCCATCGCCGACGCGCTCCGGCGCGGCGCCACCATCGTCGCCGCCAGCCCACGTACCAGTCGAGCTCTCCACCTTCGTTTCGCCGAAGCGCAGCGCGCCTCAGGCGCCAGGGTCTGGGCTTCACCCGCCATCGTCGACTGGGACTCCTGGCTTCGCGACCTCTTCCGCGAATACGCCTTCAGCGCGCCCCACGCGCCGATTCTGCTATCGCCGCTCCAGGAACAGGCTCTCTGGATCCGTATGCAGGGAGAGGATGCCGCTCGCGTCCTTGCCCCGGAAGCCATGGCCGGCCTGGCCGCGGAAGCCTGGTGGCTGCTTTCTGCCTACAACGCACACGCCTCCCGCCGCCAGAGCTGGGACCAGACCGACGCCGACCGCTTCCGCCACTGGGCTGCGGATTTCGAACGCGAGTGTAACCGGAATCGCTGGCTCAGCGACAGTCAGCTTGCCTCCTTCCTGACCGCGGAGGCGCCCCATCTGTCGCTTCCGCCGGAAATTCTCCTGGTTGGCTTCGATCGGATTCCGCCGATGAACCGCGACTTTCTGGCAGCACTCGAAAGCCGAAACGTCCGCACCTCTGAATTCCGTCCCGAACCGGACTTCACGGCGGATCAGGCCTCTCGCTCCTGGGTTGCCGCTCCCGACCAGCGCGCGGAGATCGACGCCTGTGCCGGCTGGGCCCGAAATCTCCTCCTCGCCCACCCTGATGCCCGCATCGCTGTCCTCGTCCCCGGACTCGCAGCGCTCCGCAACCCGATCGACCGCGCCTTCCGCCGCGTCCTGATGCCGCACAGCCTCGATCTCCGCCAGCCGCGCGGCGCGATGCCCTGGGAGTTTTCTCTTGGGGAGCCGCTTGCGGATGTGCCGGTTATCCGTGCTGCTCTTCTGCTGCTGCGCTGGATCGCCAAACCCCTGCGCGAGGAGGAAATCTCCTGGCTCAGCCTTTCCGGATTTGTCGCCGATACTGCGATCCATTCACTCGCCTTCGCGCGGCACGACGCTCTCCAGCGGCGGTCCGACCTGGGCCTGCTCACCCCCGAATACTCCCTTGCCAGCTATCGGGCCTCCCTGACCAGCGCGCCGGGCCTGCGTGGTCTGTGGATGGCTCTCGGCGCTCTGCAACAGGCCGCCCGCGCCAATCAGCTTACGGAAACGGCGCGCCAGTCTTCAGCGCTGGCCGAAATCGCCCATCATTTGCTGGATGCCGCGAGCTGGCCCGGCGAACGCTCGCCGGACTCCACGCAGTACCAGGCCCTCCGGCGCTGGCAGCGCCTCCTCGACGAAATCTCCCTGCTCGACTTCGACGGCACGCATTACCGCTATGCCGACTTCGTCGCGCTCCTTGAACGCTCGGCGCGCCAGACCATCTTCGCCCCTGAGTCCCACGACGCTTCCATTCAGGTAATGGGCCCGTTGGAATCGTCGGGCCAGCAATTCGACGCTGTATGGTTTCTCTCCACCAGCGAAATCTCCTGGCCGCTGCGCGGCCGCTTCCATCCCCTGCTGCCACCCTCCGTGCAGCGCCGGCACGAGATGCCCCACAGCACGCCCACCGATGACTGGAACCTTGCCGCCACGGTCACGGCGCGCCTCCTTGCATCAGCGCCCACGACTGTTTTTAGCTATTCCGAACGCGACAAGGAAGCAGAGCTGCGCCCGTCGCCTCTGATTGCCGGACTTTTCCCCGGCCGGCGCAAAGGCGATCCCGCAGCCCTGCCTTCGGCCGCAGCCGAAATATTGCCCACCGAGGTAATTCCTGGGTCAGCCCTCCTACCCTGGCCCGTGGAGCAAATCGCCGGGGGAGCCAGTGTTCTCAAGGCGCAGGCCGCCTGTCCTTTTCAGGCCTTTGCCCGCCGGAGGCTCGGCGCTGAGCCTCTCGAGGTCGCCGAGCAGGGTCTTACGCCCGCCGACAAGGGCCGGCTCCTGCACGAGGTCCTGCAGAGCCTCTTTGGAGGCAAATTGCCGGGCGCCTCTGACAACGCACCGGCTCTGCCCGTTCTGCGCACCCGCGACGACATTGTCACGGCCACAGACGCGCAACAACTCTCCGCCCTCCTCGACGCGCATATCAACGTCGTTTTCCGGCTCCATTTCGATGCAGCTTCAGAGGATCCGTGGCAACGGGCCTACCTGGCCGCGGAAAGACGCCGCCTTCAGGCCCGGCTGACCGAGTGGCTCGCCTGCGAAGCCGGTCGCCAGCCTTTCTCTGTCGAAGCCTGTGAGCAGCGCCTGCCCGACGTCCATATTGGCGACCTTCGTCTCAACCTGCGCGCCGATCGCATCGATCTTCTTCCTGACGGCACGCGCCTGCTTCTCGATTACAAAACCGGCCGCATCTCTCCCGCTGCGTGGAAAGGCGATCGCCCTGATGAACCGCAACTTCCCCTCTACGCCGCGTATGGCAATGTGGACAACCTGAGCGGCGTGCTCTTCGCGAAGATTCGCGCAGGCGAAACCGGCTTCGAAGGCCGCGTCCGCGATGCTCTCGGCCAGCTCTCCCCGAACCTGGGTGCAAAACAGGTCATCGTTACGGATCCTTATTCCGACACCTTGCGAGACAGCTGGGCGCGCGCCCTTGAGAACCTCGCACTTGAATTCCTGCAGGGCGTCGCCACCGTCACACCGCGCGAGCCGCTGGTCTGCAGGAACTGCTCGCTGCCCGCCCTGTGCCGCAAAGCCGAGCTCGACGTCGTATCCGCCGACGACGAGGACCCTTCCGATGCCTGATGCCCTCGTCGATGCCCCCGTGGATCAGGCCGCGCGCGAACGCGCCCTCGATATCCGGCGCTCCCTGCTAGTCCAGGCTCCGGCCGGCTCGGGCAAGACCGAGCTCCTCACCCGCCGCTTCCTGCGCCTGCTGGCTGTGGTCGACGAGCCTGAGGAGATCCTCGCCATCACCTTCACCCGCGCCGCCACTGCCGAGATGCGGAATCGCATTCTGGGCGATCTCGAAGCTGTGGCCGGCCGTCGCCCCGCCGGGCGCGATGAGATCGAACGCCTCGGCCCCGCGCAGGAAGCCTGGTCCCATGCGGAGCGTCGCGGCTGGGATCTTCTCCGCCAGCCGCAGCGCCTGCTGATTGAAACCATCGACTCGCTCTGCCTGCGCATCGCGTACGACCGGCCGCTTCTTGCCGGGCTCGGCGGCCGACTCCAGCCAGTCGACGACGCGACGCTCCTCTACCACCAGGCGGCGCGCCGCACCCTCGACCGGCTTGGCACGACAGATCCTGCGCTCGACGCCGCCCTCGCCCACCTTCTCGACCTCCGCGACAACCGCCTGCAGGATTGCGAGAATCTGGTCGCCGGCATGCTGGAGCGCCGCGACCAGTGGCTTCATGCCTTTCCGTCGCCCCGCGCCCTGACTGAGGACGACTGGGATCGTCTGCGCACCACGCTGGAGGCGCCGTTTCATCGCGAGATCCTTCGTGTCATTGGCGAAACCCAGGACATCCTTGCGGCCCAGCCCGCCATTGCTCGCCAGCTCATCGAGCTCGTCAGCTACGCGGCATCGCATGGCAACGACAAAGTCGCCCTGCTCGCGGGCGTCAGCGAGCTCTCGCCCTCCATGCCCGTGGACCACTGGCGCAGCTTGTGCGATTTCCTGCTCAACACCAGCCACGACTGGTTCACACGCGTCGACAGGCGCCACGGCTTTCCCTCGCGCACTCGCGAAGAAAAGGACCGCAAACAGGCCATGGAACGGCTGCTTGCCTGGCTGCAGCACCGGCCCGACCTCCTGTCCGCGCTCCGCGCACTCCGCAAGCTTCCCCCCGGCCGTTATAGCGAAGAACAGTGGACCACGCTCCGCCATCTTTTTACCGTGCTCCGCCAGGCGACCGCCGAACTCCGCGTGGTCTTTGCCGAGAAAAACACCGTCGACTTTACCGAAGTCTCTCTCGCTGCCATCGAGGTGCTCGAACAGGCCCCCGATCGCCTGCTCGCCATTGGAGGCAATCTGCGCCATCTTCTCGTGGACGAGTTTCAGGACACCTCGCGCATCCAGCACCGGCTCGTCACCCTCCTGCTCTCTGCCTGGGATCCTGATCCCAGTGAGCATCGCTCCGTGTTTCTGGTCGGCGATCCCATGCAGTCGATCTACATGTTCCGCCAGGCAGAGGTGGAGCTCTTTACCCATGTCCGAAATCACGGCATTGGGTCCGCTCCAAACTGTCTCCGCTGCGAACCCGTGCAGCTCTCGGTCAACTTCCGTTCACACGCCGGACTCACCGACCCGCTCAACGCCATGTTCACGCACATCTGCGACGGCGAGCCGTTGCCCGGTTCAGCTTCCGTCGTCTTTGCCCCGGCCACGGCTCGCGATCCCGCCCCGCCGGAGCTCGCTCTGCACATTTATCCGCAGATCCTCGGCACACCCGCCCGTCGCCCTACGCCGGACGAGACCCGTGACGCTCAGCAGCGCGAGGCGGAGGAGGTTCTCCGCATTCTGGAGGAGCAGCAGCCCGCCATCGAAGCTGCCCGGGCAGAGGGCAGCGATTACCGCGTTGCTGTCCTGGTCCGCGCCCGTCCCCATCTGGCCCAGCTGGTTCCCCTGCTTCGTCGCCGGGGCATTCCCTTTCGCGCCGTCGAAATCGAGCGCCTCTCCGAACGCCAGGAGCTGCTCGACCTGCTCTCGCTCACCCGCGCCCTCGTTCATCCGATGGATCGCATCGCATGGCTCGCCGTTCTGCGCGCACCCTGGTGCGGCCTGACCCTGGATGACCTGCATCGCCTCACCGGCGCCGACAGCCCGGCATTCAAAAGGCTCTCCGTTCCTGAACTCATCGACCTCCACCAGCACCTTCTTTCGCCGGACGGGCAGCAACGCCTCACGCGCACCGCTGAAATTCTGCGCCGCGCTCTGGAGCTGCGCTGGCGACAGACCGATGTCCCTTCCTTCGCTTCCTGGATCGAGCGCAGCTGGCGCACCCTGGGCGGTCCCGCCGGCCTCGATGCTGCTGCGGTTGAGAACACCCAGGTCTTCTTCTCGCTCCTCGACGCGCTGCCGCCCGACGGCCTGGCCCCGTTTACCGGCGAATTCACCGCCGAGCTAAACCGCCTCTTCGCTCAGCCTGACCCCTCGGTCAGCGAAACATGCGGCATCCAGCTTATGACGATCCACAAGGCCAAGGGTCTCGGCTTTGATGTGGTCCTCGTGCCCGGCCTCGAGCGAAAAGCCTCCGAGGACGACAATCCCCTGGTCTGTTCGCTCGAGCGAATCGATCCCTGGCGGTCCGGAGAAAGTGAATTTTTGGTGGCGCCCATCGGTCTCCACGGCGAAGATACCGAGCCTTTGTATCGCTGGGTGCGACGCCAGCGGCGGATGCGATTCGACGAAGAGCGCAAGCGCCTTTTCTATGTAGCCTGCACCCGTGCCCGACTCCACCTCCATCTGTTCGGCGCGGCGGCCCATGGGGCAACCGGCCTGCGACCGCTTCACCCGGACAGCCTTCTGCAAACCGCGTGGCCCGCGCTTAGAAATGAATTCGAAGCCGCCGCCCACGCGCCTCAGCCTGCCTCCGCCCCCGCACGAGTGCTGACATTTCCCACGCCCGGCGTGCTCGAGGAGGTCGCAGCCGGCGCTGCGGCTCCCGTTCCCCGCCGCCTGCGGCTCGGCTCTGAGCCGCTGCAAAACCTATCGAATGTCACTGTCGCCGACACCCTGGTGGCCGGCTCGCCGGACGTTCCCGATTTTCACCGTCCCGAAGGGTCTCGTCAGGCCCGGCTGATTGGCTCGGCCGTGCACACGATGCTGCAGCGTCTGGGGCCGGATTTGGCGGTCACTCCGCCCGCCGACCTCCGCGCCCGCGCCGCCAGCCTGCTCCGCGCCGCCGCTCTGACCGGCGATGCTCTCACTTCCGCCACCGCGGCCGTAGTCAAAATGCTGCGCGCCTGTGCCGCCGACCCGGTTTGCCGTTGGATCCTCGCCGATCATCCCGATGCGCGGTCCGAAGTCTCGTGGTCGGGATATTTGCCCGAGGAATCTGAGGGGCGCCTTCGAACCCTTCGCGCCGACCGCATCTTCCGAGCCGGCCCTGCGCCGCTGGCCGACGGTTCGGACGTCTTCTGGATCATTGACTACAAGACCAGCCCTGGTCCTTCGGGGGCGCTTTTCCTCCAGCAGGAGCGCGCCCGCTATGCGCCGCAGCTCGAGGCCTACGCACGGGTGCTCAAAGCCCTCCACGGGCGACAGGCAACCCTGCGCTCAGGCCTGTACTATCCTGCTCTGTCAGTGCTCGATTACTGGGAGCCGGCAACCGGCTGATTGTTGTTGCCGCTTGTGGCCGCGGCGCCCATGTGGTGACGAACGTCGGCCGCTCGGACCCAGAAGATGACGTCTTCGGCGATGTTGGTGGCGTGATCGGCCACCCGCTCCAGCGCGCGCGAAATCATCAGCGCGTTCAGCGCCTGGGGAGCCAGCTCGGGCTCTTTCTTCATCAGGTTCAGGAGAGCGTAATGGGCCGCACCATTCATTTTGTCCACGCCATCGTCCATCGACAGCACCGACTCAGCCATCTCCGCATCGCCCTCAATGAACGCCTGCAGCGCCTTGCGTACCATGCCGCTCGCCAGGTTGGCGATACGCGGTATGTCGATCGGCAGCTCCGCTACCGGGAAGGCCTGCAGCTCACGCACCCGGTCGCTGATCGCCCGCGCCGAGTCACCTACCCGCTCCACATCCGCATTGATCTTGATCACGGAGAGGATGAAGCGCAGATCGATGGCCATGGGCTGCTCCATGGCCAGCAGGTCCAGCGCCATCTGGTCGATCTCCCGCTCCAGCCGGTTGATCGCCATCTCTCCGCGATCTACCAGGTCGCAAATCGAGACGTCCCGCACACGGTACGCTTCCACCGCGCGCTGGATCGACTGCTCGGCCATGCCTGCCATCACCAGCAGCTTCTCTTTCAGATCGTCCAGGTTCTGGTGAAATCGAATGCGCGCCATTATCCAAACCTGCCCGTGATGTAATCTTCCGTCCGTTTGTCGCCGGGATTTGTGAAGATTTTGTGGGTCGAATCGAATTCGATAAGCTTGCCGTTCAGGAAGAATCCGGTCTTTTCCGCCACCCGGGCCGCTTGCTGCATATTATGGGTCACGATGACGATGGTGTACTGTGTCTTCAGCTGAAAGATCAGGTCCTCGATCTTCGCCGTGGACACCGGATCCAGCGCCGACGCCGGCTCATCCATCAGCAGCACCTCCGGATCCACCGCCAGCGCCCGGGCGATGCACAGCCGCTGCTGCTGGCCGCCGGAAAGACTCGCCCCCGACTTCTTCTTCAGCTCGTCTTTCACCTCGTCCCACAGCGCCGCATGTTTCAGCGAACGCTCCACCACTTCGTCCAGGACGCGCCGGTTGCGATAGCCGTTCAGCTTCAGTCCCGATGCCACATTGTCGTAGATCGACATCGTTGGAAACGGATTCGGCCGCTGAAAAACCATTCCAATCCGCCGCCGCACCTCGACCGCTGACGTATCGCTGTAAATGTCCAGCCCGCCCACCTTAACCTGCCCGGTCACCTTGGCAATCGGGTTGGTTTCGTGCATCCGGTTCAGACAGCGAACGAAAGTGGACTTGCCGCAACCCGAAGGACCGATGAGCGCCGTCGCCTCGTTGGCCGGAATGTGCAGCGAGATGTCCAGCAGCGTGTGATTCGTTCCGTACCACGCGTTCAGGCCGTTGACTTCAATGCCGACGCCCATCGTCTATCTTGCCCCTTTCAGCGCGCCGCGCGTGGTCACATAGCGAACCAGAGAAACCGCGAGCACAATCAACGCAATCAGCACCAGCGAACCGGCCCACGCCAGCCGATGCCACTCATCGTAGGGTGACAGCGCATACACGTAAATCTGCAGCGGCAGAGCCTCAATCGGCTGGTTCAGCGCGGTGCTCCAGAAGTTGTTGCCAAATGCCGTGAACAGCAGCGGCGCCGTCTCACCGGCCACACGGGCGAAGGCCAGCATACAGCCGGTGATGACCCCGGGCAACGCCGTCTTCAGCGTAATCGACAACATGGAGCGCCAGTTGGGTACGCCGAGGCCGAGCGCCGCCTCGCGAATGGAGTGCGGCACCATCAGCAGCATCTCTTCCGTAGTGCGCGCCACCGTCGGAATCATCATGATGCCCAGAGCAACGCCGCCGGCGAAGGCAGAGAACCCTTTCATCGGCGCCACGATCAGAGCATAGACGGCGATGCCCATGACGATCGACGGCACCCCGTTGAGCACGTCCGCCGTAAACCGCACCAGGATCGACAGCTTCGTACCGCGCCCGTATTCGGACAGATAGATCCCGGCGGCAATCCCGATCGGCACGCCCATTGCGCTCGCCAGGCCCAGCAGCACCCCCGAGCCCACAATCGCGTTCGCCATGCCGCCGCCCTTTTCGCCCACAGGTACCGGCAGCTTCGTGAAAAAGTTCCAGTTAAGCGAAACCGCTCCCTTGTAGACCAGGTCGACGAAAATGGCCACCAGCGGCGCAATCACCAGAAGCGTTGCGCCCACCGCCAGCCAGGTCGCCATGTGATTCGCCACCCAGCGCCAGCGCCGATTGAGCGCGCTTGCCCGCAATGAGACCGCAGCTCCGCTCATCAGCTCACCCTCGCCGGCGCGCCCCGCGTCACCGCCCACACCAGCAATCGCGCAAGGATATTCACCACAATGGTCACCAGAAACAGCGCCAGCCCGATCTCAATCAGCGCGCTCCGATAGGTATCATCGGAGGCTTCGGCGAACTCATTGGCGATCACACTGGCCATGGTTGCCGCCGGTGCCAGCAGCGACTTCGAGATCGTCGGACTGCTCCCGATCACCATCGCCACGGCCATGGTTTCACCCAGCGCCCGCCCCAGTCCGAGAATGATCGAGCCGACGATGCCGATGCGCGCATTGCGCAGGACGCCCATCCGGATCATCTCCCAGCGCGTTGCCCCCAGCGCCAACACCGCCTCCCGCTGTGTGTGCGGCACCGCCGACATCACCTCGCGGGTCAGCGACGAGATGATCGGCAGAATCATAATCGCCAGAATCACGCCCGCTGCAAACATGCCGATGCCGAAGTCCGGCCGCACGAATAATCCGGTCCAGCCCAGCACATCGATCAGGAAAGGATTGATGTAGGTCCGCAACAGCGGCACCAGCACGAAAATCGCCCACAATCCATACACAACGCTGGGGATTGCCGCCAGCAGTTCCGTGAGGAAGGAAAGGCCGCCACGCAGCGCTTTGGGGCACATCTCGGTCAGGAAGACCGCTACGCCCACGGCCAGCGGCACCGCGATCACCAGCGCCACAATCGACGTCATGATCGTTCCGTAAATGAACGGCAGGGCGCCGAAGTTATTGTTCACCGGATCCCAGGCCGACCCGACGAAAAACTTCCAGCCAAACTTTGCCAGGGTGATCTGCGAATGAGTCACCAGTTCTGTGGCAATCAGCGCGACAATCGCGAAAATACTCAGCGCGCAGAGCAGCATCAGCCACCGGAACGTCGAATCCGCCATGCTGGAGTTGCCCCGGCTCTGCAGATAACTGCGAATTGGTGACGTCGGAGCAGGCACGGCGACCGAAACAATCCCACCCGCCGGAAGGGCGACATCGGTATTCCTGGGGGCGCGGGGCTCCTGAATGCGCAGGTTCACGATTTTTCCACCCTAATCCGGCTTCTTGAATACCACGTTAAACGCCATGAAAAATAAGGAAATAAAACCGCTTTTAGGTGCCGAAGAGAGCGGGAGGTGGCCCGCTTCGCCGCTCCCCCTCTCAGCCAGATTCCAGGTTTGGTTTATGGCAGCACCGCAGTCCGGACCTTGCCGGCGACCCTGCCTGGAAGCGGCGCACAAGCGAGCTGCAACGCCTGGCCCTCGCCGTGGTCCAGCATCCAGTTAGGGCTGTACTCGCTCGACCATTTTGAAATCGGATGTGGGAACGTCGCTCCAGCCGCATTCATGTCTTGCGCAGTACATGGCACCACGCACAGAGCAAGCGCGGCGGCCAGAATCAGACTCTTTCTCACGGCTTTCTCTCCTCGGAAAGCTGAGTCGATTCTGGTTCCCGTTTGTGAATGCCGGTTGACATAACCGTAAAAAGACCGGGAAAGGCTCCGTTCTCCGATTTCCACTTCGTGCCGAAAGGCGGTTTTCGCCGGGATGCCGGCCCCTAGTTCGCCGGAAAGACCAGGTACTGCTCCAGTTTTCCGTCCGGTTCCGTGTAGGTCGTAATCGTCACCGGCTTCGCTCCGCTGGCGAATTCCACCCGAAAGACCCGGAAGGTCATCCCTCCGCGCAGCTCCTGGGCTACCTGCTGCACGCGTGAAGGCTCGCCCAAAGGCGCCAGGCTGGTTTGAAAATCATGCATCGCCTG
>Ga0335075_10014807_pt1 | contig 11695 bp, 13 predicted proteins | sample Lox_Sample_24_FD_206723 | JGI IMG/M metagenome (GOLD analysis project Ga0335075, IMG submission 206723) | Soil microbial communities from Loxahatchee National Wildlife Refuge, Florida, United States - Lox_Sample_2.4 | ecosystem: Environmental > Terrestrial > Soil > Wetlands | place: USA...
CCGTGGACATCGAACCGGGCCAGGCCTACTTCGTGCACCGGCATGGCTGGCTGTGCGGCACGCCGGGCATCGTCCCGAGCGTCGGGCTGCAGCAGAGCTTCCGCGGCGGGATGTGGGGCGGCGACGGGTTCGTGCTGCAGAAGCTGGAGGGCCAGGGCCGGGCCTGGATCGAGCTGTCGGGCGAGCTCACCACCTACGACCTGCCGCCCATGCAGGGGCTGCTGGTGCATCCCGGCCACGTCGGCATGTTCCAGGGCAGCGTCCAGTTCATGGTGACCCGGATTCCGGGCATCGCCAACGCCGTCTTCGGCGACGATGGTTTCCACCTGGTGTCGCTCACCGGGCCGGGACGGGTCTGGCTGCAGTCGATGCCGATTCCCGTGCTGGCCCACGCGCTGGCGCGCTACCTCCCGCACGACGAGCGCACCACGCAGGCGGCGGGCTCGGGTGTGGTCGGCGGGATCATCGGGGACATGCTGCGCGGCAGCTGAGATCCGGCCCGATGCGCTGGCCCGGCGTCTGTTTGGGCACGGCCTAATCCAGGTCGAATGCGGCCTGGATCGCGGCGGTGAGGGCGGCCTCCTGCCCCGGCAGCAGGAAGCCGATCGGCCGGCCCAGCGTGCGGGCGGGAACCGTCACGATGTTGTCGCAGCTGATAACGCAGGGTTGATCCAGCCCGTTGGCTGGCCGTGCCGCGCCTCCTAAGCGCAAGCGGTGGCGAATTAACCGGAATACAGGAGCCAATCCGGCCGGCCGAAAAGGCGTCATTCGCGGTCCGTCTTGATCGGCAGCGGCCCGGCCAGCAGCCAGTCCAGGCCGCCCAGCCTGGCGTTACGGCATCGCTGATTGGCAGGTAATCTGTTGGCTACCATGACGGGAGTTCCTCCGTTTGCGCCGGCTCGAAGGAGTGCGCAGTGAACGTTGACGACCTCGTCGCGATCGACGTGCACGTGCACGCCGAGGTCTCGGCCGAGGGCCATGACGCGCTCAGCCCGGAACTGCTCGAGGCCTCCCGCGCGCTGTTCAAGGCGGACCGCCGGCCTCCGACGCTGCCCGAGATCGCCGCGTACTACCGGGACCGGCGCATGGCGTGCGTGGTGTTCTCGGTGGACGCTGAGGCCGCCACTGGCGTGCCGGGGGTGCCGAACGAAGAGGTGGCCAAGGCGGCCGCGGGCAACCCGGACGTCATGATCCCGTTTGCCAGCATCGACCCGGCCCGGGGCAAGGCCGCGATCCGCCAGGCGCGCAAGCTGGTGACCGAGTTCGGCATGCGCGGCTTCAAGTTCCATCCCAATGTCCAGGCGTTCTATCCCAATGACCGGACCGTCTACCCGTTGTATGAGGCGATCGAGGAACTCGGCGTGCCGACGGTATTCCACACCGGGCAAAGCGGGATCGGCGCCGGGGCGCCGGGTGGTGGGGGTATCCGGCTTAAATACTCTAACCCGCTGTTTCTCGATGACGTGGCCGCGGATTTTCCTGGCCTTCCCATCGTGCTGGCGCATCCCTCTTTCCCCTGGCAGGACGAGGCCCTCGCGGTGGCCACCCACAAGCCGCTGGTTCATATCGACCTGTCCGGCTGGTCGCCCAAGTACTTCCCGCCGCAGCTCATCCAGTACGCGAACACCCTGCTGCAGGACAAGGTCCTCTTCGGCTCCGACTACCCGCTGATCACGCCCGATCGCTGGCTGGCCGACTTCGATGCGCTGCCGATCAAGCCGCAGGTGCGTCCGAAGATCCTGAAGGAGAACGCCGTGCGGCTGCTCGGGCTGGCCGACTGAGGCGCGGCCCCCAGATCACGGCGCGGGTGCCAGGCGGGACCCCGGTAACCCCAGCGGGGCAGGCCCGCCGTCCTTGGCGGTGGCCGCGGAGCCGTCGTCTCCGGCCCTGGGCCCAATCGTCTCCTCGGAGCTGTGATACGCGGCCCGGGTGGCGAGTTCGCGGCTGTAGCGGGCGATGATCTGCCTGACCCGGTGCGCGGCCAGCGGCCCGAGCAGGTCGTAGGCGGCGATGAACAGCTCGCGGGCGGCGGCGCGCGGCCAGGCGTCGGGCAGCAGCTCGACCGGCAGGTCGGGATCGAGGCCGGGGAACGCCCGCCATTCGTCCATGACCCGGGTCCTGGCCACCAGCGCCTCAACCGGGGAGATCCGCCCGGCGAGCGCCCGCTCGCGCAGTCGCTGCGCGTATGAGATGAAGGCCTCGTACCTGGTGTGAAGGTCGTCCAGGTCCCACGCGTGCTGCGGGAACCCGTCCGGCTCGATGCCGGGGACGGTCGTGGCGCGGAAGGCCGTCGCGGTGCTGATGCCCAGCTCGGACAGCTGGCTGACGACCTCAGAGGCCTGGTCGCGCGGTGCCACCCAGAGACCGTCGTAGAGCGGGGCGAAGCCGAGCCAGCGCAGCTGCTTGCGCAGTGCGTCGCGGGCCGCCCGGTTTTGCTCGGGAATCGAGAACGCCACCAGGCTCCACATCCCGTCCCACGGCTGCGCAGCCCGGCCGAAGGAGAAGATGTGGCGCGCGCCCTCGTCGAGTATCTGCGCCGCCCGCTCGCTGAGCCGGACGAACGTGCGCCTTCCGATCTTGGACGTGACCAGGAGCTGGTTCCGGGTCAGGCGGCTGAGCGCGGCCCGGGCGGCCGAGTCGCTGACGCCAAACTCCGCAAGCAACGCGACCAGCGCGGCCGACGGCAGGGATTCGGTGTGCTGCCACCAGTAGTCTCCGAGCAGCGTGAGCAGCAGCCGCGGGGGCTTCTGGGCGCCGCCCCACGGCCGCATCTCGGAGTTATCGTCGTCGTCGGCGCCGAGCAGTGCCTGCCCGGCAGCCAGAGCGGACGGATGAGAGGCGGTCACCTTCACGAGGGTATCGAAAGGCCGTGCATCATGGCCACGGTCATCGAACGGAATCACGGCGACGCCAGACACAGCATAAACAACTTGAACGCTACGATGATCGGTTCACGTGGTGTCATATATCAGCCTGGGCAGGCGCCGGCGCGGCTCGGGCGGCGGGGCGCCCGGGGCGGGCGGCGGGATGCCCGGGCCGGATGGCCACGTGCACGGCCTGCTCGCCGGGGATCTCGCCCGCCAGCGTCTCGATGGCCTGCGCTGTGTCGGCGAGCTCGAAGGTATGCGTGTGCAGCCGGTGCAGCGGCACCTGCCCGGCTTCGATGATCCGGATGGCCTCGCCATAGGCACGGGAATCCACACCGTAGGCACCGATAACCGTGATCGCCTTGTTGATGATCAGGTCGGTGTGCAACTCGACCGGGTGGTCGCCCTTGAGGCCGGCCAGCACCACCCGGCCGCCGTGCCGCACCGCGCGCAGCGCGTCGCGCACGGGTTCGGCGGCCATCGGGGTCAGCTCTAGCACGATGTCGGCCAGCCGGCCGCCGGTAATGTCCCTGACGCGCTCCACGGTGTCCTCGGCGTCGACGTTGATCGTGTGATCGGCCCCGAACTCACGGGCCAGCTCGAGCTTGGCCCGGTCCCGGCCCAGGCCGCTCACGATGATCGTGCCCGCGCCCGCGGCCCGGGCCGCGATCACCGAGCACAGCCCGCGCTGGCCCGGCCCGAGGATAAGCACCGTGTCGCCGAGCTGGGTGCCGCCGAGGTGGCTGGCCCACCTGACGCCGGCCCCCAGCGGGTTGAACATCACCGCCACCTCGGCCGGGATGTCGCTGGAGACCTTGTGCAGGATGGCGTTCGGGTGCAGGTAGACGTAGTCGGCGAAGCCGCCCCACAGGCTCGGCGCCCGGCTGAGCGGGCTGTACCCGTAGCTGCCGTGCCGGTTCGGGCAGGACATGTACCGGCCCGCCAGGCAGAGATCGCAGCGACGGCACGGGATCAGGATCTCCAGTGCCACGCGGTCGCCCACGCGCACGCCCCACCGGGCGGCCGCTCGCTCGCCGACTTCCTCGACGACGCCCAGGGGCTCGTGCCCGGGAATCATGGGCAGCACGCCCCGGCCAAGGTGGCCCTTGTACGTCTCGACGTCGCTGCCGCAGATCCCGCACGCCTCGACGCGCAGCAGCCCGTCGTCAGGACCGGTCACCGGGCGCGGGAATTCCTGGATCTCGATCTGGCGAGGGCCGGCCTGAACGGCGGCGCGGACCAGCTCAGCCATGCTCGCGCTCCGCCCGGGCGACCACGCGGCCGGTACCCGGCGTGGCCCCGGTGACCAGGGCGACCGTGCCCCGCAAGGACATCTCCATCTCTCCTCCCGTGCCTGGCCGGATGCGTTCCAGCGAGCAATATCTGACGAACTATGTCACGCTCGTCGCAAGAAATGACACGCCTTGGCCCGGGCGCTGTCAAGGCCAGCGAGCTTCACGGCGATCCCGTGCGCGTCATGTAGTCCCGTGCGCGGATTGGGCGCCTGGCCGCTCCTCATCAGATGGCGGGTATCCGGGCGCCTGCGTGACAGAAATAGCGGCTTCGATTACTGTGCCCGTAGGCAGATATGTCACGTGTCTGCAGCCGATTTCCGGGTGATCTGAAGCCTCGCGCCTGACCGCGTGCTGACCGCCTCGAAGAGAGCCCGGTGGCGGCCTGCCGGGCGCGGGCCGCCGCGAGGAGGGCCGAGGGCCATGACCATGAAGACCCAGGCGGCGATCCTGCGCAAGCCGGGTGACTGGTGGGAGATGGCCGAGCTGGAGCTGGACCCGCCGGGGGCGGGCGAGGTCCTGGTCCGCTTCATGGCCGCCGGGCTCTGCCATTCTGATGAGCACATCCGGGCCGGCTTCCAGGCGCGGCTGCCCATGGTCGGCGGGCATGAGGGTGCGGGTGTCATCGAGGCCGCCGGTCCCGGCGTGACCAGGGTGGCCGAGGGCGACCGCATCGCCTGCTCGTTCATCCCGGTGTGCGGTACCTGCCGGTGCTGCTCCACCGGGCACCAGAACCTGTGCGACGCCGGGCTCAACGCGTCGACCGGCTGCCTGCCCGACGGCACTTTCCGGTTCCACTCCGACGGCGAGGACCTCGGCGGGATGTGCGTGCTCGGCACGTTCTCGCAGTACGCGGTGCTCTCCGAGTGGTCGTGCGTCAAGATCGAGGACGACGTGCCGTTCGAGATCGCCGCCCTGGTCAGCTGCGGGGTGACCACCGGCTGGTGCACCGCGGTCTACGCGGCCGGCGTGCGGGCCGGCGACACCGTGGTGGTGTTCGGGATCGGCGGGGTCGGCATCAACGCCGTGCAGGGGGCCAGGTTCGCCGGGGCCAAGAACCTGATCGCGATCGATCCGGTCGAGCTGAAACTGGAGATGGCGCGCACGCTCGGCGCCACCCACGTGACCACCGATCCGGAAGAGGCGCGGCGGCTGGTCGTCGAGCTGACCCGCGGGCAGCTTGCCGACCACGCGATCCTCACCGTCGGCGAGATGAACGCCGAGGTGGTCCAGCAGGCGGTCGACATGGTCGGCAAGACCGGCCAGGTCACGATGACCGGGGTCGGCGACTACGAGATGCGGCTGCCGGGCAACATCCTGATCGGATACCAGCGCCGGCTGCAGGGGGCGCTGTTCGGCGGAGCCAACCCGCTGCATGACATCCCGAAGATCCTGGGCCTTTACCGGTCTGGCGACATCAAGCTCGACGAGCTGGTCAGCCGGCGGTACCGGCTGGACCAGGTCAACGACGGCTACCGCGACATGCTCGACGGCAAGAACATCCGCGGCGTGATCATCCACGAGCACTGACCTGCGCCCGGCTGCCCGCCGCCGCGCGGGCCCGGGTGGCACCCAGCGAGCGGAAGGGAACGGAAATGCCCAATGCGATCTTGGACCCGACGGGCGGCGGTCGCGCTCCGGCGGCCGCGAGCCAGGGCGCGATGCTGGCGCCGCGCCGGCGCGACCTGGCCGGCGCGACGGTCGGGCTGCTGGTCAACACCAAGCAGAACGCCGACGTCTTCCTCGGCGAGGTGGGCAGGCTGCTGGTCGAGCGGCACGGCGCGGCCGGCGTGCTGTCCCGCACCAAGCTGGCCTTTGCCCAGCCGGCCCCCGAGGGCCTGCTCAAAGAGCTGACCACCGAGTGCGACGTGGTGGTCACCGGGATCGGGGACTGCGGATCCTGCAGCGCGTCGGCGGTCACCGACGGCGTGGCACTCGAGGGCCGCGGCACGCCGGCCGCGGTGATCTGCAGCGATGCGTTCCGCGGCAGTGCTGACGCGATCGCCGGGCTGCGGGGCGCGCCGGGCTACCAGTACGCGACCACCCCGCACCCGGTGGCCGTGCTCACGCCCGGCCAGGTCCGGGAGCGGGCCCTGGCCGTGCTGCCCGACGTGGTGGCGCTGCTCCTGGAGGGCCCGGCCTGATGACGGGGTCCGGGCGGCTCGATCCCGACCTCGCGCAGCAGGCCATCGAGCACTGCTACGACCAGGACTGGTCGGACGGGCTGCCGCTGGTCCCGGTGTCGCAGCCGCTGCTTGACCGGTTCCTGGCCCAGACCAGCCGCGGCCCGCAGGAGGTCATCGGCTCGCTTGAGCAGGTTGGCCGGGAGTGCACGGTCGAGCTGGCCGCCATCAACGCCGCGATGGCCGGATGCAGGCCCGAGTACTTCCCGGTGGTGCTGGCCGCGTTCGAGGCCCTCATGCTCGAGCGCGCGGCGCGCGGCGGCGGCTGGCAGAGCACCAGCGGCCCGGCGCCGCTGATCGTGATCAACGGCCCGGTGCGGGCTGAGCTCGGCTTCAACGGGGGTGGCGGCGCCTTCGGCCCGGGATTCCGGCCGAACGCCACGGTGGCCCGCTCGATCGGCCTGATCGTCCGCAACGTCTTCGGCATCAAGCCCCAGGTGCTCGAGCAGGCGACCCAGGGCATTCCCGGCCGGTGGTCGATCTGCCTGGCCGAGAACGAAGAGGAGAGCCCGTGGGAGCCGCTCTCGGCCGAGACCGGGCAGCCCGAGGGCATCAGCGCGGTGTCGGCGACCCTGATCCGCACGTCCGAGTTCGTGGACAACCGCCACACCCAGGACCCGGAGCAGGTGCTGTGGGACTTCGCCGACACGATCTCGCGCACCGGCGCACTGATCTTCCGTGACACCTCGGCCGGGGTGGTCTTCTGCCCGGAGCACGCGCAGTTGCTGGCCGCGGCGGGTTTGACCAAGGACGACGTCAAGGACTGGCTGATCGAGCACTCCGGCCGGAGCGCGGCCGACCTCCGGCGGGCGGGCAAGGACGGGGTCAGCGAGAACAACGTCAGGTTCGCCGCGCCAGTGACGGGGGATTGGAGAGGGCCGGGGAGGTGGGCGGGGGGGTTCTCCCGCATCCTCCCGTCGCGCCAGCACGTGCCGGTCGTCGTGGCCGGCGCCCGGAACGCCGCCATCTCCATGGTCGTCCGCGTCTTCGGCCTCTGGTCGAACACCTCGGTCGCGGTCGAACGACAGCAGGAAGCGGTCACGTCGATGAGAAGCAATGTGCCCGAGGTAGCTAATGGGTGACGGCGAACGGGTCCGGGAGCTGCAGAGGTCACTGGAGGCGGACGGGTACCGGCTCGAGGTCGAGAAACGCGACGGGCGGGTCGGCGCGGTGATCTCGGCCGGGCCGGGGACGTGCGCGGACTGCCTGGTACCGAAGGACCTGATGCGCGCGATGCTGGGGCGGGCGCTCGGCGTCGACGAGCAGGTCATCGATCTGCGCTACCCGTCGGACGGCGGCCGATGACTGCGCAGGTGGCACTGGTCACCGGGTGCGGCAAGCGGGACGGCATGGGACGGGCCATCGCCCGGACGCTGGCCGCGGCGGGCGCGGCGGTTGTGGTCTGCGACAAGGACCCGGGCGGCGTGCCCAACCGGCGGCAGGAGAAGGTGCCTGGCCGCGGTGCGGATGGCTGGCGCGGGGTCACCAGCCTGGTCGAGGAGATCACGTCGGCCGGCGGAACGGCCTGCGCCGAGCTCGGCGACATCGGCGAGCCCGGTGACGCGCAGCGCATGGTGGGCGCGGCCGTCGCCCGGTACGGGCGGCTCGACATCCTGGTGAACAACGCCGCGGCACCGCAGGGCCTGGACCGGCTCGACATCGCGGAGGTTCCGATCGACGTGTGGGACCACGTGCTGCGGGTGAACGTTCGCGGTGCGTTCCTGATGTCACGGTTCGCGGTTCCTGTCATGCGTGAGCAGCGCTGGGGCCGCATCATCAACGTCGCGTCGATGGCCGGCGTGGTCGCGGCGCCGCGCTCGGCCGCCTACTCGGCGTCGAAGGCGGCGGTGATCGGGCTGACCCGCTCGATGGCGCTGGACGTGGCGCCCTGGGGGATCACCGTCAACGCCATCTGCCCCGGGCTGGTCGGGACCAGCCGGGCCATCCTCAGTGAGGATCCCGACCTGGACGTGGATGCGGAACTGGCCCGCCGCGCCGGGGTCATCCCGGTGGGCCGGGTGGGCAGGCCACAGGACATCGCGGCCGCGGTCGCGTACCTGGCCGGCCCGGGGGCGGGCTACATGACCGGCCAGATCCTGGTGCTCGACGGCGGCGGGATGTCGGCGTTCCCGCTCGCCCGTCCCGTCGGCCAGAAGTGAAACGGCTATAGCCCGGCGTCCGTCGTGATCAAAGCAAGCCTTGCATCGACGTCAGCCGGACTTTAGTATCCAAGACAAATCAAGGCACGCTCGGATTCAAAACTGTCACATGCATGCCGGCTCAGCGATGCCACATGCGTGCGCCGGCCTTGACGGTCCCCTGGACCGCCTCACTATCGAGTAGGTGGGTTCATGACAATCCGGCCCAGATCAACCACTCTGCGTTCTGTCTGCCTCGCCGTATCCGTGGCGCTCACCTTTTCGCTGGCCGCGGCGTGCGGGAGCAACAGCAGTTCGACGACGCCCTCGACGGCGGCGCCCGGTCCGCATCAGGGCGGTTCGCTGACCGTGCTCGAGGTCGGCAACTACGCCGGAGAATGGCCTGCGGGCCTCGATCCGGCCACGAACATCGACGGTGCCGCCGACCAGAGCCAGATGAACTCCATTTACGGCCAGCTGTTCGAGCTCGGGTCGAAGGGCCAGATCATCCCCGACCTGGTCGCCGGGTACAGCTTCAGCAATGGCGGCAAGACCGTCACCCTCGACATCAGGCACGGCGTGACGTTCCAGGACGGCACGCCGTTCAATGCGCAGGCGGTGGCGTTCAATATCAACCGGGTCGACAAGTCATCGTGCTCGTGCAAGCCGGTATGGCCGGTCACGACGGTGACCGCGACCGGTCCGTACACGGTGACCATGCAGCTCAGCACGGTCTACGCCCCGATCATCGCCTCGTTCTTCGACTCGGCCGCCAACTGGATAGCCTCCCCGACCGCGCTGAGCAAGATGGGCGAGAAGGCGTTCGCGCTCAGGCCGGTCGGCGCTGGCCCGTTCGAGGTGGTCAGCGACACCCCGAACTCGGTGCTGGTGCTGAAGCGCAACCCGCACTACTGGCAGAAGGGCCACCCGTACCTGAACGGCCTCACGTTCAAGACCGTGGCCAGCGACGAGGCCGCCTATGAGGCGATGCTGGCCGGGGACGGCCAGGCCTACGAGGACATGTCGACCCCGGCCATCCTGAAGGAGGCCGCGCAGCACTTCGTGGTGACCAACCAGCTCTCCACGTCGCCGTACGACCTCCAGCTCAACACGGCCAGCCCGCCGTTCAACAACATCAAGGCGCGGGAGGCCATCTACTACGCCACCGACTTCCCGGTCATCCTCCAGCACATCTTCGACAACCTGTATCCGCAGACCGAGGGGTTCACCGGCCCCGGTGGCCTGTGCTACTCGCCGAAGGTCCCCGGGTACCGCACCTACGACCTGGCCAAGGCGAAGGCGCTGGTGAAGTCGCTGGGCGGGCTGACGATCAGCCTCGGGACGATCAGCATCCTGACCGCGCAGGAGACGACCGAGGCGCTGCAGACCCAGTGGGCGGCGGCCGGGATCAAGAGCACCATCCACTCCTACGCCCTGGCCTCGCTCATCGCGCAGTTCACGTCGGGCAAGTGGCAGGCGATGGTGCAGACGGCGGGCTCCTACGATCCGGCGGTGGGCGTCGGGGTGGGGTTCAGGTTCCTGTCCACCTCACCGTTCAGCGGCGTGCATGACCCGCACCTCGACGCGCTGCTGAACCAGGCCGCCGCCACGCTCAACCTGGCTGACCGCTGCAAGATCTACGACCAGGCGGCCGAGTACATCAGCAACATGGCCTACGGCCCGTTCTACTTCGCCTTCGCCCCGGCCAACGTCGTGGTGAAGGGGGTCTACGGCCCCGGGCTCACGACGCCGCTGCCCAGCGTGGTCGTCACCCCCACGATCCCGTGGGAGGACGTCTACACCACCCTCAAGTGATGGCAGCCCGAGGCGCCGGGCCGGCGGTGTCTGGCCGGCCCGGCCCGGCACTCCCGGCCGAGCCGGGGCAGCGGGGCTCCGTGGCCCGGTCGGTGCTCGGCTCGCCGAGCCTGCGGCTGATCGGGCGGCGGCTGCTGGCCGCGATCCCGGTGCTGTGGGGGGTCACCTTCCTCACCTTCGTGGTGATGAACCTGCTGCCCGGCGACGCTGCCCAGGAGCTGCTCGGCATCAACGCCACGCCGGCCGAGATCAAGGAGCTCTCGCTCAAGCTGCACCTGAACGAGCCGTTCTGGGTCCGGTACGGGAACTGGCTGGGCGGCGCGGTCCATGGGCATCTGGGTAACTCCCTGACTAGCGGCGATCCGGTGACCACGGTCCTCGGCCAGCGCCTGCCGGTGACCTTCGAGCTGGTCTTGTACGCCTTCCTGGTCTCGATCGCGTTCACCGTTCCGGTGGCGCTGCTGGCCGCCCGCAAGCCGCGCGGCATCGCGGACCGGCTGTCCATGGTGATCAGCATGGCGGGCCTGTCCACCGCCCCCTACGTGCTGGCCCTGGTCCTGATCCTGGTGTTCGCCGTGCACCTGCCGATCCTGCCGGCCATCGGCTACGTCTCGCCCAGCCAGAGCATCGCCGGCAACATCAGGTCGCTCACCCTGCCGGCCATCTCGATCGGGTTCGGGCTGTTCTGCTTCTACGCCCGGCTGCTGCGGGCCGACATCGTGCAGCAGATGCAGGCCGAGGACTACGTGGTGACCGCGCGGGCCAAGGGCCTGCCGCCGCGGCAGGTGCTGGTCCGGCACGCGCTGCGCAACTCGCTGTTCGGGCTGATCACCGTCATCGGCCTGAACATCGGGGCGCTCATCGGCACCACCGTGATCATCGAGCAGATCTTCTCGCTGCCCGGCATCGGGCAGGAGCTGCTGCAGTCGATCAACGACCGCGACCTGCCTGTTGTCGAGGCGTGCGTCCTGATCTTCGCCGTCGTCGTGGTGCTGGCCAACCTGCTCACCGACCTGCTTTACGCGGTCCTGGACCCGAGGATCCGGTATGGCCGCGCCATTGCCTGATGCCCTGCTGCCCGACATCGCCGGGGCCGGGGCCGGGACCGACGCGGGCGCGGACCCGGGGGCCGGGGGGCGCGGGCGGGCGCGGGCGCTCGAGATCTGGGTCCCGGCCGGCATCCTGATCCTGATCGCCGCGGCCTGCTTCCTGTGGCCGCTGGTCTATCCGGTGCCGCCGCCGGTCGGCGGGAGCATCCTCAGCGCTGGCCAGCCCCCGTTCTCGCCGGGCCACATCCTGGGCACCGACCCGGTCGGGAACGACATCCTGTCCCGCCTGCTCTACGGTGGCCGGGTCTCGTTCGAGGTGGGGGTGGCCACGGCCCTGATCGGCCTGGTGGT
>Ga0335075_10014808_pt1 | contig 11695 bp, 14 predicted proteins | sample Lox_Sample_24_FD_206723 | JGI IMG/M metagenome (GOLD analysis project Ga0335075, IMG submission 206723) | Soil microbial communities from Loxahatchee National Wildlife Refuge, Florida, United States - Lox_Sample_2.4 | ecosystem: Environmental > Terrestrial > Soil > Wetlands | place: USA...
CACAACGAGCATCCGAATGATGGACTCACAGCTTGGACAGACGACACTCTCGTCCTGGAACGGGGGCATAATGGTGACGATCGCACCGCAATTGCATTCGAGGGCGAATGGCTTTCCGCCTTCTAAAGCCGCGCTCGCCACAAAGGTATACAAATCGAACGTCGGACGATTTCTTGCCACGAGCCGGCCTCCTAGCGGACTGTCCATTCTATGGCGACAAATATTCGTTCTTACGAAGAAATGGAACGACAATCTTCCACTCGAATCCGTTATTGAGTTGGCGGCGAGAGTCCTGAACTTCCGCCGGATCTATCAGGGGGCTATGGCGTAGACATAGTGCTCATCATCGTCGGTCGCGGCCCGCCATTTGCCATCGATTGCGTACGCTTCAGTAGCCGTGACTACGACATGTCAGGCAGCGGAGACGGGTTCGGGATGAAGACGGAAGCCGAGCGCCCGAATGACTTTCAAGACGGTGGCGAACTCCGGATTCCCATCCCTACTCAGCGCCTTATAGAGCGCTTGCCGGGTCAAGCCGGTTTCCTCGGCGAGTTGGGACATGCCGCGAGCACGGGTAACCACACCCAGCGCATCGGCGATCTCGCCGGCGTCGCCATCCGCGAAGGCGCCGTCGAGATAGGCGAGCATCGCTTCGGGGCTGTCCAGGTAGGTGGCCGGATCGAACGGCCGGGTCTTGATCGTCATTTCATACCTCCTTCGCCAGCTTCAGAGCCACGGCAATATCTTTGGCCTGAGCGCTTTTGTCCCCGCCGCAGAGCAGGACGATCAGGAGACTCCCACGCTGCACGTAATAGACCCGGTATCCGGGGCCATAATGGATACGAAGCTCGCTGACACCCTCGCCAACCGGCTTTACGTCACCGGGGTTGCCGAGCGCGAGGCGGCGCACCCGACGAGCGATTTCCGCCCTGGCCCGAGCATCGCGCAGGCTGGAGAGCCACTCGGAGAAAGTCCTGGTCTCGCGGACTTCGACCATTTGTAAATTGTAGATGACAGGCATCGGTGTGTCAACCGTGGTTGACATGGGCGCGGCCTGCATCTCTTGGGGCTATAGCGTAGACATAGTGCTCGTCATCGTCGGTCGCGGCCCGCCACTTCAGTCCCTGTCAAGACCGGAGACATAGGTAACGGGTTGTACCTAAGACATGGGTGACAACCTGGGCCGGATGAGTTGGCAAGCGGCGCGAGCAAACTTGCTCAGCATCTGCGGCGTGACTGCGTGGCTCCCCGAGTTTTGAAGCATGTCCTGCGCGCGCTCTGCGCCGGCCTTGGCCTGATCGCGGATGGCCTTGAGTCCGTCGATCCGGTCCTTGAGCGCCGGGTCCTCCAGATCGGCGATGCCCGCTTCAATAGCGTCGTAGAGGCGTTTGAGGCGGGCTTCGGCCTCCGCTGTCGCGCCGTCGAGACGCGCAGGTAAAGCGCGGCGCACTGCGGTACGTTATGGGCAATGTCTCCTTCTCAACTGATGTTCCGGCCCGAGCGATGCGGTCCAGATGACTCAGGCCACGCTCTGCAGGGGGCGGGCGCGCTTGATCCGCTCGCGCTCCTTCGGCGTGTTCATCACCTCCCATAGATCATTGCGCGCTGCACGTTCAGCCAAAAGTCCGGGCTGTTGCCGAACATACGCGCCAGGATGAGAGCCGTCGCCGCCGTCACGTTCCTGCGGTCGTTGCACAACTCGTTGGACGTGCTTGCGCTGCACGCCCATCGCCTCGGCAAGAACCGCCTGGGTCAAGCCAAGGGGCTGGATGAACTCCTCCGCCAAAATCTCGCCGACCGTGGCCGGCTTGCGCTTCGCCGTCAGCGTGGTTCGCCTCGCTTCACCTGTAGCTGTGGTCGTCCAGATAGACGCCTTCCGCTTCGCCTCGGCTGCTGTCCCATCGGAACACCAGCCGCCATTGCTTGTTGACGCGGATCGAATGGAACCCCACCAGAGTGCCGCGCAGCTTCTCGAAGTGATTGCCGGGCAGCACGCGCAAGTCCTGATCAGTCCATCGTGGCCCGCCGAACCTGCCGATTCTGCGCTGTAGGCCGCTACGCTACCCGGAAGCGGCCGATGCTACGATCGATGGTGATTTGGGGCTTCCTTAAACGGATTAAGCACCGCCGCGCCCAAGCCGGCGACGTCGCGATCGTTGCGCGTCGCCAGCGTCAGGCCATTGACCAACGCGGTCGCCGCGAGCAGCCCATCGATAACAGGAACAGTCCTGATGGCGCTCATTCGGCCCCATTGGTCGGACACGGCGTTGTCGATCCCGAGCAGGCGCCCATCAAATGCGGTCTCGATTTCCCGCAACCAGCGTTCAAGCGCTACTGCTTTGCCCGCATCTCTGGGACGTGCAAGTTCAACGCGCTTTCGGATTACGCCAAGGACAAGCGTGCTCAGAAAGAGATCTTCGTCAGCAATCGAGGCATACCACGCCGATACATGTGAATCGCAACGGTCACCCTTGCGGACCTCCGAAATGATAGTGGTATCGACCAGGTAGCTCATAGATCGACGTCGCGCCCGACATCGCGGCTACGATCGAGATCGATCCCGTCGAGCGGTGCAGACGCCAGCAACGCCTTCAGGCTTACCTTGGGTGGCTCGGCAAAGCGTTGCCGAAGAAGCGTGCGCGCCTCGACCTGACGAGAGGGGTCGGACAGAGCGGAGGCGACACGGCGAACCAGGCTTGCATCCTCTTTGCGGACATTGACCTCCACCCGCACGAAACCCTGGCGCTTTTTGCGCGCGCGGTGGATTGCGACAGAAGACTTTGGTTTGCTGGCCATCCTCAACTCCTATTTTTCCGGAAACATGACCGGAAATCTCGGGCGAGCGCAACGGCCGATGGCGGCTACAGGGCTATGGCTCCGATGTATGCCAAGGGCGGCGGGAGCGGCATATGCGACGAAGAGATGAGGGCGATCGTCGGACCATGCGCTGCGATCTTGCCGAGACCGCTCGCCATGAAGGGCAAGCCGATGAACATCCGGCCGATGAAAGGCTAAAAGCGCGCAGTGGCATGGCAATTCCTTGCGTCAGCCGTGCAGCTTTTTCGCAACTTCCGCGATCTTGCGACCCTGATAGCGCGCGCCGAGCAATTCGTTCGCCGTCGGCAAACGTTTCCCGTCACCGCCTGTAATGGTCGTAGCGCCGTAGGGCGAGCCCCCCGTGATCTCATCGAGAGTCATCTGACCGGCATGGCCGTAATCGAGACCGACGACAATCATGCCGAAGTGCAGCAGATTGGTAATGATCGAGAACAGTGTCGTTTCCTGCCCGCCATGTTGCGTGGCGCTGGACGAAAAGGCCCCGCCGACCTTCCCGTGCAAGGCTCCGCGCATCCAAAGCCCGCCGGCCTGATCGAGGAAACTGGCCATCTGCGACGACATGCGTCCGAACCTTGTGCCGGTACCGATAATGATGGCGTCGTAGGCGGCCAGGTCGTCTATCCTGGCGATCGGCGCAGGCTGGTCCATCTTGTAATAAGATTTGCGCGCAATCTCTTCCGGCACCAGTTCGGGGACGCGCTTGATATCGACATGCGCGCCGGCCTCGCGACCACCTTCGGCGACCGCTTGCGCCATCGCCTCGATATGGCCGTAAGCCGAATAATAAAGAACGAGAACTCTTGCCATTTTCTACTCCCTCGATGTCTTCGCTTCACAGTTGCTCCAATGGCGCCGGCGGCTTCATGAACCGCCTCGGGCCGGACCGGCGGGAGAGCGGCCTTTTTGCAGCTCTTTCGACGAGCCCGAGGCCTTTCGCTGCCCAATCACGGTTCACACCTATCAGTAATCCAGCCCTGCGGGGGGCGCGGACGGCCGGGACGATTCCCATGATCACCTGACGCCTGGCCTTTATGCCGCGAGCTTTTCGGCATCCAGATTGTCGATCGCCTTTAGCGCTGCGTCTATTGCCCGCGCGCGGGCGTCAGGCCCGAGCCCGATACCTTCTGCGCGAAATACCGTGACATCCTTGACGCCGATATGCTCGAGCACGCCCGTGAGATAGGAGACGGTATGCTCCAGGAACCTGGCCGGACTTTCACCTGAATAGAAGCCACCGCTCGTTGCGGCGATGAAAGCCTTCTTGCCGACAGGCAGGAGACCCTCCGGGCCTTTCTCGGTGTAACGAAACGTCCGGCCCGCGACGACGATCCTGTCGATCCAGGACTTCAGCTGCGTGGGGACGTTGAAATTGTACATCGGCGCGCCGATGACCAAAATGTCGGCTGCGAACAGCTCTTCCATGTACCTGCCGCCCAGCGCCAAATCCTGGGCGAGGACTTCGCTTTCGACCGGAGCGCCCTGAAACGCCACCAGGTGCAGTGGCGACAGGTGCAGGGCCGGTTCCTGCGCAAGGTCATGATAGACAATTTCGATGCCGGGATAGCGCGCAATCTGCGCGGCAACGATCTCTGCGGTCAGGATACGGCTCGCGGAGCCTGGCCCCGTAATGCTCGAATCCAGGTGCAGAAGTTTCATGACGGCCTCCTTCGTCTTGTTGTCGTTGCAGAGGATCTCTGCGATCCATCGAAATGTCGGGTGATGGGTGGCATCGGTCCAGTCGATAAATTCCGATCTATACCATCGGAATATTAGATGGGAAGGCAGTTCCTTTTTGATCCGGCGAAAAAGCCTCACCTCGACGCGTGGGGATAGGTCAGAGCAGGCCGACGAAGCTGATGAATTTCGCGAACAGCTCGGCGGGACGGCGAACACCGCCATCAATCGCACTCAGCTTTCCGATTGGCGCCAGGATTGCGACCTTCCCCCTGGCGGGATAAGCCGGTATTTTTCGGCGTTCTCCATCGGCTATACCGATAACAGGAACCGGGGCATGCTCGACGGCGTATCACTCGATCAATTGCGCATATTCATCGCAGCAGCTGACGAAGGGAGTTTCTCGGCTGCATCCCGCAAGCTGCTGCGCGCACAATCCGTCGTCAGCGAAACGGTTGGCAATCTGGAAGCCCAGATCGGCGTACCGCTGTTTGACCGCTCGGGCCGCTATCCGAAACTGACTCCGGAGGGCGTCGTTCTCCTTGCGGATGCGCGCGGCATCATCACGGCGGTCGATCTGCTCAAGGCGCGTGCCAAGGGCATGGCGGCCGGCCTCGAACCGGAACTCTCCATCGTCGTGGATGTGTTCTATCCAATCGATGTGATCACGCAGGTCGCGCGCGAGTTCCGGACGCAGTATCCCGGCGTTCCATTGCGCATCTATGTCGAGGCGCTCGGCGCGGCCATTGAACCGGTTCTCGATGGACGATGCAGCGTGGGCATTGTTGGCTCCCTGCCGGCGATACCGGACACGCTCACCAATGAACGGCTCGAACCGATCTTCCTTCTGATGGTCGCGGCGAGCTGCCATCCCCTGGCCGCGCGCAAAGGCAAAATCCCGAAAGAAGAACTCGCCAAACATACGCAGATCGTTCTGACCGACAGGTCGAAATTGTCGGCAGGACGCGAACTTGGCGTAATGTCCCCCGCGACGTGGCGCCTCGCCGATTTGTTCGCGAAACATCACTTCCTCCTGAACGGTCTTGGCTGGGGCGGCATGCCGCTCCATGTCGTCCAAAAGGATCTGGAAGAACGCCGGCTTGCAATCCTGTCGATCGAGGACGTGCCGCCGGGCGGCCTGCCGCTCAGCATGTCGGCCGTCTGGCAGACAAAGTCGCCGCCTGGTCCGGCGGGACGTTGGTTCATCGAGCGCATGAAGGAAATCCCCCTGCCTGCGCCGGCCTCCAAAATGCTGAAGCCACCGCCCGCAGCGAAGAAGATTCGTGGACGCGCCTAACGGCCGAACCTCGCCCGTACTCGTCATCGCCGGCTCTGTTCCGGCGACCAACAAACAAAATACGCGTTCGCCGGGCTTGTCGCGGCGATCGATGAACACGAACCGTTACGATAAGCTCCTTCGGAAAGCGTTCATGCATGGCCGGGTCACCAGTGTTCAGTCCAAAGACATCCCGGACGGGTGCGGGCTCGGCGGTGAAGTACGCTTATGACAACGTGACCGGATACTACTCCGTGCATACGAATGCCGGCGCGCTCCGCAAGGGCGAAAGTAACATCGCCGCGATCGGCAGCCGCCTTCATAACCAGGATGTTCTCGGCCGGATGCCTATTGCGCCTGTTCGCGCGAGATGAATGGCCACGCACGAGCGACTGATTTTCGATGATTTGTGCCGGCTTTACGCCGTCACCATTGACGTCAGCCGGCCTTGGACGATCTCTTCCGCATCACGCATGATGCGGGAGACGAGTTCGGCGCATGTCGGAATGTCGTGAACCAGGCTTGCGACTGCCCGGCGGACCAGATGCCGGCATCCATCTCGCCTCGATCCAGAACGATTGCCCCCCCTGCGCCGGCCACGAGGTCCTTTACGTCCGCAAACGTCGCGTTGCCCCGCCTGTCGATCGCGACAACTTCGTCGCTGACGGCATTCTTCGCCACCCGCGCCGTATTGTGCATCGCGCGGAAAATGAGATTGGTCGATCGCTCGTCATTCGCCACGATCTGTTTCTTCGCGTTCTCATGTATCGGGGATTCGACAGTGGCCATGAAGCGCGTCCCCATGTTCACGCCGTCGCAGCCGAGCGCCAGTGCGGCGATCAGGCCCCGCGCGTCGGCGATGCCGCCGGAGGCAATGATCGGTATTGAAAGCCGGTCGGCGGCTGCCGGAAAAAGAATGAGTCCGCCAACATCGTCCTCGCCGGGGTGGCCGGCACATTCGAATCCGTCGATCGACACGCAATCCACGCCAAGCGACTGCGCCTCAATGCGGCGCCCGGTCGCCTCTATTACCTGGCCGGCAACCACGCCGCCGCGCTGCACCGGACATGCTTGTCGGTCCCCATGCCGGTGGTTATTGTCGCGCGGAATGAAGGGGGTCCCTACCATGGAACACGTCAGAGTCCTGCTAGGCGCCGCGTGCCTTTTCTTCGGCGGCTGCGCAGCGAATCCGGAAAGTATTCAGCCAACAGCGACCACACAGGTTGCAACAAATACTCCCCTCGTTGGTGATCCTCCTGCGCCGGCGCCTCCTTCTGTTGCTCATGCCCCGTCAGCCACCTTCGCCGATGGCGAGGCGGCATACAAAAAGGCTGACTACAAGACCGCGCTTGCCGCATGGCAACCTCTTGCCGACAAGGGCGATGCGGACGCCCAACATGCGCTGGGCATCATGTACCTTCATGGCTATGGCGTGGCCCCCGATCCCGACCAGGCAGTGAAGTGGTTGACCAAATCGTGCCTGCAAGGAAATGTGCACGCTTGCGACGCCCTGGGTGCGATGTACGAGCAAGGCAAGCACATAAGGCAGGACAAGATTCGGGCTTATGTGTGGTACAGCCGGGCCGTAGCGGTGGCCAGCGAGAAAGACAGCCCGCTTCCGAAAAGCAATTTAAGTCGCGTTACGGCTCACCTGACGCCGGCCGAGATCGCGCAGGCGAACGCGCTTGCTGCTAATTTGTTACATTAGGAATGGTTAGCTGGCCGGTCCGAGAAGACAGATGACACGCACGTCCGGTTCAGAGGATCCATCCAAACCGGTGGGTGGCGCGGACCACGCGCATGCCGCGGCGCCGGCGTGGAAAGTTTATGAGCAGGCACTCACTCTGGCTGCCATGGGCCTTCATGAAGAGGCAACGGAAAACCTCTGCGAGGTGACAGCCGGGGCGCCAGATCATGCGCCCGCCTGGCAGAAGCTTGCCGAATTGCTGCGTCTGGCGGGCAATGACGAGGAGGCTCGTGCCGCCTCATTGCGGACCCGCAGCGGAACAGCTGCGTGGGCGCCGGCTTCCGACCCGCGGCCCGTGGCCGAAATCAATGCCGCAGAGCGCTCGCTGCGCGAGCGCCTAAGCAATGTCCCAGTTTCGCAGCAACGCGAGGCCCTGCACAATCAGTTGCGAAGACATGAAACAGACGTGGCTGCGCTTCGCCTGCTGGGTATCCTGGAATGGAAAGACGGCGAACCCTTGACGGCACGCGCCTTGTTCCAACGGGCGCTGGTTCTGGCACCGGCTTACGAGGCAGCACGCGCCCAACTGGCGCTGCTATTGCATAAATTGGGCGAGGACATGAACGCCGTGGTCGAAAGCCGCCGCCTCGTTGCCGAAGCGCCGGCAAATACCAAATACCGGGCACTGCACGCCGACATACTTCGCGGGCTTGGCGATCTCGAAAACGCCATTCCGCTCATTGAGCAGTTGATCAGCGAGCAACCGGCCCGGCCGGAGCTTCGTACCACTTATGCGGCGGCATTGCGATATGCAGGTCGCGCGGGGGACAGCGCGCAAGCGCTGCGTGCCGCCCTCGCGTTGCAGCCGGGGATGGGGCGGGCATATTGGGGACTGGCCGAATTGCAGGGCAATTTTCTCACCGACGACGATGTTGCGGCCATCCGCGATCATCTGCGCGATGCCAATCAAACCCTGTCCAGCCGCATGCAATTGGAGTACGCGCTCGGTCACGCGCTGGAAAGGAGAAGCGACTTCGCCGCAAGCTTCGCAGCCTATGAGGCGGGCGCGCTGCTGTCGCGGGAAATCGCCGACAATTCGGGAGAGGTGTACAACCAAGACTCGTATGCCGAAGGACTGCGCCGCCTGTGCGCGGCATTTGCGGCGCCGCTATTCGCTCGCGAAGTGCCCGCGGAAAAACCGGATTGCACGCCGATATTTGTTCTGGGCATGCCGCGTGCCGGTTCTACGTTGGTGGAGCAAATTCTCGCCAGCCACAGTCTGGTGGAAGCGACGTTGGAATTGCCAATCACTGACCTCATCAGGCGAGACCTCTCGCTCAGCCGGCGTCTGGTCACGCAGGATGCCTACCCCGAATGCGTCAGCGAGCTGACCAGTTCCGAGCTTGCCGCGCTGGGTGCGCGCTATCTTGAACTGGCGACGTTCTATCGCAGCACGAGATCGCCCTACTTCATCGACAAGCGGCCCTGGAACTGGCTGAATGCCGGACTCATCGGCCTGATCCTGCCACATGCGAAAATCGTCGATGTTCGCCGCGAGCCCATGGCAGCCGGTTTTGCCATGTACAAACACATGCTGACCCCCCTTGCTCCGTTCTCCTACGATTTCAACAATATTGCCCACTATTATACGCAATATGTCCGCATGATGGCCCATTATGAATGTGCGATGCCGGGCCGTATTCATTTTCTCTCTTACGAGCGGCTGATCGAAGACAGCGAAACCGAAATCCGGCGCCTGCTGGATTACTGCGGTTTGCCGTTCGAGGAAGGTTGCCTGCGCTTCTGGGAAACGGACCGGGTTATCGCAACGCCCAGCGCCGCGCAGGTACGACGCCCAATTTATCGCCAGGCCCTGAAGCAGTGGCGCAACTTCGAACCCTGGCTTGGGCCGCTGAAGACTGCACTGTCCTCGCAAGCCCGTGCTTGAGGATGCAGACCAGACGCGCTGCCGAACTGTTCGAGAAGTCTCGCGAGGCGCTTCTCCTCGATTCTAACCTCACGTCACATGAGACCGATCAACGCGAATGTCGGACCGGGCGCAGCCGGATTAAGCTCAGCCGCCGGCGAATGCGCCCGGTCTCCACTATTATCCCACCGGCATGAACGCTGCCGGCGATGATGGCAATCTACTTCATGCCGCCTTACTTGACTGGCCCGGCATGTTTAGCGGACACGAGCGTCCAGGTGTCCGAGCCGGTGCCGCCGCTCGCATTGGTGAAGTGGCCCGAAGCTTCCGAGCAACCGTCCCATGTCATGTCTTCTGTGAAGTCCTGGCAGCCCTCATCACCCGTGTAAGTCATGGCGACGGAGAAACCAGTCTTCGTACGACTCGTGGCCTTCACTGTCCACGGAGCGCTACAATAACTCGCGGCATACTGACCCTTTTTATTGGACGACATCGTGGTGACGCCATAGTCAGTGTCCCACGTACCCTTCAGCTTGCACTTCTTCGCTTTCGGCAAAGTCCCGTGTACCGCTGGCGCCGGGCGAATCTGCGCCACGTTATCACCCGGTCGGGCACCGGGCGCAGCTGCAACGGCGGCGGTCGCGGAAAGACCAATAACGGCGCCGGCAAGCAATGTGCCGGTAGCTATGTGTTTCATTGATATCCCCCTTTTAGTACCGAAGGTTGGACGCGGCGGCTTCCTCGCACCGGCGCACCGCGTTACAGTTAATCGCCGGTTAATTAATTGTGCACCCGTCTGGACCCCATGTCAACGGAAGGTATGTGTCAATTTGATTTCATCGGCTGTCAACCGCGCTATCAGGCGGCATCGTTCCGCCTCGCAGTCGGCGATTTGCCACGCGGAAATAAACCTGCGATCGGCGCAGTTTGCTATGCGCTCTGGTCATGGAATTGATTATGGCTGATTGCCCGCTTGCCTGGACGCTCAGCGTTCCTTGGATCGTTGAAACACGGGTGGAAAAAATTGCGTTCGCGCACGCAGGAAAGCCGTCCCGCTATGTGACCGAGGAAGAAACGAAAGATCTTCTTGCGGGCGATTCGAAACAAGCTGAAGGGCGCGCGCGCGAAGCGCTTGCTGCGGATCCCGAAGATTGGCAGGCCCGGGCACTTCTCGGCGGAGCTTTACGCCAGCAGAAGCGATATGAAGAGGCGCGAGCGGTGCTCGAGCCGGTGGTCGCGTCCGCGCCTCACATGAACGATGCGATGCGCGAATATGGTTTGGCGCTCTTATGGCTTGGGGAGCGCGAGAAGGGCATTGCGGCATTGCGGCGGGCGATCGACTTTCGTTACCACGACACCAGCGCCTGGTATTGGCTGGGAGAATTTCTTGATTTTGGAGAAAGCGCGGCCGCAGTTCCGGATGACGAGCGTGTCAACGACGCGCGAACAGCCTATTTGGAAGAACGGCTCGAAGACGCGGAACGCCTTCTGCGACAGCTTGTGGCGGCGTCACCGGACAATGCGGCAATCCTGAAATTTTTGGGCGACGTTCTTGTCCGCATGGGCAGATGGGCGGAAGCGAAACCGCTGCTCGAACAGTCTGTTGAACTTGCGCCCGACTCGCACGCCGCGCGATTTCGCTGTGCCACAATGCTGTTCGCGCACGCGCACTTCACGGAGGCGCTGCCGCACATCGACGAACTTCGAAAGCGTGATCCCGCGAGCAAGCTGTACCGGGCGATGAGGTTCGTCTGCCTGTCGCGGAGCCACAATTCCGATTGCGCAGCCGCCGAATTCCAGGCCGTGGGCGACGGCCACGTGGACCAGCCCGGGCTCTGGCTCGAATACGCGCGTCTGCTCAGGAGCGAACAGAGCGGGGACATCCTGGCCGCCATCCGCAAGGCGACGGAACTCGTTCCATCTTATGTCGATGCATATGTAGCTGCTGCCTTCAGCAAATCCGTCAAGCTGGACGAAACATTTGTTGCAGAAGTTCTTGCGCTGGTCTCGCGCGCCGGACTCTCTTACGAAGATCGCGCGCGCCTGCACTTTGCGCTGGGCAAAGCGCTTGAAGACATGAAGTGTTACAGGGAATCGTTCGAGCATTACCGGGTCAGCAACGATATCCTCTGTACGAGCCGCAATTTCGGCGCGGAAATAAGCACCCGATTCAAGCAGCGGGTCAAACGTTTCTTCAGGCCGCGGTTTTTTCAGGAACGTCAAGGCTGGGGGCACCCGGCGCTGGATCCCATTTTCATTGTGGGACTGCCGCGGGCCGGCTCCACGCTTGTCG
>Ga0335075_10014809_pt1 | contig 11694 bp, 8 predicted proteins | sample Lox_Sample_24_FD_206723 | JGI IMG/M metagenome (GOLD analysis project Ga0335075, IMG submission 206723) | Soil microbial communities from Loxahatchee National Wildlife Refuge, Florida, United States - Lox_Sample_2.4 | ecosystem: Environmental > Terrestrial > Soil > Wetlands | place: USA: Florida...
AGAAACTGTTCCGGATTTCATCCATGAATGTGACTTCATTTTAAGCCGTTTATGATATGAGCGCAATAAGAAAATCTCAGGTAAGTTGAGGCCCTTAGCTGTCCATACCATGAAGCCCAGTCTCCGCCGATATCTAAAGAGAATCAAAAAGTGAACTTTCGTCTTATGGAACCAGCTATCACGTAGTAAAGAGAAGGTAGCACGTGAGTCAATTTTATGCTGACTAAGAATTAGGGCAAGCGCACAACGAAGTTCCCAAAAAGCGCCTCACCGGACGACAAGATTATTCAAGATCCGCCACGTCAACACCGACATAGAAGATCGCAACCAGTAAGTAAAGATATCTGGTTTCTACCTCAGTACGCTATTTCATGAGCTCTGCTAACTTTGCCTGCGCCCTCAGTGCAGATGTGAGTTTGGCTACGAACTTCGATGGCCACTTTGACTTTGAATACTAACGATTGAAATCCAGCTTCGTCAAGACCCTTACGGGCAAGACTATAACGCTCGAGGTTGAGTCTTCCGACACTATCGACAATGTCAAATCGAAGATTCAGGACAAGGAGGGCATCCCGCCGGACCAGCAACGATTGATCTTCGCCGGAAAGCAACTGGAGGATGGACGCACACTCTCGGACTACAATATTCAAAAGGTACGGAATATCTAGCTGGAGGAGAATTAGGATGCTTGACGGGAATCTGGAAGTGGTCTATTTCAAAATTATCTGGATAGGGGACTTCTGCGGAAATTACCAGTTGGGATCTTGTGCACGTAGACCTGAGGTGCTGACATTCTGATGGTTTAGGAATCTACTCTTCATCTGGTCCTCCGTCTCCGTGGCGGCATCATCGAACCATCTCTCAAGGCTCTTGCCAGCAAATACAACTGCGAAAAGATGATCTGCCGAAAGTGCTACGTAGGTTCAACCATTTTTCTTTTTCTTGTTCCACAGGAGCTACCTCATTTCCATACAATGGATATCGCGTGTACTAACAATAGTACTACAGGCTCGTCTCCCGCCCCGTGCCACCAACTGCAGAAAGAAGAAGTGCGGTCACACCAACCAGCTGAGACCAAAGAAGAAGCTAAAGTGATCTATTGGCTCAGCTTGGCGTTCGAGATGGGTAGAGGATCAGAGACTGTGTCACTTTTGCATTCGAGCCGGATGTATTTGAGGTCAATAGCATGAGATCAGGCAATGGAACAAATGATCAAACTTTTCAGTGGGCAGGACTTGAGAAAGCTTCATGTGATAACTGGCTAGGAACTTTTCCGGTCCGTTCTGGGTGGGGATCTGACCTGCAATGCGGGAGTTTATGACTCGCCGTGCTCTCCAAATCTCTATACTTATATTTTCCCTATCATAAGCCGCGAAATCTCTTCCTTGGTTTATTTTTATTTTATTTTATTATTTTTTTTTTGGGACAAGTATGCACCTGGATCTCTTTGAAAGCCCTTCATTCCAGCCCATCAAAAGCCATCATTTTTGTGATATATCAAGAAGCTCTTCTAACTCCCTCGCACTCTAAACTCTCTATCATCAATTTGGAGCTCTTCGATACCGCTACAGTGGTACTTGGTCTCACGAGACTCTGCCCTACGTGAGTGATTTTTGTTTCACAAAGCTACATTTCCCACACCAATACGCTTTTCTGTATACACGAACTTTCATTTTGTGTGCCATGATGAAAGCCACTACGGTCACAAAAGCACATGCGGGCGATATTTGGACAGTGTATCGCATTGAAGGAGGAAGATCTATTGCTATTTATTCTGATCGTCGAACTATGATACAATGCAGCGTTGCCTATTAGGCCTCAAAACATGATGTCTTCTTCTAAGAATGGTAAAGATGACGCATAAACCACTTCCGGTTTTCTTTCTCCCTTACAACTTGGCCTTTGGAGCCTCGAGTGACGGATATAGCAAGTCACGAATGTCTCCTGCAGCCTCATTAAGGTAGAAACTCATCCGCTCGCTTCCTAGCCCCTTGCAAACAATGTTAAATTGGATGCTAGAATACTTGTTAGTCTAGGGCCTCGGACGTATATAGTTCATCAAACGTACCTATACTTGTTAATCATGTATGCAATTCCGAATCCATCGTCTACCACTTGCGACCATCCATAACCATTGAAGTACTCTGAGCTTAGCTGTGAGGTCGAGAGGAACCAGTGACTAGAATACGCATAGGCGGGGTCCTTATATATCGCCGGCATCTCGTCATTTGGGCCAAGCAATTTCTTTAACCCGAACAGATGGCGATCTACACCTTTCCCATCTGTAGCGGCGCTGATATACGCAACATGAGCATTGCAAGCTTTTCGAAAGAGATCAGCCGTGGCCTTCTGATCAACATCTGGATCTGCCATGGCATTGCAGAAAGCGACGACCTCTTCAGAGACTGATCGACATGTCTCCGTTCGCCCCTGTTGGAATCGCCGAGTCGCCGCGGATTCGTAGGTTGGTCGGTTTTTGCCATACATCTTGTAGTAAGCCAGCTGGATGATCATTTGAACATAGGCGTCAGGAGAGCACTTGAACTTCTTGATCAAGCCTTTGCCGTATCCCTGGTAAGCCTGAACGCATAATTCATGGGCCCCGATGACTTCCGAGAAGTCCTTTGCAGCTCGATCAATTTCGACTTGCAGTTCCTTATTGACATGGAACTTGAGTGCCTGCGGCTCAGGAAGATTGGGTCGAACAGAGGGATCATAAAAGTCGAGTTTATTATTGAATATAACCTCGTTAACATAGTCATTTAGCCGGTGAGTTGGTGTGCCATCCATCATAGAGTGTTCTCCTAAGAAACCAGACGTGCCATTGTCGTTGATGATGAATTGAAGGGGCTTATCAAACCAACGATTGCTTCCGTCACCATGCCAGTATTGACGAGCTCGCTCTACCAAAGTAACTGGTGCAGCATCATCGAGGCATACCACGAATGCAGCAGATTCAATTGTTCGAAGAATTTGAGCATTTGATGGATGGGCTTGGAGTAGGATTTCTTTGGCATCAGTCCAGACGTCGCGGTTCTCAGTCGTAAGTATTCCGACGGGAGGTGCCTTTTCAGCCTTTTCAGCCTTTTCGTAGACGTGTTTGAATTGTTGTTCAAGCTCTGAAGTATTCAATTGCTTCCCGTCAACTTCGTGCATGATCTTGAAGAATTGGTTTTTGCGGACAACTAGTATATGCTTGTTCTCTTCATGAGAGTACTTGACCGGATAATCAGCAGGCTTGGCGGGAACCCGGCTAGTATTAAACATCCACCGATAACTGTCCATGCAAATAGGTAGCTTCTTCATATATTCGGGTTCCAATGTGCCTTGATCAACCTGTTTCTTAAATTCCAGAGCAGCAGTGGTAATGGCTGCAGCACGTTTCGCAGGGTTCCGCCTCCGCCGGTCATCTCGATATGAGTAGAAGTAGCTGACATATGGTACAACTGGATCACGGTAACTGAGGTATGCTGCGTTGGTCCACCATTCATATAACCAACTCTTTTGTCTTGGGTCTTCGCGGCGCGCAATCAGCTTTTCTTGCAGCTTGGCGCCCACACCGCCTGGTTTTATAAATTCCTCGACCGCTTTCTTTGATGACTCGAACTCGGAAGATGACAGCAATGGGTGGAGTGTTTTCAGGTACCGGGCTGCGGTTTCCTCGAGCGTCGGTACAGGGAGCTTTGGAAGAGATTCCTGGAATCGTAGCATGGGCCCTTTAGAAGAATCCTCTCGGTAACCTTTGAAAAGTCAAGATGTGAGCTGGGTATTCAATCCAGATGGCGATGCAAACGTGCTTACCTGCGGGCAACGAGCTATTGCTCCGTGCATTTGCTGGGGCCATGGTGACTTTCTGCAAACCGTGGTTAGCATGAATTTAATACGGAGAGGATCCAAAAACACATACATTTGAAATGCGTGTGGACTTCAGACTGTTTCTAATGGCCGAAGACGAGATACGGCTCCTCGCGATCAAGGTCAACATCCCCGGCCTTAAAAGTGCAAGCTGGGAAATTTAAATAGAGGAACGTGATTTCACGAGACAGTCACTTAGGCTGTCAACTCGGTAGTGGTAGATCCTTCTGGCCCAGTATGTAGTCAAGTCCGGTAAGTGGTTGTATTCGGCAGGCTCTGAATGCTCCCTCGAACCTCGGCTGTGCGGTCCATGCTAGAAACGGAATGGCGCCCAGAATTTTGCTCATTGTTAGCCTCCCAGCCGTTCTCGTCACGGCAGAACTCGGGTTTACGGAGAAAATGAGGGCAAGACTACTGGTAGCGATTGTGGATCCTGATAGCGCCACTTAAAGTAGTTGATAGTAGAATTAGCTCCCCTATATTAGGCACAGGTGCAAACTACTTTCTGGCATTTATGTGGGGCTGCGCTCAATGAAGTCTACCTGGGAAGCTACGTGAGAAGCAAAGAAGCTTGAAAAGAATAGATGATGGCACCAGAATAGCCATCATTCCAGTGGCAGGACCAATTGTAGAGTCTTGAACTCAGCTCAACGCCCACTTCGTCAGCCTACTTCCGCCTGGTGCTTTTGCGTGTGGTGCTCTGCGCTCTATTCTGTGTACCTCCTTTGGCCACTTTCGCCGCACTCCTGGAGGTCCTTGGAGATGGGCTTCCATCATCTGCGTCAGCTTCCTCATGCTCGTCTTCATCTGCATCTAACACTTCAGCCGTTTCCTCTACTTTCTCATCCATGTCGTCCACCGTGGTGTCCTTGCTCGCATGCCGATCACTTGATTCTCCTTTGAGCCTACTGGATGACCTTTTGGCGCTTTTAGGAGCGCGTCCTGGTTTGGCCGCCGAAGAAGGTGCGGGAGAGCTCTTTGGCTCATCTGTATCTTCTATTGTGCTTGCGCGAGCCCTGTTTGTAGTGACTGTATCGGCTCGTTTACGCTTCTTCGATGGTTCCGGTAACTCTGAGGCTCCGTTGAGACGGGACGGCGAAGAATCTGCATTGCTCGGAGCCATTCCCTTCGTCCACATCATCTCTCCAAAGTCTTCTTCTGGGAGAGAGAACTCTAGATACTTCTTTTCTATGGTATCTGCATCTGCGTAGTCGAAGGAATTCTCACGCTCATCAATTACTTCAAGATTGTAAAGAGTGCCGAGTTTCTCCCATATGCCAGGTATTCTCGTATGCGGTTCGATCTTCGGGTCGTATCCATGATTTCGAAGATGTTCTGATAGCGCAATCATTCGAAAGTGCTTATGCACACCTCATACCAGGTGCTGTTAGCCCATCTAGATTCTAACACGTATAAGCCTCAAACTCACCGGCAGGCTTCCACCTAATTATGCCTTTGAAGAGGGAGATCTCCTGCTCATCGGTCCATGGATCTTTCAGGGCATCATATTCCGGTTTCTTTGATATATTTTCCGTGTCCGGAGTGTCAACGACCATTGAGTCCTCATCCTGCGTCGGTGTTGAAACTTTTTGGGCTGTAACTCGAGCCTTCTTCCTGGGAGGCATTCTAGGCAACTGGTAAAAGGATACCGTGTAGTTTTATCGGAAATGGCTACTGAAATTCATTTGTGGAAGAGTAATCGCTTCGCGAAATAAGTTCATCTGAACCTCGAATCGCGATCGCGACGGTTCAGTCTGAGAACTTTCTGCCAGGCACTAAATCCCTGTCAGAATTAGCGTTGGCGAGAACGGCACTCTCTCCGCAGGCAATGCCGATCTTCATGCGGCTCCCATCGTATACAACTTCCGAGAAGTCATCATGACTTTTAAAGTCGCTTTCACTTATCCGTTTTCCTAACTTGAATCCACTACAGTAGAAGGCGAATTGGGTGTCGCCGGTTTTTTAGTTAATTATTTTAGCGGGGTTCATTTTCAGGCACCTGTGGCTGTGCACCCTAGCTAGTTGTCCTCTAAAAGTACCACTACGAATTGTCATCGCAGAGGCCAATTCTAGCCAATTCTACGCCTCACGCTTACTATAAGTTTACAAGTACATATTCTGATGATTTTGCACTACACGTACAGTAGAGCCTTCTATTAACTAGAGATAGAAAGAGAGATCTTATATTAACACGTTTATATAACATTTGCGACTAGAAGTATAGACTAGTTCTGCATTACAAGCTTTGGCCCTTGATTAAACTGAAAAAATAGAACTCTTCCTGACAACTGTCCTAAAACTATAACTTCTTTCCAAACAGCTTCGCGATGAGGTCGATAATCAGGAGGTAGCCAGAGAATATTTTCTGCGCCTTCTCTAATCCAATGATTTGATACCAGTAGAGATGGTAGCAGCCTGCCGGTAGGTGAGAAGGCCTCTAGGTCGTGTAGAGAGGTATAGCCCTCGAGCGTCTGTAGCGGCGCTCCCGTGACAGCGTCCCAGAGCCGTACCGTTTGATCTAATGATCTAGAAGCGACTTGCTTATCATCGGTCGAGAACGCTACTGATACGACCCACGATGAGATTGCTACTGAGAAGACCGACCCTTTGGCCTCGAGCGTCTGTAACGCTACTCCCGTTGCAGTGCTCCAGAGCCGCACCGTCTGATCAAATGATCCAGAGACGACCTGCTTGCCGTTGGACGAGAAGGCTACTGAGCTGACTATAGATGTATGGCCCTCGAGCGTCTGTAGCGGTGCTCCTGTGATAGCGTCCCAGAGCCGTATTGTCTGATCGTGTGATCCAGAGATGACCTGCTTGCCATCGGGCGAGAATGCTACTGAGTATACCGTCCCTTTGTGGCCCTTGAGCGTCTGTAGTAGCGCTCCTGCAGCAACGTCCCAGAGCCGTACCGTCCAATCTTCTGATCCAGAGACGACCTGCTTGCCATCGGACGAGAAGGCTAATGATAAGACTGTAGATGTATGGCCCTCGAGTGTCTGTAGTGGTGCTCTTGTGATAGCGTCCCAGAGCCGTATCGCCTGGTCGTTTGATCCGGAGACGATCTGATTGCCGTTAGACGAGAAGGCTACTGAGTTGACCGCAGATGTATGGCTCTCGACGTCCCAGAGCCGTATCGTCTGGTCGTCTGATCCGGAGACGATCCGCTTGCCGTTAGACGAGAAGGCTACTGAGTTGACTGCAGATGTATGGCTCTCGAGTGTCTGTAGCAGCGCTCCTGCAGCAACGTCCCAGAGCCGTACCGTCTGATCTAAGGATCCAGAGACGATCTGCTTGCCGTTGCACGAGAAGGCTACTGAGAAGACTGGAAGTGTATGGCCCATGAGCGCCTGTAGCAGTGCTCCTACGGTAGCATCCCAGAGCCGTACTGTCTGATCGTCTGATCCAGAGACGACCTCCTTGCCGTCAGGCGAGAAGGCTACTGTTTTGACCGGCCCTATATGGCCCTTGAGCATGTGTAGCGGTGCTCCCGTGGCAGCGTTCCAGAGCCGTACCGTCCAATCGTCTGATCCGGAGACGACCTGCTTGCCGTCGGGCGAGAAGGCTACTGAGTTCACCGTCCTTTTAAAGCCCTCGAGCGTCTGTAGCGATACTCCCGTGGCACTGTCCCAGAGCCGTACCGTCTGATCCCATGATCCAGAGACGACCTTCTTGCCGTTGGACGAGAAGGCTACTGAGTTAACTATAGATGTATGGCCCTCGAGCGTCTGTAGCGGTGCTCCTGTGATAGCGTCCCAGAGCCGTATCATCTGATCGCCTGATCCGGAGACGATCTGCTTACCGTCACGCGAGAAAGCTACTGAGGAGACTGGAAATGTATGGCCCTTGAGCGTCTGTAGCGATGCTCCTGTAGTAGCGTCCCAGAGCCGTACCGTCCAATCGTTTGATCCGGAGACGACCTGCTTGCCGTCGGGCGAGAAGGCTACTGAACTAACGGACCCTTTGTGGCCCTCGAGCGTCTGTAAGGCTGCGTTCCAATGGGCTTGCACTTTGGGTTTTCTTTGGATCCAAGGTGGGATATCCTCCTCAAATTGTTTCCGAACTATACTCTCTGTCGGTGCAAAGACGAGGGCCGAACAGTATAGTTGTAGAGGTGCCTGTTCAATTATTAATCGATTATATAAGATAAATCGTTTAGCATCATGGACAAATGCGTATAGGTTAGGGCTTATGTTAACCTTGACTTGAATTAATTAAGATCCTTTGAATGAAATAGCTTACAAAGCTTACTTGAATTTGAGCCTCTAACAAAAGTATTGCAAGAATTCCCTCTGAGATTTTTCCCATCCAGCTAAGTGCTTCAAGCCAATGAAGAAGATTTACCTTAAGGAACTGATGAACTTGGTCGTTATCGTGAATTTGAGTATCACTCTGTTGAAGATGCTGAACCCAATAGACACAACAGTATCGAAGTCCTTCCAGTGAATCCGGGCTTGGGATTAGTACGTCCTTTGCATTAAACCCGACGTGTGGAAAGTTAAAGATATTTTTCTTCAGTCTCTTTGACATTGCATCGATCGAGCGTCTGCTAATATCTATATGTCCTTGAGTAGCCCCGCTTTGCTGAAGCCTAGATTTGTAATTCGTTTCAAGGTATTCTTTGGCAGATTGGTGGATTAGATAGACTGTTTCCTTGTCGATTGTCAGAAATGAGCCACACTTCGCGACAATGGTCTGCGACTCCGGATCGGTCTCGGGCTGCAAACCGGCGAGCACTGCAAGCTCGGAGAGAGACAGAGGGCGATGCGCAAAAATAATAATCACCAGGATAGTCTTGCAATATTGTGGATCGCCGAACAGCCCTTCCTCAATTCTGGTCATCATATGACCGTACAGCTCTGACAAGCCAGAAGGAATGAGTTTAATAATCTTAAGAGCGTATGATCCATGTACCAATTTGCGATTTCTATCCACTTCGTCGAGTTCCTTGAATACGAGAGCTACCCAAAGGAAGGTTTTCTTGGCTCGTTGATGGATCTCATCTGACAACTTCTTCAAAATACCTTGGGTGTAGCCGTCTCTTCCTTCTAGGGTCGAGAGCTTGTGTTCGATATATGCCTTAATAGGACCTCCTAGATTTTGTGCATTCAAATCAAGTACTGCTACTATATCGTCCAGATTCTCGACGCCCTGTATCTCAGACTGGGCAAGAACATTGACATCTGGACGGCTAGAGACCAGCCATTTCACTCTCTTGGAGAGTTTGAAGGAAGTTGAGATGAGTTGGAAAAGGTCTCCCAACCCCTCGTTGCACTCGTCAAGGGCATCAACAATGAAATATACCTCAGATAAATGAGGGTCACTCAGCATGTTCTTAAACACACGAGATATAGCATCCAACGCATACCTGTTGTCGCTGAAAAGGCTATCCTTGTGTACACGCTCGTGCTCCAAGCGTAAATACTCGATGAGATCCGGTTGTTGAAGAAGCAACATCCAGACCAAAGATCTCAGTATGGCAGTTGCGCTATTCTGAGCCGTGTCATCTGTGCCCTGGCAGAAAAAATATGAGATGCTTGGCGCAAGGCCTGCAAGCCGATCTGAGAGTTCGCGAATGAGACCGATCAAAAGCATTGTCTTCCCCATGCCGGCAAGACCTTTGATCCATAGCAGTCGGCATGGCGAGGAATTTGATTTATCATCTCCCCAGTTGGTGAATGCTGCATACTGCTCTGTATCAAGGATCCACTTGTATACATCGTTGAGCAACCCACCCTTCTTCCTCTCGATTCTCTTCATGTCTTCTTCGGGAATCACCACAGAGAGGTCTTCGAAGTATTTTCTAGTCTTCTCATCCTTGTACATGTTCCCCTGCACATATATTTGATCTTGAATAGCCTGTTGAATCGACCGGAGTGGTTCCTCCCACGTTCCAGCAAGCTCGACGAGGCCGCCCAAGGCGGTCTTTACATACTCTTGAAGGTGTTGGGCTGAATCCTTCCGTAGAGTGTCTTCGGCATCAGTAACACTCTTTAGATAGACATCCCAGTCATTCCAGTTCGTGAGATCTTGGAGAAAGATGAGCCCTTGATGCTTGTAGTAAGAGCAGACGCTCTTCATCTGATAGAATAGAATAGCCTTATAAAGTTCGATAAGTTTTACCTCTAACAGCTTTTGGATTGACTCGAAGGATTCGTTCTCATCCCGGACTTTAATATTATTCTTATTCAGAAGATGATGAGTCAGGGCACAGTACCAGTTCATTCTAGAAGAAACGTAAGTGATACCATCAAGGTTGGATTTTTTCGCATTTGCAGGATTTGAAAGAATCTAATGGATGTTAGCTAATACGAAAACCACGCAAGAAAATGATGATTGCTTACCTGTAATCCAACACAAACACCAGCCCACGGCAGCGCGGCAGGCGCAGCTTGGGGTATCTGAAGCACAATATCGACCACTGGCTTGGCCTGAAGAATAGCTTTGGCAAGGTTACCTACTCCCTTGGTAATCTTCGATACCTTTTCGATTTTGGCCTGACCTTCTTTCACCAGTTTCTCCATATGCATCTGTCGCTTGGCTGGAACTTTGAGTTCGTCTAAAATCTTGGCCTTAAGGTCTCTGCGGTCTACTGAATCACTGACTCTAGCAGCAGAGTTGGCCTTGGGGTGTTTCAGATTATCTAAAGTTCTGGCGTTGCGATTTTTTAGCTCGGCTGAAGCATCGCCGGCTCTGGTAATAGAGGTGTCGCTGGCTGTCTTGGCATTGAGGTCTTTGAAGTACTCGTCTACGAGAACCTCCGCCAGGGTATTCTTATAAGCCTCAACAAGTTTTACATTATCCTTCTCAAGACAATCGTAGGCGTCATTCCAGAGTTTCTGAGAAAGATTTGAGTCCTGTTGGACCACGGATTCTGTCGCTGACTGAGGCGCTTTGGCCCGCGGATCGGTATGGGCAGGTCCAGCTTGGGCCACAGTGATGGGCAGGACCGAGGGTGGGACTTGAGCCTGTGCAACATGGTTGGAAGAAGGGTTCGAAATTTCTTGCGCAGCGGATGCTACAGTAATAGCGCTTTGGATTTCAGAGAGAGGCCGCTTGCGAGCTCTCGAGGTTTCTGCATCGCACACAAGCGTCTCCGACACGACAAGCGGAGTAGTGGGGCCGTCCGGGGAATGCCTGCCGCTTTGCGCCTCCGGCTCTCCCTCTTTCTTGGGCTTGAGCCTCTTGGCAAACCGTGTCAGCCGCGAGGAATTGGTAGACATGTCTTCGACGCAGATTGATGAGACCGATAGAGATTGTAGTGAGATTGGTGGTTATGCAGAGTCTACGCGCCTTGCCGTTCGAAGCAGCCGCAGCTGAATTGCATGCAGGCCAATTGAGAAGAACCGAAGAAATACCAGAATGAGGTTAATGCTGTGTTATGTACGTGCCGTAGCGTGATTTTGATCGAGGATGCACCTGAACGCTAATGGTAGTGCAAAGTCATCAACTGTGTAGAATGGGCAAGAATTGGCTCCGCTTTCGCTGATAATTAGCAGCGGTACTTTGGAGTACAACTGGGCAGGGGGAAAATACTGCTCGTTTGGCACGGTGTCAATTTGGCACTGAGTAATAGTATTAGCATTCTTTCGTCCTGTTGTCAACTACAAGGCACTTTCATGATTCGTTTCCTCCTTCCGACCTCTTGCTCTAAGTGTTTAACATCAGCGAGAAACGCGACTATGCCGAGAATTGCCTTAAAAAGGCTGCCGAATGGACTGCTGTGGCATCAATACATTTTGTGGAGACCGACAGTCAACTCTGGGATACCAGAATTTGTGTGTGCCGCGAAGAACTTCAACCTCTCAGTCCAGTCTCCATTACCCAGCATAGTTGTAT
>Ga0335075_10014810_pt1 | contig 11693 bp, 8 predicted proteins | sample Lox_Sample_24_FD_206723 | JGI IMG/M metagenome (GOLD analysis project Ga0335075, IMG submission 206723) | Soil microbial communities from Loxahatchee National Wildlife Refuge, Florida, United States - Lox_Sample_2.4 | ecosystem: Environmental > Terrestrial > Soil > Wetlands | place: USA: Florida...
TCTGCTGCTGAAAAGTATCGGCTCAACGACAACAAAGCCTCCGGCAGAGTGGATTTCAATTCCGGTCGTTTCGGCACATCGTCCATTTATTACTTCAACGACCAGTACAGCCTCGACAACCCGTATCCTGGCGGCTTTGGCGGTGCGACCGTTCCCGGAAACAATGGCCTGGTTTATGACGCGCTCTCGAATGGCGTGGACCAGACCGCTGCGCTGAGCAACATTCACGCCTTTGGAGCAACGCTGGTGAACGAGGCCCGCTTCGGCTGGCTGCGGCTAGACAACAAACTCGGCCTCCCACAAGGCGGAGTCGGTACGACGCTGGCCCAACAAGGACTTCAGGCTGGCGGCGAAGGTATTGTCCAGGGATTTCCTCAACAGGCAGGCGTAGAACCGCTCTACTTCAACTCTTTCACGGTGGGAACAAACCCGTTTTATCTGGCGCAGGTGAATGACACCTATGACCTGAGTGACAGCGTTACGCGAGTCATGGGCAGCCACACAATCAAGGCCGGAGGGCGCTATATCTGGTTCAAGGTCAAGCAAGCGCCAAACCTGGTTGCGAATGGAACCTTTTCGTTCTTTGGATCGGGTTCGCAGACGACGGGAAATGGATATGCTGATTTTCTTCTTGGCCTGCCTGATTTCTATTCTCAGCAGTCGTCGCCAAAGTTCTATGAAAGCGCCGCCGACGGTGATTTCTTCGTACAGGACAGTTTCCGCATCCGGCCTAATCTTACCCTGAACTACGGTCTACGGTGGGATTATGTAACGCCGTGGTCGGAGAAATATCATCAGACAACCACGTTTGTTCAGGGAATCGAGTCACAGACTTTCCCTGGTGCGCCGCTTGGCTATCTCGTACCGGGAGACATTCTTCCTGATGGACATAAGATTCCCGCAGGTATTGCTCCGACGCCGCTGGACAACTTCTCGCCGCGCTTTGGTGTGGCCTGGTCCCCGAACACTTCCAATGCTTTTCTCGAAAAGCTGACAGGCGGCGCGGGAAAGACCAGCATTCGGTTCGGTGGAGGGCGCTTTATCGCCTCACCCGAGGGATTGACGGTCGCTTACCCAACTGGCAACCCTCCCTATGGGCTTACCTACACCAGCCCTGAACCACCGATGATGGAGACTCCGTTTATTGGGGCGGAAACAGGAACTCAATACATCCAGCAGTTCCCGGTGGCCGTACCCTCTTACGGTCATTCCCCTCAAAACCCGGACCCGAACGTAGCCTGGGCACGCTACACACCGATCAGTGGCGCGGGCAGCGTCTGGTACAAGAACAAAACTTCCTATGCCATGCAATACAACCTGGGGATGGAGCGTCAGGTTGGGGCGAGCGCAGTATTCAGTATTGGATATATCGGCTCTCTTGGGCGGCATCTGCTCACCGTCCATGACGCGAATCCCGGCGTTCCAAGCATCTGCCTGAGCCTCAGTCAGCCAAAGGATGTAGCGCCGGGCACGCCCACCTGTGGACCGTTTGGAGAAAATGGCGTCTACACACGCGCGAATGGGGAGATCGTCAATGGCACACGCTCTCCTTTTCCCAACACGATTGGGACGGATGCCTATTACGAGAACATGGGCAATTCTAATTACAACGCGCTGGAGCTTACGTTTCGGCGAACTGCCGGGCCTCTGTCTCTGCTTGCCAGCTACACATATAGCAAGTCGCTGGACCAGACTTCCAGCATTCAGGAGCAGGTTGACCCCTATGACTATCACCGGCTCGATGGCCCTTCGGCCTTCGATCTGAAACACAACTTCGTTGTCAGCTACAACTATGATCTGCCGTTTCCATTGCTGCTTCACCGAGGCGACCGCTGGACCAAAGGCTGGCAACTCTCCGGCGTGACACGTTTCGCTACCGGGATTCCCGTCACCTTCGCCAGCCAGGGCGATAACTATCTGGTGCAAATTCAGAACAATGGTGTCAATGCAACCAGCATTGACATGCCGAACTACGACGGCAGCCCGTTTCACCTTAACCACAATCCCCGTAATGGAAAGGTTTACTTCAATACCGCTGCTTTTACCCCCAATGCTCTCGGCACACAAGGCAATGCAAAACGGCGCATGTTCTATGGGCCGGGAATGGATAACTACGATATGGCGTTGCGAAAGGTAACGACTTTCGGCGACGGCAAATCCATCGAAGCCCGATTTGAAATGTTCAATGTTTTCAATCACGCGCAGTTCTACCCCGACGGCTCGGTTGACGGGAACATTAACGACGTGAACTTCGGGCATGTGCAAAAGGCCGCCGATCCCCGCATCGGCCAAGTCGCTCTAAAGGTCAACTTTTGAAGGCGCTCTATGGACGACAAACCGGACAATGTTCCGCCATTGGGGGCATGAAAGGAACACGCGATGACAATGACATGGTTGTTTGCAGGAAGAATGACTGCCGCCCTATTCCTGGGCGCGGTAGTCGGATTGGAGCGTCAGTGGCGTCAGCGCACGGCGGGCACAAGGACGAATGCGCTGGTCGCCGCCGGTGCTTCCGCATTTGTCATGGCGTCGCTGTTGCTTCCCGGAGATCCCGGTGCTCGTGCCAGAATCGCATCCTATGTGGTTTCCGGGGTGGGTTTTCTAGGTGCGGGTGTCATTTTCAAAGATAGCGGCAATATACGCGGCCTCAATACTGCGGCGACCATTTGGTGCTCCGCTGCGATTGGAGTCCTTACCGGCTTTGGCGCACCACAATTTGCCTTGATGTTGGCGATTGCCGTTATTTTCACCAATACAGTTCTCCGCCCGCTGGCATATCGGCTCCACCCCGTTTTGCCTGAAGTTATACCGACCGTCACGGGCTATGAAGTAAACCTGACATGCCGTGCCTCAGACGAAGCTCATCTGCGGACACTCCTGCTCGCCACCATCACTCAGGCTTCAGTAAGCCTTCAGGCAATTCACAGCGAGGACATAGAAAGTTCGGATCGGATGCGGATTCGCGCTGACTTGAGTACACCAGGCCAGAAGAACGAGGTGCTTGAACAAATTGTCACACGACTCTCGTTTGAACCGGGAGTGTCTGCCGTGAGTTGGTCTATCGTTCCAACGATTGTGGAATAACGTGTGTATTCCAGTACAAGGGGATAGGAAGACGATGATGCAAATAAAACTTGTGAATCGAGTCAAACGAATTCGTGGTCAATTAGACGCTATTGAGCGCCTGCTGTCCGAGGCTGATATAGGCAGTGATGTCTTGATACTCTTGGCGAACGCTCGTGGAGGCGTCAATAGTTTGTTGGCCGCGACGCTCGAAGCACACATCCAGCACATCCTCCTATCCACAAGACAAGATCCTACCTCTTGTCGGGAGTTGGCTGTAACTCTAAACGATCTCGTTCATGCCTACCTGAAATGAAAGGGCCTAACGACTAACACCTACTTTCGTTGATCTTGAAAGCATCTTCAATTGGGAGTACCACTGTGCCACCTGCTATCGATACCCAACTTCAACTCGCCGCTGTCATACTTGCCGAAGAATTACATTATGGACGAGCGGCGCGGCGACTTCACATTGCTGTCTCCACCTTGAGCAAACAGATTACACGTCTTGAAGATAAGCTCGGAATAATACTGTTCGTGCGCGATTCAAAGCATGTGGAACTGACGGATGAGGGAGCGGCGTATATCAAAGAGATTCGCACAAGTCTTTTACAGGCGGAGAGTGCTGTCAACGCAGCAAGAGCGGTGAAGGCAAAGAAAGGCCAAGTGCTCACCATCGGGCACGCGCCCTATGTTGATCCCGAGTTGGTGAGGACGCTGCTTTCCGTCCGCCTTCCGCATTATTCTGACATGCAAATACGCTTGAACAGTGATTGTGCATTTGAATTGGAACAGGAACTCATAACGCGAGAGCTAGACCTAGCGTTAGTAGCTTGCGCGCCCACTGTTGCGGCACTGAAATGTATCAAGGTTGTTAGATCACCTCTATGTGTGATTTTGCCGGATTACCACCATGCCTCTGGATTGACCACGGTATCTCTCTCTGATCTTGCGAACGACGATTGGATACTTCTTAATCGGCGCATTGATCCGATCCTCTATGAGGCTACGTTGCAACAGGCGAGCGTCCACGGAATTGTCCCAAAGCATATTCATCAGATTGCGACGCCAGAGGAAGGAATTCATCTTGTTCGGGAAGATATTGGTGTCGCTTTGGTCGCAAAGTCTGCTGGCCCGATTGAGCAGCGGCTTGGAGTCGTAGTCAAGTCACTAGCAAACGAACAATTACGGCTCACAACATATCTAGCGTTACGAGGTGACAACCCCTCATCTCTCGTCCATGAATTTACTCAGGAGATTCTCAAAGTATGGACTGCTGCCGGGCTGCCACAACTTGATGATTAAACCCCTGGCAATCATGGAGACTGGAGGGTAGAAGAATGCGCACAGAACATAAGGCTAGCAAAACGTGGAGAGGGAGTATTTGTAGCTCTGCTTCGCTGGCTATATTCACAATGACGACTGCATTCCTGTTATCGAACTGCATTACGTCATTGTCGTGCCATCTCGCCCACGCGGACTTGATTAGGTCAAGGGAAGCGGATGCTACTCTTGTCCACTCAATGATTCTGCTCACTCCCAGCTACATTTTCGGTGTTTTACTTGGAGTTATTGCATACCGAAGGAACGAAACTCGAAGCGATAATATTCAATTGGCTATCCGCTTAAATTGCTGGGCGCTCGTTCCCGTGAATGTGATTCCGCTCCTCTGTCACTTCTTCGGGTTAGCGAGAGTGTAAGTATTCAAGTTGCATGTGAAGTAAAACCGGAGCTACGGGCGACCTTGGATGCTCGAATGAGTTTTTCTAAATCAGCCATCCCATCGAGGTTTATCAACGGCGTGTCGCTGTCATCGCAAAGGCGATTGTGATTGAAAGAAATGTCTGGATTAGAGCTCGCGCGACAATCATCGGTAGCGTAAGGGTGTGCGAGAACTCCGTGCTCACGGCGGGTTCGGTAATCACCAAGAATGTTCCTCCGCATACTTTTGTCGGCGGAAATCCGCCGAGAGTAATTCGTTCGATTGGCGACTAAGAGCTAAAGAAGGCCCATCAGATGTACAAGCGTGCCGGGGCGCCTACGGCGCGCCGGCACGCTGCGGCGAAAAAACAAGCAAAAAGAGCCTGCCGATGGCAGGCTCTCACAGAGACACAGTTTCTTAAGCAGCTTTCTTTGATGACTGCGCGGTCTGAATGCTGGCCTTCTTCGCCTTCTCATTGGCGGCAAACTCCTGTTTCACCTTGAGGGCGATGGCGTCGGTATCGACCTTATAGGTGCTGGCCGCATCACGGAGAACGGTGGCCGGATTCGTCCGCGCTGCGGCTAACAGAATTGCGGTCCCGACCATCAGCCGTGAGAGCGTCCCTTCATCGGCGCGGCGAAGAAAGGCATTGAAGGTCTTCGCAATGCCTCCATCATCGCGCTTTTGCCGGATGCCGTGCTGCCGTGCCAATGTCTCGATGCGGCGCTCGTCCATGAGGGCTACCAGCTTCTCAAGGATGAAAAGCAGGTCGCGCTTCATCAGCCGCACGGGAACGGCTTTGCTCACAGCGGCAAGGACGCGAAGCCCGGTTGCATTGGCGATGGCCTGCTCCCTGCGCTGTTTCTCCTGCTCGGCCTTCCACTTGGCATCGTCTACCGCCTTTTGAGGATGCGGCTTGGGATGATGAACGGGGCAAGCGGGATTGCTGCATACCTTCCGCATCTCGCCTTTGTCGCTGCCCTCGGTGACGATGGCCTCGGTGGTGAACTTGCACACCTTGTACTCTGGTCGCTTCGCCGCTTCCTTATTGCTCGGCTTGTCGGCACGAATCTCGGTGTACTGGTTGCGTGGCAATACCGGGCTGCCTTCTTTCTGCACCCCATAGGCCGTGCTGATCTGCACAAGCTGCGGTTTGGTGGCTATCTGCTTGGCAACGTAAGCATCGACCTTGCCCTGATAGCAGCTTGGCGAAGTACAGGCGTCCAGCTTGCCAAGCTCCGAAAATAAGAGCTTGTTACGGCCTGTCCGCATGGGACAGTCCACACAGCTACCCGCTGCCGGTACAAGCTGCGCGTCCCGCTTGTCGAACGGAGCGTCTTTCAGGATGAGAAGAATGTTCGTCTCAATCCAGAACTGGAGACTGCGGACGGGTAAAAGGATGCGTTTCGCCTTCTGTCCACCTGCGCTCCAATCCTCTTTGAAACAAGCGGCGAGTGCGTGTTCCTGCTGGTCGGGCTGCAACTTCGCCAGTAAGAGCGCATGGCCTACGCCGATCTCATCGTGGTAAAAGGCATCGACCACGGACGGGACAAGCTCGGTCAGCTTCAATCGAGCGGCGCAATACGCGGGTGATTTTCCGGTGCGGGCGGCGATTTGCTCGATGGAGTATTTCGGCTCGTCAAGATTCAACAGAGCGCGGAAGCCGCTGGCTTCCTCCATCGGGTGAACGTCGCGCCTCATCAGATTTTCCACTAATTGAGCCTCTAAGGTTTCCGCGTCGGTGAGATGGACGATGCGGACGGGCACGGTCGCGGCCTCGGCCATCTGCGCGGCGCGATACCGCCGCGCTCCCGCGACGATTTCAAAGCTGCGCTCATCCAAAGGCCGCACAAGCAAGGGCGAGAGAACGCCCTGGGTGCGGATGGACGCGGCCAGTTCTTTCAAAGCTGCATCCTCGAAGACGCGGCGCGGATTGGTCTTCGACTCGCTGAGAAGCGAGAGCGAAACATTGCGGTACTCGGTAGCATTGTTGACTTGGGTTTGCATGATGGTGTGCTCCTTTCGAGCGGTTGAGGGTGAATGGAGACGGAGCGGACACGCTGGCTCTATCCGCTCCGAGTGAGAGCGGACTAGCCACGAATCGACTTGTCCGTGAAAGCGTCTGCGAATCCCTGCAATCGCAGGTCGTTGTCCCATGTCTTTGCGAGACGCTGGTGCTGCTCGTGCAAAGCAATCAAATGGACATAGTTGCCGCGCACGATGTTCCGGCTCCACTGCTCCACGCCGAGGTAATCGTTGCGGTAGTAGAACGGAGACAGATGCGCTCCACCCGCTAGGCCAAGCTCGAAATACATCTCAGGCTGTGCCAGTGCGTCGGCGTATTGCGCGATGGAGATTGCAGGGAGTCCCATCGGGCCGGACTCATCCATTGCCTCGATGACAAGCTCCGTATAGGGCGGGTTGTCGATTTTGAGATACAGGCCGGGATGCCAACCCCCGGCCATCTTGAGGATTTGAAGGATGGTCTGCATTACGCCACCTTCGCCAGCTCTGCATCGGGCATCGTCTCGGCTGCGGACGATTCCAATGCGGCAAGGATGACGGCTGAGGTCTGCTGAATCACTTCCAGACTTTCGGCCAACAGTGAAGCGTTGCCGTGATAAAGCTGGATGTAGTCAGCCGATGCGGTTCCGGTGTCGAGTCCTACGGCCTTGCCGATAACAAAGGCGATTGCCTCGGCCTCTGTCTCCCGGACAACCTTCGTCGTGGCTGTACGCCGCTCGGCCTTGTGCAACATCTCGTGCGCCAGCTCGTGAACTAACGTGCTGAACTCTTCCGCCTTCGATTGTCCGGGCAGAATGGCGATGCGTCCGCCGTAGCTCACGCCAAGGTCGGGGGCGATGCGCTCGGTAAAGACAAGCTCGATACCTTGCTGTTCAATGAACGCAATGAGACGGTCGCGGTTCTCGCCTACATCGCCGCAAACCCCGCGCATCTCTGGAAGCTCCGCGCCTTCGGTCTGCGACACGTCGAAGACATAGGCGGAACGGAACCCAACCAATACCGGCTTGTTCTGATAGGCGGGGTCGCTCTTGGCGGCCTCTTCGTCGGTCTTGCGGCGAATGCCGACAATGGGGGCAAGAATGCGAATGCCTTTCTCGCCCTTCTTGACGCTGCGGCCTAGCTCCTTCCACTTCCAGAATCCGGCTACTCTGGATGCGTCCGGCTTCTGCCGTGCGATTTCCAGAATGTTCCCGAAAGAGTAGTTATGAAAGCGGCTCATCGCGTTCAGGTAGGCGGTGAGTCCATCGCTGTGTCCGGCCTCTAACTGCTCGATGAGGCTTTTGACATTGGCGACGATTACTTCTTTCGCCGTCTTGGGCTGCTGGCTGTCGTTGTTGCTGCTGGTGGCTATGCTGTTCATGGTGTTTGCTCCTTGTCGGCATTTGCTTTTGCACGTCCGCGTTGAAACGCGGCATGTACATGCCGAACGCCTCCTGGCGAAGGCGGGGGTAGCAAGGCGCAACGGGGAGGGGTCTCCCCATCCTCGGAGCGGAAGCAAAGCTGGAGCGGAAAGGACGGAGCGCAGCGGAGGTCTGCACAAGCGCAGCGCGGAAGATTGGGGAAGCCCCTTGCGCCGCGCGATTGGGGCAGAGCCCCTTAGCGAGGCTTGTTCTCCTTATGCGCGTGCGTCAGCACGCATGAATTCTTCAGGGTCGGCGTTGCGGGCAGGACACAGGCCCGCATGGTTGGGAAGCGGAAAACGCACGCATTTGGGCGATTGCAGCGCGGGAAGGGCGAAGCACCCTTCCCGGCAATATCAATTGGCTGAGCGTGGTTTGATTAGGCTAGGAGCACTAAATCAAGAGAGTACGTCTTATGCTTCTGTCCGTGCGAAATGTCGAGATTATGCAGACGTATCTCGATGGTGTGATGACAAGAGCCGATCATCATGCAAACGAAGTGGCAGAGATTGCATTGGCTTTGATCGGTGCCATCATTTAGAAGAAGGACAATCGAAAGATGTTCGCGTGATGGTGACACGCCAGGCGATTGCCGGATTGTCACGGTTGACATCGCTCTGTTGTTTATGGAAACTGTTGTGCCAATTACCTTCTGGCTCGTGGCTATTCCTGCATCAGAATTCGATCCTTCCCTGGAAAGCGATCATGCGCGGAGACGTGTCTCCACCAAGACCGACGCCGAGCAGTCCTGTAGGCGGTTCAGTTGTGCTTTGCAGCGTTCCAAAGTTGGTGATAGGTGATCCGGGTACGCCTGCCTGAACCGTGACAGGCAGCGCGAAGTTCGGATGATTGAACGCATTGAACAATTGGGCGTCGATGCGCAGCTTGATGCCTTCCCTGATCGGAAAGGACTTGGTGACATAGATATCCGAATAGATAAAGTGGGGGCCTCGTACCGAGTTGCGGCCAGAGTTGCCAAACTGGCAGATTGCGGGAGTATCGTGCGCGGGTGCCCCGCCCGCCTGGCCGGTGTAGCAATCGCCTGTCGTGGGATCAACGACGGAAACGAAAGCATCAGGATTAAGCCACGGCAAGGTGCCTGCACTGCTTGCGCCCGTCTTACGATAAAGCGGCACGCCGGGAACACGGTTTGCATAGTTTGGTTGAGCAAACTGGATGGTCTGCGCAGGATTGGAAGCTTGAAATACGCCATTACCGTTCGCGCTGTAATTCTGACTCAGGACACTGAACGGTAAGCCGGAGTGTAGGAACCCGGTTTCCGAAAAGGACCATCCTCCGAAAACCTGACGCAGCAGCGCATGGGTGGAGTGGAACGGGATCTGATAGATGCCGTACACCGAGACGTTGTGACGCACATCATAATCACAACTCGCATATTGCTTGCTCAACTCCCCAGGCAATGGGGATTCGAGTCCTGCGGTAGAGTATGCCAGCAGACCTCCGTTGGATACTTCATCGAGGCAACGGCTAAAGGTGTAATTGCCGCGCAGGGTCAGACTTCCTAATTGCTGCGTGTAAGTAGTTTGCAGCCCGTTGTAGTTGCTATTCGCACCCGTCTGGAACTCGGTGATGTTTCCGAATCGTTGATCGAGCGGTTGCTGGTAGGGATAGGGTGCAAAACATCCCTGGCAAACATTCTGGTAGCCGTTGAGTTGCACCTGATATGGCTCGTGCAGCCCGCGCGTCCCCACGTAGTCAATATGTAAATCGCCGCGCTGTCCAATCTGCTGCTCGATGCCGAGATTGTACTGGTAGTAGTAAGGTGTCTTCAGTTTGCCGGTAGGAAAGGTATTCAGGCTCACGGCCAGCGGACACGTCGGCGCGCCGGGTTGGATGCCAGCGCAGGGAGCACCCCCGGAACGAAACGCTGCGAGGAAGGATTTGTTCGCGGCCGCTGTCGCGTCCACGGCGCTGCCCGGAACACCGGGAGCGATGGCAATTCCCCCGACCTGTCCGGCAAGACCCCCGACGAAACTGGAATCATTGGGGGCGTTCAGGAAGCCGCTGTCGGCAACCTGCTGCGGAATAATGTCATTGAAGACGCCAAATCCGGTATGGATCGCGGTATGTGGAAAAACCTGATAGGCAAACGAGGCTCGTGGCTGGTAAACGAATAGAGGAGTGCCCGCAAACAGGTTGTGTACATTCCCCAGCACAACCTGATTCAACGGCTGGTCTGTCTGGTGCGAAGCATCGAGGAAGGAACCCGCCATACGCGAAAAGAGAGCCTGCGGGCTGGTGACGTTGGTATTCCAGGTGACACGCATTCCGTAGGTGATGGTTGCTTTCGGCGTCGGCTTCCAGGTGTCCATACCGTAGAATTCGAGATTGCCGACGGCCACTCTCTCCTTCAGCGATACCGGGAAACTCTGTTGCGCGGTGTAGGCAGCTCCATAGGTAAACTGCGCCAGGTCGTTGTAGGTGACGGTCGGCACGGTGCCTTCACCGAGGTCATAATCGCTGGTATCGACGCGGCGTGTCTGGATGCCGAAGTGGAGCGTGTGCTGTCTGCGCGTCCACGTCAGGTTGTCGTTGATCTGCCACTGCGTCACCTTCCGTCCCTGCGGAAATGTGTTGTTCAAGCCTCCGAAGGTGGTAAACGGCACGCTGTCGCTACCAGATGCGAGCACGATGGGATAGGTTTGCAGAGACTGCGTGTAATTGTTCGGCTCAAAGATACTGGAGTACCAACTCATGCCGGGGTTGAACTGGTTCACCAGATTCGGGTTGAACAGATGCGTGTAACCGACGACCAACGTATATTGCGGCTGTGGAGAAAAGGCGTTGAAGATAGAGTTGATGGCGTCCGTGTACTCTGCCTGTAGGCCGTCATCCCGCTGAAAGCGAAACCAGGCGCTATCCTTCGCGTTGATCGTGTAATCCATTCTCACGATGTACAGGTCTTCCGTGGAGAGAGCGTTCAAGGAACGCTGCTGCTGTGAAGCGCAGCCGCTGCCGTTCAGAAGAGTGCCGCTGGTCGGCGGAGGCAGGAGATTTCCTGATGCGTCCAGTGGACACGCTGTGATTGCCACAGGCGATCCGCCGGGAGCCGGGAGCAAGGAAAACATGTTCTTGTAAAACGGAATCTCGGCTGGCTGTGCAGGGAGAGTGGTGCCTGTGACCGGATCGGTGCCACCCGTGGCCAGTTGTCCAAGTACATACTGCTGATAGGCTGGTGTCGGCAGAGTCGCTGCCGTAACGATCGGCGATGCGATACGGATGCCTTCATAGTGGCCAAAGAAGAACAGCTTATCCCTGAGAATAGGTCCGCCTACGCTTGCACCATACATATTCACCACAGAACGGGGTTTCCGGGCGATATTGTCTGGAGAATCGTTCGCATGTAGAAAGTAGTCCTGCGCGTTGAACAGCGATCCGTTATAGATTTCCGACAAGTCGCCATGAAATCTGTTCGTGCCTGCCTTGGTGATGTAATTGACCTGCGCCACGGCGTAGCGGCCCTGATCGACGGAGAAGGAATT
>Ga0335075_10014811_pt1 | contig 11693 bp, 7 predicted proteins | sample Lox_Sample_24_FD_206723 | JGI IMG/M metagenome (GOLD analysis project Ga0335075, IMG submission 206723) | Soil microbial communities from Loxahatchee National Wildlife Refuge, Florida, United States - Lox_Sample_2.4 | ecosystem: Environmental > Terrestrial > Soil > Wetlands | place: USA: Florida...
GCTGCCAGCTCCTCGCCGCGCGCCACCGCCTCGGCAACCGAGCCGAACTGCCCCCCGTCCGAGAAGGAGTCCGGCGTGACGTTGATCACCCCCATGACCACCGGATGCTCGAGGGACAGCACCCGGCCGGCGCACTGCAGGCGCGGCGGCGGGGGTGCGGGCGACGGCGGGTGCAGCAGGGAGAACGTGCCCATCGGTGTGGAGGGTCTTGGAAAGGTATCCCGGGCACTGCCCCCCGGGGGGCTTCTTTCCGCCTGATTCGCCCTCGCGTCGCCCTCGGCGGGCGCCGCGCTTCAGTGCTGCCCGGCGGGTCGCGGGGCAATCGGCGGCTCGGCCGGCGCCGGTACCGGCACCACGACCGGCTTGCCGCCGCTGGTCGGGCCGCTGCTGGAGGCTGAGTCGTCCCAGCCGTCCGGCGGGCGCGGGGTGCGGCCTTCCATGATGTCCCTGATCTGCTCATCGGTGATCGTTTCGTACTTGATGAGCGCCTCGGCCATCAGGTGCAGCTTGTCCAGATTGGTCTGCAGGATCTGGCGTGCCTGCTTATAGTTGGTCTCGATGACGCGGCGGACTTCCTCGTCGATCGCGTGCGCGGTCTCGTCGGAGACCTGCTTGTGCTGGGTGACACTGCGACCCAGGAACACCTCGCCGGACTCCTCGGAATAGGTCAGCGGCCCGAGCCGGTCGGACAGGCCCCATTTCGTGACCATGTTGCGCGCCAGCTCCGTGGCACGCTCGATGTCATTGCTGGCACCGGTCGTGACCGCGTCGATGCCGAAGATCAGCTCCTCGGCGATACGGCCGCCGAACAGCGTCGCGATCGAGCTCTCCAGGCGCCGCTTGCTCATCGAATAACGGTCCTGCTCGGGCAGGAACTGCGTTACCCCCAGCGCCCGGCCACGCGGGATGATCGTGACCTTGTACACCGGGTCGTGCTCGGGAACACTGATGCCCACCAGCGCGTGACCGGCCTCGTGGTAGGCCGTCATGCGCTTCTCCGGATCGGTCATGACCATCGAGCGCCGTTCCGCGCCCATCATGATCTTGTCCTTGGCGCGCTCGAACTGCTCCATGTTGACCAGGCGCTGATTGGCGCGCGCCGCAAACAGCGCCGCCTCGTTGACCAGGTTGGCCAGGTCCGCACCCGAGAAGCCGGGGGTGCCGCGCGCGATGACACCGGGCTTGACGTCGTCGGCCAGCGGCACGCGGCGCATGTGCACACGCAGGATCTGCTCGCGACCACGCACGTCCGGCAGCGGCACCACGACCTGGCGGTCGAAGCGGCCTGGCCGCAGCAGCGCCGGGTCGAGCACGTCGGGCCGATTGGTGGCCGCGATGACGATGATGCCCTCGTTACCCTCAAAGCCGTCCATCTCGACCAGCAGCTGGTTGAGGGTCTGCTCGCGCTCGTCATGGCCGCCACCCAGGCCCGCACCACGATGGCGGCCCACGGCGTCGATCTCGTCGATGAAGATGATGCAGGGCGCGTGCTTCTTGGCCTGCTCGAACATGTCGCGCACGCGGCTCGCGCCCACGCCGACGAACATCTCGACGAAGTCGGAGCCCGAGATGGTGAAGAACGGCACCTTCGCCTCACCGGCGATGGCGCGCGCCAGCAGCGTCTTGCCGGTACCGGGCGAGCCGACCATCAGCACGCCCTTGGGGATCTTGCCGCCGAGCTTCTGGAACTTGCCGGGGTCCTTCAGGAAGTCGACGATCTCGCCCACTTCCTGCTTGGCCTCGTCCACGCCGGCCACGTCGGCGAAAGTGACGTTGACCTGGTCCTCACCGAGCAGGCGCGCGCGACTCTTGCCAAAAGACATGGCTCCGCGCCCGCCGGCCGCCCCCTGCATCTGGCGCAGCAGGTAGACGAATACGACCATCAGCAGCAGCGCCGGCGCCAGCTGCAGCAGCAGCTGCGCGAGGAAATTCGGCTGCTTGGGCGGCTCGCCGGTCACACTGACATTGTTCTTCAGCAGATCGCCGAGCAGCACCGTCATGCTGGTCTCGGGATTGTAGGTTTCGAACTGACCCTTGTCCTTCAGCACGCCGCGGATCGTGTCTCCCTGCAGCACGACGCTGTCGATCTTGCCGCTGCGCAGATCGCTGTAGAACTCGGAGTAACTGATCTCCTGGCGCTGGGGGCCGGGCTGCATGTAGCGGCTGAAAACCACCAGCATGACCAGCACGATGACCACCCAGAGCAGGATGTTTTTGGTCAGATCGGTCAACTTCATTTCACCATCTTGCCGCGCCGCCAGACAAACAAGGCACGGACCTGTGATAAGGACGCTACACCATCCGTCTGCGGGAGGCCAGTAAGTATGTTTCGGGGCTCCGCGAGCGTGACGCGGCCGGCTTCACAAATCGCACCTGCTGGTAGCGGCGGCGGGCTGCGCGAACCAGTTCCTCGAAGCCTGCCCCCTGAAGGACCTTGATCAGGGCCGTCCCGTCCGGTTTCAAGGTCTCGTCGGCCAGATCGAGCGCCAGCTCGGCCAGATACATTCCCCGGGGCGCATCGATCGCGTCCATTCCCGAGAGGTTTGGCGCCATGTCCGACAGCAGCACATCCACCGCCGCCCCCCCGAGGGCCGCCCGCAGCGCCGTCAGCACCGCCTCCTCGCGGAAATCCCCCTGCAAAAATTGCACACCGGCGATGGGCTCCATGGGCAGGATATCGCTGGCGAGGACCCGGCCGCTGGCCCCCACGCGCCGCCGGGCGTACTGGCTCCAGGCTCCCGGGGCGCAACCGAGATCCAGCACCACGAGACCTGGGCGCAGCAGGTGCTCGCGCTGGTCGATCTCCTCGAGCTTGAAGAGCGCGCGCGAGCGGGCCCCTTCGGCCCGTGCACGCTTCACATATGGATCGGCGAAGTGCTCGCGCAGCCAGCGCTCGCTGCTCCGGGAGCGGCGGGAGGCCATCGGAGCCTCAGGCGTAGCGCACCGAGACGATCTCGTAGCTCACGGTGCGCCCCGGCGCGGTCACATCCACGACGTCGCCCTGGACCTTGCCGATCAGGGCGCGGGCAATGGGCGAGCTCACGGAGATGCGCCCCGCTCGGATATCGGCTTCATCCTCGCCGACGATCTGATACACCACCGCCTGGCCCTCCCCATCCTCGAGCTCGACGGTCGCGCCGAACACGACCCTGCCACCCGCGGAGAGCGTCGCGACGTCGATGACCTCGGCGCTGGCCAACCGTGACTCGATCTCCCCGATGCGTCCTTCGATGAAGCCCTGCTGCTCTCGCGCGGCGTGATACTCGGCGTTTTCGGACAGATCGCCATGGCTGCGCGCCTCGGCGATCGCCTTGATGATGCGTGGGCGCTCCTCGCCCTTCAGGCGTTTGAGCTCGGCGCGCAGCAGCTCCGCCCCGCGTAGCGTCATGGGTGAGCGCTTCACGTTCCGACCTCGCGCGCGGCCGGGACCTGCACGGTCTCTCGCTGCACCAGCACCTCGCGATGCAGGTCCTGCAGACGGTTCACACCGACCTCATCGAGATAATCGAGCGCCTCGCACGTCGCCAGCGCCGCCGCCAGTGTCGTGTAATAGGTTACGTGCCGATGCACGGCTTCGCGGCGGATGGAGTGCGACTCCACCGTCGCCTGCTTGCCTTCCGTGGTGTTGATGATGAGATCGATCTCGTCGTTCTTGATCATGTCGACGATGTGCGGCCGGCCCTCGCGCACCTTGTTGACACGGCGGCATTCGATACCCGCAGCCTTGAGGACCGCGGCGGTACCGGTGGTTGCCACGATGGTGAAGCCATGGCCGATGAGCCGTCGTGCCAGAGGCACCGCGCCGTTCTTGTCGCGATCGCGCACGCTGATCAGACAGCAGCCCGAGCGCGGCAGCATCACTCCCGAGGCCGCCTGCGACTTCGCATACGCCTCGCCGAAGGTGCGGCCGGTGCCCATCACCTCCCCGGTGGACTTCATCTCCGGGCCGAGGATCGGATCGGCTTCGGGGAACTTCACGAACGGAAACACCGCCTCCTTGACCGAAAAGTAGCGCGGCACGCGCTCGGCCAGCGCATCCATCTCGGCAAGCTTGCGTCCGGTCATCACGCGCGCTGCAACCTTCGCCAGCGCCAGACCGGTCGCCTTGGAGACGAACGGCACGGTACGCGAGGCGCGTGGATTGACCTCGAGCACGTAGATGGTGCCGGCCTGAATGGCAAACTGGACGTTCATCAGCCCCACGACGTTGAGCGCGCGGGCGAGCTTGCGGGTCTGGGTGCGCAGCTCCGCCTGCACCTCCGCCGAGAGGCTGTTGGGCGGCAGCGAGCAGCTCGAGTCCCCCGAGTGCACCCCGGCCTGTTCCACGTGCTCCATGATGCCGCCGATCAGCACCTGCTCAGCGTCGCAGACGGCGTCCACATCCACCTCGATGGCCACGTCCAGGAACCGGTCGAGCAGTACCGGAGAATCGTTGGAGACCTGTACGGCATGGCCCATGTAGGCACGCAGGTCCTCTTCGTTGAAGACGATCTCCATGGCGCGGCCACCGAGCACGTAGGAGGGGCGCACCACCAGCGGATAGCCCACCTCGCGTGCCAGCAGCACCGCCTGCTCCTCGGTACGCGCCGTGGCGTTGGCCGGTTGCTTCAGGCCCAGCCGGCGCACCAGCTGCTGGAAGCGCTCGCGATCCTCGGCAATGTCGATGGAGTCAGGCGAGGTGCCGATGATGGGAGCGCCCGCGGCTTCGAGTGCACGCGACAGCTTCAGCGGCGTCTGCCCGCCGAACTGCACGATCACGCCCTCGGGGCGCTCCTTGGCGATGACTTCGAGTACATCCTCGAGCGTGAGGGGCTCGAAGTAGAGCCGATCGGAGGTGTCGTAGTCGGTCGAGACGGTCTCGGGATTGCAGTTGACCATGATGGTCTCGAAGCCGTCTTCGCGCAGCGCGAGCGCCGCGTGCACGCAGCAGTAATCGAATTCGATGCCTTGGCCGATGCGGTTGGGACCACCGCCGAGGATCATGATCTTGCGCCGGCGGCTCGGCGCCGCTTCGCACTCTTCTTCATACGTGGAGTACAGGTAGGCGGTGGAGGTCGCGAACTCCGCGGCACAGGTGTCCACGCGCTTGTAGACCGGCGCGATGCCGAACTCGCGCCGCTTGCCGCGGATCGCCGCCTCGTTGGAGCGCACCAGCGTTGCCAGACGCCGATCCGAGAAGCCCTTGCGCTTGAGGGCGCGCAGCCGCTCCTTGCCCAGCGCGGCCTCGCCCTCGCGCCGCACGCGCGCCTCCTCGGCGATAAGGTCGGCGATCTGCGAGAGGAACCACGGGTCGATCGCACACAGGTCGAACACCCGCTCGACGCTCCAGCCGGCGCGAAAGGCATCGGCGACGTACAGCAGGCGCGAGGGACCCGGGGAGCGCAGCTCGTAGGTCAGCTGGTTGGCGGCTTCCTCGGTCAGCGGCTGCGCCGGCAGCAGTGGATCGAAGCCATCCAGGCCGGTCTCCAGGCCGCGCAGCGCCTTGTGCAGCGACTCCTGGAACGTGCGTCCGATGGCCATGACTTCGCCGACCGATTTCATCTGCGTGGTCAGCCGGTCATTCGCGGTGGGGAATTTCTCGAAGGTGAAGCGCGGAATCTTGGTGACGACGTAGTCGATGGTCGGCTCGAAGGACGCCGGAGTTGCCCCGCCGGTGATCTCGTTGCGCAGCTCATCGAGCGTGTAGCCGACCGCAAGCTTCGCGGCCACCTTGGCGATCGGAAAGCCGGTGGCCTTGGAGGCCAGCGCCGAGGAGCGCGAGACGCGCGGGTTCATCTCGATGACCAGCATGCGCCCGTCGGCGGGATTCAACGCGAACTGTACGTTCGAGCCGCCGCACTCCACACCGATCTTGCGCAGCACGGCGATGGAGGCATCGCGCATGCGCTGATATTCCTTGTCGGTGAGCGTTTGCGCCGGGGCAACCGTAATGGAGTCGCCGGTGTGCACGCCCATGGGATCGACGTTCTCGATCGAGCAGATGATGATGCAGTTGTCCTTGCGGTCGCGCACCACCTCCATCTCGAATTCCTTCCAGCCGAGCACCGCCTCCTCGATGAGCAGCTCGCGCGTGGGCGAGGCATCGAGCCCACGGTGCACGATGGCCTCGAACTCCTCGCGGTTATAGGCGATGCCCCCGCCGCTGCCCCCGAGGGTGAAGGAGGGGCGGATGACGATCGGATAGCCGATGGCGCTCTGGACCGCCAGTGCCTCCTCCAGGCTGCGCGCGATCTGCGAGTGCGGAACTTCGAGGCCGATCTCGCGCATGGCGTTGCGGAAGCGCTCGCGGTCCTCGGCCATGTCGATGGCCTCGCGCGAGGCGGCAATCAGCTCGACGCCGTATTTCTCCAGCACGCCCTCACGCACCAGGTCCAGCGCCGTGTTCAGCGCCGTCTGCCCGCCCATGGTCGGCAGCAGCGCATCGGGCCGTTCGCGCTCGATGATGCGCGCGACGGTGCGCCAGTTGACCGGCTCGATGTAGATGGCATCGGCGGTCTCGGGATCGGTCATGATGGTCGCGGGATTGGAATTGACCAGGATGACGCGATAGCCCTCTTCGCGCAGCGCCTTGCAGGCCTGCGCGCCCGAGTAGTCGAACTCGCAGGCCTGACCGATGACGATCGGACCGGCGCCGATGATCAGGATGCTGTGCAGGTCAGTGCGCTTCGGCATGGCGGCGGCAGCTCACGCAGTGTCAGTGGCGCTCGCGCAGGCCGCGCAGCTGGTTCTGCAGCCGGCGCACCATCGCCTGAATGAAGCCTTCGAACAGGGGCGAGAGATCGTGCGGGCCTGGGCTCGCCTCCGGGTGGCCCTGGAAGCTGAAGGCCGGCCGATCGGTCAGCGCCAGGCCCTGCAGCGTGCCATCGAACAGCGAGCGATGCGTGGGCACGACGTTGGCGGGCAGCGACGTCTCATCGACCGCAAAGCCGTGGTTCTGGCTGGTGATGATCACACGGCCGGTCGCGAGCTCCTGCACCGGATGATTGGCACCGTGATGACCGAACTTCATTTTCACCGTCCTGGCACCACAGGCCAGACCGAGCAACTGATGCCCCAGGCAGATACCGAACACCGGCACGTCGCCCTCGAGCAGTTCGCGGATCGAGCGGATCGCATAATCGCAGGGCTCCGGATCACCGGGACCGTTGGAGAGCAGCACGCCGTCGGGCTTGAGCGCCATGACCTCACGCGCGCTGGTGGTCGCAGGCACCACCGTGAGACGGCAGCCCTGGTCGGCAACCAGCCGCAGAATGTTGCGCTTGACGCCGAAGTCGTAGGCTACCACGTGCAATCGCTGGCTGGCTCGCAGTGGCAGCGGCAGCTCACGGCCGATCGTGCCCTCGTTCCACTGGTAGGACTCGCGCGTGGTGACGACCTTGGCGAGATCCATGCCCTTGAGGCCGGGAAAGGCGCGTGCGGCCTGCAGCGCCGCAGCTTCATCGATGCGCTCTCCGGTCATGATGCAACCGGCCTGCGCGCCCTTCTCGCGCAGCAGTCGCGTGAGGCGTCGCGTATCGATGCCGGCGATGGCCACGACGCGGCCGCGCTGCAGAAATTCGTTGAGAGTACCGGCGGCCCGCCAGTTGCTCGCGATCATCGACAGATCACGCACCACCAGACCCGCGGCGTGAACCTGCTGCGACTCCATGTCTTCGGGCGTTGCGCCGGTGTTGCCGATGTGCGGATAGGTCAGCGTGACGATCTGTCGCGCGTACGAAGGATCCGTGAGAATTTCCTGATAGCCGGTGATGGCCGTGTTGAACACGACCTCTCCGGTGGTATTGCCGGCGGCTCCAATGGATTGGCCTCTGAAGATCGACCCATCACCCAGAGCCAGCAGCGCCGGAACCGTCACCGCATCCTTCTCCTGACTGATACACCCGCGGCGCGACGGCGGGCGTGCAAGACCGCCCTGGAGCAGGCGCCCGAGACAGGCGCAGCGGGAATTTTCGATGCGTACATGCACAAAGCGGGAGGAGTTCTTTTGGAACATCCTCCCGCCTTGTGCGGACTAACCCGATCTCTCGGATTCGGAGAAAGTTTAAAGAGCCCCACCGCCCCTGTCCATGTGAATATCTGTTACCGGCGTGGGTCGCGACGGCTGCCGACCCCCCCGCGCCGCCTCGGCATACCACGCTTCGGTATGCGCTAAGTCGTTGATCCAGAACTCAAAAAATCTCTCATAGCGTAGCGGCCGGCGGTGCGCCCGGCCAGCCAGGCGGCGGCCTTGATCGCGCCGCGGGCAAATACGGCACGGTCCGTTGCGCGATGCAGCAATCCGAGACTCTCCCCCGCTCCGAGCAGCATGACCTGGTGCTCGCCCACCACATCACCACCGCGAACACTCGCAAAGCCGATCTGTCCCGTTACACGCGCACCCTCGTGCCCGGAGCGGGCTTGCACGGCACGCTCGGCAAGTGCCGCCCCTCCCCGTCCCTCGGCGGCAGCGGCTCCGAGCGCCAGTGCCGTGCCCGAGGGCGCATCGAGTTTGTGCCGATGATGCGTCTCGAGGATCTCGATGTCGTACTCCTCGGGCAGCGCCTGCGCTGCGCGGCGTACCAACTCGAGCAGCACGTTGACGCCAAGACTGGTGTTGGGCGCCACCAGCACCGCGATACTGCGTGCGGCAGTGTCGATCTGCCCTTCCAGCGTCGCGGAGGCGCCGGTCGTGCCGATGAGCAGCGGTACACGCGCAGCAACGCAATCGGCCAGGTGCGCCGCGACCGACGCGCCGTGGGAAAAATCGAGCGCCACATCAGCGCCTGCAAGCAACTCCCGCAGCCGCAGTACCGGGGCGATGGGAACGCCGAGCGGTACCGCCGCCGCAAGCTCACCCGCGTCCCGCCCAAGCGAGCTGCTGGCCGCCGAGGCCACCGCGCCCACGAGACGCAGCGGCGCGCCCCCCGCCAGCTCGCGCACGATCTGACGGCCCATGCGCCCGCTGGCGCCGATGAGCACCGCGCGCGGCGCCGTCGGTGCCGTCACTGCGAGCTGCCCGAGAAGAAGCGCTTCACGCCCTCCAGAAAGCTCTTCTGGCGCGGCGCGTGGCGATTGCCATCATTGCGCAGCGACTCATCGAGCTGCCGCAGCAGCTCGCGCTGCTCCGGCGACAGATTCACCGGCGTCTCCACCGCCACGCGGCAGAACAGATCGCCGCGCGCATTGCCGCGCACGGACTTCACGCCCTTGTCGCGCAGCCTGAATACACGACCGGACTGCGTCTCCGCCGGAATTTTCAACACCACCTGGCCATCGAGCGTCGGCACTTCCACGCTGCCGCCGAGCGCTGCCGTGGTGAGGCTGATCGGCACCTCGCAGGACAGATGCACGCCGTCGCGCTCGAAGATCGGGTGCTCGCGCACCTGCACTTCGACGTACAGATCCCCGGGCGGACCGCCATTGCGTCCGGCCTCACCTTCGCCCGACAGACGCACGCGATCGCCAGTATCCACGCCCGCCGGAATCTTCACCGACAGCTTCTTGCTGCGGCGGACCCGGCCCTGTCCCAGACAGTTGTCGCAGGGATTGCGCACGATGCGTCCGCTGCCGCGGCAATGCGGACAGGTCTGCTGCAGGGTGAAGAAGCCCTGCGAGACGCGTACCTGGCCGGTGCCGCTGCAGGTATCGCAGGTCGCCGGATTGCTGCCGCGTGCCGCGCCACTGCCGTGGCAGACATCGCACTCGATGAATTTGTTGACATCGATCTCGACCGTGCGCCCGAACACCGCCTCGGACAGGTCAAGTCCGATCTCGTAGCGCAGATCCGCGCCGCGAAACACCTGGGACGCACCGCCGCGGCGTGCATTGCCGAAGATGTCGCCGAAGACGTCGCCGAAGATATCGCTGAAGGCCTCGGCACCGTGAAAGCCGGCGCCCGCGGCCGAGGCATTGCGCTGCGCCTCGACGCCCTGGTGGCCGTACTGATCGTAGACCGCTCGCTTGCTAGTGTCCGAGAGCACCTCGTAGGCCTCCTTGGCCTCCTTGAAATGCTCCTCTGCCTCGCGATCACCGGGATTGCGATCGGGGTGAAACTTCATGGCGAGGCGACGATAGGCTTTCTTGATTTCCGCCTCCGATGCATTGCGGGGCAGATCGAGCACCTTGTAATAGTCGCGCTTGGCCATGGATGAGTCGGCTGCCTCCTCAGCGTCGGCCGGCTCGCGCCGGCGCCCTCGTCGTTGCTGTCCCTGTGTCCGGCTTCTCATGGTGTTCGCGATGCCGCGTGCGCCACGCATACCGACGCCGCCGAATGCTTTCGCGTCCGACGGCGTGGATCATCTCATAGCTCACAGCGCACTGCCCCGCGCTGTGTCACTGCTCAGGAGGCGCGACGATTTTTGTCGCGCACTTCCTCGAACTCCGCATCCACAACATTCTCCTCCGGCTTGCCCTGCGACCCCGCAGCAGCACTCTCGGCGCCAGCGCCCGCCTGCCCCGGCCCACCGGCACCGGCGGCGCCAGCGGCTCCTGCGGCTTCGCCCGTGGCGGCGTACGCGCGCTGGGCGATGCCGGCCGACGCCTGACCGAGAGCCTCGGTCTTCTTCTCGATGAGCTCCTTGTCATCGGACTTCAGGGCACCCTTCAGATCGCTCAGGGCGGACTCGGCCTTGGCGCGCTCCTCGGCGCTGACCTTCTCCCCCAGATCCTTCAGCGCCTTCTCCACGGCATGCACCATGGCATCGGCGCGGTTGCGCGTATCGACGAGCTCGCGGAACTTGCGGTCCTCGGCCGCATGCGCCTCGGCGTCCTTGACCATGCGCTTGATCTCATCGTCCGACAGCCCGCTGGAGGCGCGGATCACGATGCGCTGCTCCTTGCCGGTGGCCTTGTCCTTGGCCGAGACATTCAGGATGCCGTTGGCATCGATGTCGAAGGTGACTTCGATCTGCGGCAGACCACGCGGCGCGGGTGGGATATCCGACAGATCGAACTTGCCCAGCGACTTGTTGTCCGCGGCGCGCTCGCGCTCGCCCTGCAGCACGTGGATCGTCACGGCGGTCTGATTGTCATCAGCGGTCGAAAACGTGTTCGCCGCCTTGGTCGGAATCGTCGTGTTCTTCTCGATGAGCTTGGTCATGATGCCACCGAGCGTCTCGATGCCCAGCGACAGCGGGGTCACATCCAGCAGCAGTACGTCCTTGACCTCTCCGGCCAGCACGCCTGCCTGGATGGCCGCGCCCACGGCGACGGCCTCATCGGGGTTCACGTCCTTGCGCGGCTCCTTGCCGAAGAAATCGCGGACGTACTTCTGCGCCAGGGGCATACGGGTCTGCCCGCCCACCAGAATCACCTCGGCGATGTCATTCGGAGAAAGACCCGCGTCCTTCAGCGCCACGCGGCACGGGCCGATCGTCTTCTGCAGCAGATCCTCGACCAGCGACTCGAGCTTGGCTCGCGTCAGCTTGACGTTGAGGTGCTTGGGGCCCGCGGCATCGGCCGTGATGTACGGCAGATTCACTTCAGTCTGCTGACTGGAGGACAGCTCGATCTTGGCCTTCTCGGCGGCCTCCTTCAGGCGCTGCATGGCCAGCGGATCGCGCCGCACGTCCACGCCCGAGGACTTCTGGAACTCATCGGCCAGGAAGTTGATGACACGCAGATCGAAATCCTCGCCGCCGAGGAAGGTGTCGCCATTGGTGGAGAGCACCTCGAACTGCCGTTCACCGTCCACCTCGGCGATCTCGATGATGGAG
>Ga0335075_10014812_pt1 | contig 11693 bp, 12 predicted proteins | sample Lox_Sample_24_FD_206723 | JGI IMG/M metagenome (GOLD analysis project Ga0335075, IMG submission 206723) | Soil microbial communities from Loxahatchee National Wildlife Refuge, Florida, United States - Lox_Sample_2.4 | ecosystem: Environmental > Terrestrial > Soil > Wetlands | place: USA...
GGCCGCGCTGTGCAGCGCCGTCCATCCATAGATATTCTCCACGTTAACGTCTGCCTTGGCCTCTAGTAGAAGCTTAACCACCGCCTCGTGCCCGTTCCAGGCCGCCCGGTGCAGCGGTGTCCATATCTCATAATCCTCCACGTTAACGTCTGCCTTAACCTCTAACAGCAGCTTAACTACTACCTCGTGCCCGCATGAGGCTGCCATATATAGCGCCGTCCATCCACAGATATTCTTCACGTTAACGTCTGCCTTGGCCTCTAGTAGAAGCTTAACCACCGCCTCGTGCCCGCTCTTGGCCGCACAGTGGAGCGCTGTCCATCTATAGCTATAGCCTCCCACGTTGATGTCTGCCTTGGCCTCCAACAGCATCTTAACTATTGCCTCGTGTCCATTTGTGGCTGCCCAATGCAGCGCCATCCATTTATGGTTATCACTTATGTTGACGTCTGCCTTGGCCTTTAGCAGCAGCTTGACTCCTACCCTGTGCCCTCCTGCAGCCGCCCTGTGTAGCGCCGTTGTACCTTTTCCATTCTTTGCGTTGATGTCTAATTTGCGGAATGCATAAAGCGAAACGATATTATCAAACGATTCTGAAAGAGATGTAAGAATCCAGCTGCGAAATTGCAATATAGAACAACAAAATGAATGGCTTACTGCAGAGAAGTCTCAGATTGAGTACCCACCGCCCTTCTAAATAATATTTCCATTTTTTTGGAATGGTGTAATCAATTATAGACTCCAAAAGCTCGACAGGAAGGTCGATGAGGCCCATCTTATCCGCAAGAGGGAGTAGGGAGGGGAATAGCAGCAGAAGCAGGAATGGAAACGGTCGAGAGCAGGAGCAGGAGCAGAAATTATGGGAGGCGTCATACAAAATAAAATTTCTCGCTTCTATTTTTTTTGATGGGCTTCAGCTAGCCTCAGCGAGATCAGTATTTATATGCTCTATCTATTGCTTAAATGAGTCACTGGTAGGCACCTAAACAGGGTCTCTACGCTAAAACTAACTGTCAGAATATGTGGCACGTGCGCCGCGCCTCCCACACATAATGAATCCAAAAGGCGTAATCACTGAATCATCAGCATACAAGAGATGTCAAGTCTTTTAAAAGTGTGCAATACACTATATACCATCCTAGAATGTACGAAATAAATTCGGGCCCTAAATAGAAGGCGTATTTAATTATAGTTGACTTTGCAATACTAGTGAGAGTGCCTTAAATACTTAGTGACAAAATCTTAAAGTTTAGTGATTAGCTCCCCAAGGAGTGCTAAAAATTGGCGACGAAGCAAACTAAAATGTTAGTGGACGGGCATTAAACTTAGTTCCACAGTTAAAAGAACAGCAAATGACTGACCTACCACCCAAAAATTAATCTCGAACCGAAATACCACCCCTTTTAAATTAAAATGACTGCACTACCACCCTAAAACCCTAAGCCTCGATTTTTCGATGCTCTATGCACATTCACCTACAAAGTACATAACAATACTACTTTAACATGTCAACAAATGTCTTGCATTCTATATAAATTCACTTTACTTTAAATAATATTTTTCATGTTTCAGTCGCAGTCAGCGAGATGCGTTGTGCATGCAAAACCACTTTTAGCAATGACAACTAAATCCATTAAAGGCCTTTAGGCTCATAGTCGGTAAATTCTAGGCTGTCTATCGCTAACTGTGTAACGTATTTAGTGATTGTGCTCACTAATCAAATTCGCAACGAAGTTAGCGCATAGGTCAAAGGGATTGCAATTGAACTATAAATTTAGAAGTGCTAGTTATTAAGAGGCTTTACAAGAAATACTCTATCATAAAAAATTAATCCTTTGCATCCAGATAGGTTCTGTAGGCAGTTATGGAGTACGTTGTGAACACCGCAGAATTAAGGATGGTAGTGCAGTCATTATAATTAGTGAGGGTGGTAGGTAGGTCAGTCATTTGCCGTTGAAAGAATAACGCTATCATAGCCTAGCACCGATATCGCTAATCTCGTCATTGGATTTCGTGCTTTAGAGGCTCTCTTTCTAATTTATGTTTAGTAGATCAGCTTGGCACGAAACATCTAGAAATGCTTGTTCGTTCGAAACTGTTTTTCTCGGTCGCATCCACACTTACAAACGAAACGAAGTGAACATATTAAGATCCGCACAGCAACTAGTTACTAGCATATGAGGGTATTGCCATTCATCGTTAGTCATGATCCAGGAGGCTTTCTACGCAAATATAACGTTGTAACTTCCGATGACTTGAGACGTGCTTTGTGCTCTGCATTTATCTAAGATGCAAGTTCCCTATCGGCTGGACAGTAGGAATTGTAAACATCTCAGCTCCTAGCACACAAAGCAGTGCAGTACGCTACATCTTTGAACTGCTTCTATCTGATGAACTATGCTCACTTTGATATCAAGCTCAGATCTATCCACAAGGATTTCAGTATTGCGTTTCCGCTTTTCACACTCCTCTCTGGACTCCAGGAGCAAGGGCCCACTCCTGCTATAACTATCCTTTTTTATAACTGGTACTTCCGTATTTGGTTACAGCCTTCTCCTCTTCATATCCGGCGCTTAAACTATTGTTCGGCGCTTTTTAATCTACATAGCTCTCCTTCTTCAACGTAGTCTCTAGTCATTTCGCCCCGTATTCTCATCAACTGAGGTAAAGAAATCTGCATACGTTAGCAATTCTACAGCAAATTAACATGCGAGCAGCTACTTCTATATTTACAGGGCGGTAATATCCTCTGGGAATTGAGCCTCTAAAACAAATCAGTACCTGAACCTCAGTTTGCTACCACTCAATAACACCTTTGATACCTTTCCCCTTCAATATCTACATCCTTTGACCTCTCCGCCCTCCAATCTCTTGAACTTGAACAGCAAAGAGGCTTGATGATGAATTCCTAGCTTATTTTGTGACATAGTTTAAATAACAGTTTAAATAACTGAGCGTTCGGTTTTTGATTTAAGGCTTGGGACCACGTGTAAATTCTGCCCCACCTGCTGCCTTCCTTCTCCCTTGATCTACAACCATCATTCAGATTCACAACTCCTTCATCTACAGCCACTATTATGGGCAAATTCTTCATCAACACCCTCTTCTATATCCTCAACATTCACGCCCCGTAAGCAGTTCAACCTAGGCCAGGAGCTTCATCTGAGTACTTGGGTGCATTTGCAGCAAATTTTCAGCCGAATCACACATCTTTCTGCATTTTCGTGGTGGCGCTGACTCTTTATTATCACTCTCCTGAATTAAGGTTTAGCACCTTGTCCATAATCCTATTCACTCTCTCCTTCAACACCTCAGCCTCAACATCTCAAGATTTTCGCTCCGCAACTTCTTCAACCTCTTGAGATTTCCACTCGACACTATCTCTAATTGAACAGCTGGACGAGATCACTCTCTATTGCTCTAACATTTTTCACAACAACGTTCAAGCAACACCCAGGATCTGCGGATACTGCCAAAATCGCCAAGTAGCGCCTTCTTAACATCACAAGTTCAGCACCTTTACTTAAGTTTCAGCCGGCGCACTTCCTTTTCCAACAACATCACCCTCAACATCTCTGCCCGGCAACATTTTACAATTCAAGCATAAGAACATTGGAGCCTCAATCCCTCGAGTGTTTTCATACCGAAGGCCACTCCCGAAAAGAAAAAAGCCACTCCAGCAGTTCACCCGAAGACGATTGCTTCGTTGCTTTATTACTCAGGCGAGCCTGAGTACTTGAGGTGCACAGGTATTACCTATAATAAGGTACCGGGCATTTACATTAAAGTAAGTCAATTTCTTTTGATTTCAATAATATCTATCAACTTCCAATTCCCTGTCTCTGTTGCCTGAAAGTCTGAGCCTCGACTTCATAACATCCCATCGTCTTACAACTCCGAGAGCAGCCTCAGACAGAGACCTTTCACTGTGCAACACGCTGGGACCTTAGGGACATTCAGCGGCTGTTGTCGCTAAATGCGCTAAGGAAGTCGTTAAAATCTTGGCTTTCAGGACACCCAGGCTCGTGCCTCGACCTTCGTCAAACTTCAGTCGCCTTTAAAAGATTTTTTGAACTCAAGATTCCCAAATCTCCGTTGTTTAGGTGAGACTATTTCATCCTTAAATGTCTAACAGAGGCCCCCGGATCTTCACCTGTCTAAAGGAGGCCGTCTGATCTTCAACTCGTCTAACAGAGACCCCCTTTATTCTCAGTGATTTAATAAAGACCCTATCATCTTTGATCACCCTCCAGAGACACTACTAACCTTTAGTTTACATCTAAACGCCTAGCGGCTAATAGTAAAGATATAGGATTCTCTGTCCAAATGGATACTCCTAATGCCAATCTTGTGCTAGCGCAGTCGCCGGGCGAGACCTTGTTCGACATCGACGGGGAGCTGCAGAGACTCCTTGGACCGGCCCCATTCATCCTGGTACTTCCTAAGACTATTGAAGGAATAACGGATGCTCTCCTACAACTTAGAAAGAACACTGTGCAATTGATCGCTGCGCGTCTCAAGAGAGTACCACCAGGTCCCGTTGAAGAACAGCTATGGAAGCAACTAGCAGCTTTCCTTGGTGCAATGTACAATCTTGAAATGATTGATCCCAAAATGAAGTAAATAATGCCTCTTTATTACCCGGACTGTACTAATTTATCACAGAACGTATGCACAGCTGGATAGGGGACTGCAAGTTATATTCAACCCTATTTACAAGTTTCCATCGCAATATGCTCGGGTTGCCCGGTACATATATGAGAAGTTGGAAGCAGAGCGATGGGGAGCAGATGAGGTTGAGGCAGAGGATGTCGTGGAGGACGACATCCCAGACGCAGATGTCTCGAATGAAACCGGTAGTGCCGCCGCAAATACGGAGAGAGAGAAGTCCGGTCCGTTGAGGGATTCAGATTTTCCTGCCGACGATGATCCTATCTACGGTCTAAATGGTATAATGCACCATGTCTTGCGAATCCGAGGCCCCAAGATGGTCTCGTACCAGATAAATCCAGCATACAAATCCAAGAATGCTAAGGTCTTTGGACACAACGGACTCACTGTTGGTGATTGCTGGCCGAACCAGATGGCGTTACTCAGGGACGGTGCACATGGTCAGTTATCCGGTTTCTTCTTCGATACAAACTTTTACTAACGGTTTATAGGTCAGAGAATGGGTGGCATTTCTGGTAGCGCCGTAGCTGGAACCTACTCCATAGTCGTCAGCGGGATGTACGATGATTTGGACAAAGATGAAGGCGATCAGATTTTCTATTCCGGTTCCAACAGTCATGAGAACACTTCGGCAGAACCCATCACCTCCAACAAAACCAAAGCTCTGGAGCGGTCTGTTGCAACTCGAAAGCCTGTTCGCGTTTTTAGGTCATCGCAGGGAAAGTGGAAGTATAGCCCTCGTGCTGGACTTCGCTATGACGGGTTATACACCGTTTTCAACATGACTATTGAGAAGAACGGGAAGGGTGGGTCCTATAAGCGATTCAAATTTAAGCGGCTAGAAGAGCAGGGTGAGATTCAAAGTAACTCACCCTCTCAAAATCTCATCAACCTGTTCAAGCGTGTTAAAGACGGTTATACTCGGACGCGGCCATGTCTCATTCCACTTCAGTAAGCCAGTTCGAGCGAATCCTCATCACTGCAGAGTTGGAGCTTGGCTTTTATCCTGCAGAATGGTAGTGACGACGAGGCTTCTGGATTATGAGGATAGCAGGACGGAATTAGACAATTTCGGAGTCTATCTGATTAAAATTGCTTTCATCAGGGGGGCGCTAAGCATGATTTTTCACCTACTCAAGCATGGATTTCATTACCAACGAGTATTTCATTGATTCTGCACTCCAAAGAGATTGCTTTGCGTTATCTGCATAGCGCGTATAAGCGGCTCTCAGTATATTTGATATCTGGCACGGAAACGAGCAAGTTTCTAGTTTATGCAGATACCCAAGCGGCAGCAATGGCTTTTCTACAATGTGTTATATGGCAGATGAGAATGAACGAAAGATGAGCTTCAAACAATGGAGCTTCTTTCATCGTAGGTTAAGATGGTATAGTTGCAAAAGACACATGAATACAGACGACGTGCGAATGTAGACAACGTGTAAATTCTGGTTACGGAGATAATCTACATAAAAATGATTTCTTACTTCGCAAAGCTAATAGTCCAAGAGGGACTCGATTAGAAGACGCTTAGTATTGTGATAATAACATTTAAAAATAAACATCCTTCGATCTCAGCGTTCTGCGCCTGCTGGATTTGCAAATTTCTCCGAACGTGCTGCCTCATAAATCTTTCATTGCTCTTATCTTTGTATCTGCTGTAGGTATCCAGATTTTGTCGTCATTAGGCTTTATCCAATTTCACAGTTCACTGCTTTATTCCTCTCTTTGAGGAACTAGGACTTAAAATAGTATAAGCCGTGAGCAGTTCTTGTTCCGTGCTACTAATAACAGGCCCCCCCCAAAACTCTGTAGCTGCTAAGCATCGAGATCTATGTGCTATATTGGTGTAACCTACGGGACAGGAAAGCTTGCCTTTGAGGAAGACTGAAATCCTCAGTCGGGGACGGTAGAAAATACTAGCGCATGCCAAGGACAAAGAGTTAAGGGACTTATATATGGTATCATTTCAGCTTTCCTACAAGCTGCAGTGGGCCGTACAACCAAGCCCGATTCGACGTTGTCGACTTTCGTCGAGGGCCATTTTAGATGAGGATGTACTTTTGGCAAATTTGAGGTGTTATTAACGAGATTTTTTAAGGGAAGCATGTGTATTTTGGCAGGAGTCTACAATATGGCAAGAGTTTTTGATCCCACGAGACTCTTTGATTTAGTGAGAGTCGTTTGCTTCTGTAGGGTTCTCACTTCTGCGAGGATACTTCTTTCAGTGACGATGTGCTTCTCGGGAATCGCGAATTTGTAATATGTAGAAGGTACAAACTGTCTATTCTAGAGATATCCAGAGAATAATTTTATTAAAATTCCGAGAAGCCTGTTGCAAGGATGGTATAAGATCGTTGCGAAATCCTCCCACATCACCTCTCCACCAATTTCTTCAAGCCTTCGGCAACGGCTGTAACTCTCCATCCCAGTTAACCTTCATAGCTATACCACAGAGTTAGCCCCCATCACTCGAACAGCGTGTTAATAGGACTTACTCGTCGGGAACGGGAAATAACCCCCGTAATCCTCCCTCATATAAATATAAAAGCCTCCCGGTCTTGGAATCTTCTTTAGCTCGCCCCTCGGCCCCGGTGCCCTCCTCAGATTGTCCAATCTACCTACAGTCTTCAGCATAGCCGTAATAGCAACTTTGCTCACGTCCTCGCCGAGACATCGGTGTGGGCCGGCACCGTAGTGAATATAGGAGTCTATGGGGCGATCAAGAGAGATCTTTTCCGGCTCCGGGTAGACGATGGGATCACGGGCAGCAGAGACGAAGCTTACAAAGACGTTGTCGCCTGCGTTGACAGGGACGGAGCGGCCGTCGTCGTCTATGGTCATGGATTTGGTGGCTTGACGGTAGAGGCCGAAGGTGCCGTTCATGCCTGTGCTTCATTTAGTAGATGACAATCAGCCAAGGGAGTGAGACGTACGAATACCCTCCATGGCGTAATGGAGGATCTTATCATCAGCTTCAAGAGTGTTCAATTTTGCGAGCTTATTAATGTCAGGGAGATATTGCTTGCCAGCATCCGAGAGGTAGAAATCCAATGCTTGCGTGAACTACCGAAAGTCAACAAATTGTCCACTTCAAAGATAATCAGACTTACCACTTGAGCCTGGTTGGCAACCATAGCTCCAGCCGTTGGCATGATCTGTGAGTAAGTAACTTCTTCAACGCTCATTCCTGTCGCCAATAGCTGTCTGACCATGTGGACACCATAATCCGTAAGGTAAGATTTATTCTGCATTTTGCCGTCCACAATGCCTGCAATCCAGCCAGTCATGCTGACAGCCCTCACATTGGCCTCCACAACTTTACTCATCTGTTCCCCTACAAGAGTCTTGGATGCTAAGCGCAAGGGGAAGGACTTGGCGGGGTCGAGATCGAAGAATATGCAGATGAACATCAATGCCATTAACTGGTACATCTCATGTTCCGTATAGATTCCATGAGGGTGATCCTCCGATTTCAACGGCAGAGAGAAAATGTTGGCAGCGAAATGACAATGCGCAAGGTTTCCCACGCTAATGCCCGGCTAGTTAGTTATTGAAGCTTACCAGATGATTCTCAACTCTACTTGCTCTCTCGTAACGTCAACTTCGTTAACACCAGCGAGCTTGTAAGACTTTTCATGCAGCAGCCGCAAGGTGATATACTCATAGAACGCCTTGACCTCGGCATGCCATTTGTCGCGGTAGATAGCTTTGGCCATGATCTCTCTTTGTTTGGCATAGAACGCAGTATCACCCGATAGCATGAAGTTGCGACCGCCTTGGCCCCAGATCCATTCGAATCCGTCACCCCATGTGACGTGGAATAAGCCCTGGTTCTCTAGCACGTACTTTGCTGCCTTATAGGACACAAGATTGACTCTCGGCGCCACCGGTTGCGGTCGGTCAAATGAGTATTGATCGACTTGTCCGAGATCTGTCAGGATCTTCTTATTTTCCTAGAAATCTGTTAGCACGAAATATTTGCAGGGACTTGGAAACCTACCGACGGGATAGTCATGGGATAATGCACGTAGACAGAGTCTGGTCTGAAGTGATTAGGGAAGGCACGAAGGAACAATCTCGATATCACACAGCCTTGCTCTACATTGAGGTCGTACTGGACCTCGTTATAACCCCAGTTGGTCAGATTCTTTGCGTTGTAATCGGCCTGCAGAGTGGTTAAGTAAGCCCTTTTGATAATCTACAGGGATAAACTAACTGTGTAGAAACGGTCACCACGGACAAGCACAACGGCATCGGACAGAATCGCCCTAGATATTGTATATGTAGGGCAGATACCAACTCCTACACTTTCATTAGAATCTGAGGTGGTTGATAGGCCAAAAAGAATTTACCTGGGATCATTGGCTTCTTAGCCTCTTCAGCAACAATACCAGGATACAGCTCAACGAAATCCGGATGCTCGTACAGATGACGAAGGTGCTCTGCGACCTTCGGGTCTGAATTAATCGATTCGAAACTCTTATGCGGCTCAAGCCCAAAGAATTTCCTGAACTCATTCAGACTGCTTAATCTCCAGTATCTTGCTTGCTGCATGCCCAATATTTCCACTGCGCGAAGGACTTTCGGAACATTATTGGCACCAAATGCACCTGTGCATCTAGTAAGCCAAGTGCCTCATCTGTGCAGCGAAAGAGTCGGGATTGAATTTACCAGCTGTATCCTCGATAGCTTCGGTCATGATATGCACGAGCTCATCATCACTGAACTTCCCATCCTCTCCACGGTGGAGATGGGCGAACGGCCTTTTATGCGGATCTTTGTCCATACCTGCCTCCCATTTCTTCAGGCCAATCAAGAGTTCTCTCATGCTCACTTCAGATGAAGGCTTGCCAAATAACTCCAGGTAGAGGTCCTCAGTCCATTTCTCGTCCTTCTTACTGATAGCAGAGTGCCAACGATATACTAGATTGAACTCTGCCGAGACCTGGTTCCCTACACCCCAAGCAATTGATCCAAATCCTCTGCCAGTATCTACACGAGGATCCAATGTCCAAGTCGTATTGCTTCGATTCAAATTTACAATTGTTCGCAAATAGTCTCCCCTGAATACTTTTGTCAGAATATGTGCACAATTCGAAGGTAAATAGTGACTCACAGCGTTATATTGATATAGAGGCCACAAACAATGAGTCTCCCGGTTTGAAAAAGATCGTTGTCATATTCAGCCCACGCCTTTTTGGCCTGTTCGAGATCTAATCCATCTCTCGGCTTATCAAAGCGGCCCGCTTCGTTGATGACTGCAAGTTGCTCCACAACGTAGTTATGAAATCTGTTGAACATGATCAAGATAACGCCACACCCGGGAGGAAAGCTAAGGAGTCGATGTTCCGCAAAGCAGTCTGCCTTCAGTTTCCCATCCTTGAAGGTACGAATTTGGTCCTGGTCCTCTTGGGTATCACCGTAAAGAGGTGACAGGTCAAGGTACGATGAAGTTTGAGAATTGTTGAAATTCGAATGATCAGTCTGAAGAGATCTGCACATTATTAGCTACTCCACAGTCAGTGAAGAAAACAAGACTAACCATGGATGATGATGGAAGCCCAGTAAAAGAGAACGCTGGAAACATTATTCGGATGCGGTGTATATTCATTGCGTGCAAAGAGACAGTCGAAAACCACACCAGGGTCTGGAAGTCCTCCGGGCTGAATGGTTAGAGGAGGCACACTTCGGGCATACGGTGTATTCGCTGCCCCAAGTTTTGGAAACATGACATTATTCCTTCAAATGTGAGATGTCTCTTCAACATTTTATGTGGTTATAACCTACCCACTGCCATCGGCCGATCGATATTGAAATCCTTTACCCATGAACGATTGAGGTGGATGCTCAAGAGAGCTCCACAGCTGGTTGACGAACGCATTCGTAAGGTCGGAACGCGTCTTTGATCGAGGAGGCAATGCAGAGACAAGCTAGGAAAACTTCATTAGAATATTGTAATGTATTTTAAATAAATGTTTCGACTTACCTGTATTACTCGCTCCATAAGCATGGTTTTATCATCTATCAACGAGCCGGATGCTGTGTTTTTCATCACCTCCACAAGGGTTTTAGCATCCTTGAAGCCCAAAGATCTTAGATCCGCCCAGAGGCCTGAGTGCTGCTGCTTTTCTTCGATGTAAGTGCCATCGCCGGTCTGATTTGGTAGCGGGCGCTGCGCAGCATGGACAAGATGCGCAAATTGCGTGAAGCTGCTTTCGACCTCCGAACGATTAGCGGCGTGGTCGGGTTGCTTCGTAGGGACTTCATGATGTGTTTCTAGTCCAGATCCCTCATTTTTGAGAGCTGTTGTCCCGTTTACACCATTTACTCCATTCACGCGCACTCCCTCCTTGTCCTTGTTCTTATTCTTCAAATTCAAAGAAAACTTTCTAAACATTTTGAAAGCTTTAGGTATCACTACTCTTGGGAATGAAAGCTTCCCCTCAGTAATGTATACCTTCCAGCTCCCTAAGCAGTATCTGCGCGCATGTTACGACTAGGATGATAGCTGAACAGCCCATGATATGTTCTTATGCACGAAAGACGTTACAAGAGTGGAAGATGATAGCTACATAGGATCGTTGCATAACTAGAAATATGATTGGGCGGGAATAGCCGTAGGAGGCGTTCCAAATGCGCCTCGGACGAGCTGACGTCTAGCTTGGATCTGCACGACGCGCAAGCTATATGCCTATGGATGAGACGACCGGGAAAATATGGGACATCTCTCCGGCTTTCATTAACTTACAACAGTGGAGATGAAGCCCTCAAGCCTTTCAGACCCCTGCGGTCACATCTCACAAGCTATGGTCTCTATGTGATCTGAGACAGGGATCTCCCTTGCATACGAAGTACCTTACAGCCCACCTTATTTCACGTCAACCATTCATGCAAATGGCTCGGTCACGATGCACTTTATTAGCCGGCAGAGACTTTGTACTCCAATGTAACTGGAATATACGCATGGCGTGCTTACCATTATCGTTGTGCATGTGATTTGCTAAAGGAGAGCTGAAGTC